>Ga0208624_1001364_pt1 | contig 11632 bp, 6 predicted proteins | sample Knorr_S23_td_DCM_FD_185607 | JGI IMG/M metagenome (GOLD analysis project Ga0208624, IMG submission 185607) | Marine microbial communities from Southern Atlantic Ocean transect - Knorr_S23_td_DCM_ad_71m_LV_A (SPAdes) (version 2) | ecosystem: Environmental > Aquatic > Marine > Oceanic | place...
GGCGACCTGCTCGGAAATCATTGCCTCGATTGATTTGTTACCGACGCTTGCCGGCCTTGCCAAGGTCGATCTACCCCATGATCGTGTGATCGATGGCGTGGATGTGTTTTCCATGATGCGCGGTCAACGCTTGGTACCTCCCCGAGACCATTATTTCTATTATCGTGGTCGCAAGCTGGAGGCCATGCGAAAAGGCCCATGGAAGCTTCGCCTGGCCAAGGAAGTGGAGCTCTACCATTTGGGCAGGGATCTTTCCGAGACCACCAACCTCGCAGAGCAGGAGCCCGAACGGGTTCGTTCCATGCAGGAGGCAATGGGGGCCTTCGATAAGGCGCTCCGGGGGAGCGCCCGTCCAGCAGGCTCTCTCTGATCCACCAGAAAAAGGGCTCCTTCTGGTTCAGGGTGTGGGATTGAGTTGCCGGTCAAACCAGTCGGCGAAGCGGCGAATGTCGAGGGTCATGGTCGGCCAGCCGTGGCCCACTCCGTGAACCACCTTCAGCTCAATGGCATTGCCTTGTTTTTGAGCTTGCTCCACAAACCACTCGGATTGTTCCAGGGGGGTCAGGGTATCGGCATCCCCATGGTGAATTAAAATGGGCGGCATCTCAGGATGTATGTGGTAGATGGGAGAGGTCTTTTGCCCGATGATTTTCCATGCGTCCATGAGGGTGGCGTCTGGTCCAAATGCCTTTACATAACTCTTGGGTGGGCCGCCATCTCCGGGGTTCTCTGTCGAGGTTCCCAGATTCAACAGATCGGTGACGGGAAAGAAAATAGCCACAGCCTGCACCGCACTGGAAGCACGATCCACCGGGTCTTCCGAGCTCGGGTCTCCTGGCCCGCCCACAGTGGCCAGCATCAAGCTGAGATGTCCCCCAGCACTCCCTCCGGTGACCCCGATGCGATCTGGATGAATGCCGTAATCTGAGGCATGATGTCTGACAAACCGAACCCCCCGTTGAACATCTTCAATGATTTCCATCACCGTAGATTCCGGCTGAGATAAATGGCTGATGGCAAAAACCGTGAATCCTTTCCGGAGTAATGGCGCCATCATCCATACCGGGCTTGCACCGGGAGGGCCTGATTTCCAACCCCCACTGACCATGAGGGCGATGCCCAGGCCGTTGGCTCCTTTGGCTGGCTGAAGGACATCCAGGGTCAAGGGCTTGCCATGCCTTTCTCCATACACCACCCCGTCGGTTCGGTTGACTGAGGGATGCGCGTATTGCCAGCCGATCCAACCTAGTAGAACGCAGAGTAAGAGCATTGCCCCCAGGAAGAGTCCCAGGCGTTTGAGCCACTTGAACGGTGTAGAAGGCATGAGGATGTTGGGTTCCAGTTTTTATGGGTTGGGAAGGGCAAAGCAATAGTAGGCATCGCCTTTTTTGGTTCCGGGTTTCCCGCCTCCTCCGGCCGCGATCACCACGAATTGTCGGCCCTCGACTTCATAGGTGGCAGGGGTCGCATAGCCTCCAAATTCCATTTGATATTCCCAAAGCAAGGCCCCGGTGGCCACGTCATAGGCGTGGAAGCGCTCATCCATGGCTGCGCCAATAAAAACCAGTCCCCCGCCAGTGACCACGGGCCCACCGATATTAAAGGTGCCGGTGGGTGAGTGCCCCTTCTTTTCCAACCTGGGATACGTGCCCAGCGCCACTTGCCACTTGATCTGGCCGGTTGTCAAATCCACGGCGTTGAGAGTTCCCCAAGGCCGTGAGTTCACCGGATAACCCTCCGGATCCCGCCAATCATGATGTCCTGTGGTCACCACGGGAACGTTTTCGGCGTAGCTGAGATTCAGATCCTTGGTTGGAATGCGCTCTGACTGGCCTTTGCCTAGCAGGAATTGAGTGACGGCTTGCTTCTCCAGTGCGCTGAAGGAGGCAAATGATGGCATTTGGCCGCGCCCCGTTTCCATGAGCGAGGCAATCTGTTCTTCGGATAAACGATCCCCAATACCTTCGAGCGAAGGTGAGGCCGGGTTTTGAGGCGTCCCAAGGCCATGACAAAAGGCGCAAACCGCCCGATACACATGTCGACCCAACTCAAAGAGACTCATTTCCTCTTTGGGCTTGGAGGCCACCATGGATGTCCATTCCGCCTCATTACTGGTATTGACCAGGATGGTATTCGAGTTGGGATCAAAGGCGGCTCCACCCCATTCACAGCCACCGTTGAATTGAGGAAGTACGACGGAGCGTTCATAACCAGGTGGAATGAAGACATCACCCACCACCATGGATTCAAGTTCTCCTAAAACCTGTTGATGCGCCTTGGGGGTGAGGCGAGTGGCCTGCTCGGCGTTCAGGGTGGTGGGGCTCAGGCGCAGACCTGGTGAGGGAAAGGGTTGTGTGGGCCAGCTCGACTCGCCGGGCATTTTGGAAGCAGGAACTGATTTCTCCTCTACGGGAAACATGGGCCTACCCGTCTCTCGGTTCAGGACAAACAGATGTCCCATTTTGGTAGGTTGTACGACGACCTCCACCTGCTTTCCATGCACCTTCATGGATCCCAGAACCGGAGGTGTGGGAAGGTCGTAATCCCACAAATCATGATGCACGGCCTGGAAATGCCACAGGCGTTTGCCAGTCATGGCATCCAGCGCCAAGGTGCAGTTTCCAAAAAGATTGGCACCGGGTCGATTCCCTCCCCAGCTGTCATAGGCAGGCGATCCCGTCCCACAAAAGAGGATCCCTCGTTCGGCATCCAGGGTAAAGCCACCCCAGACATTGGCGCTTCCTACTTCCTTCCAGGAGTCAGGCCCCCATGTTTCGTAACCGAATTCACCCGGATGGGGAATGGTATGGAAAATCCATCGCCGCTCGCCCGTCCGCGCGTCGAAGGCGCGGATATGGCCCGGAGCACAGGGCTGAGGCCCCTCGCCGGTGGTGGACCCCAGGATGAGCAGATCCTTCCAGATCATCGGCGGGGTGTTGTTGCCGATAGAAAAGAAAAAGACGTCGGTATCAAAACCCTCTCGATGGCTGATGCGCCCCTGTGTTCCAAACTCGATGGCAAGTTGGCCGGTTTTGGCATCCAGGGCGTGGAGATGATCTCCCGCCGAAAAAAAGACCCGCTCATCACCCTGACCGTCACTCCAGTAAGCGACACCACGGCTCACGCCCCCTCCCCGACCACCTTGCCATGGGTCAAAGCGCCATCGGGGCTTTCCTGTGACGGCATTCAGTGCCACGCAATGAAGTCGAGGTGTGGTGACGAACATCGTATCACCGACAATGATGGGGTTGCATTCAATGGTACTTCCGATATCTCCCGAATGCCAAACCCACACAGGTTCCAACTGATGCACGTTGGATCGATGGATCTGATCTAGGCTGGAGTAATGGGAGCCCCCATAGTCCCCGTGATAGATTTCCCAGCTGCGGTGGCTTTTCTTGGGATCCAAGTCTTTCTCAGCACCGAACACCAGCCATGGTGTCAACCCCATCAGCCACAACAACCAATGTGTTTTCATGGTGAGGGGCAAACTATCTTGCAGGGATGCGACTGTCAAAGGCCATTCCCCAGTTCCTTAGGCAAGCTGGGTCGTTCCGAGCTTTCCAGAAAAGCAAAATTATGATAATTTTAAAGGGTCCCTGAATGGAATCAATCCTCTTCATACTACAGGCCTTGGTAGGCCTTTGCCTGGGATGGCGGTTGGTGGAATGGCACCCCTTCTTGCGATGGGGATTCCTGGGATTGGTTGTATTGTCCCTCACGGCAGCTTGGCAGTGGCGCCACATTTGGGTGAAGGACGAACTCAGTCAACGAGCCTTTCATCAAACCTTGCCAAAAGAAGGGGATCAGGCTGCCTACGTAAGTTCGGCAACATGTCAGTCCTGTCATCCCAGTCAGCACCACAGTTGGCATGCTTCGCATCATCGGACGATGACACAATTTGTGAGTCAGGATGCGGTGCTAGCCAGGTTCGAAAAAGTGTCCTTGAACTACCTGGGAAGGCCCATCGAATTGTCATGGGAAGGGGACAGTCTTTGGGCAACCATGGATGAACCGGAATGGCTCTTCAATACCCCAGAGGCCGAGTTGGCCGAGAGTCAGAAACCACCTCTCACTCAGCGCTACCAACTGGGCCTGATGACTGGGGCTCACCACATGCAGGTTTTTTGGATTCCTTCCGGCCAAGGCAACGCTCAACGGATTTTTCCTTTTTGTTTCCTGACCGAAGACCAGCGATGGGTCCCCTTCAAAGACACGTTTCTTCGCGATCCAAGCATGTCTCATTACGATCAATCATGGAACGCCAACTGCATCAATTGTCATGTGACTCAGGGCCGACCCATGCCGACTTCTCCGACGGCCACTCAAACAGCAGTTGCCGAATTGGGGATTGCCTGTGAAGCCTGCCATGGCCCCGCTGCCCAGCACGTTTCAAGCAATCACAGCCCCATGCGGCGCTACGAACAGCATGGCTTGGAAAAACCTGATCCAACCATCGTCAACCCTGCCCACCTTGATCATGAACGATCCTCCATGGTGTGCGGTCAGTGCCATGGAATCCATTGGATCTCTGACTCGAGGGACTATTATTTCAATGGCTTTCGTTACCGGCCCGGAGGTCGCTTGGATCGGAACAAAAAACCCATTCGAGCAACCCGACTCAAGGAGTTGCCTGAGGTGCTTCAGGCCGTCAAGCAGCAGCCTCGATTTCTTGCAGACCGCTTTTGGCCGGATGGCATGGTGCGAGTGAGTGGACGGGAGTTTACGGGTATGGTCGAATCGCCCTGCTATGAGAAAGGATCCCTCTCCTGCTTGTCCTGTCATCAGATGCACCATTCCCAACCGGGTACCGAAGCCATGGAGGCCTGGAGAGATGATCAACTCAAGCCAGAGATGGAGGGCTCGGAGGCCTGTCTTCAATGTCATGAATCCATCGCGGCAGACATACCGGCTCACACGCATCACTCATTGGAGTCCTCCGGCAGCGATTGCTACAACTGCCACATGCCGCATACGACCTACGGTTTGATGAAGGCCATTCGAAGTCATCAAATTGATGTGCCTTCGATGGAACAAAGTCTGAAAACGGGTCGCCCCAACGCCTGCAACCTTTGTCATCTGGATCAAACCCTTTCGTGGACGGCCTCTTATTTGGAGGATTGGTATGGTCAGGCCAAGCCGGTCTTGCCTCAAGACGATGATCCAGTTGCCGCCTCCCTGCATTGGCTCTTGAAGGGCGATGCTGGCATACGTGCTTTGACGGCATGGCACTACGGCTGGGAGCCTGCCAAGCAGGCCTCGGGCCGAGGCTGGCAAGTACCCTTGCTTGCTGGATTATTGGAAGATCCCTACTCAGCCGTGCGGTACATTACCCAACGAAGTTTGAAGTCGTATGAAGGGTTACAAGATCTGGCATGTGATTTTACCGGAGATTCGGAGTCTTTTTCCGAGGCTGCCCAATGGGTACGGCAGGAGTGGGAGCAAACCTTGACCGCTACGCCAGGCCCCTCCGATCCGCAGAAAGTCCTTTTTCGAACATCGACCGAGTGGGATGCGGAAAAAGTGAAAGAGTGGCAATCCCTGCGCTCCAACAGATCGATGGATTTGCAGGAGTGATCCCCTCTCAAGCTTCGATGAATGACGGGATCATCCGCTTAAGGCTTCCGTTCGCCATCAAGTGGTCCCAGTCCATCGCGCTACTTTGCCCTGGCCTCGCTCGTCTTGGTTTGAGTGGAAACGTCAATGCCAACCCTTCGGGCAATGCGTGATCTTTGGTTTGATAATGAATTTGGCCCTGGAGGTGATGGCAGAGGATGCACGTGGATAAGAGGTGTAGACCCAGTTGTTGGGTTTGTGGGTTCCATGTCCTCAGTGGATCTACAAGGGACCGCGTGCCTTCATACGGTTTGGTATGCGATCGGCCACTGATCAGAAGACAGAGACTGGAAGGTGTCGCAGAAACCTTTTTGAAAACATGAATGCGAATCAAAGCCCCCTCGGACAAATACAAAGCCAGGGTTTGAAAAAGCACTCGAAGCAAGTGGTCATACGTAGTTGGAAGGGTGAGTATGTCGTTCAGACCTTTTTCCCAGTGAAGCGTGATCCGAAATTTTTTTGAGGAAAAGGTTCTCAGAAAGAGCTTCATGGCATTTTCCAACCGTGTTTTGAGATCGTAGGAAGCGAATCTTTCCTTGCAGGCTGGAGAGTTGCTCGAGGTGTTTCCAAATTGAAGTAAGTCATTCAAGTGACGTGTTTGAATGTTCATTTGAAAAAATAACTGATCAAGCACCTGTTCGTTCAAAACAGGATTCCTTTCTGGATCGTAATTTCCATTGAAATGGTCCAAAGCAATAAAGGATTCCACAGCAGCAATGGTATCTCTGTAAGTGTGGCAAAGACCGGTAGCAAATACATGGAGGGACAAGATACGATCCATGATCAGTGTGCGATGCAGATCAGACCACTTTTGCTGATCGACTTGTTTTTGATTTTGTTGGGCAAGGAAATAATCCATCGCCCGCTGAAGTGAAAGAACGAGGTTATGGCTATTCCATGGTTTTTGCAGGTAATGATAGAAGCCATATTGCTGGACGGCTTCTATGGTCTTTTCCAATTCCGGGTAGCGTGTGGTCATCAAAAGCAGCAGAGCTTTGTTCTGACCCCGCATTTTCAAGAGCAATTCTGCACCGCGATTTTGGGCCACAGAAAAATCCGCTACCACAATAGCTGTATGATGCCTTCGCTGTTTAAAGGATTCCCACGCCTCCTTGGCGCTTGGAGCGATCGCAACGTTGAAATACGGACTTAAAAGTTGCTGAAAGTGTCTCAAGGAAGAGACGTCTTCATCCACATAGAGGATGTCATATTTTTTGTGGTTCCGGGAGGGTTTCATAGAGGCCTTTTTTGCATTCTGGATGGATGTTTCTAGTCACCCCAAGCCGTCAGCTGGAAAGAAAGAACTTCCTGCGCAAAAAGGCCCAGAGCGAATTTTTTGATCACTGGATGATGATCAACTTAAATTCGCGGCTCCCATTGTCGACTGTTAAATTAAGCAAAATGTCGTAAAATAAAAATAAAAAAACATTTTTATGTTAGTTGTTATAAATAAAATAAACCGCTTAAATTGCAATAATTCACCAATCACCCTTTGACTGTGGCTCATAATAGACTATATTGTATTTACCCTTAACCACTCGGTTGTTATGGAATGGGTAGAAAAGCCACCGATCCTATCGGGAAGGAACTTTTTATGATCGTCTTAAGAAACGGGATTGCATTTTTTGATTCTTCCAAGCGGGTTCAATACCCTCAAAACTTGGTCGAGCTGTCCTTCAAGTGTAGTTACAAAGTCAGTGAAGTATCGAGGGAACTTGGGATATCCTCCCGCCAGTTGGAGCGGATGTTTCATGCGGCCCTTGGGTTAACGCCAAAAGCATGGATGCGTGAGCAGCGCATGGTTCGGGCTCGCCAACTCATTCGCGAGGGATGCTCGTTGAAAAGTATCGCCTTACTCCTGGGTTTCAAGCGCTACAGTCATTTCAACACGGAGATCCAAGCCTATTATGGCATGTCTCCCACTCGGTTGGTGTCCAGCGAGAAGAGTCTTTGTTTTGATTCAGAAAGGCAATTTGCCTGAGGCCCTTCATTGCAGAGCGCTCTTAAGGAAGCGTTGCTTGAGTGCTTGGGCAAGTGCTACACGTTGAACCGAAACAGCATCACGTCCCCGTCCTTGACCACATATTCCTTACCTTCCATGCGGTAGAGACCTTTTTCCCTGGCTCCTGCTACTGACCCACAGCGGACGAGGTCTTCGTAGGCGACCGTTTCGGCCTTGATAAACCCTCGTTCAAAATCGGTGTGAATGACCCCTGCTGCCTGCGGGGCAGTATCTCCCTGCTGTATGGTCCAAGCCCTTACTTCCTTCTCTCCAGCGGTAAAAAAGGTCTGAAGTCCAAGCAGGTGATAGGTCTGCCGTATCATGGACCCGACACCGGATTCCTCGACACCCATCTCCTTCAGGAAATCGGCTGCCTCCTCAGGAGCAAGGTCCACCAGATCACTTTCAATTTGAGCACTGATGATCACCGTGTCGCAGGCATGATGGTCGGTGGCATATTGTCGTACTTTTTCCACGTAGGGATTCTGATCTGCCTCTGCCAACTGGTCCTCTTTCACATTGGCGGCGAAGATGGTTGGTTTGGCTGTCAGCAGAAAAAAAGGTTTCAGGACAGACCACTCCTCTTCGCTGAGTTCCAGGGTCAGCGCTGGTTTGCCTTCGTTGAGGTGAGGCATGACTTTCGCCAGCACATCGTATTCTGCCTTGGCATCCTTATCGCCTCGCTTGGCATCCTTGGCTCGACGGTTCAAGCTCTTCTGGACCGATTCCATGTCCGCCATGACCAGTTCGGTCAAAATGGTTTCGATATCTCGAATGGGATCAATGGTGCCCGCGACGTGGTGGATATCCTCATCCTCAAAGCACCGTATGACCTGGATAATGGCGTCCACTTCCCGGATGTGGCTCAGAAATTTGTTGCCCAGCCCTTCCCCCTGGGCCGCACCCTTCACCAAGCCGGCAATATCCACAAATTCGAAGGAAGTTGGGATGATCGTCTGTGTTTTGGCGATTTCTGCCAGGGGTTGAAGGCGAGCATCCGGTACCGTGACGACTCCCACATTGGGATCAATCGTGCAGAAAGGGTAGTTGGCCGACTCCGCCTTGCGGGTGCGGGTGATGGCATTGAACAACGTGGACTTGCCTACATTGGGTAGGCCAACGATTCCGGCTCTTAACATAATTCAAAAGTCCTGGAGGCGTGCAATCCGCTTCCAGCAACTGGCCGATGGTGTAACATCCATCATCCTAAGGGACAAGAGGGGAATCCTGCCGATGACTTCGGGGTGGGAGTAAAGCGGACACGCCGTCTTGGCAGTTCTTTTGGCTTTGCTTGAAACAATGCGTTCCTGATAGGCCTCCAAAGCTATCTTCCTGAATCGCTTGTGGAATGATGACGGCTCAAAATGAGGGTCAGCCATTCACTGACAAGTCCAAAAGGGGAAGCATCAAACGATGCCATGTCGGGTTCCTGGCAAGATTTCCTTGGTTTCCATCCAGCCTTTTCTGTCAGCGAAAGGGCTTAAGGAGGGCGGAAAAGCAAATAGCGAGACTATAAAGGCCCTATTCCATTAGAATAACGTTAAAGTATCCTTTCAGCCTGGCCGATAGGAAGATTAGGTCGAAACATGCCCTCTATGCAATCTTGAGTCCACGTTTGCAACCATTTAGATAGTTGCTTCTACCTGCCATTTGATAACAAATCGTTTGTATTTTGAGGTTTTTTAAATTATTATTTATGCCATTTACCATGAAACATGCCCAAAGTTGCAAATTGATTTTATCGGCGATCCTGTTGGTCAGTTCGGTAGTGTGCTCCCCCAAAGCCTTTAGCGCTGAAGTTTCCGATGCTCCGATCGAATGCCCTGAAATCGTTTTTTCAGGTGAGATTCAAGCCATCACAGAAACTTCCTACACTTGGGTTCACGGTTTCATGTGGGGAGCGATCGATTACGGTTCAGCAACCGCTACGTCCCTCTCCGGGTTTGCTTTCGCTGAAGAGAATACGTTTGACCCAAGCCTTTTTTCGTGGTCGTTCGGTTCTGACGGGGACATGCTGCTGACCGATCAGTTGGAACCTACCAGCACGACTTCAGGTTACGAATATTATTCAAGTGATCCTGCCAGTCCGGTGACCATAACGTTCAGCTATGATGGGGAACCTATTGCCTCGGGGACGGCTGATTTCATCCGAACGGAAGTCGACAACAACACGGATATCTATGCGATTGGAGAAGGCCAAGCGACTTTGATAAGCCCTGGCACTGACACCCGTTTTTTTGATGAGGTGATGGCAAAAACCGGTGGTACGGGTGTTATTCATTTTGAAATGGATTCCTTCTACACCACCAACAACCAGGGTGATTTCCAAACGACAGGCAAAGCCACGTGCCTTGGTTGTGCAGATGGGGTTGTAACGGTTGGCGATGATGATTGCGAAGACGCTCCCGTTATTGGCGAAGTCAGCTTCGACAGCGATACCGTGGGTGGTGCTTCAGCCCATGCCAGCCTGGTGCATTCCCCCACCCTCACGGACTGGACGGTGGTCGAGGATGCGGGAGTTAAGTATTACGAGAGCAATGAAGATCAGACCAACCTTAAGATCGAATTTACAGAAGTCACCTTGGCTGATGGTGAAGCCTTAAGGGTCAAGGTGGACTATCAATTCCTTTCGAAACCCACCAGTCCCGGCATTCAGCACTTTAACTTTCTCCGGTTTGGTGCCTACCACGATCAGGACACAACGGATTATGGGGACGATGAGGGCTATCTGGCAGACGTTAGTTACTGGAAAACCGACACCACTTCAGGTGCCACTAAATCCGGTGATTATGCCATCCGCAAAGAAACCAATTTCTATGATGACTTCGACCTAGGGCCTTTATTGGACAACGTTTCTGCCACCGACTACAGCCCACCAGCTGTGATCGATACCGGTGACATCGTCACCATGGGCAGCTGGACCAAGTCAGCGGACGAAGGTATTACGGATGAGCATGCAGCCGTCCTTTGTCTGGTCAACGATGGCGGAGTGATCACGGCCAGTCTGACGCATGCCTTCCCAATAGCCTACATTGGTTCGGTATCGGACACGGCTGCCGATTCCATGGTAACTTTTAATACCGTTTATCTGGAAAGCCCCTCGGACAACAACGGCTTCCGGATTCGCCGCGTCGGTGTGCAGCACGTCGGCGTGGACGACCCCTGCTGCGACCCTGGTGAACCCATCGACCCAGACGATCCTGGCCAAGGAGACGATTGTCTGATCGTCCACTCCGAGCATGTGGATGGAGATGCAGGAGGGGATCCGACGAGTTTTTCCTACACAGCGGCCGAAGCCGAACAAGCTGACTTTATCAATATGGTCACCGCCATGGGGCTGACCCACGATACCATTACCTTTGAAGTAGCCAATGGATGGAACCCTGTCAATGGAGACGGTGACATGTTTGCCGGTTCGGGGGCTCCTTACGCAGGAGGTGCCAATACCTCAGCTGCCTATGCTGCCAGTGGAGACATGGCAAGCGGCACGGCAGAAGGCAAGGTGGATTACAGTTCCGCCGCCAACACGGTGATCTTTGAGTTGTATAACAACGGACACGCCGCAACCCCTCCGGACGAGCCCGGTATCGGTGACATGGATGGCACCAATGATACCGACCGAGGCATCAACACCACTTTGTCAGGTAATCACTTCCTGGAAGTGCTACCCAGCGACAATGCGGCAGGTGGGTTGCACATCAAGTTTGCAGTTCAACCGGTGGCCGCGGTTGGCTTCTACCTGATGGGGGTCGAAGAGACCAAGCGCGACATCGAGCTGAAGATTTACCTTTCTGATGGATCGGTTGTGGATGCATCCGCAGACATCCTGGCCGGCCCTCTAGACCAAGGAGGGCTGCAATTCCTGGGTTATCACGTCTCCAGCCTGAGCGATACGGATTGCTTGATTGAAGGGCTTTCCTTCCATCAACCCACAAGCCCTGATGGTGCCGCTGCCGCAGGCCGCGATATCTTCGCTCTGGATGACATCATTTACTCAATTGGTGGTGATGTGCC
>Ga0208624_1001367_pt1 | contig 11618 bp, 5 predicted proteins | sample Knorr_S23_td_DCM_FD_185607 | JGI IMG/M metagenome (GOLD analysis project Ga0208624, IMG submission 185607) | Marine microbial communities from Southern Atlantic Ocean transect - Knorr_S23_td_DCM_ad_71m_LV_A (SPAdes) (version 2) | ecosystem: Environmental > Aquatic > Marine > Oceanic | place...
CCTTGCCCGAATCTCAAAATCCCCCTGACCAATCCCTTTATCGGCAAACAGATAGTGTGCACCGGTTGATTGGATGCATTTGTCGTTTGCCTTCCATTTCCCGGCAACAGCGACAGCCGCTTCCATCCGTCCCTTTGCGACAACGACTAATTCGGCTGCGGACGCCGGTACAGTCATAAATTTCAGAACCAATAGAACTAAAACGCTTCTCAGTTTCATCATTCATCTTCCCCGGATAAGGTGTCTGCCCTTTAACGAGTACTCGGTCTCGTTCAACCGATGGCCGCTCTTTTAATGCTACTCAATCTGATGCGTGCATAGGATCGCATCAGAAATTAGCAGGAACGGGGAAAACGGTCCTCGGAATTCCTTCAGCATTTTAAAACGATAAATACTTATCTACTGCCAAAGTCGCCGGCTGCTATCAAATAGATACTTCAGGCGTAGCAACGAATCTCTAAGGTAACTGATGCAGGAACTGGTGAGCATGCAGGAAGGGGCCTGCAGCGGCTGGAACAGCTTGAATCCCGCCTCAATCAACTTAAGGCAACCCAAATGCTAACTCATCAATTCTGTGATTGGGGTGGGATCGCTAACCACATGAGTCGGACGCCCCTGCGGAGTATATAAGATCTTTCCGGGATCGATTCCCATTTTCGCATAGACCGTAGAAACAAAGTTCTCAGGACTCTTAACGTTTTCAATCGCCGAATATCCCTTTTTATCAGTCGCACCGACAACAACACCACCCGGCGTTCCACCTCCAGCCATCAGGACGCTCATTGCGTTGGACCAATGGTCTCTTCCAACTCGAGTATTAATCTTAGGCGTACGGCCGAACTCGCCGAGCACAAGCACAAGCGTTTCATCAAGCATTCCTCGTTCATCCAAGTCGGATATCAAAGCCGCGACGCTTTGATCCACTTTTGGCAAGCGATCTCTACAGCTATTCCACAGGTCGCGATGATGATCCCAACCGCCATTATAAACCGTAACGAATGGCACTCCCGCTTCTGCTAAGCGTCTGGCAAGCAGACAACGTTGGCCAAACGAATCACGGTAATAACGATCACGCATCTCCTCAGATTCCTGCGAAATATCGAAGGCCACCTGAGCATCCGGCGAAAGAACTAGATTTAACCCCTGCTCATAGTACTCATCAATGGAAATGGCGGGATCACCGAATGCGTTGTCATTGAACCGTTTCATCCGGTCAAGAGAACTACGCAACAATGATTTTGACCTAAACTGACCGCTTGAAAGATCTCCAGGTATCGCCACATCGCGGACTCTAAAATTGCTTCCACTTGGATCGTCAGAGACAACGAACGGAGCATGATTGGCGCCTAAGAAATTTGGCCCGCCGCTGCGACTCATCCTGGGCATAGAGAAATAATTCGGCAGTGCGTCACTGTTGCCGGACTCATGACTAACAACACTCCCCATACTAGGATGAAAACTAACATAGGCGCCGCAGCCAACAGGGATACGCGGCGGAGCACCAGTCATCATGTAATGATTACCCGCACCATGATTCCCCTGGTTATGCCGGATCGAGCGTATCATCGCAAACTTGTCACTTATCGCTGCAAGTTTCGACATGTGTTCTGAATAATGAACGCCCGGCTGTTTGGTTTGGCAAGTACCATATTCACCACGAATTTCGGTAGGCGCTTCAGGTTTAGGATCAAAGGTCTCAAAGTGAGTAGGGCCACCGTCAAGCCATATCAAAATACATCGTTTTGCTGTAGCTTTAAGCGGACTATTATTGCTGGCTTGTAATTTGAGCCCATTAGACAGGCTCGTCCCTGCGCCCCACAGGCCTCCCAGGCCCAAACCAAGTGCATGACGACGAGTAATACCTTCACAATTTGAGTACTTCATAGCTTTTCTTCTACCCAAGAGAAATGTTGTCTTACTTCTATCATACCTCAATAGCAATTATCGGAAAATGGAAATCCGATCATTAGCCACTCGTTGCCATGGTGAGTCCAATAAGCCTGATGACACCGAATATATAGAAGCAGCGTTAGAGCAGGGCGAAGCACCGTTTTTTATATCGCCACGCTGAAACAGGACAATCACAAGGCCATTGGAAACGTCTAAGAAAGGATATCGTGTACCACCGTTCCACTGACGTCAGTTAAACGCATGTCTCGCGAACGATGGTGAAAGGTTAGTTGTTCATGATCCATACCAAGTAAGTGCAGGCAGGTTGCGTGGAAGTCATTGATTGAGACGGGATCTTTTTGAGCAGCATAGCCAAATTCGTCTGTCGCTCCATATGTCATGCCCCCCTTCACGCCACCGCCGGCAAGCAGCATGGTAAATCCGCGAGGGTTGTGGTCCCGACCGATCGTACCTTGGTTTGTCGGCATCCTGCCAAATTCGCCGCCGAAGATAATCAGCGTATCATCCAACATTCCACGCCGTTTCAGATCTTTTAGCAGACCGGCAATTGGCCTATCGACTTCCGGGCAATGCTGATCAAGATTATTCTTAAGTCCGCTGTGAGCGTCCCAACTCAGCTGCTGATCAGCGCCACCTGAATAAATTTGCACAAACCGAACACCTCTTTCAACCATGCGTCGTGCTAACAAACATTGCTTGCCAAAGTACGAGCTTATGGGGCGATTAAGTCCATATAACTCTTTGGTCTCACTGGTTTCCTGAGATAAATTGACTACATCCGGTGCGGCGAATTGCATTTTGTATGCAAGTTCGTACGAATCTATACGTGCAGCTAGCTCTCTTTCAAAGGGGTTCTTATCTACAAACTGCTGGTTGAGCCGTCGCAGCATACGTAGACGCAGTTCTTGTTGTCCCGGTTTAAGCTGTTTATCTGAGTGCAGGTCGATAATGGGCTGGCCAACGCTTCGCAGCGGCGTACCTTGGTAGGCCGCCGGTAGAAAACCGGAAGTCCAATTCTGTGCTCCCCCGATCGGTCCGCCTCGATGGTCCCACATCACCACAAAAGAGGGCAAGGATGCATTTTCCGAACCCAGTCCGTAACTAATCCATGACCCCATGCTTGGCCTTCCAGCCAGAATAAAGCCGGTATTCATTTGGAAGAGTGCAGGAGCATGATTGTTTGATTCACAGTGAAGTGAGTTCATCAAGCAAATGTCATCTGCACAACTGGCAATCTCTGGAATGAGCTCTGAGAAGTATAGTCCTGATTCCCCATGTCTGGAGAATTTGTAAGGACTCATCATGGCTGTATCTTTAGTCGTTTTATTAAATGCGTCGCTCTTATCAAAAACGGGAATCGACTTACCGTGCCACTTTGCTAAAGCGGGTTTGTAGTCGAACATGTCCACTTGACTTGGTCCGCCATAGGCAAAGATAAATATGACGGACTTGGCAGACGCTTTATGGTGCGGAGACTTTGCAGCCAGCGGGCCGGGGATTCCATCCTCTGCCCGTAGCTGGTCTGTCTTAAACAGGTGACTTAGTGCCCAACTGCCGATACCACCGCCAGCTGTTTGCAGCAACCGCCTACGGTTGATGAATCCCTGCGAATGATTAAGTGTGTTATCGTGCATTTGAAAATAATACCGCCTATCGCATGAACACGAATTCATTGAGATTAATGAGCACATGACAGAGATCCTGAATGGAAAACAACAGCTTTCCAGAGTCTTCACTGCCATGCAGTTTTTCCGCTTCGATCAGAAACTCTAAGCCCAGCCGGATTTCATCGGCATTCGGCAACCGTCCCAGTACACGTAAGTACGCTTGCTTAATCAGTGATTGGCGGTTTTCCCCGTGTTCCCGAACAAGCCGCCGGGCCATTTCCAGAGATTGGTCATTAGTGAATCTACTGTTAAGGAGTTGGAGTGCTTGGGTGGGAACTGTCGTGGTTATCCGTCTGGAACAGCTACTTGTGGTAACCGGTGCATCGAATCCTTCGAGCAAAGGGAAGGGAACACTTCGGCGGGTGAAGATGTAAATACTTCGACGCCAGTGTTCCGAGGTTTCGCGATTCACTTGCGGCCATTTGCGTGTGGTGCCGCTGCCGATAATTTCTTCATTAATATAAGGGTGAATTCCGGGACCTCCCATTTGCAAGTTGATCGAACCGCTGGCCTGCAATATACGATCTCGGATTACCTCGGCATCATGCCGACGCATAGGAAAACGGGACAACAAGATGGCGTCGGGATCGCTGGCATGGGAATCCGTTCGTTGAGATGATTGACGATAAGTAGCCGATTCAAGTATGAGCCTATGAATATGTTTGACTCTCCAGCCTGAGCGTATGAATTCGGTTGCCAACCAATCCAGCAGAGCGGGGTGGCTAGGTTCAAACCCTAATAGCCCAAAGTTGCTAGACGTTTCCACTAATCCTCGTCCGAAATGAAACTGCCAGATCCGATTGACCATTACTCTGGCAGTCAGCGGGTTATCTTTGTGAGCAATCCAGTTAGCGAGGATTGATCTACGACCGGTGGTGCGAGATTCCTTCGCTGCTTCTGGAAACTCGACGACAATATTCGAAACGGAAGCGGGAACGGCCGGTTCGACCTTTTCTCCGGGGTTGTTGTATTCACCTCGAATGTGAATATTCGTGGGTTTTGCTTCCGAGGAGCTGTCTGTAATGGCTTGGGCCAGAGGAAGCTGCGCTATTTGATCGTCAATCTGCTCTATCTGTTGCTTGACAGCTTCAACATCAAAGCCATCCGTGTTTGCAGGACGAGACATTTTTTCCAGTGAAGGAAACCCGTCCAGCAAGAGGGCTCCCTCTCTATTCGTAACGCGAAGGTTTCTCCACTGCGTTGAAGTAGACCAGTTTCCCAGAGCAATCCCACCGGAAGGATGACGGGCATCATCAAATTGGAAGATTAACTGGTCGTCGAGCCAGATTTTGTCATCGCCTTCGCCGACTTCAATCCGCAAGCGATACCACCGATTATTTTCGAGTTGTCCAGACACACGTGGTGTGAGCGAATGACGGGAATTGTCGATCTCAAAGTGGAGTGCGTGTTCACGCCCATCGGAAGCTCCCAGTTGCAACGTGTAACCATTACCATAGTCGCTTGCTAACACGGAAACATATATCCCAGCATCAAAACTGAACGGCTGCTGTGTGACTCTGTTACGCTGAAATTCGACTTCTAGTGTATAACTAGTCCACGTCTTGTCGCCAAACCAGACACGAGTGTTATTGACCATGGAGGCTTGAGTCAGAATCCCCTGTTGAAGTTCCCATACTCCTGCCTGCGGTTCTGCCGTGGCTGACCTCACCCGTTGTTCCAGGTCTTTTTTCTTCTTCCTTAATTCGTCGTAAAGCTGCCTTTGCTCAGTTGTGCCGATGAATTGATCGCGTTTTTGGCTTGTGTGAAAGATTGCCAGCATGGAATAGTAATCCTTCTGGCTGATGGGGTCGAACTTATGATCGTGGCAGCGGGCACAGCCAACGGTTAGCCCAAGAAACACCTCCGTAGTGGCGGTAATTACATCGTGCAACTCTTCATACCGATTCTTGTCCAGTGCTTGATTACCGACCGTAGGACCGTTTCTACAGAATCCGGTGGCCACCCAGGATTGCAGGCTTGAAGGATTTATTTCGTCGCCAGCTAGTTGCTCCTTTACAAATTGATCGTAGGGCAGGTCGCTATTGAAGGAGGAAATTACATAGTCGCGATATCGCCAGGCAAAAGGACGTACAAAGTCAAATTCAAACCCGTTCGAGTCAGCGTAACGTGCAAGGTCCAACCAATGTCGTCCCCAGCGTTCACCGTAATAGGGTGAAGCCAACACCTGATCAACTAGTTGAGACCACGACGTGTCTGAGATGTCATCCGTTAATGCGGCTGAAGTGGGGAGAATCCCCAACATATCGAGGTACAGGCGATTTGTTAACTGGTCCGCCGTCGCACGTTCAGCAGGTTGCAACTGTGCATCTTTTAGTTTTTCCAGAATGAACGAGTCGATAGGGTTCTCAGGCCAAGCAGACACGAGGTGAGGGATCGTCACATCGCGTAGTGGCCGAAATGACCAGTGAGATTCCTCCTGTTGACCGCTGGCCGCCTCGTTCATGATAAGCAGCACGTAGCCCAGCAAAGCGAAGGAACGCATTAGCTGAGTCTTCATCGTGAGTACCTTTATGAATCGCAAGCTACTGGAATCTTGCCAGCCTTTGTTAATCAACAGCATTTTGTTTTTCGACAACCAATTTCGTACTACATAGAGTATTTGTGCATGCCAAGTCTCGTCATTTTGACCTGGTGCAAATGTACAGGCATGAGCATGACTGAATAACTTGGTGTTGCAGCGTGCTTTCGCTGGGACACTCGTAGCGTTAGCAGATTTTACTATAGATTCAGATGGTTGGCGAATTACGCATTCCAGCTAACCGAGCACTCCGTAAGGGGATTCGTGCCTCCTCTGACCGGTCGGCAAAGAAGTGACTCTTATTTAGCAAAGCACCGAAGATTCGCTATGATGGCACGGATGGTTACCACCTTAGGTAAGCCGACATACAAAGGAATCAAAATGAAAACGCTGGCTCTGCTTTCACTACTACTGACCCCGCTATCATTGTCCGCTCAGCAAAACGTTAAGCTTGTTAATCGGTCAGTTGCAGAGTCCAATTCGTTGCCAGCGGAGCAGCCCAACGAATCTTGGAGGCAGCCCTTTGCACCGGATGACGATACAGTCGTGCTATATCATTTCGACGAAGGTGAGGGCAACGAAACGCACGATGCTCTGGGAGACGAATCGCTCACATTGCGTGCAAACAAACGAGGGCTGTGGGGGCAGCATGAAGGGTTTGGCTCGACAGCAAGATTTGAGCGCAAGGATGACGACCCGAACCTGCTAATAGGTCCAGTAAACCATGACAAATTGCACCTGCGTGGTTGCACAAAGGCATGGACAATTGAGGCATGGGTTAAGTACGAAGGCCCAGGCGGTTTGGATACCGGAAGGACAGCACTCAACATCTGCGGGACTGACGAAGAAGGGTTTTCTCTTCCCAGTGGAAAACGTGGAGGCTGGAGTTTTGGGCTTCATAGCAAGTCCGGTGTTGGTGATCTCAAAAGAGGCATCACCCACTTCGCAAGATTCATGGGGTCGCCGCGAGGTAAGGATCCCAATCATGATACCAGTGGCATCTTGCTTCCTTACGCGTCCGGCGGTCATATCGACGCCCAACCAGCCACCATTACAGACCACGAGTGGCATCATGTTGCGTGGCAGTTTAGATACGCCGACCAAACCAACTTTTTCTTCCTCGACGGAAAGCTGACTCGAAAAGTACAGCTGCCTGTAAAAGATGAAAACCGAATCATTGAGAACAATGCCGTTCACGTTGGCATCCCGTTTATGGTTGGTGGATTTCAACATTCGCAAGACCCACCCTATTTCCTGAGATGGGGTACGTTTGAAGGTCAAATCGATGAGCTTCGAATCTCGAAGGTAATGCGGTATCCCGTTGCTGAGTCATTGAGCATTCTTAAGCAAACATTGCCCGATGCGGGTTACAAAGTGCCTTACAGTGTTGATTTAGGAACGGATGAATCCGAAGGGCCCGTCACGTGGAAATTGGTTGCTGGGCAATTGCCCGAAGGATTAAAGCTGGATATTTCTCGAGGCCGAATCCACGGCACTCCTACTGAAAACACACCACCCGCCAAGTTCACTCTTGAGGCACAGGACGAAGCCGGCAACAGCGACTCACATCAGTTTGAGCTCGCTATTGCCCGAGCCGAACTAGAAACAGAATCTCTACCACCGTCATTTGTCGGCGTGGCTTATCATGCCGACCTAAACACAAGTCATCTCGCCGCCCCACTTAAATGGGAGATCGTCAAAGGTGAATTACCCCAAGGGATAAAACTATCGGTAGATGCTGAGCCTAATTCGACAGACTCTAAAGCGACTTTAAGCGGCACTCCAAGCAAGCAAGGCTGGACTGAACTCACAATTCAAGTCACCGACTCCAATGGAACAGTTAAGCAGTGTGATCTCGTACTGAAGGTACTCCCACAAGAGTTACTCCAAATCAAGCCGGACAAGCATACTGTCGCGTTGTTTGACTGGCAGGGTCCTGACGGCAAACTGATTCCGGATCGCATGGGGGAACAATCCCACACGCTCACCTGGACAAACATTGGTGGCGACCGACGTGTGAGTTGGCCTGGTCGCGAGCAGAACTTTCCACAGTTTACTGGTCATGGCGAGCATGGTTTTGCCAGCGAAGGCAAAGGACTTCCCAAGCTAGACTTCAAAACATGTGATAAAGCCTGGACATTAGAAGCATGGATTCGCCGTGGCGGGCCAATGCAGGCATTTGGCGGAACTGTCAAGGGAAAGCAACATCCATTTCATTTCGGTCACATTTGCGGGTCATACGACCTTAGCAAAAGAGGCGTCTGGGAACTGTACCTATCTGATATCAAGTCAGAGGACGGGAGTATGGCACCGGGCATTCACTTCTTTGGCGACAAAGAAGAGCAAGCGTTAAAGAATCTACATCCATGGCATCGACCGGATGGGATTGTGGGTGAACGATCTCAGGCGGGAATCCGGGATACCGAATGGCATCATGTAGCTTGGCAATATAACTACGAACAGGATCTGCACGAGTTGTATTTAGATGGACGACTGATTTGGAAGATGGATAGTCCGGATGGTCGCAAACTGGTGAACAACCGAGAACACGATGCCCAGTTTAGTGTAAGCACGCGGCTCACAGGATATTCCCGATATGGAGGTGCGTTTAATTACCTTGGCGAAGGCAACTTCTTTGGACAAATCGGGGAAATACGAATTTCCAACATTCGCCGCTATGGACAATAAAGCTGTCGCTGAGTGGTTCAAGCTGCTGTAGCCTCTGTTTAGTAAGAAGCTAAAGCAGACTCTTGCCTCGGAGTTGGTGGGGAGTTTGGCAGAGAGTTAAGTCACTTATCCCGAGCATTTACTACAATAAATTGCTGGCTCCTAACAATCGGATTTCCTGGACAACCTCAGCTATGATTCATCGAATCGCGTCTTTGTTTTGCGGACTGCTGTGCACAACCTATGTCTATGCACAAACTCATACCGCCACCCCTGTCACCGACATCACAGTTCAACCCGGATTTAAGGTTGAATTACTACGATCTGCCCAGGATGGTGAAAGCTCATGGATTAGCATGTCGTTTGATAACAACGGCAATATCATTCTAGGTCTGGATGATGTCGGCGTCGGGCATCTGGAGCTCCATACCGACGAAACTGAGATTCCATTCAAAAGACTCAACAGCTCGCTCAAACATTGCCGTGGCGTACTCTATGCTCATGACAGCATATACGTCAGCGCCACCAATTCACAGGGATTCTATCGACTGCAGGATACCACGGGTGATGGGACTTTTGACAAAGAAGTGCTGTTATTACCGCTTGAATACAAGAGTCGATTTGGCCACGGAATGAACCAGATTACACTCGGCCCGGACAATCAGATTTATCTGAGCTGTGGCAATGATGTCGTCATGCCGGCAGAAGTTACGAAGGCATCCACCTACGCCAACGCTAAAAAGGACTGGCTATTACCAAATCCTCACGATACCGGTCACGACGATCGAGTTGGATACATTTTGCGAATGGATCCGGACGGCAAGTCATTCCACGTCATCGCGGGTGGCCTGCGAAATCAGGTGGACATCGCATTTAATGCAGATGACGAGATGTTTACCTTTGATGCCGATATGGAATGGGATGTCGGACAACCCTGGTATCGTCCCACACGCATAAATCACATCGTGCCAGGTGGAGAATACGGCTGGCGTTGGGGCACAGGAAAATGGCCTACTTACTATGCTGACAGCCTTCCGACGACGCTCGATCTCGGGCTCGGATCCCCAACAGGATTGGTGTCAGGGCATACACTCGACTGGCCAAAACGATTTCAGCAGGGGATGTATGCGGCAGATTGGCAAAACGGACGTATTCTGCTTGTAGATCTGATTCCGGTGGGAGCGAGTTACCGTGGCGAATATGAATTGTTTCTCGAAGGTGCTCCACTGAATATTTGTGATATGGAAGTGAGCTCGGATGGCAACCTTTACTTCATCACCGGTGGTCGCGGTTCACAGTCAGGCCTCTATCGCGTAACGGTTGATCCATCCATCGAACCAACTTCGACCGGTCCTGAAATACATCACACTAACGTGGTTACCGGCAAACGCGATCGCAAAACAAGGAAGATCTTTGATAGCTATCAGGAGAGAGTCGTCGACTCGTCTGAATTGGAAGCATGGCCTTTCCTGGGACACGATGATCGTTGGTTAAGATTCTCAGCAATGAAAGCCTTAGAACGGCAACCGGTTCAGACTTGGCAAGACAAGGTGCTTAATGACAACAATCCGTTACGATGTGGAACGGGACTCATAGCGCTATGCCGCAGTGGCATGCCTGAACACCAACCGCAAGTCTTTTCCGCACTCCAACGATTTGATTTAACAAAACTGCCTTTGGAGCAGCAGTTGATAATGCTCCGAGGTTATCAACTCTGCTTTCTCCGTCTTGGCCAACCTTCCGAAGAGCAAACAGAGCTTGCGATCGAAGCCATAATCCCACTCTTTCCTAGTAAGCATGAACCAGTAAACCACATGGCTGGTGAATTGCTCGTTTATCTGGAGACACCCGGTTTCATAGAGTCCTCTATCCCGCTCCTCAATGACGGTTCAACGCAATACCAGCAATTCCGAATAGCCAGAATCCTTATGCACTTAAAGGAGGGTTGGACTGAAGACACCAAAACCGCGTTCCTGAATTGGCTGTTTCGATCTCGTTTGATGATTGGTGGTCATCAGCTAAAAGAGCGACTGACAGATATCCGCGATGATTTTTACAAAGTGCTCACCGATGACGACAGGTTGGCTCATGCCAAGTTAATCGAGAAGATCGAACAACCGCTTGAATCTGACAATCTGACTACCAATCGTCCGTTAGTTCAGCAATGGGAATTGGAGGACTTAGTAAAAGATATCGCTGCAATTAGTAAAGATCGATCTGACGAGAATGGTCTACGTGCACTTGCCGCAGCTAACTGTCTTAAATGCCATAAGGTTGGCACTCGCGGAGGTCAAATCGGTCCTGACTTAACCAACGTCGGAAAGCGGTTTAATACCTCACAGATTCTGGAGTCGATCATCGAGCCGTCGAAAGTAGTAGATCCAAAATACAGTTATTCCACGTACCTGCTGATAGATGGGACTTCTGTTTCCGGGCGACCAGTAGGAGTCTCCAGTAAGACGCTTAAGCTGGAAGTCAATCCATTTACTCAGGAAACGATTGAGGTCCAACGTGATGACATTGACGAGTCATTCCCGAGCAAGATTTCGCCAATGCCATCTGGGCTGCTTGACACTCTCAACAAAGAAGAAATCAAAGACCTAATTGCATACTTAATCCGAGCAGCTAAAAACGACTAAACACATCTACGAACATCTTTTCGGCAATTTGCGAATGAATTCGTCGAGACATCTCCCTGCCTCCACCGCTCAGCTCCTGCGTGACGCTAGGCCCGGAGAGTTAGCGAAACCTTGCAAACTAGGGAAGTGGGCGATGAGGGACTCGAACTATGGTGCTCAAAAGCCTTTATATATAGAAGCAACGTTAGAGCAGGA
>Ga0208624_1001368_pt1 | contig 11614 bp, 6 predicted proteins | sample Knorr_S23_td_DCM_FD_185607 | JGI IMG/M metagenome (GOLD analysis project Ga0208624, IMG submission 185607) | Marine microbial communities from Southern Atlantic Ocean transect - Knorr_S23_td_DCM_ad_71m_LV_A (SPAdes) (version 2) | ecosystem: Environmental > Aquatic > Marine > Oceanic | place...
CAGATGCGTGCGGATCCATTTGCCCCGTTGCACCGGATGATTTTCAAAGTTGCCGCTCCACGCCGCGAGCCAGGCCGGGTGCGTGAGTACCCCGGCGCGTTCGCCCTTAGGAAATTCCAGTGGCTGCTCCATTAAGTTCCAGCGCCAGTCGGGCGGAAGGTTAAAGGCGGTCTGATACGGCCACCATTTGTTGTGGCCCTGCACCAATTGCACGCCCTTGTTTTTAACTGACTTGTAATTGGCGTTCACATAAAACCGCCGCGTGGTAAGCAGCGTAGCGAGCACCTCACGATCCGTCCTCAACGCATCGCGAACTGTCGTCTCCAAGTCTGCCACCAACAAATCGGGCCGATGCACTCCACCCTCGGGCTCGTCCTTAAACACCTCGCGCGCGAAGGGATAATGAAAATATTCGCGGAAGAATTGTAGGACACGCGGATTGCGATCCTGCGCCAAGGATTCATCAGCTAAACGCGCGCGAACCTCCGCGGCTACTTCCGCTGCGGTGTTTAATTTTCCCTCATCCGCCGCCACCAGCAGGCGATCCACCGGCCGATCATCCAGTGCGTACGACAACGCGTAAGCCGTCTCGCGCGGGCTCAACCGCACACGGCCGTGTTCGTCCGGCTCGCCCGCGCCCAGTTCCATGCGATAGAGCACTTCCGGCTGCAGGAGAATCGCCGTCAACAACGCCTTCGCCCCAGCCACGTGGCCGCCCGTATTACTGGAGGCCTTATGAAATGCCCCGAAACGTTCCTGCTCCTCCGTCGTAGGCGCGCGCCCCACGATTTTGCGAAAAGCGGTCTCAATACCATCGGCCACCTGCTCCTGCGTGGGTGGCGTTTCAGTCACCAGCACTTTGAGCGGGCGATCCTTGCTGGTGGGTGCGGTCAGGGCCTCGGCAATTTTCTTGGCGTTACCGAGCAACGGGGCCGCGGCCGCCTCATCGAGAAAATAGCCGGCCGAGAAATCCTTGAAGTTCGAGCCATCATTTTGGTTCAGCCCATTGGCCAAGCCGGTGATGCGCTCGCCGAGGCGCGGCATGGTGGCGTTGTAAATCGCCGGGCGCAGCCGCCACAGGCGCGGAGCCGCAGGTGTCACGTGGCTGCGGCGTTGACCAAAAAGCGCGGCATGATCCACGTAGTTACCAAACTGCGGTTGCGTCAGTTTCTCCTCCGCCAATGCGCCCGGCTCCTGTGTCTTCAACAGCTCGCCGCGAATCCACGCCAGCACCGCCGCGCGTTCGGCCGGATTCGGCTGCTGCTTCTTCGCCGGCGGCATATCGGCGAACTGCAATTGCTCTTGCACCAACCGCCATGTCTCAAGCGCGCCCTCGGTCATCGTCGGCCGGATGTCTTCCAGCGACAACTTACCTTCCTGCGTTTCGTTGTCGTGGCAGTCCAGGCAGTAGCTCTCGAGAAACGGCACAACGGTTTTCCGGAAACCGGCTTCATCCACTGCCGCTTGGGCAGTCAGTGCCCCAAGAGAAATGAAAACCGCCGCGCGCATCATTCCACAATCAGTATATCCAGCTAAGAGCATGTTACTTCGCAGCAGTTATTGTAACCTCATGTCTAAGGCCGCGCCTTGATGAAGGCCGCCAGCTTCGGACGCAGACCCGCAATGTAGGTGGCTGATTGCGGATGGTCGATCAGGTTTTTGCTTTCGGGCCGAGGCACGGTGTAATCGTAAAACTCTTCGGCCAACACTTTGCCGCTGGCGAAATCGATCCATTGCGTCAGTCGATAACGGTCATCGCGGATACTGTAGCCCATCGATTTGGGCGGAGCAGATTTAAAATTGTAATCCACCGGCCGCGGAAATTGGGACAAGGCAAAATTCTTGGTGGGCTCTGGGTGATCGAGCTGGCGCGCGAGGCTTTGGCCAGCAAGCCCATCTGGTTTGAGCAGTCCGCACAGCTCAGTGAGAGTGGGGTAAATATCCAGCAACTCCACCGCCTGCCGGGTCACGCGGCCGCGAGTCTTTTGCTGAGGTGCCACGAAGAGCAACGGCACGCGCGTACCAAGGTCGTAGTTGGTGAGTTTGCCCCAAAGGTTTTGTTCGCCGATGTGAAAGCCGTGATCGCTGTACAGGCTGATGACTGTATTGCGATCCAGGCCGAGCCGTTTCAGTTCACCCACCACGCGGCCCACCTGCGCATCCGTGAATGAAGTAGCCGCGTAATAGCCGTGCCGCAGTTCGGCGACCTTGGCGGCGGTTATGGCGCCTTGCCTAGGGATGTCCGTATAGCCACGTGCCTCGGGCCATTGATGCGCGGCGATGGCCGGAGCGCCCTTGGGCATCCGCGGATTGATCGGCTGCGCCAGCTTCGCGCGATCGTACAGCGCCCAATACTTGGCCGGAGCAGAAAACGGCATGTGCGGTTTGCGAAAACCTACTGCGAGGAAGAAGGGCTGACGGGTACGCTTGAGCAATCGCAGATTCTGAATCGCAGCCTCAGCTACCTTGCCGTCGAGATGATCGCTATCCGCACTCGGCGACGATTCCGCGCCCGCCGCCTTGCCGCCTGTGCGGTTTTTAGGCAACAGATATTGATCGATCTTTTCGCAGTGATCGAATTCCGGCTGGCCCGACCATGAGGGAGGATCAGTCGAAGGTTTACCAGAGCCATGATAAATCTTACCGATCGAGTGCGTATGATACCCATGCTGCTTAAACCACTGCGGCAGCGTGATGACCTTGGGCTTTTCCTCGCGAAAATGTTTCTTCAATCCCCACACACGAATCGTATCCGGCCGCATGCCCGTCATCACCGAGGCACGGGAGGGGTTACAAATGGCGATTTGGCAATGCGCATTGGCGAACACCGTACCTCGTGCGCCGAGTGCATCAATATGCGGTGTGACCGCCAGTTTGTCGCCGAAAACCCCTACGCTCGCGCGAAGATCGTCCACCACCAGGAACAACACATTCGGCCGGTCCGCCGCCTGCAGCGAGGCGCCCAACAACAGGATGGCCAAGGTGCGCGCGATCATTTGAGTTTCATGAATGATTTGTAATCCAGCGGTCGGCGCTGCGCAGTGCCGGCATCGCGGATAAGGTGGAACAACCGGCGGGCCATGGCGCGCGACTGAAGCGGATCGCCCGTGTCTAACTGCCATTGCTTCAATGCCGCGACCAGCCGAGCCTGTGTGGCAGCATGCGCGGGTGTGTCGGCGAGGTTTTTGAATTCAAACGGGTCCGCCTTCAGATCGTACAACTCGTAGAGGGGCGGTTTTTTCATCAGCGCATAAGCCGCGCGTACCTGATCGGTGGCCACGGCGAGCAGTTCCGCTTCCGGCGCGGCAAAGAATTTTTTGCCCATGGTAAAGGCATACCCGGGGTTCTCCTCCCCGGCGACCGGGTTGTAGATCAGCTTGAACCGTGCATCACGCACTGTGCGTTGCGGCCAAGGATTGTGATTGGAGTGCACATGAAACTCGGTGAAGAGATACTGCCGCCACGCCGGCCGTTTCCCGTGCACCAGCGGCTTGAGGGAACGACCGGCCAGCGTGCCGGGGATGCGCGCGCCGGCGATGTCGCAGAAAGTCGGATACAAATCGAGTGTGCTCACCAGTTCCTCCCGACGCTGGTCGGGCCGGCTGTTCGGCCAGCGAATAATCATCGGCACCTTCAGGCCGCCCTCGTAGGAGGTCCGCTTACCCCGCAGCATATCCGCACCATGATCGCCGATGTACACCACTACCGTGTCCCGCGCGCGACCAGATTGCTCCAGCACGGCGAGCAGCTGCCCGATGTACGTGTCCAATCGCATCATGCAGTTGTAATAATCCGCCGTTTGCTGGCGTAACTCGGGATGGTTGATGCCCATGTACGGCAAGGCCTGCACCTCCTTGCCGGTCAATGGTCGCGTAGGGATTTGGTCCACCTGCTTAATAAACGGCCGGTGGGCGTCCGGAAAATTGACCTGTAAATAAAAAGGCTGCCCGCCCGCGCGCATGAACGCACCGGCGTGTTTCAGGTACGCCGCCATGTCTTTGCGGGCAAAGTTCGAGCTCGGGATGGCCTTGAAATCAAACGGGAACGCGTCCTTCGGCTTGATGTGTAGCTTGCCGATCATGCCCGTGCGATACCCTGCCTGCTTGAGCGTTTTCACGACATTGGGAATCTTGCCCGAATACATCGAGTACTCCCATGTCGCCAGACCGATCTGGCCGTTTTGGTGCGGGTACAATCCGGTTAAAAAAGCCGCGCGCGATTGCGAGCAACCCGCCTGCGGTACGTAGGCATTGCGAAACAAAGTGCCCTCCCGCGCCAACCGATCGAGATGCGGCGTGCGGATCGGCGTGCCGTAGCAGCCCATCTCCGGCCCGTTATCCTCGGACACAATAAATAAAATGTTCGGCGCAGCAGCCGACACGAAATCCCCGAAGGCGAGTGCAACGGTACAAAGAATGAGTCGTTTCATGTGGTTCATTTTCGGGCTTCCTCCTTTCGCAAAGTCCAGCCATAGGTGTGTGGATCAAAATGATAGGCCTTCTTGGAAGGCGCGTTGGGGGCAAAGTGTTTGGGAATCCACTGGGCTAATTCCGCGATTACAGGCCGCGAGGCTTCGACTCCGGCGATGTTGGTCCATTCCTGCGGGTCTCGCATGTGATCGTACAGTTCCTCGGTGCCGTCAGCATACCGAATGTAACGATACCGGTCCGTACGCACGGCGCATTGGCCGCGCTGAAATTCCGTGATCGCCGGAGTCGCCCATGGGCCCTCCGGGTTTTTCAGGAGCGGCACTAAGCTTGGGCCATCCAACCCAGCCACCGGCTTGAGTCCGCATAATTCCAGCAGCGTGGGATAGATGCTGAGCGTATCCACCGGCCGCGAGCAGCGCGTATTGCCGAGAGTCACGCCCGGTGCGGAGATGAGAAACGGAATACGTGTGGCCTCCTCCCAGAGCGTGCTTTTGTGCCAGTGATTTTTTTCGCCCAAATGCCAGCCGTGATCGGACCAAAAGACAATGATTGTGTTCCGGTGATGTGGGCTTTGCTCCAGCGCATCCAGTACTCGGCCCAGTTGGGCATCGGCAAAACTGATGCTGGCCAGGTACGCGCGAATCGCTTCTTTCCATTTGCCGTGTTTCTTGATGTGCAGAAATTCATTCCGACGCCGGGCCGACAAAGCGCGGCCCTCGGCGGGAATGTCCTCAAGATCATTCGCCCGCGTCTTAGGCAGCCGGATATCCGCTAAAGGATAGAGATCGAAAAACCGCTGCGGCGCATACCACGGTAGGTGCGGACGAAAGATGCCGCACGCCAGGAAGAACGGTCGATCCTGTTTTCGCCCGAGCACTTCGATCGCGTAATCGACCGTGTTCGCATCGTCGTAATCCGCCTCGGCCAATCCCGGGATTACCCCCCAATCCCCTTCATGCGGCGTTCCGGTCATACCACTGAACGGATAGCCCTTGGGATTCGGCGTGGGCTTGGACCAAGGATAATTGAGTCGATGCCCGCGGAACCATGGATCATCGCGAAAGGTCAGCCGATGAAAATCATCCCACTGATCGGGCGGATCAAACCCGGCGGTATGATGAAACACCTTGCCCGCACCGAACGCCCGATATCCGTTTTGCCGAAAACACATGGGCAAGGACACCGCCTTGGGCAAGTGCGGTCGCCACCATTGGCCGTTGTTGTAAATGCCAGTGGTCGACGGCCGCTTCCCCAGCAACAACGCAGTACGGCTAGGACAACACACCGGTGAGGCCGTGTGGGCGTTGGTGAAATTCACGGCGCGTTTGGCTAGTCGCTCAAGGTTAGGCGTGTGCACCTTGCCCCCGTAACCGCCTAACACGCTCGTCCAGTCGTTCATGTCGTCGACCGAAATCATCAGAACATTCGGGTGCTTCGCCGCCTCCACGGGATGGGTAAGCAGCACCCCCACTATAATGAACAACAAATGGATCATTCGCCCGCTTTGTAATCCGGATTGCGCTGGGGCATTTGCACCTTGGCCTCGGCGCGCCAAGCCGCCAATTGCTGCTGCAGCGCCTTAGCCTTTGCGGGCATTTTTGCCGCGAGATCATTTTGTTCGCCGAGGTCTTCTTTGAGGTTAAAGAGTTCCAAACGGTTGGTTTCGAATGACTCAATCAGTTTCCAGTCGCCACTACGGATCACACTACACGGTCGCGCACCGCCCGGATGGCCCGCACCGATGTAGTTGGGGTAATGCCAGTAAAGCGCTTCGCGCTTCACAGTTCCGGTTTGCTTAAGGAGCGGCAAAAGATTGCGGCCATCCACGTGCTGCTTGGGCCGGGCGGGTTGGCCGGTCATGGCCAGTAACGTAGGATAATAATCCGTGCTGATTACCGGCACTTTGCAGGTCGAGTCGGGCTTGATCACGCCGGGCCATTTCACAATCAACGGCACACGAATACCGCCCTCGTAAAAGTTGCCCTTGTTGCCACGCAATGGCTGATGCGAAGTGATCCGTCCGTGCCCACCGTTATCCGATGTAAAAATCACCACCGTATTCTTCGCTAACCCCAGTTTCTCTAATCGCGCCATGACCCTTCCCACAGAGCGATCCACGCTTTCCACCATCGCCGCGTATGTAGCATTTTTGTGCCGCTCGCCTTTCGGTTTTTTTTCGTATTTTGCCACGCGCTCTTTCGGCGCCTGCAACGGCGTGTGCACCGAATAATACGACAGGTACAAAAAAAACGGGCGCTCTTTGTTTTGTTCGATGAACTCCTCGGCCTCCACCGTAAGCCGATCCGTAAGATACTCGCCCGGCTTGCCATTAGGTAGCGTGTTCCAGTGCGTGTACGGATGCTTGCGCGTCATACGCCACTTGCCGTTGTAAGGGAAAAAATAATTACCCGGATTACCCATGTTGTTGCCTCCCACATTAAGGTCGAACCCCTGATGCTTTGGGTAAAACTCACGATCCCAGCACACATGCCACTTACCCATCGTCGCTGTAGTGTACCCGCCCGCCTTAAGTGCTTCGGCGACAGTAAACTCTTCCAGTGGCAGGTTTTTTTTATAAATTGCCTCAATCAACGGTAGCGGTTCCTTAATTCGTTCCGCGCCTTGAATCGGAATCGCGTGCGTGATGTGCAGCCGTCCAGGATACTTACCGGTCAAAATACTCACGCGAGTCGGCGAGCACACGCAGCTCGCCGCGTAGGAGTCGGTGAACAGCATGCCTTCCTTCGCCAACCGATCCACATTCGGCGTCTCATAATAATCGCTCCCGTAACACCCCAGATCCGTCCAACCCAGATCATCGATCAAGAAGAATACCACATTGATTCGCTCTGCGGCCAACCCTTGAGTAACGGCCCACCCCAAACTAAAAAAAATAAATACAGTATTTATCATATTACTTAATAACCGAAATCTTCTTTTTAGCCGTCCAGAAGATAGCATTCACGAGTAGACGTTTAAAATCAGCATCCTCAAAATCCTCTGGCACGCCCAAAGAAGTGTAAAAAGTTCGACCGCCTTTCCAGATATTTACCCAACTCACATCATGCTTAGCTTTGCCGATATCTCCCTGCTGAAGCACTGTCGCGGTCTTAGCCAATGATCCAGCTTTGTACAAACGGTTCGAAGTTGGAATGTCACCTACATTTTTTAGAACCGGATGATCCTTGGCCACGTTTATCACTCTAACAGGTTCACCACCAAAGTGTCCCTGATAGTTGCCGCCCATTACCTTCCGGTCAAAAAGTTCATTATCGGCCGACTGAAATGCATGACTCGCAGTGCGCACCCCAACAATAGCCTTGCCACTCTCCCAGTGTGCGCGAATCAACTTCATCTGCGCCTCAGGAAGATCCATCCTTCGGGTAAATACAAAAAGTACATCAGCGTCATTTATTTGCTCCAAATTATCCAATGACTTTATTCCATCGTGCCCCCATGAAACGGTGGATTTCACGGAGTAACGATTCTCAAGCCATGGAATAAATGCTTTCAGGCATTCCTCGCTTTTATATTCTCTAGCGCCCGAAATAAAATGAATGTGAATTTTTTCCGCGGCAATGGACTTGGAGAAAAAGCTCAACACCACGAGCAAACAAAAGAAACGACGACTCGTCATTCCCAATGAAAGCTATTTAAGCCATACAAATCAAGGCCCACTCTTTGCAGTTGCGTAAAATCCATGAGCAGAGTTGGATTTCCTGAAGCTATGAAAATGCTATTCCCGCTGTTCGTCGTGCTCTTTTTCTGGATAACTACCGCACATTCTCAGGCCACCTTACGAGCTGGGGCGCATACCGTTGACGCGACCCCAACCGAATTACCTGTATTAGTAAATGGCGGAATGACGTCACGATCACAACAAGAAATCGGATCACGCATCACTGCCCGAGCGATTGTGCTGGATGATGGAGAGACACAGCTAGCGATGGTGGTGGTGGATAGCTGCATGCTGCCGCGGGAATTTTTGGATGAGGTAAAGGTGGCGGCAAATAAACGAACAGGCATTCCTGTTAAACGTCAATTCATCTGCGCCACCCACACGCACACAGCTCCCTCTTGCATGGGAGCTCTGGGCACAAGCGCAGACCCACGTTACCCGCTACTGCTCAAGCGCAAGATCATCGAAGCGATTGCCACTGCCCAAAAAAATCTCGAACCGGCGCAGGTGGGCGCAGCGGTGTTTGATGCCAATGAATTCACCGCGCTGCGGCGGTGGGTGATCCGGCCCGATCGCGTGCGCAATGATCCGTTCGGCAATCCCACGGTACGCGCGACGATGCATGCGGGCAACAACTGGGACGATGTCATCGGCGAAACCGGCCCGGAAGACCCGGATTTCTCGCTGATCAGTTTTCAATCGCTCAAAGGCCGACCGATTGCGGTGCTCAGTAATTTTTCGATGCATTACTTCAGCGGCGTGAAAGGGCTGAACGCCGATTATTTTGGGATTTTTAATGACCGCTTGGAGATGGCGCTCACGCTGCCACAAAATGAGAAGTTATATCCGCCATTTGTTAGCGCGCTGGGGCACGGCTGCAGCGGCGATATTTGGCGGCGCGATTACACCAAGCGACCGCTGGAGAATCCGAAAATTGAGGATTACACCGATGCGCTGGTGAAGAAGGCGCTCGCCGCCTACAAGAAAATCAAATACGACCGCACGGCCACGCTGGCCATGGCGCAAACGGATCTGCCGCTAAAATTTCGCGCACCGGACGCGCAGATGCTTGAGTGGGCACGTGGCATCGTCGCCAAGACCGAAGGTCTGCCCAAAACACAGCCGGAGATTTATGCGCGCGAACAAATCTTCCTACACGAACGGCCCGCGGCCACACTCTGCCTGCAAGCCATTCGCATCGGCGACATCGGCCTCACGGGGATTCCCAACGAAGTCTACGCGCTCACCGGCTTGAAACAAAAAGCCGTCAGCCCGCTCGGCACCACCATCACCTTCGACCTCGCCAACGGCTCCGAAGGCTACATCCCCCCGCCCGAGCAGCACGCCCTCGGCGGCTACAACACGTGGGCCGCGCGCACCGCCGGCCTCGAGCCCAGCGCCGAGCCGCGCATCGCCGAGGCGTGCATTCAACTTCTAGAGAAAGTCGCCGGCAAACCCCGCCGAGTACCCGTCACCCCACATGGCCCGGCGGCCGAGGCAATTGCCAAGCTGAAGCCCAGCGCCTGGTGGCGCTTCAATGAATTTGCTGGCCCACGCGCTGAGGACGAAATGAACCGGCACGACGGCATTTACGAAATCCAGGTCGCATACCAGCTCGCCGGTCCGCATTCGGAAAAATTCACGCCCGGCCAAGTCAACCGCGCCGCCCATTTCGTCGGCCAACGCATGCAGGCGCGCCTGCCCAAGCTTGGCACGAACTATAGTGTTTCAATGTGGTTTTGGAATGGTATGCCCAATGATTCGCGCGAGGTGCTTGGCTGGATGTTCAGCCGCGGCCGCAATCACGCCCTAGGCACTGGCGAATCTCTCGGCCTCAACGCCAAGGGCCACCTCATCTTCCGTAGTGGTACGAAAACTTTTACTGGGAAAACTGCCACCACTCGCTGGCAATGGCACCATGCCACCATCGTCCGCGAAGACGACGTCGCACAAGTCTACCTCGATGGACAACTTCAAATCGAAGCCAAGATATCCGCCCCACAGCTCGTCCAATCCCTCTACCTCGGCGGACACCACGACAACCAATCCAACTGGGAAGGTCGCCTTGACGAAGCAGCGATATTTGACCGCGCTTTAAGTGGTGCTGAAGTTAAATCGCTATCTATTCCTTAATAGGACCAGGGTGATTGATCTTAGTCGCATTCTTGGAAGCTCCCGGCATCTCGGCGTGAGGGTTTCTTGTTTTTGCCTTTCCGGGAGGCAGAATCTTGCCGTTTTCGATGCGGGGCGGATCATGCCGGTTGGGAGTCGGGTTGGCAGGGATGGAATCCCCCGTCTGCTTGACCCATTTGGTGAGTAGGGCTCGCGCTTGCTTCAGGGTCTTCGCATGCTTGGGATCGTCTGCCAAGTTGCTCAGTTGATGCGGGTCTTCGTTGACTTGGAAGAGTTCCTCAGAAGGGCAGGGGTTGGCGAATATCTGATGCTGGTTCGGGTTGGTTTTGCCTGCGGCATGAGCCTGCCAAAGCTCGGCTCCCGCAGGGGTGTAGTCATCCGATTCGTAAGAAAGGTTGGGCTGGTTGGGGAAATTGTTCCGGATATAGAGAAAGTTCCCGAAACGGACCATACGTTCGTGCGCCTGATAAACGTGCCAATTGTGCTCGGCAAAAACGTAATCACGAACGGTGACCTTGGGGCTCTCGAGAATCGGCGCGAAGCTGACACCTTGGATGCGTTTGTCTTTCTTGGCACCAGCCAGTTCCAATATTGTTGCACTAATATCGATACTGCTGATTAGCGAGTGCGTCTCTGAGGGCGCAATGGTGCCGGGTCGCGCAATGAGGAAGGGTGTACGAATGCCGCTATCATAAAGACGAGTCTTACAACGCGGAAACGGCCGGCCGTTATCGGTCATGTAAATGATGTAGGTGTCCTTCTCGATGCCCTGTAGTTTCAGTTCGGCGCGCAGTTGGCCCATGTAATAATCCGTGCGGCTCACCTCATGCATGTACTCGGCGAGATCCTTGCGGGTAACCGGGCCGTCGTAGAGATACGGTGGCACCTCAATGTCCTCGGGCTTGTATAACGGCGCCTTGTCGTTGAGCTTCCAGCTACGATGGGCGTCGCTGGAGGCAAACCAGAAGAAAAATGGCTTATCTTTCGGCCGCTCCTGCAACATTGGCACCCAGTCCGCCGACTTGCTCGGACCTTTGCCGCCGGAAACCTTGTCGAACCCGCGATTCACCGCCTTGCCCATATGATGCTTACCAGAGATTGCCGTGTAATATCCGGCTACCTGCAATGCCTCCGGGAACACCGGCTGATCGGCCGGTAGTTCCGTATGTAATTCCGCTGCACCTGTGTTGTGCGGATATCGCCCGCTGATAATGCTGCAACGACTCGGCGAACAACTACTAATGCTGAGGTACGCCCCATGGAACAACATCCCCTCCTTGGCCATCTGATCGAGGTGCGGCGTCTTCGCTACTTTGCTACCGTAACAACCAAGGTCATCCCAAGAGATGTCATCGGTGATAAAGAGAATAAA
>Ga0208624_1001371_pt1 | contig 11596 bp, 10 predicted proteins | sample Knorr_S23_td_DCM_FD_185607 | JGI IMG/M metagenome (GOLD analysis project Ga0208624, IMG submission 185607) | Marine microbial communities from Southern Atlantic Ocean transect - Knorr_S23_td_DCM_ad_71m_LV_A (SPAdes) (version 2) | ecosystem: Environmental > Aquatic > Marine > Oceanic | place...
AATTCCACCACCTAGTCTTGCAAAAATTGATATTAATGATGCTCCAAATCCTAGAGATGTTGGTCGAATTATTACAAGGAATGTTTTGGGTCCTATCCGTGTTGGAGACGTTCTGATGCTACGTGATACTGGACGTGAAGCAAAGAGATTGAATGCTCGCTGAGGTGGAAAAAATGCCCGAAGAACGTATTTGTAGTTTCTCTGGAGACAAAATTGAACCAGGTACAGGAATGATGTTTGTAAAAAGAGATGGTTCAGTACTATGGTTTAAGGATAGTAAATCAAGAAAAAACCATATCAAAACAAAGCGAAATCCACGTCGTGTAAAATGGACCAGATTTTACGTTAAAGGCGGAATTAAGTAATCAACCAATTCTTTGGTTTAAGGTTCGGTTGAAATACACCTAGTAGGTCCCCGGGTCATGAGTGATTGGCAGACTACATTTGTAATGGTGAAACCAGATGGTGTTCAACGCGGTCTCGTGGGTGAAATAATTAGTAGATTTGAAAGAAAGGGACTAAAATTAGTTGGATTAAGAAGTATTGTTCCTTCAGAACAAATTGCTGAAGAACATTATGCAGTTCACAAAGAGCGCCCATTCTATAACGGTCTGATTGAATTCATTACATCGGGTCCAGTTGTTGCTATGGCATGGTATGGAAAAGATGCAATATCAGTTGCTAGACTAATTATTGGTGCAACAAACGGACGAGATGCTGATCCAGGCACAATTAGAGGAGACTTTGGGATGGATATTGGATTTAATTTGATTCATGGAAGCGATGGAGAAGAGACTGCATCTTCAGAATTGTCCCTATGGTTCCCTGAAGGTACGATGGAATGGGACCGAGATCTAACATCATGGGTATATGAGTGAGGGATGTGATGGATTGGATGGACGGCGTCAACCAATTGTAGCCGTTCTAGGGCATGTTGACCATGGAAAAACATCCTTATTAGATCATATTCGGAATCTTGGATCTAGAACTCAAGGCTCAGTAATGGCTAGGGAAGCCGGGGGCATTACCCAGCATATTGGAGCTACTGAAGTACCAGCAGATATTCTCAATACGATATGTGGGCCACTTTTAGGCGGTAAAGAATTCTTATCACCTGGGTTATTATTTATCGATACGCCTGGCCACCATTCATTCACTAGTCTAAGAAGTAGAGGAGGAGCATTGGCAGATATTGCAATATTGGTAATCGATGTAATGGATGGATGTAAGCCTCAAACATTAGAATCAATCAGAATTCTAAAAGAAGCAAAAACTCCGTTTGTAATTGCTCTTAACAAAGTGGATAGATTGTATGGCTGGAATTCAGAAAATGGACGTTCTATGGCAATATCACTAAAAAATCAATCCAAAGATACAGTTGGTTATCTTGAAGAAAAACATTGGAAATTAGTTGGAGAATTAGGAGAATCTGGATTTAATGCAGAGAGATATGACCGTATCAAGGATTTTACCAATACTATTGCAATGGTGCCATGCTCTGCCAAAGAAGGTGAAGGTGTTCAGGATCTGTTAGCAGTAGTTATCGGTTTAGCAGAAAGATATCTGGAAAATCAGTTGACAGATATTGAAGGCATGGGAATTGCCACTGTTTTAGAAGTGAAAGAAGAAAGGGGACTTGGAAAAACTCTTGACATTATTCTCTCTAAAGGCTCAATTGGTAAAGGAGATCAAATCATTGTAGCTAGCGAAAATGGGCCTAAAAAATCGAAAGTTAGAGGTATGTTTTCCCCTAGAGGAATGAGTGAAATGAGAGATGCAGGAGATAGATGGGATCCTGTTGATAGAGTTCATGCGGCATCAGGAGTCAAAATTAGTGCAGTTGACCTTGATGATGTTTTAGCAGGAACTACACTACATGTTATCAAAACCGATGAAGAAGAAGAAATAGCTTGGATGAAGGCTAAAGAAGAATCAACATTGAGTTTAGAGCTTCAGGATAATGGTGTTTGTATCAAGTCGGATACTCTTGGAGGACTGGAGGCTTTAGCCTTTGAATTAGGAGAACGAAAAATATCAATTCGTGCAGCAAGTGTTGGTAAAATCACACGTAAGGATATTCGTATCGCAGAAGTAGGGAAGCAACCTGAAGAACGTGTGATTTTAGCATTTAACACAAAACCATTACCTGAAGCTAGTAATGAATTTGACGATCCAGGATGCGATGTTGATTTAATTAGTGGAGATATCATTTACCATATAATCGATAAGCATGAAATTTGGATGAAGGAGGTACTAGAACAAAAAGAAAAGGCAGATAGAGAAATGATTGTCTATCCAGGACGTTTGTTATTCCTTCCAGACCATACATTCAGAGCTTCAAAACCAGCAGTTATCGGAGTTCGTGTTTTGGGTGGCAGAGTACATATTGGTCAACGATTGATGAAAGATGGAATTCAATTAGGCCAAGTTAAGTCAATTCGTTTAGGCCAAGATACTCAAAAGGATGCTAAGCAAGGTGATGAAGTTGCTATCGGAATAAGTGGGGCAGTCAAAAAACCTGGAGATGATACCTCAGAAGCAACGCATGTAACAGTTGGTAGACAAATCAACGAAGGAGATGTATTACTAGTCGATGTGCCCGAATCTCATGTAAGGATCCTCAGGAAGAGAAGTCTAACAGAAGTAGAAAAAGAAATCTTAGATGAAATTGTAGCAATGCATCGCAAAGATCCAAAAACTCCTAGATGGGGACTTTAATTCGTCGATATTGTACGAATCGACAACCACCAACCTTGAAGTAGTTCAAGATTCAGACATCCGATGTTAAAGGGGTGCGAAGATGGTCTCAGAGTATGCTGGTGGAAGCGGGGGACGCGGGCGAGAAGTCGTTCGTGTAGTTAGTGATATTTCGAATGCTCTAATGAATGAAGTATCAAAAGTAATTATCGGGAAACAAGAAAATCTCCGCAGAGTTACAATTGGAATTCTATCTAATGGAAACATGCTTCTTGAAGATTTTCCAGGTCTTGGGAAAACAATGTTAGCAAACACTTTTGCTCGGTCGCTTGGTTGTAAATTCAAGCGTGTCCAGTTTACTCCCGACCTGTTACCCTCCGACATCATGGGTACGTACATGTACGATCAACAAGCAGGCGAATTCAAATTAAGGCCTGGACCTTTGTTTGCAAATCTTCTACTTGCTGATGAAATAAATCGTGCTCCTCCGAAGACTCAAGCTGCGTTACTTGAAGCAATGGAAGAAAAGCAAGTTACCATCGAAGGTATTACTCACAAGTTGCCTGCACCATTCGTAACTTTAGCTACTCAGAATCCTATTGAGCAGGAAGGAACATATCCACTCCCTGAAGCCCAAATGGATAGATTTCTAATGAAAATGAGTATGGGTTATCCAAATCGTCAAGAAGAAAAAGCAATCTTGGCACGTAGGAAAATGCGTGGAAAAGACGATCACGATGTAGAGCAAATAACTTCACCAAAGAAAGTTGTTGCAATGCAAAAAGCCCTTGAAGAAGTACATATTGATCCCGCTATACTTTCCTATATTGTAGAGGTTGTTCAAAGGTCTAGAGAAGATCACAGAGTGATTACAGGTGCATCTCCTCGTGCAAGTCAGTCTTTATTCAAAACAGGAAGAGCAGCGGCAGCAATCGATGGTAGAGACTATGTTATCCCAGATGATATCAAATCTGTTGCATTACAAGTTGTTAGTCATAGAATTGTATTGAAACCAGAAGCAAAGATCCGAGGAATTACTGGAATGCATATTATGAGGAAGATTTTGAATGAAGTCCCAGTGCCTGTAATTCAATAATTTCCCAAAATAGTCTTACTTTATCTACGAACTCTGATGTAGGACGGATTGAGTGGACGGACTGAAGATAATGGACCCCTACAAGACAATCATAGCCTGCACTAATCAAAAGGGAGGATGTGCAAAAACAACTACGGCTGTGAATTTAGCTACTTCTCTGGCAGAAGGAAATCCTAAACTTGGCATCCCTCCGTCAAAAGTTCTGTTAATTGACTTAGATCCTCAAGGTAACGCATCTACTAGCTTTGGAGTAGACAAACGACTTGACGTACCAACTGTTTACGAACTATTAATGCAGCCTACTGGTGAAGATCTAAATATTCATGATTTTCTTATTGGACCTGAGATATTAACAGATGAAATGCAAAGATCATTCAAAAATATGAATCAAGATCAACGAATACCAAAACGTCTCAAAGTCGAAAATTTGTATCTACTTCCTTCTAATATTCGACTCTCTGGAGCAGAGATTGAGTTAGCTACTAAATTAGGGCGTGAGACAAGATTGCGTGAAGCATTGGCACCAATAATGGATGACTTTGATCACATAATCATAGATACTCCTCCATCTCTAGGTTTATTGACAATAAATGCATTAGCAGCAGCAAATTGGATTCTTGTTCCAGTTCAAGCAGAATACTATGCATTAGAAGGAATGAGTCAGTTGATGAATTCTATTCGTTTAATCCAGAGAAGAGTAAATAATCATCTGAAATTATTTGGAATTGCAGTTACAATGTACACCCCACGTTCAAAATTATCTCAATTTGTTGAATCAGAAGTAAGGAAGCATTTCGGAGAAGATGTATTTCAAACTGTAATTCCCAGGTTGATGTCTATTGCTGAGGCACCTAAAGATGGAGCTCCTGTTGTATTACTAAAGAATCCAACTAAAGGAAATAAGGGAAGTAAACAATACTGGGCATTAGCCAAAGAATCTCATCTAAGAATAATGAAAAGAAGAGCGGAATTCGGTATTAATCCTGAGTCAGTACTTCGAAGAGAAGCAATTGAACAAGGTGACCCTGAACATATCTGGGATGATACTGGTAATTGACCAAATTCTAAATGAATGGCATTTTTACAGAATTTTCACCGTTATACCTATGTTCGTGAAGGTCTGTTTTGAATCATGGGTTCACCTGACATGACATCAGTTTCAGTTTCATTCGAAGTTCGAAGACGCCTCAATTCGTTAAGAGCAATGGAAGGTCTGAAAAGTATTGACGATCTTCTAAAATCAGTTTTGAAGGAATACCGATTAAATAGATTAAAAGAAGAACATGATTCGTTGAGATTGCGTATTTCAAACTTAGACGAAACAGATATTGATGCTACAATAACTGCCTTGGGTTTATTGAGTGATTGATGTGCGTGGACAACCAAGAGTAATCAGAATAAATGGAACTACCATCCTTAGAGGTCTCTTTTTTCCGAATAGTGATGAAGAAACTCTACTTCATTTAGCTGCATGTGAAAGAATCGAATTACATTCGACAACCAAGGATTGGAATTTTGTTCTAAAAGGTCTGATGGAAATAAGTAGAAGAGACGGTAGTCAGCCAATGACTGGTACTGATTTAAACAATCTTAGAATAATTTTACCAGTAAATTTCACTTGATTTGAAATCATTTACTATTTTTTTCAAGCCACTCGTGTCCATACCAGCGCCATTGATCCATCGTCCAGCCATCCGGCAATCCACCTTCGGGTAAAGGAGGAGCTTCTGATGGAGCAGACTGCTTAGGCTGAGCCTGTTCATCAGGAGATGAAGAGGAGTCTTGATCGGAGTTCTGATAAACTTGCCAGCCTTCTTGGCCGGACTCCCAATTTCCAGTACCATCATCTACATCTGATGTTTCATCATCAGTATCATCAACACTTGGTTCAACATCAATTGAATCTCTTTGTTTACCTTGTTCTGGTTCATCGATTAAATCCATTGAACTGTCTTCTTCTGAAGTTTCACTTAGATCAAGTAATGACGCAACATCATCATCCCACTTTTCATCTTCAATAATTCCACCAAATTGTTCTACGGAACCAGTTTCAATCTCTTTGGTTGCTCCACGTCGAGTATATTTCTCTTCAACTGTCTCAGACTTCTTGCCTACCTTTCGTCCGATTATAGAAAGGACACCAATAGCTAGTAACATGACTAATGCAATACCAGCACCAATTGGAGCAAAGGAAATTAATTGAGCTGCTAAATCAACCTCTTCCTCCTGATTTATATCTTGAATTGGAGTAGAATCTACAACTATCAACGAGAGACATACGGAATCATTTTCATTTCTTTCACAATAATCATCTATTGTTTGAATATTAAATTCACTATCGTCATAATCAGAATTAGAGCCCCAACAGTCTCTATCTTCATCCAACCATTCTGTAGAGTTACCCACTAACGAATTAGGGCAATTAGTTGCATCCCAATATGCTTCAGATTCGTCTGCATAACCATCATCATCAGTATCTGGACAACCATATGTAGAAACAGTCTGAACTTTGTCTTCTACGGGGTTATAAAGTAAATATCGAGTGCTAGTTCCAGCTTCATTGGTACATCCATCACCCCTAAATCCCAGTTGTGCATCTCCGTATCCATCGCCATCAGTATCCATCCATTGGGTAGGTTCAGAAGGAAATGCATCCCCTTCATCAGACCAGCCATCTCCGTCTAAATCTGGACATCCTAATCTGTCCTCAGTAGAAGATCCGCTAACATCTGGACAAGCATCTGGGTCAGTTCCTTCTAAATTGTCTCCGAAGCCATCACCATCCGAATCTGCCCATTGAGATGAATCGTCTGGAAAACTATCACCATCTTGACCGTAAATTGCATCACCATAACCATCTCCATCGGTATCTTGGTGTTGATCTGGATTGGAAGGGAATAAATCAGGGTTATTTCCTTGAGCATTGTCTCCGAATCCATCTTGATCACCATCTTCCCATTGAGTGGAGTCATCTGGGAAACTATCTGATTGATTTCCTGATTGTGAATCACCATAACCATCTCCGTCTCTATCTGAGGTCTGAGAAGAATCCTGTGGAAATGCATCAAGAGAATCAACTACATTGTCGCCATCGCTATCAATGTCAAATAACAAAACATCGCTTGAACTAGCAAATGACATTAGTACTACTAATGATGTCCCTTCGCCGTCTAAAATTCCTACAATCTCTCCATTTCCTTGCGATAAAGCTTGAACTTGAACACTAGATGAACGATTAATAATATGAAATAAACCATTGGAACCTGCCAGAGAAATTGTGTCTACACCTGAATCATATATTCCAATCAATTCAGTAGGAGGACTAGGGGTGAAAGAAACTAACGTTGTCCAATTTGATGATTCATAAACTAAGTATTGGCCATCTTTGGTAACTGTGTGTAATTGACCATTTGAATCTCCCATAATGGAGGTTACTTCCGCATTTGGTTCTGATAGAACTCCAATCAAAGTTCCATCATTAGCATGCACCCTTAGAGTTCTGTCTTTTCCACCAGTAACAACATTTCCTTGAGGAGTTACTTCAACAGATGATATGCCGATACTATGTGCAGTGGTTTCTGCTCCTGTGGATACGCCGTCACTATATTCAATAGCATTTTTAGAAGAACGATCTGATAGCCAAAGATCTCCACCCGGATCAAAGTCTAATGAATCTACAGGACCTCGAGAAATAGAGTAAATTATTGCCTCAAAAATAGTAGAATATATGACAGCACCACCTTGATGACCAACAGCAATTAATCCATCTGCTGAACTATAAGCCATAGAAAGTGCTGTAACATTCAAGATTCCTGTCCAAAGAATTTGGCCTGCTTGATTACCAGTTACTTTCATTGCAGTAATATTTCCAGTTTCATTTACAATAGCAACATCTCCGTTCCCAAGATTAGCCCAGCCGATTGATGAACCTGAAAGTGTATCTACATCTTCAGCAAACCCAAGATCACCTGCTGCACCATCAACAGAAGGAATTGTGATTGAAATAAACAAAATCGCGACGGTTAAAATGCACTTAGACCAATCGCGCATGGACATCGAAGGCATCCCCCGGCTATGAATCCGGCGGACTAATGGACAAATTACTCTTCTTCAGAAGGTAGTACCTTCATCACCTTAACAGGTCGAATAGAACTAGTCTTTGTATTCTCATCATCACCTACTGGTTGTAGGGTTCTTACTGGTTTTATTGATGCTGTTTCTTCGGTTGAAGTAGGTGTAAGTAGACGTCTATCTGACGCCGGTACTAACTTTGCTAGATTATTTTCATCCATCTCTGGCTCAACTGATTCAGGTTCAGGCTGAATTGTTTTACGGACAGGCGGACCCTTTACCTGAGGTGATGCTACTGGTTTTCGTACCATTCGACCTCCTCCTGGAGGTCCTTTTACAGGAGGTGATTTGACTGAGGGTCCTCCACTTCTGATCATTTTTCCTCCACCTGGAGGTACTGATGCTGATTCTTCAGAAACTATCATTGTATCTTCCTGTTGTTCTTCATCTGATTCTTCTGTTGATTCTAATTCCGAATCATTTGGTTGTATTGGTTTAACGACAGATTTGGACCCCAAGAATCCAGGAGTATCTGCTTGAGGTGCACCCAAAGGAGCAGCCGTTCCTCCAATTGGTGCTCTAGCAGGAGCCAGAGGGGCTGATTGACCAAGCGGACGAGCCCCAAGAGTGGTGGAAATTCCATCTTTCTGAGCAGCGGCAGCACCAAGTGCGGTCATTGGACGTGATTGTCCAATCGGTGAGCGAACAGGTGCTGCTAAACCTCCTCCTAATGGCATTGATTGTCCAGGAACATTGAGCCCTGTCATCGCTGCTGCTCCAAGGGTTGCGGATTGACTTCCAAGAGCTTGATTCTGACTGCCTAGTCCAAGGGTTCCGGCTGCTCCAGCAGGTGTTTGTGAACGTGCTGTTCCTAATGCTCCCATCCATGCTTCTCTCTTGGCAAGAAGAGCATCTTGTTCAGATGCCTCTTCTTTGGACTCTAACTGAGCAACTAGTGCTTCTCTTTCTAGATCTTCATCAGAAATCAAATCCTTTTCAATATCTTTCCTTAATCTATCTTCAGCTAATTGCTTAAATTCATCAGAACGAGCTTCGAGAGTTGCTAATCTCTCCTTAATTTCTTGACGTTTGACGGCTAATGCAGCTTCAATTTCAGCACGCATTTCCGCTTCTCTTCGTCTAACCTCAATAAGAGCCTTATTTCTCATTATTTCCTCACGCTTCGACATCTGGCGCTCTAATTGTTCGACGACTTCACGCTCTTTCCGTTCTCTGAACTCGCCCAAACGTTGTTCCATTTCAACTTCTAGATCTAGAGCAGTCTCTTGTCTGACTAAGTCTAATGAGGTCTCTAATGAAATCCTTTCATTTCTAAGACGGGCATCGATTTCAGCCATTATTTGTCGTTTTGTTGCTTCTTCTCTGGTTGAATACTCAGCTTCGATTTGCTCAACCCAATTAGCTCTCCGAGTTTCATGATCTGCTTCCATTTCATTTCTTAATTCATTTTCACGATCGTGACGGAAGCGAGCAAGTTGACTACCAATTTCAGCTTCTCTTTGAAGACGATAAGTTTCGAATTGATGTTCAATTCTACGATCTAATTCACCCTCAATCTGTCTAGTCAATCCCGCCTCAATATCGTCTACTGTTTGTTGGAAACTTATATCGAAACGGTCACGAAGTCTTTGTTTTCTTTCGGATAGCCTACCAGAGTATTCTGTCTCTAGAGTCTTTAGAACGCTGGATCGAAGTTCTTCTCTCTTTCGAGCTACCGCTAATTCTAAATCTTCTTGCATGCGATTTTCTAATCTGTGGGTTTCTGAAACAAGACGTTGTTCTAGTTCTGACTGGATATCCTTAGCGACATCTTCTTCCATTCGAAGAGCTCTTCGCTCGTATTCAGCACGTAGTCTAGTCTCACGATCTTTTAATCTCTGCTGAAGTTGTTGCTCAAGACGATTTCGCAAAGCACCACGAATCTGTATTTCTCTCTCAGCCAATCTTTCATCTAGGCCCTCTTGGATTCGTAGTTTCTGTAATTCTTCTTCTTTACCCAACTGCTGTTCCATATCTAATCGAAGTTCAGATTCTAAATCTCTAACTTGACGTTGAAATGCTTGTTCTGCTTCAATTTCCATTCTTTCAGACAAAAATGCTTGCCTACGAGTAAATTCTTCGTCCATATCTTGACGGAGTCTATCTCGTATTTCCTGCTGAGAAACCTTGATCCTTCGCTCTTTTTCTAATGATAGCATTTCTTTGAGTTGGGTTTCCTCTCTTTCAAGACGTAGCATTAATTCTTGTTTCAGGACTGATTCTTCTCTCTCAAGGACTTGTTGTTCTATTCTTGATAGTTCGTCTTCCAAATCAGAGCGCAAGGAATCTTCTAAAGTTCTATATTCCTCATCGTGGATTATTTCATTCGCTTTTCGCATTGCGCTTCTCATGTTAGCCAATCTTTCAGATTGTTCTACAAGACGTAGTCTTCTTTCACGGTCCATTCGTGAACGTAATTCTGATTCTTTATCTAAGGATTGTATGGCTTTCTCTGTACCCTCAAATGAATCAGAGAAGTTGCCAACGATGCTACCTCGTAAATCAGCCAAGGATGGCTTGACAGCCCCTTGACTCTCAAAGGTCTCCGACACTTCATCTGTAGCCATGGGTACCCATCCCCGAACATCATGGGTACTCTAATGGTAATTAATATCCACAGTTCCTAACATTCTTGAGAGGGCGATTTTCGAGAAAATCAATAGAAACGGATCAAAAGCTAATTTTGAAAATTTCCATACAAGCGGGACAGCGTAATTTTCTCTCACCAGGGCGCTGTGTAATTCTGAGTCCTCTATCACAAGCAGGACATTCAATTTCTACCTTGATAATTTTCTTCGAAAGTGTGAATTCATGTTTACAATTTGAACAACGAATATCCGCTGGTCTTGTATCAACTCCTGCAACTAAAACATGCCTACAAGATGGACAAGTGACCTTTTCTTTCATCCATGCTTCTTTGGTTGGAAAATGTTCAACTTTTACCTGAGCGGAACAAGTAACACAATCTAGGATCCCCAAATCATCTGGAAGAAGCGAGTTACACTGGGGGCAATGTGCAGGCGGAGGAGAAACTCGACTCTCTACCTCGTAAGGTACCGGTTCATCCTCACTCATGCTCTGTCCTCCCTATTGTCTCAATATAGGCATATTTCAAAGAGTCGATTGAATTTCTTCGTTTCTACCCAAGAGAATCTTAATTGAAGTTACAGCCTCTTTGAAAACCTCTGAAAAAATTTCAACAACAGTTCTAACTCTTTCAATTCCAGTTCCTGCAACCCACATTCCGTTTAGAATTACCATAAACGCACTGGCTTCATGAAGTAAAACTCCTACAGCAATTGAGAGTTCTACACCCAGCAGTACGCAGACAACCAAGGTGATTGTCAATAGGACACTAAGAAGAATATTTAATTGAACAATTCTACGTGCAGATTTTGCTAACTTTGTTAATTCAACTACAGCTCTTGGATCGTCACTAGGAATCAGAACATCAGCTGCATCGAGGTTAATTTGGTCACCTGATCCTACTGCAATCCCAACATCTGCAACAGCAAGTGCTCCCGAATCATTGAATCCATCTCCAGCCATTAGTGTCCTTCTTGACATTGAACGTTTCTCGACATAAGATGCTTTTTCTTCAGGAGAAACATTGCCAGTACATTGATTTGCACGGATACCAAGACTCTCTCCAAACGATTCTACTGCTTTCTG
>Ga0208624_1001375_pt1 | contig 11583 bp, 10 predicted proteins | sample Knorr_S23_td_DCM_FD_185607 | JGI IMG/M metagenome (GOLD analysis project Ga0208624, IMG submission 185607) | Marine microbial communities from Southern Atlantic Ocean transect - Knorr_S23_td_DCM_ad_71m_LV_A (SPAdes) (version 2) | ecosystem: Environmental > Aquatic > Marine > Oceanic | place...
GACTTATGCGTGCGTTGACACCGTGAAAGGATGTCTGGCAGACGCTCGGTCATGAACGCCACTTGCTCCAGATCGTTTTCCCTTCCGAAGGAAAACCGCACCATGGCGTTGGCTTCTTCTCGAGAGGATCCCATGGCTAGAGCGACATGAGAGGGTTCCAGTGATCCCACCGAGCAGGCCGAGCCACTGGAGGCGCAAATCCCTTCCAGATCCAGTGCCGCCAGCAGACCGATACTGTCGGCGTTTTCAACGGTAAAAGTCAGGGTGTTGACTAAGGATCCAGATTCTGGGCTCAGGAGGGTCACTCCTTCCAAAGATTCCAAAATCCTGCGGCATGTCAAAGTCGCCTGTTCAATGGGTGAAGCGCGAAAAACAGGGGTTCTGGCATGCATCTCCAAAGCCTGGACCAAGCCTGCAATGCCAGCCACGTTTTCCGTGCCTGCGCGGCGTTCATTTTCATGAGCGCCACCAAAGAGGATTTTCTCGGGAAGTAACGGGGATCGTATGAACAAAGCGCCCGCTCCCTTGGGTCCATGGCACTTGTGCCCGCAGACTGTCACCAGATCCGCCTCAAATTGATGGATGTGCTCGACCGGTTCCTTGCCGAACCACTGCACGGCATCGGTGTGAAAAAGGACGCCGTGATCGCGGCATAGCCGACCGATTTCGGCAACGGGTTGCAGCGTTCCGGTTTCATTGTTGGCTGCCATGACCGACACGAGTTGAGTCTCAGGCCGAATGAGCGAGCGTAAATGATCTGGATCCACGCGGCCCGTGGGCTCCACCGGGCAATAGCTTACTTCAAAGCCTTCCTTCTCCTCAAGGTGCTGATAGGCATGCAGAACGGCGTGATGCTCGATGGCGCTACATATCAGGTGACGACCCTTGGGCTTGCGCAGACGTGCAGTGCCAAACACGGCCAGGTTGTTGCTTTCGGTGCCGCCCCCCGTAAAAACGACCTCACTGGGTTTGCATTGCCACCAATCCGCCATGCGGTATCGGTACTCATCCAGGAAGGATCGAGCCTGCCGCCCTAGCTGGTGAATGCTCGATGGGTTGCCATAATGCTCCTGCAAATGAGGGAGCATGGCCTCCAATACCGAAGGATCCAGAGGAGTGGTCGCATTGTAGTCTAGGTAGAGAGGTTTCATGACGATCCATGCCTGCTGGGGTCGAGGGCTTGATAGGATCCTACGCGGACGCTGTTTTGGATGGCTGAGGTAATGAATTGCTTCCCAAGGCCAACCGCTTCACTCAAAGGATAGGATTGTGCTAGGTAGGCTGTGATGGCTGCAGCATACGTACAGCCCGTTCCGTGGGTTTGTCGGCGAGGGATGTAGGCTGAAGAAAAGGAAATTACTTCTGCTCCTGTCGCTAGATAATCCACCACCTTTCCTTTTTCAGGCAAATGCCCTCCTTTGAGGAGACACGGCGTCTTGAATTTCTGAGCCATGGCGTAAGCGGCCTCCTTGGCTTCCTGGGCCTTGGTGATACGCCCCCCAATCAGGGCTTCTGCCTCGGCAATGTTCGGGGTGATCAGGTCTGCTAGGGGAATCAGGGAGCGCATCATGAGAGCGACACAATCGGGCTTGAGTAAGGGGGCTCCGCTGGTAGCGACCATGACAGGGTCCATCACATAGCGTGCCGAAGCACATCCATGCAGCCCTTCAATCACAGCTTGCACGATGCGTTTGGAGTAGAGCATGCCCGACTTGATGGCTTTGGGCTTCAACCCGTTTTGGAGCGCATCAAACTGAGCTTTAATCAGCGTGGGCGAAATGGATTGAACTCCGAGCACAGCTGAGGGGTTCTGGGCTGTGACACAGGTCAAAACGGAGGTGCCATGGACGCCGATGCTGGCAAAGGTTTTGAGGTCGGTTTGAACCCCTGCACCGCCCCCGCTGTCCGAGCCCGCGATGGTCAAAGCGATGGGTTTACGTTTCATGAGATCCCGCGAGCACTCCTTCCTTCAGGAGACTCTTTCCAAACGGTAAACCAGCCTTCTTGGAATGCAAAGGGCGGATCGATGGGATCTCAGACAGACCCCCTTTTTTCGTCATGGGTCCATGGCTTGACTTTTCCATGAGCCATTCGTTAAGTGCTTGGATGCGAGTCATTGGGTGGTGGATTTGCCTGTTGTTGCTGGTGTCGGGGTGTCAGAAGGGCACTCTTCCACCGCTTCCCTGGACGGAGGATGACCCCGTCTGGACGGGTCAGGATGGCTCCTTGGAGTCACCTTCCAAAAGGGACCGCGAAAAGGGGGATGGTGAAACGCCGACCATTATTCCAATGCTGAATGCGCCTTTGGGTGGGGTGGTTTCCGTTCATCAGGCATTGCGATTTGTCATCTTGGACTTTCCATTGAATGCCATGCCTGAAGTGGACCAGCGCCTTTTCATCTACCGAGGCAAACAAAAGGTGGGCATGGTAAAGATCACCGGCCCGCAGGAAGGCTCTCATATTGCCGCAGATCTGGTGGAGGGAGAGGCCAAGGCAGGGGATCAGGTGCGTCCTGACTAGAGAGGCCGCAGGAAAGAACATGCCCGTTTCGAAAGGGTTTTTGTCACAGCTGCTCAGCCGTTGAAGTCACTGGAGCCTTGTCAGCACGCAGGCCTTGACCCAAACTCCCAGGCGCTACCATGTTACCGACTCCTTCATTTCTTTGGCAGAGATTTCGATGTGCTCCTGTGTTTTTAGGAGCCCTGATGCTGAGCGTGTTTCTTTCAGGTTGTGGCCCCAGTGATCCAGCTGGATCGGGCGGTAACACGGCGTCCTACCCCAGCAAGACGATGACCGTGATATGCCCCTGGAATGCGGGCGGCGGCACCGATCGGGTTTCTCGTTTTCTGGCCGATGCTCTCAAGCAGCAATTGGGGGCTCCTTGTGTGGTGCAGAACAAGACGGGAGGTAGTGGCGCCGTGGGCCACTCCTTTGGGGCCAATGCCAGACCAGATGGCTACACCCTGACGATGGGCACCTTTGAGCTGAGCACCATGCACTGGATGGGGATCTCCGATTTGACCTATGCCGATTATCGCCCTTTGATGCAGGTCAATGCCGATGCGGCTGCCATCATTGTGCGCCAGGATGCTCCCTGGAAGACGGTCGATGAATTCATCGCGCACATCAAGGCTCAACCGGGCAAGGTGCAGATGTCTGGCACAGCGACAGGCGGTGCCTGGGACTTGGCACGAGCGGGTTTTCAGCTGGCTGCGGATCTGTCGGTGGATGCGGTGCTTTGGGTTCCAACCCTAGGTTCAGCTCCCTCCTTGGTGGAGCTGATGGGGGGACACATTGATGCGGTTTGTTGCAGTATCCCAGAAGCAGCGGCCCAAGTAGAGGCAGGGGAGTTGCGTGTCCTCACGGTCATGTCGCAGGAGCGGTTGGCAGCGTACCCTGACATTCCGACCCTGCGTGAATCAGGCATTGAGTGGCAGATGGTGGGCTGGCGAGGGTTGGTGCTTCCCAAGGAAACTCCCGATGCGATTGTGGAAACTCTTTCCAATGCCCTGATGGAAATCACCCAATCCGAATCCTACCAAACGTTCATGCAAAAGAATGGATTTGGGGTGGAGATCCGACATGGTGAGGATTTTGAGGCCTTTTTGGCTGCTGAAGATGCCAAGTGGGAGAAAGTGATCCAGGCAACGGGATACGCTCAAAACCCATGAGCGAACCTTCCATTCAAGCTCGGGTCGATTCCCGATGGGCAGCCGTCCTCTGGATGGTCATTGGGGCCCTTGCCTTACTGCTTTCCCGCGGGATTCGTCAGCCAGGATTCGCGACCAATCAGGACCCCGGGCCTGCTTTTTTTCCGATTCTCCTGGGCTCCTTGCTCCTTTTGGCCGGTCTTTGGCGTCTCATTCTCAGCATTCGAGCGGGTAAGACGTCCCAACATTCCGAGACCCACTCCGAATCAACCTCCAAGGGAATGGCCGGGCGGGGTAACTTCTGGAAGTGGTTTCCTTCGCTACTGATCTATCCAGTGCTGATGCCCCAGGTGGGATTCATTCTTTCCAGTGCCCTTTTCGCTGCATGGATGTTGTGGGTCCAAGGCAGCCGGTGGTGGGTGGCGATCCTCGTGGCCGCTGCTTTGGCCATGACGATCCAAGGGCTTTTTGGTCAGGTCTTCCATGTCCAATTCCCACCCGGGCATTTCCTTTCTCTTCCTTAGCTTTCCATTCCCAGGAATCTCCAAGGCACAAAAAAACACCCCTGAAACCAGGGTTGCTTATAGAAAATGGGGTCGTTTGCAACGAGGATCCTAGGGCCCTGTGGCATTCATCCCCTGGCTTGGTGAGGTCTCTGGCTCAATGGCATTCCAGGCATTGACGATGTTCAATTTGACCGTTGGATTCTTTTCCTTGGCGTAGGCTTCCTTGAGAGTTGCGATGGCGGGCTTGGCAGATTTCTCACCCATTTGAAGCAAGACATAGGCTGCCATTTCGCGCACTTTGGCATCCTTGTCTGAAGTCAACACTTCCAGAATGGCATCCAGAGCGGGGGCTGAGTTTTCTCGCCCATCGCCTAATTCAATGAGCGCATTGAGACGGTCTGCACTCTTGGTGCTCTCCAGTTGTTCCATCAGGGCAACCACATCGATGTCCTTGGAAACAGCTTGAACGGCTCCATCCCCTCCACATCCGGTGGCCCACATGGCGAGTAAGGCTGCCCCTGCCAGTGTGCTGAGGTGATGACGAAATTTTGATAGGTTCAATCGACGTATCATGATGACATTTTGAACCATGGATTCTGGCGATCCAGCAAAAAGTGGATCCAGGCGAAGGCGCCCAAGAAACCCGGCAACAACGATCTGCCAACTACTTGTTGTGCCAGCCAAACCGATCGGTGATGGGCCAGAAGACAAAGAACTGCTTGCCAATGACCTTTTCACGAGGGAAATCCAGCCAGGCACGACTGTCGTAGCTGTTCATGGTGTTGTCACCCATGACAAAGTAGTAATGGTCGCGGATTTTGTAGCTGGCATTTCCATCGGGAAACTCGGTCTGCAACGCAATACTCATGTTGCCATGTTCGCGAGCCACCTTGCCATTGACATGCCCCGAAAAAACGCTGTCCTGCGGTGGCTTGGACCCAAAGGAATACACCCCGTCAAACCCCGGGTCGCTTGCTTCCAGGCGACGGTCGTTGATGTAGGCGTGGCGATCATCTCCGATGCGAATGGTTTCTCCGCCCATGCCCACCAGGCGTTTGATGTAATGAGTGTTCTGAGTCAACTTTGGTACACCCGTGGATTTGAATACGATGGTCTCACCTCGCGTCGGTCGCCGAAAATTATACGTCAGTCGATCGACAAAAAGATGATCTCCACTGGTCACCTTGAGACGGATCACATCCTCTCCTTGCTTGAAGGTCATACCACTTCGCAAACTGGCTCGATCCCAGAGATTTTCGGGTGGGAACCAAATGGTGTGTCGTTGGTTTCCGATCTGCAGCCGCTGTTTGGTGACCAAGGGGATGACCCGGACGGGTTTGGGATCTAGCAGTCGTAGTGTACCTGATGTCTTGGCCTTGAGGTGGTAATATTTTTCCCCTTTGATCCATGAAAAATAATACTTCTTGAGACCCCCGGGGATAGCTGACTCAGGCTGCCCTCTCAAATCTTCGTGAGTGATACCCCAGAAGGCAGGTTGCGCCGAGCCCGTTGGAATGGCCATGGGTTGGAAAAAGAAGGATCGAAAGGCCAGAACGACTGCAGCCGCCACGAGGAAGACCTCGATGTTTTCCCGAATCGATGCATTGGGGTAGGGCTTGAGCCATTTGTTGGCTGTCTTCTCCAGATGGTTGAGAGCCTCCTCCAGCGAAGTGGGGTTTTCTGGTTGGACGATGGCTTGGCGGACCCGCTGCATGGAATCCTCCAGGTGCCCAATGGCCTCATCGCTGAGCAAGTCACGCTGGGCGTTGGTATACTTCCATACGTGGTGGCGCATTTGGGTGGCTACGCGCACCTTTTTGGAACTCAACCATCGGATGGCAAAAGCAATCATGATTTCAACACTTGCACAAAGGCTTCCTGCGGGATGTTGACCGATCCCACCGACTTCATGCGTTTTTTACCCTCTTTTTGCTTTTCCAGCAACTTGCGTTTGCGGGTGATGTCTCCGCCGTAGCACTTGGCGGTGACATCCTTGCGCAGGGCTCGCACGGTTTCTCTGGCCACGATCTTACCACCGATGGCGGCTTGAATGGCCACCTGAAACTGTTGCCTGGGGATCACCTCGCTGAGTTTGGCCGCCAGAGATCTGCCACGGGATTCCGCCTTGGATCGATGCACGATGCAGGAAAACGCATCGACCGACTCTCCATTGACCAGCATGTCCAATTTCACCATGTCCGAACCTTCATACCCATCGTGCTCGTAATCCATGGAACCATACCCTCGGGTCAGGCTTTTGATGCGGTCATGAAAATCAATGAGGATTTCTCCCAGAGGAATGCGACAGGTCAACATGACCCTGGATCCATCCAGCGTCTCGGTGTGTACGAGGATCCCACGCTTCTCAGCCACCAAAGCCATCATGTCTCCTATGTAGTCATTGGGGCAGATGATGAAGGACTTCACCATCGGTTCTTCAATGGTCTCAATGTGATTGACCGCAGGAAGATGAGCTGGATTGTCAATTTCCTCCACCGTACCGTCGGTCAGGGTGACCTGATACACCACGCTGGGATAGGTCGCGATGATGTCCATCTCGAATTCCCGGCGCAGGCGTTCCTGAACGATTTCCAGGTGAAGCAGCCCCAGGAATCCGCAGCGAAAACCAAAGCCAAGGGCTACTGAAGTCTCCTGCTGGTAGACAAATGCTGCGTCGTTGAGCTGAAGTTTGGCGAGGTTGGCCTTGAGATGCTCGTAATCGGCGGTATTGATTGGGTAGATCCCGCTATACACCATCGGGTGAATCTCCTGAAAGCCAGGCAGTGGAGGCGAAGGTTGCTTGGCATCGGTCAAGGTGTCTCCCACCTTGATATCTAGCGGGCTTTTGATGTTGGCCGTGAAGTATCCCGTTTCCCCGGCCGTGAGCTGATCGCGCTTGTAGGGCTTTGGATTGAAGCTCCCGACTTCCTTGACTTCAACGTTCTTTCCGGAATGCAGCAGCTTGACGGGGACTCCCGCTTTCATCACCCCATTGAACACGCGCACATGAGTGACGACGCCTCGATAGGTGTCGTAGTAAGAGTCGAACAAGAGTGCTTGGGTTGAAGGAGCTCCGGTGGTTTTGGGAGGTGGGACCCGTTCGACAATCGCCTCCAGGATCTCCTCGATACCGATGCCATTTTTGGCACTAGCCGGAATGGCCTCTTCTCGCGGAATGGCCAAAATGTCTTCAAGCTGTGTGTAGACCTGTTCGAGGTTGGCATGAGGCAGATCAATCTTGTTGATGACCGGGATGATGGTCAGGTCTTGCTTCATGGCTAGATTGAGATTGGCCACCGTCTGGGCTTCGACTCCCTGAGCAGCGTCGATGATCAACAAGGCTCCCTCGCAGGCACTCATGCTTCGAGAGACCTCATAGGAAAAATCCACGTGGCCCGGGGTATCAATAAGGTTGAGCTCGTATCGCTGACCATCCTTGGCCTTGTAATACATGGTCACCGGATGGGCCTTGATGGTGATTCCGCGTTCCTTTTCCAGATCCATGGAATCCAGCAGCTGCGCCTCCATATCCCGATCCGAGATGGTACCGGTCAAGTGCAACAGACGATCGGAAAGGGTTGTCTTTCCGTGATCGATGTGAGCGATGATGCTGAAATTTCTGATGAGGTTCGCTTCCATGCTGATACGTAGCGGCCAAAGAGTAATCAGGTGGCTGGACAAGAAAAGATAAAACGCATGCAACCTTCGACCCTGATCATCCTTCCTTGGGAATCATCCTTTTTCAAATTTTTCAAAGGTTGATGGAGATTCTGCTAGCAGAGGATGGCTTGCACCCTCAGAAACGATCCAACATGATCCTGCCCATGTTCCGATCTCCTTTTGCTGTGGCCCTTTGGGTGGTGGCTCTCACTTCGCCACTACAGGCCATGCGTGCTGACGCCTTTGCCTGCACCCAGAGCGAGGTTTCGCTCACCTATGTTCGATATGAATTTGCCGTTCAAAAGGATGCACAGGGCGTACCGGTCATGGACTGGAAGCGATTCCGTCAGGCACCGGAAAGGGTGGTGACGCGTCCTCGTAGGGCAGTGATTCTTGAAAACGCGTACTTAAAGGCCACGCTGATTCCTTCCATGGGGCGGGTGCACTCCCTTATCCATCCCGGCTCGGGTCGCGAACAGCTGTGGATCAACCCCGTCGCCATCCCACTAGGGGCCAACAATGATACCGGGTTCTGGATGACTTGGGGAGGGATCGAACACGTGATGCCCAGCCGAGAGCATGGGACGAGCCATGCCCTGAAGTGGGATGGCCACATCGTCACCGATACTTCTCAAGAGAAACGCGTTCGGATGCAAACCGTGGAGCCTCTGACGGGTCTGAAGCATCAAATCGATTATGCCATCCGACCCAAGGATCCTTTTCTTCATGCCTATATTCAGGTGAGCAATCCCCATCCGCATCCTGTGCGATTTTCTCATTGGACCACGTCGACCTTGGCCCCTGGTGGAGGTCAGCAAGTATCCCCTCGCACCGAGCTTGTGGTTCCAGCCAAGGCCTTTGTGCCTGATGAGCGTGATTTCAATGACTGGATGCCGCCCCTGGTGGGCCCAACAGAAACCTCACCCCTCAAATGGGTCGGCCAGTGGAAGAGTATCGGCGACCTGATGGCCACGCCCTTGCTTCAGGGTTTCTACGGGGTGTACGCCCATGAACGCAGAGAGGGGTTGTTGCGGGTTTTTCCTCTCGATAAGACACCCGGTTTTGATATCTGGGGGTGGGGCTATCCACCGACCGAAGCCCGCATGCGCGAGTTCACTCGAGCCATCCCCAGCATGGGTTACATCGAGCTTTGGAATGGCAATGTCCATGGATTTTCGGAAGAAGCACTCACCACGATTGCCCCGGGGCGTACTCTCTCCTGGACGGAAAGTCTGAAGGTGGTTTCGGAGCTGGAACTCCCTCTGATGGAAAGCATGGCACATCACTTGCCATGAAGTTTGCCACGTGGGTGCAAGCCGATTGCACGCTGGACTTTACAGGTCTCGACAGGCAGCCTAAGGGCATGCATCGTCCCTTTCCGCTATTTGTTGGCGCCCTTCTGGGAAGCTTTTTGTTGGGCCAGACCCTTCTTGGCGATCATCATGAAGGTGAGACCCATCCGATCAAGGCCCTCCTGGTGACGGGCGGCTGCTGTCACAATTACCCTGCCCAGACCCAAGCGCTCCAAGAAGGCTTGTCACCCTATGCGAAAATTGACTGGACGGTGATTCACGAGGGTGGAAACGGGACCCGTGGAAAGATTGCTCTCTATGACAAGGAGGATTGGGCCAAGCAGTTTGACGTCGTGGTTCACAATGAATGCTTTGCGGATACCAAGGACGAACCCTATGTCCAACGCATCACCCAGGCCCATCAGGCAGGGGTGCCGGCCGTGGTGATTCATTGTGCGATGCACACCTACCGCGCAGCTCCATTCGATGACTGGCGCCAATTTCTGGGAGTGACCAGCCGACGTCATGATCATCAGGATCAATACCCGGTTCAAGTGGTGGCCCCGAATCATCCTATCATGAAGGGATTTCCTGAGGATTGGACTTCCCCCAAGGACGAACTCTACATCGTGGAAAAACTCTGGCCAACGGCCCAGGCGCTGACGGTTTCGATCAGCCAGCGCGATGGTAAGGCCCACCCGGTGATGTGGGTCAACACCTTTGAAAAAGCCAAGGTCTTTGGGACCACCTATGGTCACAATGATGGAACGTTTCGGGATCCGGCATTCCTTCTGGCTGTCGGGCGTGGGCTTTTGTGGGCCTGCGATCGATTAGAAGAGGAGGAGTAGAACCTTGGAGAGGGGATCCGCCGTTCCTAACCCTTTCCCAGGCAGACTTCAGGCAACCGTCGACTCTCCTGGTTTGGGACAGACAACGGTTACTTTTGGGTAGGTTGCCTGGATTTGTTCGGCAAACCATGCTTTGGCTCCTGGATCTCCGTGACCCAGAATGACCGTCTTGGGAGAGACAGTGCCGACGAAGTCGAGCAGTTCCTCTCGATTCGCATGCGCCGTCAGGTCGTACTCTTCCATGCGACATTTCCGAGTCAGTTCGCCCCCCGAGGCGCTGAAGAGAAACGGCTCACCTTCCTTGGCGGCGCGAAGCCGGCCTGCGGGTGTGGATGGATCCGCATAGCCCACAAAAAAGATGGCATGTTCCTCCTGTCCCGCCATGCGTAGAGCCAATTCGTGCGCGGCCGTGTTCTCATTCATCATCCCTGCCGTTAACACGAAGAGACGCCCCCCACGCAACTTCATGTTTTGCATCTGTTTGTAATCCAATACCGTGAGGTTCAGGGCCTCATGTAGCTGCATGTTGGAATGGTTGCGATGGGTGCGGTGGGCCTGAAGATCGTAGATTTCGGTAAACACGCGTCCCATGCCACCGATGAAAATGGGTTGCTGGCGCAGGGAACCCTCGCGGGTCATCAGGGCAAGCATGGCCAGGATTTCCTGAGTACGTCCCAGCGCAAAGGTGGGGATGAGCACGCTCCCGTTGTTTTTCAGCACTTCCTGGAGATCTTTCTTGAGTCGATCCAGTTCGGTTTGCCGAGTCATGCCCTCTGGAGTGGCCCTTTCCCCTCGGGTGGTTTCCAGAATCAGAACATCGGCCTGCACGTCTCCAAAGCGAGCCCCCCGCAGAATGGTTTGATCCTGAAAACAGACATCTCCGCTGTAGAAGAGGGTTTCGTGATCCGAGCGTAGCATGGTGCCTGCCGAACCCAAGGTATGACCGGCATCATAGAATTCGAGCGTCGGAGAAGGACGTTTTGGGTGGCCAAGCGCAGGAGAGGCCCATTCGATTTCCTTGTTGTAGCGGTATCCCTGAAAGATGTGAGCGATTTCATCGAGCTCCCTGTGGGAGAACAGCGGATATTCACGAATCCCCAGTTCTTCTCGCTGCCGTTTCATGACATTGACCGAATTGTGCAAGATGCGCTCGACCAGGAAATAACTCAACTCAGTCATCAGCACATGGGCTGCGGGAAAATACCGCATGGCCACAGGAAGGGAGCCCACATGGTCATGATGGCAGTGCGTCAGGGCAATGGCATCGACCTCCAGGTCCTTGACCCGATCATACATCGGCATGGCCGCCAGCCCTTCCAGCTTGGGATTGATGCCGGCATCGAGAAGGATGCGGTGATCGGCCATTTCGACCATCCAGGCGCTTGCTCCGATGCCGTCCGCAGGGTTGAGATCAATAATGTTCATTGAAAGGACAGGAGGGGTTTCAAGAAAAGCAAGAGAAGGGACTCATTTTCAGTCCGCAGGGTTGAATGCTTCGTCACGTGGCACCCGTTGAAGGTTTCCACTGCCAAGTAGTGGTTTGAGTGTGGAGAGCCGGACCGATCCAAACTTTGGAAGCTGGAAGCTCCGGGGTCGGACTCAGCTGGCACCAAGGGCCATTTCCTTA
>Ga0208624_1001380_pt1 | contig 11570 bp, 8 predicted proteins | sample Knorr_S23_td_DCM_FD_185607 | JGI IMG/M metagenome (GOLD analysis project Ga0208624, IMG submission 185607) | Marine microbial communities from Southern Atlantic Ocean transect - Knorr_S23_td_DCM_ad_71m_LV_A (SPAdes) (version 2) | ecosystem: Environmental > Aquatic > Marine > Oceanic | place...
GAATAGAAAAACGCTGCGCCGCCAAGCATGTCGTCAATGCTCTGGGCCGATCGCCTGCCACCGGGAATCTCGGCCTAGACGAAGCCAGAATCGAACTCAAGCCCAACGGGCAAATCGTCACCGATACCTACCAACGGACCACCAACTCTAAGGTCTATGCTGCGGGTGATTGCGCGGGACCTTTCGAGATTGTCCATACCGCCGTGCTGCAAGGAGAATTCGCCGCCTATCACGCGTTCGGGATCGATAAAACGCCACTCAACTACGACCACATGCTCGACGTGGTTTTTACCGATCCCCAGATCGCCCGCGTAGGTCTTACCGAAGCGGTTCTCAGAGAGAGGGTTATCGATTTTGTCGTCGCCGATTACCCTTTCGACGATCACGGGAAATCTATCTTGATGGAAGCGAAATACGGATTCGTCCGGGTCTTTGCGGAAAAGCCCACTGGACGCATTCTTGGAGCGGAGATCGTATCCAAGGACGCCGGAGAGCTCATTCACGCTCTATCCGTAGCCGTATCCAACAACCTAACCGCAGAATCCTTGCTTCGGGCCCATTGGTACCATCCGACCCTTTCGGAGATCCTAAGCTACCCGCTCGAAGATATCGTAGACGAGCTCTCTGACCGAGCCTAACCGTTTCGGAAGATATGCGTCAGCTATTTATCACGGGCACCTCTCGCGGCTTCGGGCTAGCATTGGCCAGGCAATTCGAAACGGAAACTACGAAAATCACGGGGCTGTCACGCTCCCCGGGCGACTTTCAAGGAAACCATATCGCCTGCGACCTCAGCGAACCTGAATCCGCCTCCGAGACGCTCGACCAAACCTTCGCCCAAGCGAACTGGCAAGACTGCGAATCGATCATATTTATTGCCAATGCAGGCATTCTGAAGCCAATCGATTTTCTCGAGAACCTCTCAATCATTGATATCCAAAATAGCCTTACAATCAACTTGACGGGCTCATTCATCTGTCTGCAGCGGTTCCTGATCGCTACTCGCGATTTGCAGCTGCCCAAACTATTTATACAAATTAGCTCTGGAGCCGCTTTGCCAGAGCGGGCCAAACCTTCCTGGTCGCTGTATTGCGCCGCCAAAAGCGGGCAAGAGCAACTGGTAAGGACGATTGCTAAAGAACAGAGCTATTCCCCGTTTCCTGCCAAAGTCGTCAACTTCAATCCGGGTGTCATGGAAACCGCGATGCAGGAACTTATCCGTGCTACGCCTAAATCAGCCTTTCCCCAGGTTGATCGTTTTGTTGAACTAAAGGAAAAGGGTCAGATCAAGGAACCCGCAACGGTTGCTGACGCTCTCGTCAATCTCATTGACTATTACGATAAGCTCCACAACGGAGCCACTTATCAATATTCCGATTTCCTGGAAACTCGTTAAGAGTACTCCACTTATATATCTATGACCTATACGCCTCCCAAATTTCTCGTCGATTTACTGAAAGCCAAAAGCCCGTCCGGGGCTGAAGGGCAGGCTCAAGCCATATTTGACCAATACGTCGAATCGAGTGCCGGCACCTATCAACGAGACGTACTGGGAAACCGGATCGCTACCTTGAATCCCGAGGGAGGCCCAACCGTCATGTACTCAGGGCATCTCGACGAGCTGGGATTCATCATCAACTACATAGATGACAACGGATTCCTCTACTTCCGTACCATTGGAGGGCACGACCGGCTGATCATTCCCGGGCGGCGAATCCTTATACAGACCAACAACGGAATCGTTAAGGGTGTTACCGGAAAGCGAGCCATCCATATGATGGATCAAAAGGATCGCGAGAAGATCCCCAAAATCAATGAGATGTGGATCGACATTGCCGCCAAGGATAAGGCGGACGCGGAATCGCGCGTGCGAATTGGTGACGTGGCCACCTATGACCATGAGTTTGAACTCATTAACGGATCCGTGGGAACCGCCCGGGCCTTCGACAACAAATGCGGCTCCTACATCGTGGGAGAAACGATTCGACGTCTCGCCAAAAGCGAAAAAACACTAGAAGCCAAGGTTGTTTCCGTGGGCACCTCGCAAGAGGAAATTGGCGTGCGGGGAGCCACCACCTCTAGTTTCGGAGTCGCTCCCGACTTCGCGGTAGCCGTAGATGTTGGGCACAGCACGGATCACCCCGATTGCGATAAACGAAAATTCGGATCCACCAAGCTAGGAGCCGGTCCTATTATTACTCGCGGCCCCAATATTAATCCAATCGTATTTGATAAACTGATATCCGCAGCGGACGATCGAACCATTCCCTACCAACTCGAAGGCGATCCTTATCCAACCTATACCGACGCTCGAGCGATTCAGATGGCTCGCGCTGGCGTCGCAACCGGATTGCTCTCTATTCCTTTGAGATATATGCACACGCCTAGCGAAGTCGTGGATCTCGAGGACGTGGAAGCCTGCGTCAGGCTCTTAGTCGCCTTTGCCGAAGATCTAAAAGCCGGCGAGACAGGGAATTGGTAACATTCCTTTAGCGCCGTTCGACTCCATAGCTCTTCAACGCTTGGTCCACTATCTTTAATTCCGTGGTATCCTGAAACAGGTTATAGCTAGGAGCCGTGATCGGCGACGCCGATTCAGCGGGTATTTCAACTACCGAAAGAATTGGGAATTTCTGTCCGATGTAGGTAGTTAGTTTATCAAGGGCTTCGTCAAAGCCTTCATCGCCTGTTTCCAGAATCCGAGCCTGGCCAACTATCTTATAGCCCTTTTGAGTCAGATCATCCACGAAGCTCAGGCATGCATTCGGGGAATCGCGTATATTCGTCACTGTATTCGGCGAAGCAATCTGTGCCCCCCAAAATCGATCATCCCCTCCGTATAGTCAAGCCTCCTTCGGACTCACATTCGGGGCTCCATTTTTCGACACCGTAGCCAACCAGCAAAGTACGCAGTCCTCTATAGAAAACTGCATCCCTTTGGTATTTACAGATTTTATAGCATTCGAAAAATCGAACTCGATCAATAGTAATGGAAGGCGAATGTGACTTCTTCGTCATCACCAAAAACCTCTACCATTTCTGGCGTCCACGGTCCATAAGGGGCTCCATCTTCCACCGCGGTGCGAGCCATGTAAATGCCGAGGAACTTCGAGGTGGTTCCGGGCATATTTTCCATATCCCGAACGTATCCATTTTTGTCTAACACGAACTTGATCACAGCTTTTGTGCGGCGCTCATCCACGGTAGCCTCATTTGCCAATGAATTCCAGCGAGCGCTGACTGCCTCGATCAGCCGTTCCATATATTCGCCAAACTCGCTAAACTTGGCATCAACCGCGATTCTTCCCGTTCGGGACACACCGGGAGCGTGGTTGCGGACGGGTCCCGGCGCCACTTTCGGCAATCGCGGTCGCGGTCGCGGCGAAGGTTGCGAGGCATCGGAAACTTGTTGAGGTTTTTGGGGATCAACCGCAGGCCGCGAGGCGGCGAATTCCTGAGCATCCTCCTCGCCTTCTTCCGCCTCCCCCTGGATATACTCATTCACATTGGTGGGGGCATCCGTCTCATCGTGATCTACCTCGGCCAATCCAGTCTCGTCAGGGTCACGCTCTTCCTGTTCGCCAGGAATAGGGATTTGCTTCGCTAAAGGCTGAGTGGGCGAAATTGGAGTAATCAATGGCTGAGGCTCGCTCGGCTCGTTTTCCTCCAATTCCCGGGATAAGGGAGCAGGAGGAGGCGAAAATTCCGGCGGGCTCAGATCGCCAGTAATAAATTGGTTCGTATCGATATCGTCATCGCTTTCCGAGGAGGGACGATTCTCGGGATCGATCTCGTCGGGCAACTCCTCCTGAGCTGCCTGTTGGCTGCGGGCCGCAAAAGTCTTGGCATCATCCGGCTCGTTCTCAGGAGCATCCGGATTGGTTTGGGTGTAGCTTTGCTCAGGCTCCTCCTCGTTTAGGGACTCCAGCTCGATCTCGAAGTCTCGATAGCGATTAACAATCTCCCCTCGCTCGGTAGTGAAAATGTCCTCAGGCATCCAGAATATCCCAATTAAATGGAATAGAACCGTGCCAATCAGCCCCGCAATCAACGACTTTCTTGAAACCAGTCGTCGCTCCAACAAGGTCCGAGCCAGCATGTGGTCACTGGCGACGGGCCCATCGCTTTTCGGCTTTTCTCGGGGCTCAAGGTTCATGAGGAAACGCTCAAATCAGATTATGACGATCTAGCATAAGCTTTGTTTCATCGATTGGCAATCCCATGATATTAGAATGGGATCCCTGGAAGCTATCGACGATCAATCCCGTACCCTCCTGAATCCCGTAGGCCCCAGCCTTGTCCAGCGGATTGACGATCTCAAAATAGCGATCGATCGTCTCATCATCGAATGATTTGAAGGTCACTTCACTACGAACCCCAAAGGTTTCCTCGATACCCAGTTCCCGGCACTGAAGTGAAACTCCCGTATATACAACGTGGGTACGTCCTGAGAGCCTGGCCAACATCCGCTTCGCCTCCTCCAAATCCGCCGGTTTAACCAAAACTTTCCCATCGAGGTGCACAGTCGTATCTGAACCAAGAATAAATCGACCAGGATGCCTCCGAGCTACCCAGCCCGCCTTTAATGCCGCATTCACGCGGACCATTTGTTCCGGATCCGCATGGCCCTCTTCAAATTCCTCTACTTGGGCAGGAATGATGTCAAACCGAGCACCGATCCGCTCAAGTAGCTCCTTTCGCCGTGGAGATGCTGATGCCAGTATGAAACTCATAGATAATCCGTCGCTATCGAGGTATTGAAATCACAGACCAAATTGGACGATTCGACTAACAGAAAGGCCTTGGCCAAGGCAAACGAAACCTCGCATCCTGCCACTATACATCTTACCCTGCTATCTCTAGAGCTTGCCCTTTCTGGCATCAGGCGTTCACTTCTGAGCCTTCTTAATGAAAATCGGCCTTGCCCAGATCAATACAACCGTTGGGGATCTGCAAAACAACGGAGAGCTAATCCTCGATGCCTATAAGCGGCTCCAAACAGATGGGGCCGATATCATAGTGTTTCCGGAATTGGTGATCACTGGGTATCCTCCACGAGACTTGCTCTTCAAGCAGAGGTTTGTTCCCGACAATTTAAAAACGCTTGAGGCCATCGCCGCGAAAACTGGAGATGTTCCAGCCGTCATCGGTTACGTAGAGCCCAATCCAAATGAGTCGGGGCGCCACTTCTACAATTCCGTAGCGATCTGCTCCGATGGTAAAGTTCAAGCTAGCGGACGCAAATGCTTGCTGCCAACTTACGATGTCTTTGACGAGGATCGCTATTTTGAAGCGGCTACGGAACCGCTGGTCACGGAAGTCGCGGGTCAAAGGGTAGCGGTCACCATTTGCGAAGATATCTGGACCCTTTCCGAAGTCTCCGCTCGTCCGCTATATTCGCATTCACCCGTGGATACCCTGGAAAGCCAATCCCTGAACTTGCACATCAACCTATCCGCCAGTCCCTGGCACATCGACAAAGCCCAGCTACGGCAAACCCTGATTAGCGAAACTTCGAAGCGTCTCGGCTGCCCGACCGTTTACATCAATGCCGTAGGAGGCAACGACGAGCTGATATTCGACGGCCGCAGCATGGTTTCCGATGCCAAGGGCAATATCATTTGCGGGCTATCTGGCTTCCGAGAAGAACTGCGTATTGCCGATCTGGGTATGTCTCAGCCTCTGGATCCTTCATTCGAGCAGACGGAGCTACAGGATATTGAAGATGCTTTGGAGTTGGGATTACGTGACTATGTCTACAAATGCGGATTTCGCAAAGCGATTGTCGGACTAAGCGGCGGTATAGATTCTGCCGTGACAGCTGCCTTAGCAGTAAAAGCCCTCGGAAAAGAAAACGTCCTAGGCGTCGGTCTGCCTTCCGCCATCTCGTCAGACCACAGCAAGAACGATGCTCGCGATTTGGCAGCGAATCTGGAAATCGATTTTCACATGGTGCCCATTTCAGATATAGTCAACGCTTCCGAAGCGGCCCTGGCTCCTCTAATGGCAGAAAGGGAGAAAGACGTCACCGAAGAAAACATACAAGCTCGGGCTCGAGGTCTCTTGCTAATGGCACTGTCCAATAAATTCGGGGCTCTGCTATTGACGACCGGGAACAAGAGCGAGCTATCCGTCGGCTACTGCACCCTCTATGGCGACATGTGCGGCGGGCTCGCCGTGATTTCCGACCTACCTAAAGTCAAAGTGTTCGAGCTCGCTCGGCATATGAATCGAGACGCAGAGATCATACCCATCAATACGATCGAAAAACCGCCTTCCGCTGAACTTCGACCTGACCAGAAAGACGAAGACAGCCTTCCGCCTTACGATGTGCTCGACGGCATTCTAAAAGCCTATGTCGAAGAAGGAAAGTCCGCTGATGACATCGTCGTTCTCGGCTATGAGCCCGACATAGTCAAAGATATCGTACGCAAGGTCGACCTCAATGAATACAAACGTAAGCAAGCAGCGCCGGGCTTAAAACTGACCCCTCTCGCATTCGGGGTCGGTCGACGCATACCCATCGTTCAGCGCTATGTATCCTAACCAAGATGCCTTCAGGATTATCAGCTAATCACCTTACACCACAATGACTACTTCATCTGAACTTTTTGAACGCGCCAAAGAGCTGATTCCTGGCGGAGTCAATTCACCTGTTAGAGCCTTCCGTTCAGTCGGGGGCACTCCCTTCTTCACCAAGCGGGCCAACGGAGCCACTTTGACGACCGCGGATGATCGGGACCTTATCGATTTCGTCTGCACCTGGGGACCTGCCATCCACGGGCACAACAACGAGACAATCCGTGAAGCCGTAGCTAAAGCCCTTGAGGGCGGCACCAGCTTTGGCACACCAAATCCTTATGAGATCACCATGGCAGAGCTCATAATCGAAATGGTTCCCTCCATCGAAAAGGTACGGATGGTGAATAGCGGCACCGAGGCCACCATGACGGCCATTCGTTTAGCTCGTGGCTATACGCAGCGAAACAAGATCATCAAATTCGAAGGCTGCTACCACGGACACGCTGACTCGCTGCTCATCAAAGCGGGTTCCGGGGCGCTAACTCTTGGCAATCCGGACAGCGCTGGCGTGCCTGCAGGCTTCGCCCGCGAGACAATCGTTCTTCCATTCAACGATCTCGGAGCCGTCCAAGACGCATTCCATACCTTTGGCGACGACATCGCTGGCATCATCCTCGAGCCCTACCCCGCCAACATCGGCTTGATTTTCCCCAAAGATGGCTATCTCCAGGGCCTGAGGGATCTGTGCTCGAAAAACGGATCTGTCCTCATCTTCGACGAAGTCATGACCGGATTCCGCGTTTCCGCAGGAGGTGTGCAAACAAAGGAGGGAATCACTCCCGACCTAACGACTCTGGGCAAGATTATCGGAGGCGGACTTCCCGTAGGCGCTCTCGGAGGCAAAGCCGAGATAATGGATCACTTGGCTCCTGAGGGACCGGTTTACCAAGCGGGGACCCTCAGTGGCAACCCGCTCGCCATGGCCGCGGGGATTGCAGCTCTCGAGCTTCTTAGAGACGGCGGCGCCTACAAACGACTAGAACGCATGGGTAAACAGGTTCAACAAGCCATCCAGTCGGCTGTAAATGAAACGGGCATTCCCGCCCAGATCCCTCAGGTGGGTTCCATGTTCTGTCTTTATTTTACCGATACGCCAGTAGAGAACTTGGAAGACGCTTCGAACACGGATACCGAACGTTTCAACAGCTATTTCCACAAGTGCCTTGATCTGGGCGTCTATATTCCCCCATCTAAATACGAAGGAAACTTCATTTCCACGGCCCACGAAAATGCGGCAATCGAAACGGCCTGCGAGGTATTCGCCGAAGCGCTTCGATCGATGTAGCGGAATTCCACTCGACCACCCATGGCATGTTAATCGGAAGCCCTTGAAGATAGCGGCTGATCGCCGATCGGCCACATCATAACTTCGAAAAACTATCGTTCAATTGTCGCTCTGAGATCGGCTGCCACCATTTTAAAAAGCTTAGATCGACTCGATTCTCCAGATTTTGCGAACGGAGGACAGAGCCAGTCCTCCCTACCCCAGCATAAAATTGAAGACGCGATCGCTGATCGCGTTGGCTCTCAACGCCGATCAATCATCCCATTCGCTCTCGAGTTTCTCAGCCTTGGCGTCGTGCTTCTTCTTCAAGAAAACGGACACAATGATCGAAAGCTCGTACAGAATCCACAAAGGTCCCGCCAGGGCCAGTTGCGTTACCGGCTCTGGTGGAGTTAAAATCGCAGCTAGGATCACGATTGATAAGACTATGTAACGCCGGTAATCTCGGAGCTGCTGCGGCGTAACTACCCCAATCGTTACCAAAACGATAATCGCCAAGGGCATCTGGAATGCGATCCCGAGCCCTAATATGGTGAACGTGAGAAATCCGAAGTAATTACTCGTAGTCCAAAGCATCTGGAACCCCAATAGCTGGTTGAACCAGATGACCGCGGTAATCGTCCGGGGCAACAATATGTAATAACCGAATGCGCAGCCCAATAGAAAGAGAAAGAGAACGGAGAATGAACCGGGAACGAGGATCTTCTTTTCCCGTACCGTTAAGGCCGGAGCCAGAAAGCAGCCCAGATAGTATACAAAAAATGGGGACGCTACCATCAGGCCGATGATCACTCCTATCAGAAGCATGGCCACGAAGACCCCAGTGACGTTGTAGGTCGTCAATCCGCCAAAAACGATCATCCGTTCGGCTTCCGACAAGTGGGAATAATTAGCTTCTAAGGGAGCCAGCAGGATGTCCTTAACATCCACTATGAAAATCATGGAGGCAACAAACGCTATCGTGAAGGCCCCTATGGGCTTGAGCAGAGACCAGCGAAGCTCCTCCAAATGCTCCAAAAACCCCATGTGCTTGGGATCCCCAGCCCATTCTGGCTCATCATCATCGTCTTCGTGATATGGCTCTATTTCGCTCATTCAGATTTTCAAACCAGTTACATGAACAACGGATTCCTCACGAGCAACTCCAATTTCCCGCTCTCAGACTGCTAAACGACCTGGTTGGAGCGCTTTATCCCCGCCAATTGATCAATCCCATTGACAGATGGAGATCCGTTCTTAAGAGGGACCATTTTCTTAGAAGATAAGGTTCCACAAACACACCCTCTTCATACATCGCAAATCCAAATTAGTTCAATAAGGATGCCATCCAAAACCACTGCGAAAAAAGCGAAGAAGACCGCGCGCAAACGCGCTTCTAAAGCCGTAAAATACGTTTACTCGTTCGGTAAGAAGACCGACGGGAACGCTAAAATGAAGGAATTGCTTGGCGGCAAAGGTGCCAATCTAGCGGAAATGGCTGCCATCGGCCTACCCGTGCCGGGCGGTTTCACCATCACAACCGAGGTTTGCACAGCCTACTACGACAATGGCCGCAAATACCCAGCTGAGCTCAAAGGCCAGTTGGACAAGGCAATCAAGACCGTTGAGCGAGAGTGCGGCAAAAAGTTTGGCGATCCCAAGAATCCCCTTCTTTTCTCAGTCCGCTCCGGGGCTCGCGAGTCCATGCCCGGGATGATGGATACCATTTTGAATCTTGGCCTCAATGACAAGACCGTCGCCGGACTGGCTAAGCTAACCGGCAACGGACGCTTCGCTTACGACTGCTACCGCCGATTCATTCAAATGTACGGCGATGTTGTAATGGGAGTTCAATCACGCAACGAGCTCGAACCAGAGCCATTCGAGCACGTATTGGAAGGCGTTAAGAAAGAAGTTGGCGTGGAAATCGATTCGGACTTGACCGAGGAAAACAACAAAGAGGTCATCCGCCGCTTCCAAAAACTCATCAAGGATCGAACCGGTGGCGAGTTTCCACAGGACGTCCATAAGCAACTCGACGGCGCAGTTGGAGCGGTTTTCAACTCATGGCAGAACGAGCGCGCCATCCTCTATCGTCAAAAGTACAGCATCCCTGCCGAATGGGGAACAGCGGTTAATGTTCAGCTGATGGTATTCGGAAACTTGGGAGAAACCTCGGGCACCGGAGTCGCTTTCACTCGCGACCCAGCCAACGGGGAGAATGTCTTCTATGGCGAATATCTGATCAATGCTCAGGGCGAGGACGTTGTCGCCGGCGTACGCACACCGCATCCGATCGCTCAACTCGAGCAGGATATGCCGAAGTCCTTCAAGGAGCTCAGCGTGGTTCGCAAGAAGCTGGAGCAACACTTTGGCGATGTGCAGGACTTTGAGTTCACCATCGAAGACGGCACCCTTTACATGCTGCAAACGCGTAACGGGAAACGTACCGGCCTCGCAGCCGTGCGTATAGCCGTTGAGATGACGAAACAGCGACTGATGAATCAGAGGACTGCGGTCACCAAGATCCCAGCCGACCAGATTTCCAGTTTGCTGGTTCCTATTTTCGATACCGCTTCCATCAAGAAAGCCACTTTGATGGCGACCGGTCTACCAGCAGGTCCAGGCGCGGCTTCTGGAAAGATCGTTTTCAATGCGTCCGACGCGGAAAAGGAAGTAGCTAAAGGCAACTCCGTTGTCCTATGTCGCGAAGAAACCTCTCCTGAAGATTTGCGCGGAATGATCGCCTCCGACGGCATCCTCACCTCCCGGGGCGGGGTATCCTCGCACGCGGCTCTCGTCGCTCGCCAGATGGGCAAGGTTTGTATCTGTGGTGCTTCCGACATCGATATCAACTACGCGAACCGCACGCTCTCAGCTGGCAAGACGGTTCTGGACGAGGGGGACTACATCTCCATCGACGGCACCACCGGCCAAATCTTCGCAGGTCATGTGGAAACCGCGCCTTCGGAAGTATCCCAAGTTTTGGCAGGCAAGATGAAGGCGGAAAAGAGCTATACTTACCAGCTCTTCAACCAAGTAATGAAATGGGCTGACAAGTATCGCACGCTAGGCGTTCGTACCAACGCGGATTCGCCCAAGCAATCGAAAGCCGCTATCGCCCTCGGAGCCGAAGGTATCGGGCTTTGCCGTACTGAACATATGTTCTTCGAAGGCGATCGCATCACTTACATGCGGGAGATGATCCTCGCTCCTGACGAAACCGCTCGCAAAAAAGCTCTCAAGAAGTTGCTGCCTTTCCAACGCAAAGACTTCAATGGATTGTTCAAAGCGATGGATGGCCGTCCGGTCACCGTTCGTCTTCTTGATCCTCCATTGCACGAGTTCCTTCCACACGACGACGAGGCCCGTCGCTTGCTGGCCGATCATCTAGGTGTATCTGTCGACGTGGTCACCGAGCGAGTACACGCCCTGCACGAAGAAAATCCGATGCTTGGACACCGCGGTTGCCGACTCGGCATTTCCTATCCTGAAATCACGGAAATGCAGGCCAGAGCCATCTTCGAAGCAGCAGCCCAAGTGCTCAAGCTGCAGAAGAAAGTAAAGGTGAAACCGGAAATCATGATTCCTCTGGTAGGCTTCCAGGACGAGCTCGACAATCAGGTCGCCATCGTTCACCGCGTAGCCAAGGAGGTTCAGAAAGCTAAGGGCGTTAAGATCAGCTACCTCGTGGGTACCATGATCGAAGTGCCAAGAGCAGCAG
>Ga0208624_1001383_pt1 | contig 11555 bp, 9 predicted proteins | sample Knorr_S23_td_DCM_FD_185607 | JGI IMG/M metagenome (GOLD analysis project Ga0208624, IMG submission 185607) | Marine microbial communities from Southern Atlantic Ocean transect - Knorr_S23_td_DCM_ad_71m_LV_A (SPAdes) (version 2) | ecosystem: Environmental > Aquatic > Marine > Oceanic | place...
CACCAAGAAGAAGGCCAAGAAGAAGGCCACCAAGAAGAAGGCCACGAAGAAGAAGGCCACGAAGAAGAAGGCCACCAAGAAGAAGGCCACCAAGAAGAAGGCCAAGAAGAAGGCCACGAAGAAGAAGGCCAAGAAGAAGGCCGCGCCCAAGCGCAAGGCCACCAAGAAGAAGGCCGCCAAGAAGAAGGCCGCGCCCAAGCGCAAGGCCGCCAAGAAGAAGGCGACCCGGCGCAAGAAGCGCTGAGTCCTAGGACCCTTTAACGAACTGAGGCCAAAGTGAACAAGAGCCATCTCATCGCTCACGTCGCGAAGGAGCTGCATACCTCGCGGCTCCAGGCCCAGTACCTCGTCGACACTGTCCTGGGTGGTATCCGTCAGGGATTGCAGAACGACCGCAGCGTGACCCTCACAGGGTTCGGCACCTTCGAAGTGAAGGAGCGCAAAGCTCGCGTCGGACGAAATCCTCAGACCGGAGAGCCCATCCAGATCCAGCCCGGAAGACGGGTTGGTTTCCGAGTCGGCAAGGCGCTGAAGGAATCCGTCTAGAGAGCGCGCGTCGCTCAGCAGAACAGGGGGCTGTCCGGCGCGACCGGGCGGCCCCCTTCTCTTTTAGGGGCTCTCGGCCCTCAGCTGGTCGGAGAGCTAGCCTTGAGCTTCTCTATCTCAGCCTGAATCTGCTCATCGTCGAGCTTATCGAAGAGCCCTGCGATCTCTCCGAAGCCCTGGCCAGGGGTGAGCAGCTGCCACGTGTCACGGTTCGGGGTCCCCGGCCAGGGGAGCGCCGCGACGTCTCCTCGCTGTCCGAGCATCTCCCAGAGCGCTTGGGCCTTACCTGGCATGAACGGTGTCATCCAGTGCGCTATCCAGGCCAGGTAGTGGCAGCAGGTCCCAAGGACGCTCGCTGCCTCCGTGGGGTCTGTCTTACGCAGCTTCCAGGGAGCGGTCCTGTCGATGAACACGTTCGCGACAGCCGCGTTAGCGAGGAGCTGCTCCGCGCCCTTGCGGAAGTGGAAGTCTTTGATGTGTACCGCCGGGTCGCGGATCTCTCCGCACTCCTCAAGCAGGAGCGCCTCAAGGCGCGCTCGGTGGGCCTCGTCGATCTCCGGTACGACCCCCTCAAAGTGCTTGTCGAGGAAGCGCAAGACGCGTGTCACGAGGTTCCCGATGGTGTCTGCGAGGCCCGCGTTGGCGGTGGCTTGGAACTCTCTCCAGCGCCACTCGCTGTCAGAGGTCTCGGGCATGCTCGTGATGAGGTGGAAGCGCGCGACCTCTGCGTCATAGCACTCAACGAATTCAGAGGGCGGGATCGTGCGCCCCTCAGAGGTTGAGAACTTGCCTCCCTCGAGGTTGTAGAACTCATTCGCGGGGACTTGCCACGGCAGGACGAAGCGCCGTCCCTCCTCGTCCTCTCCGACCCCGTGCAGCATGGAGGGGAAGACGAGCGTGTGGAAGGGGATGTTGTCCTTGCCGATGAAGTGGACTAGGCGAGTCTCAGGGTCTTGCCACCAGCGGCGCCAGCCCTCGGGGTCTCCTTGCTGAGCGGTCCATTCAGCGGTCATCGAGACATAGCCGATGGGGGCGTCGAACCAAACGTACAAGACCTTCCCCTCCTCACCGTCGACGAGCTCGCTCGGGAGCTCGACGCCCCAGCGCATGTCGCGAGTGATTGGGCGTGAGTGGACGTCTTCAAGGAGTTTGCGCACGAAGGCGTCGACGTTCGGCTTCCACTCTTTGGAGTTGAACCACTCTCCAACGGCCTCGTCGCGGAGCTTTGGGAGGTCGAGGAAGAAGTGCGTGGTGTCACGCCGCTCAGGCTCTTCGCCACAGATTTTGCAAGTGGGAGAGAGGAGCTTTAAGGGGTCGAGCCAAGCGCCACACTTGGGGCACTCGTCTCCGCGTGCGTGCTCGTATCCGCACTCAGGGCAGCCACCAAGGACATAGCGGTCAGCGAGGAAGAGATCACAAGACTTGCAGTAGAGCTGCTCAGAGGTCTGCTTTTGCAAGTAGCCGCCGTCGCGCAGGCGCTGGAAGAACTCCAAGCTGAACTCTGCATGACGTGGGCTCGTGCTCGTGCCAGAGAAGAGGTCAAACTCGATCCCAAAGGCTGCGAAGGTCGCCTCGATCTCTCCTCGCCAGCGCGCGACGTACTCGGGGTAGCTCACCCCCTCTTTGTCTGCTCCGATCGTGATCGCGACGCCGTGCTCGTCCGTGCCGCAGATGAAGTGGACCTCCTCACCTAGTCGCCGGAGAGTCCGGACGTACACGTCCGCAGGGAGATAGGCGCCGACCACATGTCCGAAGTGGATAGCGCCGTTGGCGTAGGGGAGGGCTGATGTGACGAGATACTTACTCATTGGGTGCTCACTGCGCGCACATCCTACGGGCAATCGCCTGCAGAGTCAGGCGGCAGGCTCGCTCGAGGGCGAGGGCCGCAGGGCTGACTTGTCGAAGCGGCAGATCAGCCAGAGACCTCCGACGGAGGCAGAGGGCACCATGATGATCGGGCCTAGCACGGGGATCACAAAGAGGAGCCCGCAGATCGCTCCGAAGGCCGTGACGGGGAGGAAGTTCTTGCGGACAAACGCGACGCGCTGCGACGTCGACCATTGCCGCCTTGAGAAGGGGATGTCGAGGAGTGTGATGGCAGTGGGGAAGCCAGCGAGGACGCCGAACAAGAAGCTCCCGATGCCAGGGATGAAGTGGAGCGGGGTGAGGAGGACGAGGGCGAGCCCTGCGAGGAGGGCAGCCTTCACGCTGACCCAGAGCGTGCCCGCTTCTGTGCGCACGACCCAAGAGAGCCACTTGCCAAAGTTGCGGTGAAGGAGCGCTGTCATGAGCAGCGGCGCCGGGACGACGAGGACACGTAAGAAGGTGCTCTCAATACCCCCCGCGAAGGAGATGATGACGCCGACGCCGAGCTGACTCAGGGTGATCAGCACGCAGCGTGTGACGGAGAGCTCGTCCGGGCGTTGGATCGCGTCTCGCGGGTCGGCGCCGAACCAGCGTCGCTCGAAGCGCCCGTGGATCTCGTCCAGGAAGGGGCCTGCGATCGCCTCATAGAGCACAGAGAAGGTGTAGAAGGAGAGCAGCGCGAACAAGAGGAGGAAGGTGAAGAAGCTCACCGTGTAGCCCGTCGCTGCGAGGGCCCCTGTCTCGATCAGCCAGATCGAGGCATCTCGAATCCACCCCTCCTCCAAGTTCAAGGCGCTACTGTCATTTAGGCTTGCGGCGTCGAGGATCTGCTCTATCCAGCTCCAGGCGTGATAGAAGAGGAAGCTGAAGGCCAGGCTGGTCAGGATGAGTGGAGGGAGAAGGAAGCGCTTGACGCCGCCGGTCATGAGGAGGAGCCCGAGGCCCTTTGGGAGCGCCGCTAGGCCGATACCGAGCCTCTGAGGCAGCCCCAGCTCAGGGTCGCCGATGATCGACCCTGCGGGGCGCTCATGGCAGTGCGGGCAGATGTCGCCTGGAGAGTCGTAGCCGCAGGTCTTACAGGGGGTTATCAGCATGGGGGAGTGTCCAGGAGTTGCTCTGGCAGTTACAATGCAACCTCTATCGTGCGTACGTCCAAGACCTCTCGCACATTCCTGAAAAACCTCCGGCGCAGCGCCTAAAAGACCCCATGGAACCCTATCGCCCCCTCGACTTCTTCGGACTGGAGCAGAGTCTCAGCGAGGACCACCTCATGGTCCGTGACGCCGTACGTGCTTGGGTCGGAGAGCGCTTCCTCCCTGTCGTTGCAGACCACTTTGAGGCTGGCACCTTTCCCATGGAGCTCGTGGGAGAGATCGCTGAGCTCGGCGTCTTCGGCCCCAACCTCCCTGAAGAGTACGGCTGTGCCGGTCTCGACAACGTGGCCTACGGCTTGATCTGCCAAGAGCTCGAGCGTGGAGACAGTGGGCTCCGCTCATTCGTCTCGGTGCAGGGCTCGCTCGTCATGTGGCCGATCTTCGCCTACGGCAGCGAGGAGCAGAAGCAGCGCTGGCTGCCTGCGCTCGCGAAGGGTGAGGCGATCGGCTGCTTCGGGCTTACCGAGCCCGACTTCGGCTCGAACCCCGGCGGGATGCTGACCACTGCGAAGCGTGACGGCGATGACTGGATCATCGACGGCCGCAAGATGTGGATCACGAACGGCACGATCAGTGACGTCGCCGTCGTCTGGGCGCGGACTGAAGAGGGGATACGAGGCTTCCTCGTCGAGGCTGGCACCCCCGGCTTCAGCGCTCCTGAGCAGAAGAAGAAGTGGAGCCTGCGGGCCTCGATCACGAGCGAGCTCGTCCTCGAGGGCGTGCGCGTCCCGGACTCGGCGAGGCTCCCTGCCCCCGAGGCTGAAGGTCTCAAGGGCCCTCTCAACTGCCTCACTCAGGCTCGCTACGGCATCGCCTGGGGTGCGCTCGGTGCCGCGACCTCCTGCTTCCATGAGGGCCTCAACTACGCCAAAGAGCGGATCGTCTTCGACAAGCCCCTCGCTGGCTTCCAGCTCGCCCAGAAGAAGCTCGCAGACGTCGCGACCCGTATCACCTGCGGACAGCTGCTCGCCTATGAGCTTGGGCGAAGGAAGGACGCGGGGGAGGCCACCCCTCAGCAAGTCTCGATGGCCAAGCGCAACAACGTCGAGGTCGGCCTCGAGACCGCGCGTATCGTCCGGGACATGCTCGGCGGGAACGGCATCAGCCTCGAGTACCAGACCGGGCGTCACATGCTGAACCTCGAGTCGGTCTACACCTACGAGGGCACGCACGACATCCACACCCTCGCGATCGGCGAGGCGCTGACTGGCCTGCCCGCTTACCGCTAGGCGGCCTGCTCTTCTAGAGGAGTCTCGGGCTGAGGGAAGACCTTAGGCTGAGGGAAGACTCTGAGACCTGAAGTTGGTCTCATGAAGGCGCTGTGCCCGTCCTCCGCCCTCTCTCGAGATTTTCTGCCATCCTGAGCCTCCTCCTAGCCGCAGGCTGTGGCGGTGGAGGGATCTCAGAGGAGCCCTCCGGGACCTATGAGCGCCTAGAGTTAGAGCCCGTAGAGTCGCCCCTTGAAGCCCCCGCGGTGACCTTGCTCGCTAGCCTGGGGGACCTCGGTGGCCTCACGAGCTGTGAAGACTGGTCCCTCGAAGGCCCGAACTTTGAGTTCCTCACTCCCAAAGAGGGGCGCGTCATGAAGGTCGGCCGCGCGCGCTCTGCTCGTGTCGCGATCCCTGGAAAGCACCGCTTTGAGGGAGCCTGTGAGGTGACCGTCAGGTTGATCTCCAGGGTTTTGCCCTTCGAGATGACAAGTCGACTCGTGTCCAAGGGACAAGTGATCGCTCAAGTCGCAGTGCAGGTGGCGCCATGGAAGAATCAGCAGGAGGTGCGGTTACGTTTCGCGGCGGACGATACTGCAGGACAGGAGATCGACCACCTCGTGTTGGACTTCGCTCCAGGGGTCGAGCCAGCCTTCTTATATGCGGTGGAGCTTCGTGACGTGATCCCTGGAGGAAGGCTCCCGCGCGCGGCCTTCGGGGGATGGGAGCTCTTCGAGGTCGGCACTGACGCGCGACGCTCTACTTTTCTAGCGCCTAGCAGAAGCCTTCGGGCACGGCATGTGGTGCGACGGCGAGGGGAGACGCTTCGCTTCTCACAAACGGCACCAGAGGTCTTCCATGACCCCCTCGGAGGCGCCCCACTGCGGCTGGAGATCTCCGGAGCGAACGGAGAGTCGCAGACTCTCATCTCTAGGCTCGCACCAGCAGAGGAGCCTAGGTGGCTGGACTCATCGATCTCTCTGGACCCGTGGCTGGGTGAGGAGATCACTCTCGAGTTCCGTTTAGACCCCGCGGCGGCGGGCTACCGTGCACTCGCGCAACCAGTGATCAGCGCAGCGAGCGCTACCCCAAAGACGGTCGTGCTTATCACCTCTGACACCCACCGTGCGGATCACATCGGCTTCCTCTTCGAGGGGGGTGGGCTCAGAACGGAGGCGCTAGACAATTTGGCTGCCCGTGGGGTTACGTTCACTGACGCGGTGGCAAGCATTAACAATACGACACCATCGCACGTCACCCTTATGACAGGGCTCTCGCCAAGGGATACAGGCTCGATTTCCAACGCTCTCCCCATCAGCGATGTGGCACCTACCTTGGCGGAGGCCTTTCGAGACCTCGGATATGCGACCCTGGCGGCGGTCAGCGCTTCTCCAGTGAGCTATCGCTATAGCGGCCTAGGGCAAGGTTTCGATCGCTATTCGGGCCCGGGGACGCGGAGTTCGCGTGACTCCATAGAGACCTTTCAGCAGCTTGAAGGTTGGCTCGCAGATTACAGGGATGCGCCGCTCTTCATCTGGCTTCACATCTACGACGCTCACGCGCCGTACGATCCTCCGGCGACTTACAAGCATCTCTACTACTCAGAAGAGCTCGACCCATACGCTGCGCAAGTCACGACGGAGCCGCTGCGCCCACCACAATGGGATAGACGGCTCAAGGACCTGAACTATGCCGAGGCTCTTTACCGCTCGGAGATCACCTACCTCGACGAGCTCCTCGCCAGCTTCTTAGCGCGCGCGAGGTTTCAAGATGCGGTGATCGCCTTCACCTCGGACCACGGCGAGACCCTCTCGCGTGGCCTTGAGGAGCCCTTTGGTCATCTGAGCCTCACCTACAACACGCTCGCCATCCCCTTGATCCTCGTCGCGCCTGGGCTCGAGGGAAGCGAGGTGCGCGACGTCCCCGTGCAGCAGCTGAACGTGGGGCGAACACTCCTCAACCTCGCGGGGCATCCCGGGGTAGATTTCCCCGGCGAAGATCTCCTTAGCGCTGTCGGAGAGGGTGCGAGACCACGTTATGGGGTGCAGGGGAATGGCGACGGCGCGACGATTCTTCATGGCCGCTGGCTCTTGGTCTTAAACCTCACCGGGTTGCAGAAGGACTGGGGAGCCCCGGAGGAGACCCGCCACGCCACGCGCCTCTTCGACATTCAAGCTGACCCCTTTTGTGAGCGTGACGTCTTGGCAGAGAACATGGCTGAGGCGACTCAGCTCCGGCGCTCGCTCATCGAGTGGCTGAACTCTGGTGAGCAGAACAGCTGGCTCAGCGAGTCAGACGGGAACCGCGCTGCGATCCAGCGGCAGCTTGAGGAGCTTGGCTACACCGACTCTGGCGGTGCATCGAACGCGGGGAGCTGGATCGACCCGGCCTGCGACTGCGCGCGCTGCCTCGAGTTCAGGTGACGGGCTCGTCAGTGCTCGACTCGCTCGCCTTGGCGTAGGCGTTCTCGAGGTCGCGGACGATGCCCTCGAGGTGCTCGCGCTCCTCCTCATCGAGGTTCCCCTCGGTCTTCTCCTTGAGCATGCGGAGGTCGTCCAAGACCATCATCGCAGAGGGGAGGTTGACCGTGGTGGTCCCTGTCACGGGGTTCTCGAGGACCCCGAGGCCGAGGAGGCCTTGGTAGGCCATCCGCTGGACCATGAGTCGGAAGTTACCGCCGGGGAGGGGGAGGTCCGCTGCGCTCTGCTCTTCGCTCATGCCATGCTCTCCTGGGTGACGCGGCTCTCGCCTCGGGAGTGCGCGAGGGCTGCGCCGACGAAGCCGCTAAAGATGGGGTGAGCAGCGAGGGGGCGGCTCTTGAACTCGGGGTGGAACTGCACGCCGATGAAGAACGGGTGCTCGGGGAGCTCGACGATCTCGACGAGGCCCCGCGTGGGGTTGAACCCGACGAGGTTCATGTCGCTCGCCTTGAAGCGCTCGAGGTACTCATTATTGAACTCATAGCGATGTCGGTGCCGCTCGGAGATGTGCTCTTCTCCGTAGAGAGCGTGCGCCTTGGAGCCCTCAACGAGCTCGCAATCGTATGCGCCTAGGCGCATCGTCCCGCCCTTGTCATCTACCTCCTCTTGCTCCGCCATCAGGGCGATGACGGGATGGGGGGTGTCGGGCGAGTGCTCGATGGTGTGCGCCCCCTCGAGCCCCATGACGTTTCGCGCGTACTCAATGACTGCGCACTGCATCCCGAGGCAGATGCCGAAGAAGGGGGTGCCGCTCTCGCGCGCCCAGCGGATGGCGTGGATCTTGCCTTCGAGCCCGCGCTCGCCGAAGCCGCCAGGGATCAGGAGACCAGAGACGCCTTCAAGGATTGAGGCCCCCTTGTCGAGGACGTCCTCCGCTGAGACCTTGCGCAGCTTCACCTTGCAGCCGTTCGCGAAGCCACCGTGACTGAGGGCCTCGTAGATGGACTTGTACGCGTCATGCAGCTGGATGTATTTGCCCACGACAGCGATCTCGACCTCTTCCGTGGTCTCGATGAGCTCTGCGATCATCGCCTTCCAGCTGTCGAGGTTTGTCTCCTCCTCATGCGGCAGCCCGAAGTGCTTGCAGATGATCTTGTCGAGCCCCGCGTTCACCAGGTCTACCGGGACCTCGTAGATGGTGTTTGCGACGTCGCGCTCTTCGATCACAGACTCAGGCCTGACGTTGCAGAAGAGGCTGATCTTTTGGCCCATGTCCTCGGTCATGGGCTGCTCTGTCCTGCAGACCAGGACGTGGGGCTGAATGCCGATCTCGCGTAGCTTGCCTACAGACTGCTGGGTAGGCTTGGTTTTGAGCTCTCCCGATGCCTTCAGGTAGGGGAGCAAGGTGACGTGGACGAACATGACGTCCGAGGGGTCTCGCTCGAGGGCGAACTGGCGGATCGCCTCAAGGAAGGGGAGGCTCTCGATATCACCTACTGTGCCTCCGATCTCGGAGATGGCGACGTCGACGCCCTCCTCGCTCGCACCCTCATGGACGGCCTCCTTGAGCGCGTCAGTGATGTGTGGGATCACCTGAACGGTGCGTCCGAGGTAGTCACCCCTGCGCTCCTTGGCGATCACGGAGGAGTAGATCTTCCCCGTAGTGAAGTTGCTCGCCTGGGAGAACTTAGCGTGCGTGAAGCGCTCGTAGTGCCCTAGGTCGAGGTCCGTCTCCGCCCCGTCATCTGTGACGTAGACCTCACCGTGCTGGTAGGGGCTCATCGTCCCCGGGTCCACGTTGATGTAAGGGTCCAGCTTCTGGATGGAGACCTTGTAACCTCGCTGCTCCAGGATCAGGCCGATGGCTGCGGAGGTCAGGCCCTTGCCGAGGCTGCTGACGACTCCACCGGTTACGAAGATATGTTTGGGCATCAGTTACTCGCTCCTTGGGTGTGGGTGGCCTCGGGGCTCACGTCTGCCCCCTCGGACCGGCAGCGCTCAACGAACGCTGCGTACTCTTCTGGGGTGTCGATCCCGTGGGGGGCGCGGTCGGTGATGAGGACGCGCATGCGTCCGCCGCTCTCCAACCAGCGCAGCTGTTCTAAGTTCTCGGCCCGCTCGAGCTTCGTCGGCGCGAGGGCGCGGAAGCGAGCCAGGGCCTCTGGCCTCCAGGCGTAGACGCCGACGTGGCGCAGCCCGAGGTCTGCGTCTGCGTCCGCGCGCGCATGAGAGCGGCTCGGCAGCGCAGCCCTGCTGAAGTAGAGGGCGTCTGAGCGCTCGTCGAGCACGACCTTGACGACGCTGGAGGCCTCACGCGCGGCCTCATCCTCGAGCGGGGTAGCTAGGGTCGCGACCTCAACTGCGGCGTCCGTGAAGCAACCGACGAGGCGCTTGAGGTCCTCTGGGTTGAGCTCCGGCTCGTCACCTTGCACGCCGACGACGACGTCGTACTCGGTCTCTGCGGTCTGCAGCGCCTCGTAGACACGGTCTGTCCCGCTAGGGCAGTCGGGGTCTGTGGAGACGCAGGAGAGCGAGGCCGACTTCGCCGCGGCAGCGACCTCCTCAGAGTCAGCGGCGACGAGGACTTCTGCGAAGGCGCCAGAGCGGAGCGCGTTCTGAGCTGTGTGGACAAAGAGACACACGCCTGTCTCGTCCAAGAGCATCTTCCTAGGGAGCCGCGTCGAGGCGAGCCGCGCCGGGACCACCGCCAAGGCCCGGGGGAGGCTGCTCGGCGTAGGGGTCTGGGCTGCGGGGATCATCGTTACTGACGGAGCTCCGGCTTCTTGAAGACATCACCTGGCCCGGCGTCAACGCGCTGGAGTTGGAAGGTGTTGCTCCAGAGGGTGACGTGGTTCATGTAGCAGTCGATGAAGAGCTGCCTGTCTGCTGCTGAGGTCTGATCTCCGACGATCATGTACTTCGTCACGCCGCCTCGCTCGATCTCACCGCCCCAGAGGTAGGTGTCGCTGCTGCGCGGAGCAGAGCCAGCCCTGGTCTTGCTGTGAAAGCCCGCGTCTTGGAGGTACTCCAAGAGGGCGTCCATCACCTCGTCGCTCGTGACCTTTGTCTCTGTGTTCGAGCGCAGCTCGGAGTAGAGCTCGACTCGATCGGTGTGAGCCTCATTCACGAGCTCAAAGACGGTCCCTTGTCGGTAGTCCATGAAGCGTACGCGCGAAGGAGCGCTTACTTCCGGAGCGACCGTGGCGCCCTGGCAGGCAGTGAGGAGCGCGAGCGAGAAGAGGAGCACCACGCGTTGAGCGCGCCTGAGAGGCGTCGTTCGTGACGACGCGACATGCTTATGTTGGTTCATCCGAAACATGGCGGGAGGAGAAGCGGGGAGCGGAAGAGCCCATCTCGGACTCCCGTCCTCGTTCCGGGACCACACGATACGGTCGGAATCGAGGAGTCTCAAGCGCGCTCTGGCGCTCTATCACTCAGGGTCTGGAGAGCCGTCGTCGGGCCAGCGGTCCTCGTCGCGGATGCGCGCTATGAAGCCGCCGACGCGGAGCAGTCTGTCAGGGCTGAACCACCAGCCGTCGCTCGTCAGGAGTCGATCTCCCTGGAGGGTGATCGCGTCCGAGAGATCAAAGGGGGCGTCCTCTCCGGGCCTGCAAGGTGTCAGGCGCCGCTTGACCACGGGCGACCCGTCGATGAGCAGAGGCTCTCCTGTCGCATCTCGTTCAAGCTCAACCACTTGGATCCAGAGCTTGGCTGGCATGAGGTCTCCACGGCGCCAAGGGCCGCCCATGGGGATGAACTCTGCCTGGAAGGGCTCCTCGCCGAGATGGACGAGGTGCGCCTCGGAGTAGACGAGGTCAGTTGACCACTGCGTGAGGGGCGAGATGCGTCGGAGGAAGCTGGAGTTACTCTGCCAAGCGTGCTTGCCGTCCCAAGTGGTGATGCGGGTGACGACGGTGTAGTCCGTCTCAAAGCCGGTGTCCGTGCTCCAATGGCAGTTGAGCCAGCCAAATCCAGACTCGGGCAGGGTCTCCCAGTTCCAGCCAAGCAGGGTGAGTCGCTCTGCGGAGCTCCCGTCCGGGCCAGGCTCAGAGACGAAGTCGATAGGCTCCTCTAGGGTGCGCTGGAGCCCGACCTCCCTACGCCAACGCTCCGGCTGGAATTGCTCATCCATCACCAGGGCTAAGGGGCGCTTAGGGCTGCCTTGTCTACGCTTGAGGACGAGCACGGCTCCCATGTCAGGGTGAGAGTCCCGGTCCCAGAGGGCGGTCTCGAGCTCGAAGTCTTGCGCTATGCGATCGGTGATCTCAGGCGCGATCTCGAGCAGGGGCTCGTGGAGCAAGAGCCAGTGCTGTTGTGAGATAGAAAAGAGCAAGACCTCGCGCTCTTCTGGATCCATGGAG
>Ga0208624_1001384_pt1 | contig 11551 bp, 7 predicted proteins | sample Knorr_S23_td_DCM_FD_185607 | JGI IMG/M metagenome (GOLD analysis project Ga0208624, IMG submission 185607) | Marine microbial communities from Southern Atlantic Ocean transect - Knorr_S23_td_DCM_ad_71m_LV_A (SPAdes) (version 2) | ecosystem: Environmental > Aquatic > Marine > Oceanic | place...
TTGGCTTCTGGATTCCCTTATGCCTACTCGCAATGTGATGGTTATTACCGCAGCCATGCTGCTGTCGATCATCTGCTATTCGAAAGTACCGCAAAATCAATACGCCCAGTTTTATGAGCGTGCCACTAAAGTGCTTGGGCAACGATACGTAGAAGAGGTCGATCAGGAGGTTCTATTTCAGGGTGCCATGAACGGCATGATGGCAACTCTGGATGAACATTCTAATTACCTTCCTCCACGTCAATACGAAGGATTGGATGCCATTCTGAATCAGGAATTTGGTGGTTTAGGCATCCAGATCGAAGGTGTTGAAGATTCAACTGAACTTCGAATTATCACTCCTGTTCTAGGAAGCCCTGCCTTAGAGCAAGGTTTGCAGGCCGGAGACATCATTGTCAAAATCGGTGACCTTTATACGAAAGATATTCCTCAGGATGAGTCATTGGATTTATTACGAGGACCTGAAGACACATCGGTACATATTACCATTAGCCGAGAAGGAGTAATCGACTTACTCGATTTTGAAGTCACACGAAAAATAATTCGCACCAGTACACTCAGGGGATATCAACGCAATGAAAACGGACAGTGGAATCACAGTCTACCTGAACCTGCCGACGATATTTTATATATGCATGTGACGGACTTCGGCCAACGGACCACCGAGGAAGTGAAAAAGCTTATTTTGGGCATCAAGGAGATGGGGGGATATACCGGAATCGTTTTAGACCTTCGTGGCAATGGAGGAGGCCTGCTTTCTTCTGCTGTTTCCATCTGCGACCTATTTATTGACGAAGCCAATGTTGTTGAGGTCCAGTACCGTGACAAGAACATGAATCGAGAATATTCAAGTACTGTAGAAGCGACGGTAGATCCGACGACTCCGATGGTTGTGCTCATTGATCGAGATTCTGCCAGTGCCAGCGAAATCACAGCTGCTTGTCTACAAGACCATTCGCGGGCATTGGTTATCGGAGAGCGAAGTTATGGAAAAGGGTCGGTACAGGATGTAGTCGAGTTGGATAGTACAGGCGATCGACATGCCATCAAGTACACCGTTGCACATTATGTACGTCCCAGTGGAATCAATATCCATCGCTCGAAGCCCATTGACCAGATGGCCGAAAACGAACCCTGGGGTGTCCAACCAAATGACGGATACGAAATGCCGTTAGACGAAGAACAACGACTAGACTACTTAAAGGATAAGCGAGAGCGGTTCATTATTAAGCCAGCGGGCATATCGAAAGAGCCTAAGGATAACGCTGAAATCACCTCGATCGAATTTGAAGATCAGAACGACTCTTATGTTGACCCACATTTACAGCGGGCCATCGAATATCTTCAGTCTCGACGTCAGTAGTTGCTTACAACTCTTTGAGGGCGGCTGAAATATCCTGGATAGCGGCCTTCCCGTCACCAAATAACATCGATGTGTTATCTGCTGCAAACAGTGGATTGGCAATTTTAGCATACCCGGGACTCAGACTTCGCTTGATGACAACCACCTGACGGGCCTCATCCACATTCAGGATTGGCATGCCAGAAACCGGAGTACCTTCCTTGCGAGCTTCCGGATTAACCACATCATTGGCTCCTAGAACAATCGCAATATCCACTTCGTCAAAGTCGGGGTTAATTTCTTCCAATGTTCGCAATTGCTCGTAGCTCACATCGGCTTCAGCTAACAACACGTTCATATGACCTGGCATGCGCCCAGCGACCGGGTGAATTGCATATTCAACGGTGGCACCTCGTTGTTCAATCATCGCAGCCAAATCACTAACTGCATTCTGTGCCTGAGCGACTGCCATTCCATACCCCGGTACGAAGACGACTCTTTCGGCAAAATCGACCATCATCGCTACATCTTCCGCAGTCGTGCGTTTGACGGTTGCATAGATACCCTCATCCTGTTCGTAGGATGAAGTCATGCCTCCTCCAAACAAAACGCTCAATAACGAGCGATTCATTGCTTTACACATCAGGCTTGTCAGAATAATCCCCGAAGCTCCCACAAGAGAACCCGAAATGATTAGAACTGGCTGATCGACAACAAAACCAGTTGCAGCAGCAGCCAAACCGGAATACGAGTTCAAAAGCGCGATCACTACCGGCATATCTGCTCCACCAATGGGGGTAGTCAGGGTATAACCTAACGCACAACCTAAAACGCAAATCACCAGGTAGAGCAGAACATTTCCTGTATCAATCATCTCGAATACACACCACCCGCATCCGATTAACATCGCTAGATTTAACACGTGACGAATCAATGTGGGGATGGGGAGCTGTTTCTTAAAGAAGTTTAATTCCTGCAGTTTCCCAGCTGCCACTCCACTTCCCACAAACGTGACAGCACCAATCAGGCCCGAAACGCCACCAGCAACAACCACTTCCACAGGAATAGAGCTGTCTTTTGTCGCCATGAGACTTGCGGCAGCAACCAGTACTGATGCCAGACCACCGACGCCGTTAAACACAGCGACTAACTGAGGCATTTCAGTCATCTGCACCCGTGTAGCCAGTACCGTTCCAAAGAGCGTGCCAATAAAAATCGCGCCAACAATCGTCCCGATAGGCAGCGTTAAACTGTTTTGAATCGATTCATTTTCAAGGGTGATCAAAAATGAAACGCCAGCTGCCAGTAACATTCCCACGACGCCCAACAGGTTCCCCGTGACGGCAGTCCGAGGATGCCCCATCTTCTTGATCCCCATGATGAAGAGGATGGCCGCTAAGAGGTAAAGTACATCAAAGATTACTGTGTTTAATTCCACCACGATGGGTAATCCTATAATTGGTTTTCCGTTAAACGGTTCACTTGTTGCTCGAACAAACTCTGAATCGCAGATTCAGCTGCCTGTCGCCAAATTAAGCTGTTTTCTTCTTTTTCTTGGAAGCGAACATACTCAACATACGGTGCGTTACTCCGAATCCACCGACCACATTGACCATCGCCAGCACGATCGCTAAACCAGCTAGTAACAATGCCAGATTCTGGTTTGACTCAACACAATCTGCCACAACCAAAATCGCTCCGACGATTGTAATTCCACTAATCGCATTCGAACCTGACATCAGTGGGGTGTGTAGAGTCTGAGGGACTTTGGTAATGACTTCAAAACCAACAAAAACCGAAACAATGAATACCGCAATTCCAGCCATCAATGCTTCGTAGCGGTCAATCGTGAAACTACTTGCAGCCTCCGTCTCTTCCGCATCAGTCTCCTCTTCCAATCCTGACAATGGTTCTTCAGAAACAAAGTCGGGAGTCGGTGCTTCGCTGGCGGTCACTGGAGCTTCCTCAGAAGCAGGGGACTCTACTTGTTCAAGGTTTTCCTGAGCAACCAGCATGCCTGCAAACAGCATGACACACAAACCCAGCCACTTTACCCAATTGATCTTTCTTAGATTGTTCATTGGACTTTCAATTTCAAAAGATAAAACCTGGTACCGCGTTACACGATACCCTTTGCTGTTATCACAGAAGCTCTCTCGGCTTCCTCATTACTCTTCATAGTCACTGAAGTCGAAATCCGGGTCTTCATCATCGCCGTAATCTTCTGCAGCGTCGTAATCTTCCAATTCGTATTCGTCGGCTTCCCCGCCTTCCTCAGCTTCCTCAGCTTCCTCTGCTTCGTCTGCTTCGTCTGATTGGTCGTCCGAGTCTCCTAACTCTTCAGCATCTTCTTCCTCGACATTTTCATCGTCATCTTCTTCGTACTCAACGTACTCGACATATTCCTCATTTTCCCCGTCTTCTTCGCCCACTTCGCCTGACCCGTCTTCCGGCTCTTCTAACTCTGCAGCGTCTTCTTCCTCGACATTTTCATCGTCATCTTCTTCGTACTCAACGTACTCGACATATTCCTCAGTTTCCTCGTCTTCTTCGCCCACTTCGCCTGACCCGTCTTCCGGCTCTTCTAAGTCTGCAGCGTCTTCTTCCTCGTCTTCTTCTTCATACTCAACGTACTCATCAGAATCCTCATCATTATCTTCGGGGTCTTCAACGACTTCCTCAACTTCGTCCGATTCACCGTCTTCTTCGAAATAGCCTTCGTCTGTCTCTTCGGCTAATTCCTCGTCATCCTCTTCCGTTTCATATTCGACTAATTCGTCCTCTTCCTCAATGGACTCGTCCAATGGCTCTTCGTCCACTGCTGGACTCACTTCCACCTCTTCACCAGCTGGCTCAGCATCGTAAGTGTCGCCAAGATCTTCAGCCGGCGGTTCCTGGTCCTGTAGTATTTCCGGAGACTCTGCTAGGTCTTCACTTTCTATTGCTTGAGAAACAGGTTCAACCTCTGTCATAGCCTCGGCCCGATCAACGATTTCATCTTCAGATGATTCATCCTCGTTTGATCCTTCTGGCTCCTCGGACTCTTGTGGTGGCTCCGGCGTCTCGACTGCTACACCCAGCAGATCGCCGATACGTTGACTGACGATTTCACCGTCCTTGGAAATAAGGCAGCCGGCCACAATGTCGTCTTCTAAATCCAGCTCAATGTCACCCTCTTCGCTAATTAAATGCAGTAACAGGTTTGTGACGTTGTTACCGAACATCTGACTTGCGTGATAGGGTATTTCAGAGGGAAGGTTTGTTGGCCCCATGATGGTAACGCCATCCACTACGATGGTCTGATCCGCTTCCGTTTCTGCACAATTTCCCCCTCGTTCTGCGGCCAAGTCAACAATGACAGAACCGTGCCCCATACCATGCACGGCATCGCTTGTTAAAAGCAAAGGTGACTGTCGGCCGGGAATCGCGGCGGTCGTAATAATAATGTCATGCTCAGACGCCACTTCAGCCATGAAGGCGCGTTGTCGAGTCAGGAAGTCCTCAGTCTGCTCTTTGGCATACCCACCAGCATCCTCCGCATCTTCCGCTTCCAACTCCAGCTCAACAAACCTTGCCCCAACACTTTCGACCTGCTCACGACAATCTGGCCGAACATCATAGGCACTGACGATCGCGCCCAAACGCTTGGCTGTTGCCGCCGCTTGCAACCCTGCCACACCCGCACCAATGATAAATACTCGTGCAGCCGATAAAGTCCCGGCAGCGGTCATATTTAAGGGGAACATTCTGGGAAGCTGATAAGCTGCATGTAATACAGCGCGATATCCGGCAATCGTGGCCATCGAAGACAAAACATCCATGCTTTGTGCTCTGGTTATTCGAGGAACCATTTCCAAGGCAATTTGACTGACACCTACCTGTGCCAATTCAGCGATTGCTTCAGCATTTCCAAGCGGGTCACACATACCGATTACTAATTGGCCTGCGTTTAAGAGCTCTAAATCTTCGACGCCATTGACCGTATTAGCGCCTAAGCTTCTTACCTGAACTAACACATCGGCACCGGTCAGTTGGCTGCGAGAAGTGACTGCCGCTCCTGCGTCGGCATAGTTTTGATCAATAATTCCAGCAGCTTCGCCAGCTCCCTCTTCGACAAGAACTTCGTAACCAGCGGCGATTAATTTTTCAACGTTTTCCGGTAAGAGAGCGACTCTGCGTTCACCAGGAAATTGCTCTTTAACAACTGCGACTTTTTTCATGATTGCTAATTCTTCAAAATCACTGTGGAGGTCATGCGATACAGTCCTCACTGCAATTCACAGAACCCAAGATGGATTGTTGATTACTGGACAGGAAAGCCGATGACTTGCTTTTTTCGGGGATTATAATCCTCCCCTCAAACTTTCAAACGACCATCACTAGAATACCAATAGAACATTTTGGGTAGCTTTATCGCTATCCCAGATTGCCTAATATTACGAGTATTTAATAGGTTCTATACAAAATCTACTGATAGCGACCTCTATTCAGATGCGTCTTAATGGAAATCTGCTATGCATATGGCAACTACTAATCGGCGACGATCAGGAGTCACTAAGTGCGACTCGTCTAGCTAAAGAAACTTAGATGCTACTCAAATCACCGCTTTTACCCTATTATTCAGTTCTGGCGAGATTTCATCTCTAACTGGCGACCTAGAATCCGATAAAAAGGCTGATCGTTGGTGTTTTTAGCCCTTGTGACCTAGAAAATGCAGGGTTAGAATCGCTTGTTTCCCCACATATTTATGTACTTACTATAAATGAGGTAAGAACGTTGGTCGCTCAAAAGACCTATATGGCTAAACCTGGCGAAGTCACCCAAAACTGGTGGCTCGTAGATGCATCCGATAAAAGTGTTGGCCGATTGGCCAGCGACATTGCTGTGATTTTGATGGGTAAAGATAAGCCATCTTATACCCCTCACGTAGATACCGGTGACTTTGTTGTTGTTTTGAATGCTGAAAAAGTATCTTTCAGCGGAAAAAAATGGCAGCAAAAGACTTATACCTGGTACACAGGTTACACAGGTCAGAAATCGATTACAGCCGAAAAGCGTATGGAGAAGGCTCCTGAGCTGATTCTGGAAGAAGCCGTTCGAAGAATGCTTCCAAAGAACAAACTGGGCCGTACCATGCTTAGTAAATTGAAGGTATTTGCTGGTAGTGAGCATACTCATCAGGCACAAAACCCAACTCCACGAGAATTGGGCTAACCGACAGCTCGGTTCGCATTTATTTTTTCAAATCAATTTAACGACTCGATAAACAAAAACGATGGCAGCAGTAGTAAAGAAATGCAAGTTCAACGGTGACGCACTTGGCACCGGTCGACGTAAATCTTCAGTCGCACGTGTACGCGTTCGTGCAGGTTCTGGTGTAATCACCATTAATAAGAAACCATTTGAAGAATACTTCAAATTCGAGAAGGATCGTCGTGCCATCCAGGAAGTCCTGGAGTCGGCGGGAGAATCTGACAGTGTTGATGTCATCTGCACTTGTAACGGTGGCGGAACAACTGGTCAGTCCGGAGCCGTTCGCATGGGACTTGCCCGGGCGATTATCAGCCACAATGAAGAGCATTTCCCTGCGATGCGAGACGGTGGATTCCTGACACGAGACTCACGTATGAGCGAACGTAAGAAGCCCGGTCTGCATGGTGCTCGTCGAGGGACTCAATTCTCGAAACGTTAATCTGCAAAACAGATGCAAAGCTTACTCAATGGCTTTGTTCAAACAACCATTAAAACTCCAGCTCAACTGCTGGAGTTTTTTTGTGCGCAATCCAGTACATTGATTTAAGCAATCGTCTGAGCAAATTGCTCAAATTCTTCCGTTCCTTAGAATTCAAATGACTCCTGACCAATCCAATCACCCACCTGTTCAGTTTTTATGGAAATTGCCCCAACGAGACGAATGGGGACATTACTTGCTTTACTCGGCGATCGCGGGTGTCTTCTTTCTTTGCTGTTACTATGGTGCCTGGTGGATTAGCCAATTTCACGATTACCGTGTCAGCCTCCCTGAACTCGGTGCGCAATGGCTCCCATTTCATCCGGCTTGGACTGTAGCCTACATCTCCATCATGCTGGCTCACACGTTAGCACCGTTTTCTGTTGCTTCTAGGAAGGCGTGCACAGCCTGGGCAATGAGTCTTTGTTATTGTGTCACGCTGGCCACCCTTGTATTTGTTTTCTTTCCAAGCGAGCAACCATCGATTGACCACCTGAAACAAAGCGAAGAATTTTTGATCGATCTGTATTGGGCTACCTCAGCTCTTTCAACATCGGGAAATGCATTTCCATCGCTTCACGTCGGCTCCATGTTATGCACAGTCTGGTATTCGAGTCGAAACAAGCCTGTTTGGTTCAAGACCGTCTTGGGAATCTGGTTTTTGCTAGTCGTTTACTCGACCGTCGTCCTGAGATTACATTACATCGTCGACATCGGTGGCGGTGCTTTTATTGCCGTGATTGCAATCCGTCTCAGCAACAAACTGCACCTGTAGAGTCGATTTAAGACAGCGCAAAACAAAACCTGACCGTTACTGAGAATGGTAAACGACCAGGTTTGTATAGTGCGGGTGAGAAGATTCGAACTTCCACGGGATTATCTCCCACATGGCCCTCAACCATGCGCGTCTGCCAGTTCCGCCACACCCGCGAGGGTAAGTTTTAAGTCTAGGCTAATAATTGGTCGCGTCAACCACCTCCTGCGCCTCCCTCTGAACGATTCGTAATGATCTCACAAGTAGGTTGTAACGGTTATGCCGGCCGATTATTCCGATTAGTTCGATTCACCCAAAGACGCTTACGACGAATCTTAACAATCCTACTTCTGAGGGGATTCATCGTAACGAAAGAAACAACGTTGAGTCGATTTACATCAATACCGGTCATGGAAGTCGGTAACTCAACTTGGCAGATTCGCTAAGAGTTTCATCATCAAGGAGTGATTAGTAGCACCTGTATCCTATTAACCAATAACTCCTCCCATGACTACGCCTCCATTAAGAATCTTCTCTGACACCGCTTCCACCTCAACCGTGGATTCGAAACCTCTCGCCGAATTAGACTTTTCAGACGTTGAGTTGTTACTCGAAGGTGATACACCTGTCGTTTCGATTGAAGGTCTGGAGTCTAAGGTTAAGCAACAAGTCGGTCAAATTCTTGCAACCGCCGCGACCGCATTATCGGCTGACTGGACTGCAATCTATCTACTCGATGACGAAACCCAGAACCTAATTCTGATCGATCAATGCTCACAGTCAGATCGTTTTCAGCAGGCAGACGAGATTCGCAATCTCAAATACAGTACAGCTGATTTAGAAGCACTGACAGGGCATGTCGTTACGCTGGAAAGCTCACAACGCATGGAGTACTGGAATGCGCCAGTCAATGCCCGAGCCGGCATTTGCGTACCACTTATTTCTAATGATATCCCTATGGGTACACTGTGGTTTTCCTTTGAAAATGAATTGGAGGCCACTCAACATCGCAGTGCCTTGTGCGAGGTGATTGCCGATCGGGTTGTGGATTACTTAACTCGTAGACTCGCTCCATCAAACTCGCAGAAGCACAGCGACATGGCCGATTTGGCAAAGCGTTGGCAACATAGTCGACTGGCTCAGACCCATTTCGAAATAGACGGATGGGATATTCAAGGTTGGATTAACCCCGAAGCGCCGGTACATCATTCGTTTTACGATTGGCAATCCGGAGCCCACGGCGTGGATATTTCTATTGCTCAGGCTCAGGGCTTAAGTATCGAAGCCGCATTAACAGCAGCCGTAATCCAAACTGGTGTCCGAGCCACTTCCCATGAGTTCCTTTCTCCCGCCGATACGCTGGAGCGAGTCAATGAATATCTATGGCGTGGATGTACTGGTGATCAATTTGCTGATCTTTGCCAGATATCACTGGATAAGAACAGTCCTCAGGTCACCTTTAGCAACGCCGGGTCCGGCATCCTCTTAAGCGTCACCAAGGATGGGATTCAGGAGTTGGCTGTCAACGAAGCAGGGCCGGAATTGGGAGTGATGGATTATGGGGAATACGAAAATCAGTGCTGTGTAACTCAGCAAGGTGAATTTCTGATTCTGTTAACAGAAAATGCATTTCAAGCCATTGAAGGTAAATCGAAACAGGATCGAATCTCTAAGATTCAACGGACGGTTGGTAAGGGTAGCCGATTGACTGCTGAGGGCATGATCAAACGGCTACGGAAACTCACTCTCAATCTTATTGATGAAGATGCCACGATTGTCGTAATCAAACGAGTGAAATCTAACGCGTAAAGTTTCCGATCCGAGCGATTAGAGATATTTAGAAACCGCCAGCCCCCGTGCTGCCATCGCATCCACTTTCGCGGTCACATTGGGATCTTCGATCAACGGTGGTGCATTATGTGGTTTGATCCTCGCGTCAATCACTAAGGCGCCATGACAACCCCAATGCTTCATGTCAGTGAAAGCTTCGATTCCATTGATATCTTGAGCAGGATTACTTCTTGTAAAGGTGACCCACTGAAAGTTGCCAAGATTAGATGAGGCGAAATGTGCATCATCGACTAGCACCACCATTGGAAAAGCATTGATCGATGCTTGGCGATCATAGCTCTGACAAAACCGTTCTAAATCCTGTGCGAAATTCTCATCTGCTGACGGAGCTTTGACTACCATCACCCCTGGGTGAACAACACAGGGGTCGGAAAATCCTGTGGGAAGTTGCAAGTCCGCCGGAACGACTGTCGGCAAGGAACGCTTCACCTTACCTGCTGCAGCAACGACCACCTTGGAACCCTGGTTTATTCCGGTACCCGAATAGTCCAGCGTATCAATAGTCGTCTTGGTTTGAAAATGTAGATCTCGCGTCCAGTCAACGCGTTCCAGCACATGCTTGAAAAAGGAGAGTGAATCTTCAATCGCAAGTGACTCATCATCAAAGTGATTGGTGATAAACAAAAACTTTGCCAGTGATAGCTGGCCCTGTCCTAAAATGGCATTCGCCTGAGTTAACAATTCCTGAGGGCGATCTTCAGAACTGTAAGGAGTGTACCGCTCACTACCAATCGCGAATAACAAAGGATGTACACCGGCCGCATCTACCGCATGAACTGCACGCACACCCGGCAAAACTGTCGGAATGACAGGGCCGGTGATTTCATGGATCAACTCACCAAAACGAGTATCTTCCTGAGGAGGGCGCCCCACAACCGTAAATGGCCAGATTGCATCTTTACGATGCCAGACTTTGTTCACTTTCATGACGGGAAAATCATGAACCAAACTGTAGTACCCTAGGTGATCGCCAAACGGGCCTTCTGGTTTGACGGAATCTGAGATCAATTCACCTTCCAGGCAAAAATCAGCTTCGGCATAGATTGGTAATTGCTCCCGGCGTTGGATCATACCAATACGATGCCCCGACAAGGCTCCGGCAAACGTTAGTTCGCTCATCCCTTCCGGTAACGGCATCACCGCTGCCACTGCCATCGCCGGACTACCTCCAACGAACACATTCACCTTCAGCGGCTTCCCCTGAGCGATCGCCGCTTGCTGGTGCACTCCAATACCACGATGGATTTGATAATGCAGGCCAACTTCCTGATCGGCTTGATAGTCACCACCGCTTATCTGGACTCGGTACATCCCTAAGTTTGCTGTCATCATTCCAGGCCGATTCGGGTGTTCTGAATAAACCTGTGGAAGAGTAATAAAAGCTCCACCATCATCTGGCCAACTCTTCAATTGTGGCAAATCGGTGAGTTGACAGCTGGAAGACATCACCGGACCTTTTCGTCGGCGTTTGGGAAGCATTTTCCACGCCTGAAAGGGCAAACCCAGATTTTTCAACGGATGTTTTAGGACACTTGATGGGTCAACTTTGGCAGCCACGAGCCGCTTTACCTGGGCGAGCGTATCACGAAAGATATATTCACTACGATCGAGTGTTCCAAATAGGTTTGAAACCATAGGGAAACGACAATTTGTGACGTTGGTAAATAGCAACGCCGGGCCACCACTTTCGAAAACACGGCGGTGAATTTCCGCTGCTTCCAAATGAGCATCGACCTGCTCATCAATTCTGATTAGACGGCCCGCGGACTCCAGATCACGAACACAGCGTTGTAAATTCTTCACGGACATATAATTCGAGGTATTTGATTCAAAAAAACAACAGGGACTGCCCAGCGAGATGTATTCCATCATA
>Ga0208624_1001386_pt1 | contig 11549 bp, 10 predicted proteins | sample Knorr_S23_td_DCM_FD_185607 | JGI IMG/M metagenome (GOLD analysis project Ga0208624, IMG submission 185607) | Marine microbial communities from Southern Atlantic Ocean transect - Knorr_S23_td_DCM_ad_71m_LV_A (SPAdes) (version 2) | ecosystem: Environmental > Aquatic > Marine > Oceanic | place...
ATTAACAAGAGTTGCATCAAGTCATCTTCGAGTCGGAACATTTCAATATATTGCTGCAACTCAAAACATTGAAAATTTAAATACTTTAGTCGACTACACTATAAACAGACATTATCCAGAAATTAAAACATCAAATTCAAAAGCATTAGACTTGTTAAATCTTGTTATGGAAAAGCAATGTCAGCTTGTAATCAATTGGATGCGAGTTGGATTTATTCATGGGGTTATGAATACTGATAATATGGCAATTTCAGGTGAAACTATTGATTACGGTCCTTGTGCATTTATGGACCATTATGATCCAAAAACTGTCTTTAGCTCAATCGATAAGTTTGGAAGATATGCCTTTTCTAATCAACCGCCAATTACAAAGTGGAATTTAGCAAGATTTGCTGAATGTTTGATCCCTCTAATTGATAAAGATGAAGATACTGCAATAAAATTAGCTACAGATTTAATAGATAATTTCCAAAATATTTATGAAGATAAGTGGTTAAATATGATCAGAGATAAGCTTGGTCTATTTGGTGAGGAAAAAAATGATAAAAAATTAATTAATGATTTGTTTAATTGGATGGAAAAAAATAAAGCAGATTACACAAATACTTTTTGTCATTTAATGGGTATTAATTCTGATGAAGTTTACAAAAATGTTGAATTTATCAATTGGAAAAATGAATGGAAAAAAAGATCTGAGTTAAATAATTCAACTAAGGAAAAACAAATCAAACTTATGAAAAAAAATAATCCAACTGTTATTCCTAGAAATCATAAAGTAGAGGAAGCCTTAGCTGAAGCAGACAAAGGAAGTTTAGATAAAATGAAAAAATTATTAGCTATTTTAAAAAATCCTTACGACAATCAAAATAATATTCAGGAATATCAAACGCCTGCTCCATCAAACAATGAAAAATATCAAACTTTTTGTGGAACTTGAAATTATAAAACGTAAGGCTCTGGCCTAGCTGATTTACCCAAAACTCTTTCAACTGCAAAATCACTTATATCAATTGTTTGGTATGATCCTGTTGTGATTAATTCAGTTAAGGCCCTACCGATACCTGGTGCCTGCATTAAGCCTCGTCCGGTAAACCCAGATGCCATGTATACATTCTCATATTTTGGATGTTTACCAACTACTGCATTATTATCCAATCTATTACAATCATAGTAACCTGCCCATCCACCAGTTAACTTTAATTCCTCAAAAGCAGGTATTCGTTTAGCTAGAGCTGGCCAGACTAATTCTTCAAAGTCATTCCAGGCTGGTTCTAAATCTTCTGCGTCGAATACAGAAATAGGTGAGCCTGCTAAATATTCTCCTCCTTCTGGTCTCCAATAAACACCCGTTGTTAAATCTCCACTTAGTGGCATCTCTTTTATATATGTTGGGCATTTTACTCTAAACACGGTATGCTTTTGAGGAACAACAGGAATATCCTCTAACAATTCTTTTGTCCAACAACCAGCCGCAGAAACAATTGTTTTGGCATTTATTTCAGAAATACTTTTTACTTCACCCTTAATAAATTCTGCTCCAAGCTCTATAGCTTTACTTTTAAGAGCGCTATGAAACATAAATGGATCAATCCATCCTTCGCTTTGGTTATCTGTATAGGTTGCTGTTTCAATTCCCTCACTATTAACATAAGGAAAAACTTTTGATAATTCTGAGCCTTTAATATTTTTTGTTCCTGCATCACAATCTTTATGGTTTTCTAATGCTCTATATTGCTCTTCAGCATGTTCAGGGCCAAACATTAAAAGATATCCATTGGTTACCATACTAGCTGTTGGATTAGGATTTTTTTCTGTTTTTAATAATTCTGGTATTTGAAAAATAAATTCTCTTGCAAATTTTCCTAATAAAATATTTTCTTTTTGGAAAAATTGTCTTCTAAAACCTCCTAGAGATAATGGGAATGAAGCTGTTTTATAAGTAGGATCTCTTTCAATGACTTTTACTTTTCTACCTTCTTTGGATAAAAAATAAGCAGTTGCCGCCCCTATTATTCCACCACCAATTACTACAACATCATCCATATCTAATTTAACATAATTAAGCTTGTATTCAGAATTAGTGCAAAGCTACACCAAAGTAAATATGGAATCATTAAGTAGGCGCTCAACATCTTGACGCGTTTAAACCTTAAAATTAAGTTAATTATCAATGCTATTAGAATGATTAAAACTAATAAAGCCAAGACCATATTGTGAAAAACAAAAAAAACTACACTCCAAGTTGTATTGAAAATTAAATGAATGAAGTAAATATAAACAGTATTCATATCTCTATTTTTAGTATGCCAATAAAGCCATATAGAGAAAGTCATCATTAAATAAAGAGATGTCCAGACAGGACCAAATATCCAATCTGGAGGATTAAAAGTTGGTTTATTTAATAGTGAGTACCAAGGTTCTTTAAATGTAATTGTAGACAAACCTCCAATGAATGAGGCAGAGAATGTAATAGCAAGAAACAACAGAAATGTTAAAAATTTGTTTTTAAGCATATTAAATATATACATAACAAAAAATGAGTAAAAAAACTATTTGGATTACTGGAGGAAGTACTGGCATTGGTAAAGCTTTAGCAATTAAGTTTGCAGCCATGGGATGGAACGTTGCTATATCTGCAAGACGAGCTGAATTATTGAATGAGCTTTCAAATTCTTATGAAAATATTTCAGGTTTTCCTTTAGATGTGACTGACAAAGAAAAGTGTAAAGAAGTATTTAATGAAATTAAAAACAAATTTGAAAATATAGATATTTGTTTTTTTTCAACAGGAACATGGGATCCAAAAAAAGAGAAAGAAATAGATGTCGAGCAAATGGAAGACGTATTTAAGGTAAATTTTTTTGGAACAGTTAATTGTATTAAAGCTGTTGAACAGTACTTTAGAGATAAAAAAAAAGGAATAATAACTATTGTGTCATCAATTGCGGGATATAGAGGATTACCTAATTCAACAGGATATGGACCATCAAAGTCGGCATTAAATAACTTAGCTGAAAGTTTGTACTTTGATTTTAAAAGACACAATGTACGTGTTTGTTTAGTGTCTCCTGGTTTTATTAAAACTCCAATGACAGATAAAAATGATTTTAAAATGCCTTTTTTAAAAACACCCGAGTATGCAGCAGATCAAATTTTTGAAGGTTTAGTAAACAAAAATACATTTGAAATACATTTTCCAAAATCACTTACAATAACATTAAAGCTGCTTAGTTTTTTACCAAGTAAAATTTATTTTGGATTAGTTGGAAAACTCACAAAATATCAAAAAAAATAGTTAATCTTTTACAAATACAACTGTTAATTCTGCTACTTTAAAACCAAACTTTGTCATAGTTGCTCTATTTATTGCAACTCTATCATCTTGTTTAAAAATCCAATCATCAAAAGTGATTTTTATCTCTTTACCTTTGACTGGAACTAATAAAACATATTCAAATTTAAATGCAGGTCCATAAGAATAACCTTTCGCTTTACCAACAACATCACCTGCTGTCCCTTCATAATTGTTTTCATCAATTTTATTTATTTTCCATTCTCGGTCTTGAACTTCACCATCATCCCAATTAAATTTTTCTTTAAGAATTAGCTGCTTTCCATCCCAAGTTCCATTTAAGTCTGCAGAAAATTGTCTTGTAACTTTTCCTGATCTATTTTGTAAAACACCCCAAGCCTTAACATTTCCAGATAAATATTCTTCAATGATTAATCTCGGTTCTTTATTTTTAAAATCTTCTGGTTTCATAGCGCTATTATTCGAGCAACTTGTAATTAAGAATAATAAAATTATCAACGAAATTGGCTTAATAATTTTTATATGTCGCATAAATATCTCCATTATTTTATTTATTTTGCATTGAAAACTGAATTAGATCTATATTTTTTGACTTAAATCCTGCTTCACAATAAGAAAGGTAAAACTCCCACATTCTTTTAAATGTTGAGTCAAAACCTTGATTTTTTATTAAATCCCATTTTTTTAAAAACTCATTTCTCCATATAGCCAATGTATTTGCATAATGATCAGCGTAAGAAATATATGAATTAACAGTTAAACCGTTGTCAGAAACGTATCGATTAATGCTATTTTTATTTGGCAAAAAACCACCTGGAAAAATATATTTTTGAATAAAATCTTGTTTGTTTTTATATCTATCAAATAACCTATCATCGATAGTAATTGCTTGAATAGCTGCTTTGCCACCATCAGATAAGTTATTTTTAATAGTTTTAAAATAACCCTCTAAATAATTTTGACCAACTGCCTCAATCATCTCTATAGAAGCAATTGAATTGTATTTGCCTTTAAGATCTCTGTAATCTTTTATTTCAATATTTACTTTTTCGTTTAAACCACAATTAAAAATTCTTTCTTTTGCGTATTCAAATTGTTTTTTTGATATTGTAATACAGTCTAGTTTAACATCGTATTTTTTACCTAGATACTCGGCAAAACCTCCCCAACCACATCCTATTTCTAAAATTTTGTCACCATTATTTGGTTTAATTAGATCAATTAATTTTTGATATTTGTTATTTTGAGCATCAGATAGATTTTTTGATTTATCATCAAAAATAGCGCTAGAGTATGTAAGTGTGTCGTCTAACCAAAGAGAAAAAAAATCATTACCTAGATCATAATGTCTAGCAATATTTTCTTTGCTTCTACTTTTTGTATTTTTAATAATTTTATTTTTTACAAAATTAATTATTGGAAAATCAAGAAGGCCTGAGAATTTATGTATTACTTCTATATTTCTTGCAGTTAATTCGATTAAATTTGATAAGTTATTAGTTTCAAATTCACCTCTCATGTAGCTCTCAGCAAATCCAATACTACCACCTCTAATTAAATTATAATTAAAATCTGGTTTTTTGATTGAAATATTTGCATGCAATTTTTCATTTGGATTTCCAAACTTTAAAACTTTTCCGTCATGTGTAGTAAGCTCTAGATAACCATAATTTATTTTATTAAGAAATTTAAAAACTAATTTATCTGCAGTGTTATTTAAAAACATTAATTTTCTACTGTTATATTATTTTTAATTTTAAATTTTTTCTTAATTAATTTAATTCCTTTAAACCACAATTTAAACGCTTCAAAATGTATCGCAGAGATAATTTTAAATGTCATTAAAGGGTGTTTAAGATAAGAATTCATTAAGTTTTTACTTGTCAAAGCAGATCTTTCACCATCTTGAGATGCAAAAAGAATTTTTCCTTCTTGATCATATTGATCAATTACAACTGACAACTTCTGGTCTGGATTTAATATTCTAAAAAAATAATTACAATCCATTTCAATGAATGGTGAAACATGAAATTTTTTTGAGCAATTATTTTGAATTAATTTATTTTGTCCCTCAACTTTAAAAACATATGTGTGTTGCTCACCAAATGTATTTTTAACCTCATATAATATAGAAATTAAATTATCATTATTATCGTATACAAAAAAAATACTTAGTGGATTAAAAACATAACCAAATATTCTTGGATAGCATAAAAGTTTAACTTTTATGTTGTCTGTACTGATTTCGTTATTAATTAGATTTTTTTTTACCCACTCAAAAAGAGATGACCCATCACGGTCACCATGATCTTTTTCGTAAAAACTAATAAGATTAAATTTATTTAATGAAAAAAATTTTAATTTATTATTAAGCTCATTTAACTCTGATAGATCAATGAAAAGTGAAAATACTTTATATTTAAAAAAATGTTCTTTTGGTTTAAATCTCTTATGGATTACGTTTCCATTATATATACAAGAACTAATCATTAAGGTTTTTCAGCATTTCAAGAGATGATTTTATTCCATCTTCATGAAATCCGTAACCAAAATAACTGCCACAAAAAAGTAAATCTTTTTGATTTTGTATTTTAATAAGCTCTGATTGAGCATCTAATGCTTTTTGATCGTAATATGGATGTGTAAATTTTACTTTTTTCAATATTTTTTTCTCATCAATATTGAAGTAAGGATTTAGTGTTAAGAAAATATTTTCATCACACTTTAAATTTTGCAATAAATTTAACCAGTAGGTTATTGAATTTTTCTCTAAATTCTTGTCATCTATTGATGAATTCCAAGAAGACCAAGCTTTTTTATTTTTTGGCATGGCACGCTGATCTGTATGTATGTAAGCTATATTTTCTTTGTAGCTAAAATTCGAAAGAATATTTCTCTCATCCTCAGTTGGATTTTCTATTATCTCTAAGGCTTCATCAGCATGTGTTGCCAAAATAACCTTGTCGTAATCAAAAAATTCACTTTCTCCACCGTAATATAAATCTAGTCCTGACATTTTTCTTTTTATTTTTGTAACTTTATAATTTTTATAATGTTCCCCACTTAATTGTGAAATTATTTTACTAACATAGGTTCTGCTTCTATTGGTTACTGTGTACCACTGTGGTCTATTTTTCAATTTAAACAAACCATGATTTTGGAAAAATCTAAGAAAAAAACTAATTGGCATTTTGCTTGCTTCATAAGGGGGCATAGACCAAATTGCAGATACCATTGGTATTATATGATAATCAACAAATGTTTTGGATAATTTATTAATTTTTAAATATTCACCTAAGGTAATTTTATCATTGGATATGATTGCTTGATCACTTTTTTTATAAAATTTAATTATATCAAAAAACATTTTTAAGAAATCAATGTTAAATAGATTTGATTTATTGCAGAAAATCCCACTCAATCCTTTTCCACAATATTCAAATTTCGTATTATCTACTGAAACTGAAAAAGACATGTTGCTTTTTTCAATTTGAATATCATTTTCCTTAAAAAAATTAATTAAATTTGGATAAGTTTGAAAATTAAAAACAATAAAGCCAATATCAACTGATACTTTTTTTTCATCAAAAAACAAATCTATAGTATGAGAATGTCCACCAAAATGGTCTTCTCTTTCGAAAAGATCTACATGATGTTTTTTAGATAAATAATAAGCAGCACTTAGTCCAGAAATACCTGACCCAACGACAGCAATTTTCATTAATTATTATGCTGCATCTTCTTTAAACTCATCCATACTTGGACAAGTACAAAAAATATTTTTATCTCCATACACGTTATCAACTCTTGCAACCGGAGGCCAAAATTTATTTGCTTTTAAGAATTTTGCAGGATATGCAGCTTGCTCTCTTGAATATTTATGATTCCATTCATCTGAAGCTAATTCAATATCGGTGTGAGGTGCATTTTTAATAGGGTTATCTACTTTGTCAAACTTACCTGACTTAACCATATCTATTTCCTCTTTAATGCTAATCAATGTGTCACAAAATCTATCCAGTTCAGATAAACTCTCACTCTCTGTTGGTTCAATCATCATTGTTCCAGCAACTGGCCATGACATTGTTGGCGCATGAAATCCATAATCAATTAATCTTTTAGCTATATCTTCTTCTGAAATACCTGTTTCGCTTTTAATTGATCTAATATCAATAATACACTCATGAGCAACATTACCATTTGAACCTTTATAAAGAATTGGGTAATGGTCTTTTAATCTATTTGCTATGTAATTTGCATTTAGGATTGCAATTTGTGTTGCAAGTTTTACACCTTCGGATCCCATCATCTTAATGTACATCCAAGAAATTGATAAAATACTTGAGCTTCCCCAAGGAGCTGCTGAAACGGCACCTATTCCACTTGCAGGTCCACAATCTTTTACGACTGGATGATTAGGCAGATAAACTTGTAAATGTCTTTTACATGCGATAGGTCCCATTCCAGGTCCTCCTCCACCATGTGGAATACAAAATGTTTTATGCAAATTTATATGACAAACATCAGGACCAAAATTTCCTGGTTTTGCAACTCCAACAAGTGCGTTTAGGTTTGCTCCATCCATATAAACTTGACCACCATGTTCATGAATTACTTCACATATATCTTTAATTTTTTCCTCAAATACGCCATGGGTTGATGGGTAAGTTACCATTAATGCACCAAGATTGTCTGAATGCAATTCTGCTTTTTTCTTTAAATCCTCAAAATCAACATTTCCTTCTTTGTCACAATCAACAACGACAACTTTCATTCCAACCATCTGTGCACTTGCTGGATTAGTTCCATGTGCTGAGCTTGGAATTAAACATATATTTCTATTTTCATCCCCTCTATCTAAATGATACTTTCTTATTACCATTAAGCCAGCATACTCACCTTGGGCTCCCGCATTTGGCTGAAGTGAAACACCAGAAAAACCAGTAATAGATCTTAACCAATTTTTAAGATCTGTGAACATTTCTCTATATCCCTCCATCTGTTCGACAGGTACGAATGGGTGGGGCTCAGCCAATTCTCTCCACGAAATAGGTATCATTTCTGCAGTAGCATTTAATTTCATAGTACATGAACCTAGAGCAATCATTGTTCTATTAAGAGCTATATCCTTATCCTCTAACTTTTTAAGATATCTAAGCATTTCTGTCTCTGAATGATATGAATTAAAAACAGGGTGTTCTAAATATTTTGAAGTTCTTAATAAATTTTTTGGTAGATTTGGTAAACTAACAGTTGGATCCTCTTTTTTAATTGACTCTGCAGCATTAAATATTTTTAGTAGTTGGTTTACTCTATAAACATTTTTTCTTTCGTCGAAAGAAACAGCCAGCATCTCTGAATTTACTTTTCTAATATTAACTTTTTGGTCTAAAGCATTTTTGAAAATCTGATCTGTCTTTTCTTTGGTTATAATAGTTACAGTATCAAAAAAATAATCTGAGTATAATTCATATCCAGATTGTTTTATTTTATCTGCAAAATTTTTTGCTAGTTGAGATACTCTTTCGGAAATACTTTTAATTCCATCAGGGCCGTGATAAATGGCATATGCTGCTGAAACAATCGCTAGTAAGGCTTGAGCAGTACAAATATTACTTGTAGCTTTGTCTCTTCTAATATGTTGCTCTCTAGTTTGTAATGACAATCTATAGGCCTGGTTTCCATGCCTGTCCACTGAAACCCCAACAATTCTACCTGGCATAGATCGTTTGTATTCATCTTTTGTTGCAAAAAAGGCTGCATGAGGTCCTCCATAACCCATTGGAATACCAAATCTTTGGGAACTACCGACTGCAATATCTGCTCCAAGCTCTCTTGGTGTTTTTAGCATAGAAAGTGCAAGGAGATCACAAACTAAAATTGCTTTTCCATTTTTTTTATGAATTTTACTTATGGCCTCACTAGGATCTTTAATATCACCTAAAGTTCCTGGATATTGTAAAACTCCGCAAACAATATCTTCTTTTAACTGCTCTAGAACTTTATCCTCGTTTCCAACAAGTACTTTAAGACCCATTGGCTCTGCTCTAGTTTGAATAACGTCAATTGTTTGTGGGTGGCAGTTCTCTGAAACAAAAACTAAATTACTATCACTTTTATTAAGTCTATGACTTAAACCCATAGCTTCGGCAGCTGCTGTTCCTTCATCAAGTAAAGACGCGTTTGCTATATCCATTCCTGTAAAATCAACAATCATTTGTTGAAAGTTTAATAGCATCTCTAATCTACCTTGTGCTACTTCAGGCTGATAAGGTGTGTATGATGTGTACCATCCAGGATTTTCTAATATATTTCTTAAAATTACATATGGTGTGTAGGTTCCATAATAACCCATGCCTATAAAATTTGAGTAAATTTGGTTTTTTTTTGAAATTGCTTTTAATTTTCTTAAAGCTTCATATTCTGAATTTGGTTCACCGATATTTAATTCACCTTTAAACTGAATCTTTTCTGGTATGGTACTATTAATAAACTCATCTAATGACTTAAAGTTAAGATCTTTAAGCATTTTTTCTTGGTCCTTTTCAGATGGACCTATGTGTCTTCTAATAAAATCTTTTTGTGAATTATGTAACATTAGCTTGATGTCTCCTTTGCAAATTTATCGTATTCTTCTTTGTTCATTAAAGTATCTAGCTCAGATGTGTCTTTAATTTTCAATTTAAAAAACCATGCACTACCTTCAGGGTCCTCATTGATTTTGGCAGGATCATCTACTATAGACTGATTGGTATCTACCACTTCACCACTAACTGGAGTATAAACATCACTAGCAGCTTTCGTAGATTCTACTACTCCTGCAGTACCATCTTTTTCAACATTAGATCCTTTTTCAGGAAGTTCTGCAAAAACTATGTCTCCAAGCATTTCTGTTGCATGTTTTGTAATTCCTATTGTGGCTACATCTCCCTCCAAAGTAATCCACTCATGTTCTTTAGAAAATTTTACTTCACTCATTAATTTACTCCTTTCACATAATTTTTCTTATAAAATGGTAATGCGCAAATATTTGCTGGATGTTTTTTCCCTCTTACCTCAAGCAAAATTTTAGTATCAACCTTTGAAAACTCTTTATCAACATAACCCATCGCTATAGGACCGTTTACACTTGGTCCAAACGTTCCACTAGTTATCTCACCAATTTGTTTATCTGTATCATTAAATATTTTAGTTTTTTCTCTTGCAATCAGTCTACCTTCAGGCTTAATCCCTACTCTTATTTGGCTAGCTCCATCTTGCATTTGGTTCATAATTTTTTTCGATCCAATAAAACCCCCATTTGATAATCTAGATTTTGAGATTGCCCATCTAAGGTTTGCCTCAACTGGTGTTTTATTAATATCTAATTCGTGACCATATAAACATAATCCAGCTTCTAATCTCAAGGTATCTCTTGCCCCAAGTCCTATAAGTTGTGCTCCCTTTTCTATTAAATTTTCAACGAATTTTTCAGCTTTATCGTTAGAAATTGAAATTTCAAATCCATCTTCCCCTGTATAACCTGATCTTGTGACAAATAATTTTTGATTATCAGAATCAAACCAATTTCCTGTCATAAAATTTAGTTGATCAACCCCATTTATAATTGAGTTTAAAATTTCAACAGATTTAGGTCCTTGAATTGCTATTAAAGATCTATTGTTATCTAAATTCATTTTAAATTTTGAACCTAGTAAATTGGATAAAATATCATAATCTTTATCTTTGCATGCAGCATTTAAGATGATTAAATATCCCTCCTCTATTTTTGTGATAATTAAATCATCATAAATTCCAGCATCTTCATTCATTAAAAAACTATACTTAGAGCAGTTTTGTTTTAGATTTTTTAAATCTAATGGAAAAATCTTTTCTAATTCTTCTGTTAAACTTTCATCACCATATATAAATAATTGACCCATATGAGATACATCAAATATTCCAGAACTCGATCTTGTGAATTTATGTTCCTCAATAATACCTTTGCTATACTGAATGGGCATTTCATAACCAGCGAATTCAACAAACTTAGCGTTGTTACTTTGATGAAGTTTATTTAGCGATGTTTTTTTTATTTCCATATTAACTCTTCTGTGCCCCCTCTGTCTTGGTGCCTGAGAGATTTGCTCCTTCGGCGAGAATAATTCTCTTTCCAGAGTTAATATGTACGGTCCTTTTGCCTGAGAGTTTCCGGGGTGGTTGCTCCTTCGGCGCTACAAAAGTAGTCTCTCCCGTA
>Ga0208624_1001397_pt1 | contig 11477 bp, 8 predicted proteins | sample Knorr_S23_td_DCM_FD_185607 | JGI IMG/M metagenome (GOLD analysis project Ga0208624, IMG submission 185607) | Marine microbial communities from Southern Atlantic Ocean transect - Knorr_S23_td_DCM_ad_71m_LV_A (SPAdes) (version 2) | ecosystem: Environmental > Aquatic > Marine > Oceanic | place...
CAGAAAACTTAGATATATTTGGTACTGACATTGTTGACATTGTTATTAGCCCTGAAAAAGAAGTTATGAATCATCTTAAAGAGCTTATTAAACACCCTGGGACAGAGCAAATAGAAAAATTTGCTGACGGTAAAGTAAATCTCGTTAGTGTAAAAGCAAAAAAGAAAGGTAAGCTTGTTGGAAGAGAACTAAAAGGCATTAAAGATGACATGCCAGATACAAATGCCTTTGTTGCATCCATTTATAGAAAAGGAAAGCCCTTTATTCCCTCAGGTGAAACTATTATAAAAGAAGGTGATGAGGTCTATTTTGTATCTTCTGTTTCTAACATTGATCTAATTGTTAATGAATTTAGAGATAAGATTGATGTTTATTCAAGGGTAATGATTATTGGAGGCGGAAAAATAGGCTACTCATTAGCAAAAGAGCTAGAAAATGATTACAAAATAAAACTAGTTGATTCAAATAAACAAAAATGTAAAGAATTATCTAAGAAACTTGATAAAACTATCGTCCTAAGCGGGTCTGCAACTGATGAGGACCTTCTTAAAAGCGAGAATATATCAAATATTGACATTTTTTGTGCTCTTACTGACGATGATGAGACAAACTTAATGTCTTCACTCATTGCAAAGAAAATGGGTGCGAAAAAAACAATGATTATTTTAAATAATCCATCATATCTTGGTCTGGTTCCAGGCTTTATTGATATATATATAGCACCCTACAGGCTAACAGTTTCTTCAGTACTTCAGGATCTTAGAGAAAGCGATGTTACTCAAGATGTATTATTAAAAATGGATACTGGGGCCGAAGCCATTGAAGGTGTTGTTCATGCAAATGAGTTTACTTCAAATCTATTCGGAAAGTCGGTTAAAGAAATACCTTTACCTGAGGGAGCTTCAATTGGTGCAGTTGTTAGACATGGTGATTTGATAATGCCCGATTCTAATGTTGAGCTTTGTTTAAATGATCATTTAATTATATTTTTAGCAAATAAAGACATGGTTTCTGAGGTCGAGATTCTTTTTAAAACACAATAATGAATCCTAAGTCAATATTAAACCTTTTTAGTGTGTTGATTTTATTTTTCAGCTTTTCGTTTGTTTTTCCTATTTTTATATCAATTATTTTTAATGACGATGCCTTTTATATTTTTTTAAAAACATTTATATCAATAAGCTTGCTAGGTGTTGTTGGATTAATACTAACCAGAAATATAAATAATGAATTATCTCAGAAGGATGGTTTTGTAATTATAGTTATGTTCTGGGTTGTCCTGTCCTTTGCAGGCTCAATACCATTCTACCTAAGTGGAATGAGCATAATTGACTCTTTCTTTGAGTCAATGTCAGGAATTACTACTACTGGAGCAACTGTTATTTCAAATATAGATGCCCTACCTGAATCTATTCTATTCTATAGACAAATGCTCCAATGGATGGGTGGAATGGGTCTTATAGTTCTTGCAATCGCCGTGATGCCATTATTAGGCATTGGAGGCGGTCAAATATATAAAACTGAGATACCCGGAGCTATGGGTGAACAAAGACTTACACCTAGAATAAAGGAAACTGCACAAGCGTTATGGTCTATATATCTTGGACTTACCATTGTATGTGCACTTTTATATTACTTGGGTGGAATGTCTCCATTTGATGCAGTGTCACACGCAATGTCAACAGTTGCAATTGGAGGATTTTCTACTCACAACGAAAGCATTGGATATTTTAATAGCACAACGATTGAGATTATATGCATTGTATTTATGCTTTTATCTGCATTTAGTTTTACGCTTCATTATTTTGCAATTTACAGAAGAAAGCCATTGAAGTACTTTTATGATCCAGAGTTTAGATTTTTCTTTTCAATACTATTATTAGTTTTGATTGTCTCGTTTCTTATAAATTTACTTTCTAATTACGAAAATGGTCCTAGCTATAAAGAAATTGTTTTTCATTCAGTTTCAATGATAACGACGACAGGTTTCTCAATTTCTGATACTTCAAACTGGCCATTATCAATATCTTTTCTTTTACTTATAGGAGCTTTTATTGGAGCTTGTTCAGGCTCAGTTGGAGGTGGAGTAAAGTCATGGAGAGTCATGATAATGTTAAATCATGCTTACTCTAATATTATGAAGATAATCCATCCAAATTCAGTAATATCTTTAAAGATAGGCTCAAGAAGTGTAGATGATGAAGTTGCAACATCTGTATGGGGCTTTTTTTCTATTTATGTAATTTCTTTTATGATACTTTTACTTGCTGTTTTAACCTCGGGTCTTGATTTAGAATCTGCATTTTCAGCAGTGGGTGCATGCCTTAACAATCTCGGTCCTGGATTGGGAGTGGTATCAGAAAATTATTCTAATCTAGGTGCTTTTACTAAGAGCACATTAGCCTTTGCAATGCTTTTAGGTAGATTAGAGATATTCACGCTTTTAGTAATCTTAACTCCAATGTTTTGGGCAAAATAACTATATACCACTGTATAAATTTTTTTCTTCAGGCAAGCTTCTCTTAAACCTTTTATACTCCCATGAATAATCTATTGGTCTTCTATTAATTAATTTTTCTATATCTTTATTTACTAATTGTAAGTGCTTACTACTATCATAAATATCATCACTACAAGGCTTTATTGATACAGAAAGAAAACCATTAATATTTGAATTCATACAGAGATATATCACTGGACAATTGGTTTTAGAAGCCAAATTTTGAACAAGTGTGGTTGTATATGCCATTTTATTATATAACTTTATGTGTTCTCCTAGACCCCTTTTAGGAACTTGATCTGCAGCAAAACATATTACTTTTTTATCTTTTAAAGCTTTGTAAATCGTTCTAACACCAGATATTGAGGTTTTAACACTCACTGAGTTATTTATTTCCCTGTTATTTTTTACAAATATTTCCATGTATTTATTTTTAATCTCTTTATAAAGACTTACTGTTGGCGTTTGCGAGTTAATCCAGGTTAGCAGCATATCAACACTTCTGTTATGTATTGCCACACAAATTAATCCTTGTCCGCTTAAAATATTTCTTTTTAGTAAAAAATTATTTTCTATTTTAAAAATTAAATTGTTTGAATCTGAAAATGACCTCCCCCATGAATATACTGTCTCAAATCCTGACATAATTGACTCTCTTATACTTCTTCTTGATAACAATTCGATATTTGAAAGAGTTAATTCAGGGAAAGCTATTTTAAGATTAATTTTTGTTATCTTATAAGACTTAGTAATCTTATAAAGACGCAAATAAATATATAGATCAATAAAAAAAACAAAGAAAAACCTAGGAATATAAGAAAGAATAGAAAATAGTGTAAATATCATGATAATAATTTATAAGCTTGATATATAATCACAAAAGTATTAATTATACACAGATAATTTAAAAATAAGCCTCTTAATAAAAGAGACAAATGTTAATTTTTAAGGAGATTAAAATTGCCAGCTAAAAATATGGAAGAGCTAGTTGCTTTATGTAAAAGAAGAGGGTTTATATTCCAATCTAGTGAAATTTACGGTGGTCTTCAAGGAACTTACGATTTTGGACCACTGGGTGTTGAACTAAAAAATAATATTAAAAACGCATGGTGGGAAGCAATGGTTTATGAAAATGATGATATTGAGGGACTTGATTCATCTATTCTTACAAACCCACTTGTTCTGGGGTATTCAGGCCATGAAGACACCTTTTCAGATCCAATGGTCGATTGTAAGTCATGTGGTCTTAGATTTAGAGCTGATCAAGTACCAAAAGAGTGCAAACCAGAGGATCTAACTGAACCAAGGCAATTTAACTTAATGTTTAAAACGAATGTTGGTCCGGTAGACGATGGTTCGAGTTTTGCATATCTAAGGCCTGAAACAGCTCAACAGATATTCACAAATTTTAAAAACGTAATAGATTCAACATCTAAACCGGTTCCATTTGGAATTGCACAAATTGGTAAAGCATTTAGAAATGAAATAACACCGAGAAATTTTATCTTTAGAGTCAGAGAATTTGAACAAATGGAATTAGAATATTTTGTTATGCCTGGTGAAGATGAAAAATCACATGATATATGGGTACAAAAAAGACTAGAATGGTGGAAAAAACAAGGTGTACCCACAGAAAGTATTGAGCTTTACGATGTACCCACTGAAGAACTAGCTCATTATTCTAAAAAAACTATTGATTTAATGTATAAATTTCCTCATGGGCTTGAAGAGCTTGAAGGTATTGCAAACAGAACTGATTTTGATTTAGGTTCACACTCTAAGAAACAGAATGAATTGAGTATTGGGTCATCTGTAAAGGAAAATAAACACTCAAATAGTAAAATGGCAGTACAAGATGACTCTGGTAAATGGGTTGTGCCATTTGTAATCGAACCATCAGCAGGTGTAGAAAGAGGCTTTCTAGCAATATTAAATGAAGCTTATTTTGTTGAGGATCTAGAAAATGATAAAACTAGGGTTGTCTTAAGACTAAAACCGCATTTATCACCAATAAAGGCAGCTGTTATACCTTTAAAGAAAAATAATACAGAATTAGTTGAAGCTGCTAAAAATATAAAGAATGAGCTTCAAAAAATTGGTTTAGGAAGGGTTATATTTGAAAATACTGGAAATATTGGTAAAAGCTACCGGAAACATGATGAAATTGGAACACCAGTATGTATTACAGTTGACTTTCAAACACTTGAAGATAACTCGGTTACCATAAGAGACAGAGACTCAATGGAGCAAAAAAGATTAGATATTGATGATCTTAACAATTATTTAATTAATTTAATAAATCACTGATATTGAAATATTTAGGCAATATCATTTTTAATATCGTTTTCTATATTAGTGTTGTTATTGCATCATTTATTATCATTTTTTTATATCCGTTTATAAGTACAATATCTCTTCAAAATATAGCTTCACTTTGGGTAACAGCAGTTCTGCAACTACTTAAGTATTTATGCGGAGTATCATGGGAAGTTAAAGGCATTGAAAATATAAAAGAGAGTCCATGCATTCTTGTTTCAAATCATCAGGGCCAATGGGAATCATTTTATTTACAAACGCTGTTAATTCCATCTTCAAGCATAATAAAAAAAGAATTACTATTTATACCAGTATTTGGGTGGGCATTAGCATGCTTAAAACCTATCCACCTAAGAAGGTCTAAGAAATATAAAAGTATGAAAAAAGTTATAAAAGATGGTGCTAAAAAGCTTAAAAAGGGCACATCTATAATTATTTTTCCAGAAGGCACAAGAACAGACCCTAAAGACGGTATTAAAAAATTCTCAAACAGTTGTGGTTATCTTTCAGTTAATAATGATGTGCCCATAGTACCTATATGCCATAATTCTGGCCTATATTGGAGAAATAAGAAATTTTTAAAGCATAAGGGTGAAGTTAAAGTTCATATAGGAAAACCAATATATGGCAATGACCCAAAAATGGTAACTGAAGCAGCATATAATTGGATAAAATTAAAATTTAATGAAATTCATTAAATATCTAACTCTTTTACAGATAAAGCATTAGCGTCTATAAACTCTCTTCTTGGCTCAACATCATCACCCATAAGTATTTCAAATGATTCATTAGCATCCTGTACATCCTTGATGTCGACCCTCATCATTCTTCGATTAATAGGGTCCATGGTTGTTGTCCAAAGTTGCTCTGGATTCATTTCACCCAAACCTTTATATCTTTGGACTTCTAGTCCTCTAGTGCCATTTTTTGAGAGTTTTTTAATAGCATCATCTTTTTCAGATTCATCAGAAGCATAAACAAACTCCTTACCTTTAGTAATTTTATATAAAGGTGGTAAGGCGATGTAAACATGCCCTTTTTCTACAATTTCGTACATTTGCCTGTAAAAAAATGTTAAGAGTAGTGTCCTAATATGAGATCCATCAACATCTGCATCAGTCATTATTATTATTCTATGGTATCTTAAGTTATCAATATCAAAGTCTTCCTTACCAATACCGCAACCAAGGGCTTTAATAAGTGTACCAACTTCAGCTGAACCTAAGACTTTATCAATTCTTGCTTTCTCAACGTTAATAATTTTACCTTTTAAAGGAAGAATTGCTTGATTTTTTCTATTTCTTCCTTGTTTTGCTGATCCTCCAGCTGAATCACCCTCAACTATATATATTTCAGATAGTGTTGGGTCTTTTTCTTGACAATCCGCAAGCTTTCCAGGCAATCCAGCAATCTCAAGCACACCCTTTCTCCTAGTCATTTCTCTGGCTTTTCTTGCAGCTTCTCTTGCTAAAGCTGCTTCAGATACCTTTCCAACAATACTCATTGCATCTTTCGGGTTTTCTAGTAGAAATTCATTAAAATACTTACTAAAAATTGTACTTACGACACCTTCTACCTCTGATGAGACAAGTTTTTCCTTTGTTTGTGATGAAAACTTAGGATCTGGCACTTTTACAGAAATTATTGCAATTAAACCCTCTCTTACATCTTCTCCCAACAAATCAGTTGGTGTCTTCTTTGCATTTTCTTTTTTTATAAATGCTTTTAGTACTCTTGTTAAGCTTCCTCTAAAACCTGCCAAATGAGTCCCCCCATCTTTTTGTGGAATATTGTTTGTGTAACAAAGAACGTTCTCGCTATATGAGTCTGTCCACTGCATTGCTATTTCAACTCCCACATCATTTTCTGTTGCTGAACATTCAAATATTTCGGAGACTATCTGTTTCCTTCCTTTTAAATGTGTAACGTAACTTGAAAGGCCGCCTGTGTTTTTAAATTTTTTCGACTTGCCAGTTTTTTTATCTTCAACATTAATAGCTACGCCAGCATTTAAAAATGATAACTCTTGAATCCTTTTATAAATTCTTTCAACTTCAAAATCTACGGACGTAAAAATTTTTTCAGAAGGGAAGAAAGTAATTTTTGTTCCAGTCTTTTTTGACGTCTTAACTTTTTTTAATTTTGCTTTTGGTTTGCCATCTGCGTATTCCTGGAAATACTCACCACCATCTCTATGAACTTCTAAAGTTAGTTTCTTTGATAAAGCATTTACAACAGAAACACCTACACCATGAAGCCCCCCCGAAACTTTATAAGAGTTATCATCAAATTTACCACCAGAGTGAAGGGTGGTCATTATTAATTGCGCAGCAGACACTCCTTCTTTTTTATGAACATCAACAGGTATTCCTCTTCCGTTATCTTCGATTGTTACAGAGCCATTTTTATTGATTATGACATTAATGTCTGAACAATAACCCGCCATTGCTTCGTCAATACAATTATCTAAAACCTCAAAAACCATGTGATGTAATCCAGACCCGTCATCTGTATCACCTATGTACATACCTGGTCTTTTTTTAACCGCTTCTAAACCTTTTAGAACTTGAATGTTACTTGAGTCGTATTTGGCTTCCTTAGATTTTTTTGCCATTTTTTTATCCTAATTGTTCCACGTGGAACTTTTTAAACTCATTTAAACTAGCTATTATTTTACTACTAAAACAATCATCTATACAGGAAAAGATTGCTTGGGTTTTGATATGTTTAAGTGTCTCAACAAATAAGTTAAAAACTCTATCGTCAAGTTCAGACTTTATGTCGTCCACAATTAATGTTGCATTAATTTTATATTGTTTTTTTAAGACTTCATGCTGAGCCAAAGACCATAATATCGAAAAAAACTTTTGCTCACCTCTAGATAATATTTGTCTTGCATCAATATTATTTATTAGAAATTTTATATCAGATTTATGTGGTCCTTGTGTTGTAGATTTACGTTTTAGGTCAATGTCCTGATTTTCTTGAAGAAGATCATTAAGATTTTTATTATCATCCCAGCCTCTGAAAAAATCTATTTCTATTAGATTAAAAAAATCAAATACTGAGCTTGGCTGAATAAGATCTATTAAATAATAAAACTCATTTTTAGTTTTCGTAAAAAAGTTTTTTCTCATATTATTCAATTTAATTCCCTCATCTGAGAGCTTAGTATTCCATGTATAAATATCTGATATGCGGTTATTTTTTAATATAGAGTTTCTTTGTTTTAAAGATCGATAATAAGAAAACCAGCACTCAGAAAAGAACTTTTCAGATATAAAAATAGACCTATCAAGAAGCTTTCTTCTAAAGTCTGGAGAAGCATCAGCAAATGAAAAAGTATTATTATGAATCGGCGTGCACGGGAATTCTTTAATAAGTTTGCTTGTAGTTATTTTTTTATTATTTAATAAAACTGAGATTGGTTTGTTTTTGTTTTTTTCAATCTCAACAATATATCCTTTTAAATTATCAAATGCTTTTAAAGTAAATTTATCATTTTCATAATTGACAAGTGAGGCCAGGTTAGAACTTTTAAAAGATTTGCCACTTGAGAAAATAAAAACAGATTCTAGTATGCTAGTTTTTCCAGAACCGTTTTTGCCAAAGAAAAAATTTATACCAGGTGATAGTTGTAAATCAACATTTTTAAAACACCTAAAATTGTTAATAGAAATTTTTGTTAAAGACACTTTTAGATAAGAAGTGGCATTACGACATATTTAAGATTTTCAGAATTTGGATCTGTTATTAAGCAGCTTTTTTCTGAGCCAAAAAAGTTGATTTCTATTTTTTCAGAATCAATAGTAGATAATATTTCTTGTAAATAATTAACATTAAAAGCTATATCAATTTCTTCACCTTGATATTCACATGAAAGATTTTCTTCACCTTGTTCCTTCTCAGGATTATTGGCAGAAATATTTAAAGAATCTTTTTTAGTAATTATTCTTACTCCCTTATATTTTTCACTTGATAAAACACTAACCCTACTTAGGCTTTCTGAAAAATTTTTTCTATCAACAACCAAAAGTGAACTTTCACCAGACGGAATTACTTGTTCATAATCTGGAAACTTACCTTCAATTAATTTACTAACAAAAGTAGTGCCTGAAACATTTGCTGCAATTGAAGTTTGTCCAAGTTGAATCACAACATTTTCAGATTCATCACCAACAAGCTTACCAATTTCATTAATAGATTTTCTTGGAACAATTCCACTTGTTGATTCAGACGAAGCTTCGTTGAGTGATGAAGTTGCCATGGCAAGTCTATGAGCATCAGTTGCTACGGTGGTAATAACTTTATCATCTATCATCATATAAAGACCGTTTAAGTAATGACGCCAATCCTGATTACCCATCGCAAAAGATGTTTTAGTAATTAAATTTTTTAGATTTTGAGATGAAATATTAATTTGGGATTGGGCGTCCTCTGTTTCAAAAACAGGAAAGTCTTCGCTTGGAAGGGTTGAGAGATTATACTTACCAGACTCGGTCTCTATTTTTAAATTATCCCCATCAAGAAAAAAATGAATTTCAGCTAGGTCTGGCATAAGCCTGCACAGGTCACTTAATTTTCTTGCCGGAGCAGTGGTTTTTCCACCGCTCTTGAAATTCGATATTGTTGAAGTTGTTGATATTTCACTCTCTAAGTCAGTGGCAGTAAGTTTTAGTGATGATTCATCAACCTCAAACAAAACATTTGATAAAATAGGCAACGTTTGTCTCTTTTCAACAACTCCGAGTGTTAGATTTATTGATTTAACAACCTCTTCTTTGGTTATATAGAAATCCATTAGTTGGTTAAGGCTCTATTTAAATTTCTGTAGTCCTCTTCATGTGAGGGACTTTCTTTTCTTAATTCTTTGATTTTTTTACAAGCATGGAGAACGGTTGTATGGTCTCTTCCATTATATGCCTCTCCAATTTCTGGAAGGCTGTGGTTTGTAAGTTCTTTTGTTAATGCCATTGCCATTTGTCTCGGCCTGGTTATCGATCTGCTTCTTCTTTTTGAAAGAAGGTCTGAAAGTTTAATGTTGTAGTATTCTGCAACTGTTTTTTGTATGTTCTCTACGCTTATCATTTTTGCGGAGATTACAAAAAGATCTTTTAGCGCGTCTTTCACAAGAGCAAGGTCAACCTCTTGATTTGTAAATCTAGCATTTGCAACAACTCTCTTTAATGCTCCCTCAAGCTCCCTGATGTTAGATCTTATTCTTTGGGCAATGTATATTGCACAATCGTTAGGAAGAGAAATACCCATTGAGTTTGATTTGCTTAGTAAAACCGCTGCTCTTGTTTCGAGCTCAGGTGGATCAATAACAACAGGCAGGCCCCAACCAAGTCTTGATTTTAACCTTTCTTCCAAGCCATCGATCTCTTTTGGATATTTATCACATGTTAATATCATTTGATTGTTTCTATCCAGCAAAGCATTAAAAGTATGAAAAAACTCCTCTTGAGACTGCTCCTTACCAGCAAAGAACTGAATGTCGTCAATCAAAAGAGCGTCAGCGTTTCTATAAAATGATTTGAACTCATTCATTGCGCCTAATTGAAGCGCCTTCACCATATCAGAAACAAATTTTTCTGAATGAACATAAACAATCCTTTTTTTTGGTTCGTTTTTTAGAATCTCATTACCAACAGCATGCATTAGATGTGTTTTTCCTAAACCAACACCGCCATAAATAAAAAGCGGGTTATAGTCTCCTTTTGGATTGGCTGCTACTTGTTTAGCTGCGGCTAAAGCAAGGTGGTTTGACTTTCCCTCAACAAAACTATCAAAAGTATATCCGTCAACTAGTTTTATTTCTGAGTTTTGGTTGTTTTTATATTTATCAATAAAGGTTTCTTTTGTGAGGGTTTTAAATACAAGATTTATGTTTGACTTTGACTGTGTTTTGACAATTTTTTTGATCTCTTTGGAGTAGTTTTTTTCTATGTAATCTAAAATAAAGTCGTTGGGTGCGACAAGCTCCAGGGTATTTTTATCTATTTTTGCCTTTAGAGGCCTAATCCAGGTGTTGAAATCTTCTTGAGAAAGGGTATTTTCAAGCTTTTCAGAACACTTATTCCAAAGTTCCAATTATTATCTCCTATTTGATTCATAGTCTATTAAAAAATCCACAAGATATCTACAGAATAAATATAGGAATTTGTTGTGGATAACTTGTATATAAAAAAAATTATGTTTTACAGCAATTTTTGTGGTTTTAAAAGCTTATTGCGCTATAATCCCCAACACTTTTAGCATTAGATATTATGAAGAGAACTTTTCAACCAAGCAACTTAAAAAGAAAAAGAACCCATGGTTTTCGAGCGAGAATGTCAACCAAGGCTGGAAGAGCTGTTTTATCCAACAGAAGAAAAAAGGGTAGAAAGGTTCTTAGCGCTTAATTTGTCCAATTCCAATCAACAGTTTGCCTCGCTTGAGTGTTTATATTCCTGTAAGTTTTTTAGAATATTTTATAAGCGATCAAAAAATAACGGGCTTGAAATATCAATCTCGAAAAAGTTTTTTAGGCTTGCGGTCGAAAGGAATAAAACAAAAAGAAGGATAAAAGAAATTTTTAGAAAATTATCAATAGATATGCCAGACGGAATTTTGGTTTTTTCTGTATTTAGGCCTTTTGGGGAGTTATCATATGAAGAGG
>Ga0208624_1001398_pt1 | contig 11470 bp, 8 predicted proteins | sample Knorr_S23_td_DCM_FD_185607 | JGI IMG/M metagenome (GOLD analysis project Ga0208624, IMG submission 185607) | Marine microbial communities from Southern Atlantic Ocean transect - Knorr_S23_td_DCM_ad_71m_LV_A (SPAdes) (version 2) | ecosystem: Environmental > Aquatic > Marine > Oceanic | place...
CTCTTTCCGCTATAAACTTACTATCTTCCTCTCTAATCCACCACCCACAAGGAAGTGATATCTGGCTTGCACTAAATGCTTGTGTCCCAGGCAAGTTGTCGTCTATTCCAGAAAAAGCTGAATAGCCATCATTTGGCAAATGAACTAATCCTGCCGCAATCCCCTCGGCATTAAGTTTTTCCATCAACAAATCCCTCGAATCTACGTTGCCAGTATACAAGCACGTAAAGACCCAGTAGCTAGAAATGGCTCCCGCTGGAACTCTGATTAGCCGAATATGCGGGGAGGACTGAAATTGCTCACGATATATGGCCGCATTAGCACGGTGACGTCGCAATAGCCCTTTAATATGTGGCATCTGAGCCAAGCCTATTGCGGCCGAAATATTATTCATATTGAATTTGTAACCGACCTCGTTTTGTTTAATGTCGGCACTCCATCGCTGACCTTTCCATTCGCCCTTTTCATCCTTAACCGCTTCACGGTCATACCCGAACCATTTTAATTTTTTTGCCAATTGATATTGAGTTTCGTCCTGGCAAATTAAGGCTCCGCCATCCCCAGTCGATAAATGTTTGATGGCCTGAAATGAAAGGCAGGTGAAATCGGCGAATTCGGATATTGGCTTTTCGCCATAAGTTGCCCCAAACGAATGTGCCGCATCCTGAACGATGGCAATTTTATGGCGCTGCCCTATGTTTTTGATTTTATTCAGATCACTGGGCGTGCCAGCCCAATTGACAAAAACTATAGCCCGCGTTCGCGGTGTTATCTTTCTTTCTACATCGGAAGGATCTATCGAGCCGGATTCTGGATCAATATCAGCCCACACAATCCGCCCTCCTAAATTTACTATGGGCGTATTAGTAGCAACACACGTCATCGCGGGTGATATCACTTCAGCCTCAGGGCCGACTCCCGATAGTTTATATGCCAAGGTAAGGGCACTGGTGCAAGAATTTGTAAGAACCAAATTTCTAACATCCAAATATTTTTCCAGTGCTTTCTGAAAATCAAGCACCTGCTGCCCTTCATTTACAAAGCCAGACTCGAATACACTTTTAATTTCAGCAAGGCATTCCTCTATCGGCATGTGTACTTTAAACAGAGGATATTTCATTTACGTTTATTCGTATCAATTTCCTCGATTTCACGGCCTAAAAACTGATCCAACGAACCAGCCAGCACCCCCAAATTGTCCAAGTACATCTCCAACTCCTCCCTTGATAATACATCTTGGTCAGATTTGTACTCAAACAGTTTACCTCCCGCGGGCACACTACTATGTGCCGGATCCATTTTGTAGTATCCGTCTTCATCTCGCACGCGAATTGACTCTGTTGGGCTAATTAAATCTTCGTGAAGTTTTTCCCCAGGTCGCATGCCAATCACTTCAATTGGCTTCCCGTATTTGGCCGAAAATATCTCCGCCAAATCCATGATTCTCATCGACTTCAATTTCGGCAACCACATCTCACCAGTTTTGGCGCCGAGAACTGTCGAGTTAATAAGATCAATGCTTTGATCGAGAGTCATGATAAAACGCGTCATATCAGGATGTGTCAGTGTAAACGATTCCTGATGCTCAGCTTGATAACGAAACAATGGGATGATGGAACCCCTTGATTCCAAAACGTTCCCGTATCTCACGCCCACAAACCGAGGCTTCGACGCATTCATGCAAGCACTTGTAACTATACGCTCCGACACTGCTTTGCACATCCCATAAACATTTACCGGAGAACAGGCTTTATCTGTTGAAACCATCAACACGGCCTCCACGCCTGCGAGTGAAGCTCGATGTCGGGTAACTACATTGACGATATTTTCGATACCCAAAATGTTGGTTTGAACACTCTCAAACGGTGAAAGTTCACAAGTATCCACCTGTTTTAAAGCAGCTGCTATAATAATTATATCAGGCTGAGCAGCAATTAACGTCTCCTCAACGCGATTCTTATCGCGTATATCACCAACAACGAAACTAACCCTAAAACACTGTTCTAATTGGTTTTTGATAGTCCAGTGTTTCGCCTCGTCTCTCGAATATAATATTAGTTGATTATCCTCCCCCAACCTCCTAACCAACGCCCGGCCCAGCGACCCCGTACCACCAAAAATGATTATTTTTTTGCCTTCTATATCCTTCACTGCGTTCATATTAAAAAAGTTTGCTTCTTCTCCCATGCCCACGCATCTTTCAATATTTGGTGCAGCATGGAGTGCTTTGGCATCCAGTTAAGTTCTTTAATCGCCAGGCTGGCGTTTGCAACCAACCTCGCGGGATCCCCCGCTCGACGCTCTGAAACCACTTCCTCAATCTTTTGGCCCGTAACTTTCTGAGCGCATTCGATCACTTCGCGAATGGAAAATCCGGTTCCATTGCCCAGATTATAAGTACAATTCTTTGTTCCAGTCATTATTCGCTGCAATCCTAACCAGTGTGCTTCACATAAATCCCAGACATGAATGTAGTCACGAACACAAGTTCCATCCGGTGTTTCGTAGTTATCCCCGAATATTGTAATTTTCCTCATTCTACCTGATGCAACACGCAATATGAGAGGGATTAAATGAGTCTCGGGATCGTGGCTTTCCCCTAACTCCCCATCAAGGTCTGCCCCGGCAGCATTAAAATATCTGAAACAAGCCGCTCTTACGGCACAAACAGATGACCAATCCTCAATTATTTTTTCAACCACCAGTTTCGATAATCCATAGGGATTTACTGGATTGAGAGGATCGGATTCAGAAATTGAATCCTTCACCGGATGTCCGTATACGGCAGCACTTGAAGAATACACTAAATGATGCACATTGGCCTCATCCATTACATTTAAGAGATTGATTGTATTAGATATATTATTTCGGAAATATTTCAAAGGATTCCTCACCGACTCTCCCACTTGAGAAAACGCAGCGAAATGGAAAACTGCATCGTACCGCGCCTTTGAAAATACTTCCTCAAGTAATTCTTGATCAGCCAAATCACCCTGGATGAAATTACTACTTTTTACGGCATTTCGGTTACCCGTCGACAAGTTATCGATCACTGTCACGGTGCAGTTTTTCTGAACCAAGTATTTGATCATATGAGAACCGATATATCCCGCCCCTCCTGTAACCAGCACATTCATAACTCACTCAGACTCGCGCACGCCGTATCCTTGACGCGGGTCTTTCTCTCCTCGTGTGCACCGCAGGGCATTCGACATCTATCAAATTTCAATTTCCAGCAGAACCGCGATTTGGAAAAAATACCACCAAACCGGTTATGCTCCCTGTTCGGACGAGTCGTGGGGACTCTAGGGTTTAATTTTAAATTAACCCGAGGGCGGCAAGCGTCGTCATTGTTAGATTTATAAGCCAAACCAAGGGCAAGACTGCCTACCCTGCATTGTTTACCACAGTCCTAGAGAGCTTCTTTGCATTGGCTGATTCCATTGTCGCGCACCGCGTTGTTAACTTATCCGGCATGATAAATCTTAAGAATTCGCCGAAGTTTTTCGTATGGCTTCATCGAATCAAGCGCTCAATGAGCGGCAGAAATTGTTTGGTGCGTTTTTGAATTTTTGCCAAGCGCTTGAGACGCTCTTGAATCAACGCGTACTCTTCAGGAGTCATTTTCTCCCGACTTTGCTCCAGAGAGTCCTGCACGGAATCCAGTCGCCGTTCAGCATTCTGTGCCCGCACTTTGAAAATCCGATCGTACGCCGAGCGCAGCATGTCACCTAATTCCAGTACCGCCTCGAAATGATCCTTTCGCTCCGCCTGCATCCACACCTTGCGAATGAACCCCAACGCCAATAATTGACGCGTGCCCGTACTCACGCTGCCCTTGCTGATGGACAGTGCTTTCCCGATTTCCGGCGCAGACATGGGCTTCGCCGATAGATAAAGCAGCCCATAAATTTCCCCAACTGACCGCGGCAAACCAGCAGCCTGCGCAAGCCGCCCACCTACATCAATCAATTCAAGCCGCACGGGCGGTAGAATTGTTGCTCCAGAATTAGGAGCCGAAGTTGGCAACTGAACTGCCATAGGCGTTTATGAAAACCGATTTTCGGCAACGCTTCGCGCCCGTCGATTCGCAACCCATCCCGCGATCCACCTGCCAAAAAATGATTTTTTTTTGTTCAAATCAGATTGAACCAACTAAACATACTGCTATATTTCTCCCTTCGGCAAGCTTGAATTGCGGCTCTTTATACAAGTTCCAAATCCTCCACTGGCACGGAAACGGCCGCTGCTTGGCCGATGAAATCCAATCGGAGCAAAACTTCCCGTGGCCCCTCGCGGTCTTCTACCCAGGCCTCGATACCTTCCAGCGGGCCGCGCCGGATGAGAACCTGAGTTCCGGGCCCTATATTGGGGACCAGACGAATAGTTTCCATGGATTTCACTGCAAGCAGAATTTCATTCAGCTGCGACTCGAATTCCGCTTGGTTGGGCGGCTCTAGTAGGTTGGCCACATAATCGCTCTGCAACACGTCTCGCCGATTCTTGCCGGGCATCCAAATAAACAGGTATCCGGGAAATAATGGTTTGTGAAAAGTGACCTCCTTGCCGCGGTATTGCCTCACTGAGGCGTAAGTGGGCAGGCGACAATCCAAGCCCTCCTGCTGGCACCACGCTTGGAGTTTCTTTTCGCAGCGCGGCTTGGTGTGCGCGGCGAACCACCGTTGCTCGGCCTCGTTGGCTGGGCTCATGAATCAAACCTCTCCCCCCTTCAGGTGGTATGCTTGCTTGGGGCGAATTGAAGAGTAAAGGTCGGAGTTAAGGAGTTATCCACTACGCCTCGCGTGAATGAGTATTGATTGAACTTTGCGCCTCAATCTCGATTAACTGACTACGGCATGGGCGGGAAAAAACGGAAGCAAACCGAAGCTGCTCCCTCGGAGAAACCGATAGAGGGCATCGCACCTCATCAAGCCAAGGCTCTACGGGTGCTGGATGTGTTGCTGGTGTTGGCGGCCATTGTAGGAGCTTGGGCGTTTTCCATTTGGATACGCATGGAATGGATCGAAATAGCCGAGGACCGACCCAACACCCAATGGGAGGAGCATTATCTGCCGACCACACATGATAGTTACCTATTTGCCACCATCATCCAACAATCCGCCCAAACTAATGCTCTGGAAGAACCGCTGCTGAATCTGCCCGACCGCCATCAATTCGGCGCATTGACTCTGTTAGGCACCGCCCTAGCCAAGCAAGGCCAACCCGTGCTGAATATTGTCACATACCTCCCCATTTATCTGGCCGGCTTAGTAACCATTCCGGTCGTTCTTATCGGTCGACTGTACGGTTCTACATTAGCGGGTTTTGCGGCGGCCTGTTTGGCTACGGCCGGCTCCAGCTTCTTTAACCGCACCATGGCCGGCTATCTGGATACGGATATTTTTTCGGTCACTATCCCCGTGTTCATTCTGTATTTTCTACTGCGGGCACACCGTGAATCGTCCGTGCCGTGGATGGTAGCGGGAAGCGTTAGCGTGATGTGTTATCCATTCTTCTACAGTTCCGGAGTCCCAATCGTTACCGCGATGGCCCTTACCTTTATGGGGTTACGCGGGCTCACGGAACTCAAGGCATGGTGGAAATCAAAAGGCCTAGAAAAAGATGCTTCCGCATCCGGCGAACCCTCGATCTCATTCAGCCTCTTTTCCGTCAGCCTGCTGGCGGCGGCTGTTTGGTTCTGCCCTCATTCCATTGGCAGCCATTTGGCGCGAAACGCGGCGCCTTTCATCCTCGGCTGCCTGATGCTGGGCGGCTTGGCTGCGGGCTACTATTGGCTGAAATCGCGCCCTCTCCGGCAAAGATTACGTTTCTTAGGTGGCACAACTGCAGTTGCGCTTATCGCCATGTGCTTGGGCAGCCAATCCATCCAGTCCATTTGGCAAAATGCCTTTCGTTATCTGCCCAGTTTTAAACAAGCCCAGGAAGAAAAAGCTCAAGGCCCTCCACCTGTCGCCTACAAAAATGTCATGGAAACCGTGGTGGAAGCCGGCTCACGGGAACAGAAGACGGAGATGCGGCGGGTGGTGATGCAACGCATCAGCGGCTCCACAACCGCCTGCCTCATCGCAATAGCGGGATTTATTCTGCTGGTGCTGGTGTTCCCAGAATTCATCGTGGCATTGCCGTTACTGGGAATTGGAGCCTTTGCTTACTGGGGCGGGTATCGGTTCACCGTGCACGCCGTGCCAACCGCAGCCATCGCAGTGGCATTGCTGCCCTTAGGGTTGATGGAGATCTGCCGACGTTGGCGAGTGAGTCATCAACCCGAATTAGAAAAATCTACGCCATTTCAAATCGGCACTGCTTGGCCCCAAAACTGGTTGATTGGCCATTGGATGTCCCGGGCTTTGATTCTCGCCCTTACTATACCCGTATTGCTGCCCAACCTGAAGTTAAACAGCGCCCAATCCGCAGGCCTCATGCCCGTGCTGGACACGAGAAAAGTGGAACTACTCGACCGCCTCAAACAAGAATCCCTTCCTGGCGACTACGTACACACCTGGTGGGACTGGGGCTCGGCCACGTGGTTCCACGCCGAGCGCAATGTGCTGACCACACCGTTGAACCAATCGCAGGACACATTCGTATTTGCTAAAATGATGATGACTGACTCTCCTCGTCTGGCGGCGCATTTGGGTCGGACTTCCGCAGAATACTTCCACCATGGCGGTCCAGATGGTTCACGAGGTGTGGCTGTGCAGCATTTTTTTAAAAATCGCACTGGCACGCCGGAAGAAGCCTTGGCGGAACTGGAGAAAAGCCTGCCCGTGCTTCCCACGCGCGGGGTGTACCTGTATCTACCTACAGACTTACTTCGGTTTTATCATGTACTGCATATGTTTGGGGAACGCGATCTGGTGACCGGCCAAGAATCGCAGCCGGATAACTGGTTTTACTTCCAAACCATGCGATATGATGGCCCGAACCGTGAACTCGTCTGGCTTGAGCATTGCCCATATGCGCCTGGCTTCCGAATGCTCGCCGAGCCGAGGCAAGGGGTACTATGCGACGTGGAAAAACGCGTCACACTCCAGCAACTGCTCACGCTGCGCCGCAGTGGTAAATCACTGCAATCTCTTGGATGGAGTCATGATGCGGTCTCCTTGCAAATCAAAAACGGCCCACTGGTGCACGGTACAAAAATCAATCTCAACGATGAAAAAGTCCATCTGGAATTGCTCAACGGGCAAGCAGCCGAAACTCAGATGGACCGAGTGGAATGGGTGTGCCCAACGTACCTTATGAAAAGTGCCGAACGTTCCGACACGCAACAGACTTTTTTCGAAAGCACCAACGGAAATAACTCCGGCCTGCGCCTTATCCTATCGCACACACCTCCTTTTGCCATGGTGGTAGACGAACCGGCTTATCGCACCCAGCTCATTCAACTACTCGGCCGGGGCCAGGGAGACCCCGAATATTTCGAGCCTATCGCCACCAATAAAGGCGGCCGTGTGTTCCGCCTCAAGAAATAGCCTTTGCTCTTGCGCGGTAACGACAGGGGTTGTAGGAAGGGCCCTCCTCGTGGGGTCATAGCTCAGTTGGTAGAGCGCGTCGTTCGCAATGACGAGGTCTGGAGTTCGATTCTCCATGGCTCCACCATTTTATTTTCCTGGGTACGATATAATGGGCAGAGACACTTTCCTGTACTCTTGCATGTTTTCCTGGATTTCCAGACAAACATTGACCGGCACGTTTTGAAACGTCTGAACTTGCCCACTGGTTGGCCAGCGAATTTCCAGTTGATCGATGACGGTTGCTTTGCCAAGGCCTAATTCCTTGCGTAGAGGACTGGCCCCAAAACTGCCGCCGCTATTGACGTAAAGGAAGATATCCCGTTTTGCCTCATTCTCTGTGATGGTGACCCGAATCCTTGCACCTATAGCCGCCTTGTTTGTTTTGTGGCCTATCAATTTCACTTTGAGCCAGTGATTTTCGAAGCCCGGGTTCTCAAACAATACATCTCCGAAACTGTCGCCCGGAAACGCGCCTCCCATTTGTTCAAATACATCCTGATCTCCATCGTTGTCCAAATCAGCGAAGACCACTCCGTGCCCCTTTTGCAGGTGCCCAAATCCACCGGCGGTGGTGACATCAGCAAATCCCTGTCCTGCCTGATTGCGATACATGAGATTGGGCATAAGGGCTTCGTAATTCGGATACCCCGTGCCCAAATAAAAATCCGAATACCCATCGTTATCCAAGTCTCCAAAATTCGCCCCCATGGGCAATGAAAGTTGTGTCAATTTCTGCTGGCGCGACACTTCTTGAAAGCCACCCTTTCCATCTCCCTGATACAGACGGAGTGTCTCGCCTTTGAACGGAAGCCCTAGATAGCTTCGGGCTACCGCCCCTGTTCCATCGATGATCTCGTAACTCCCTACAAAAATATCGATAGCCCCATCGTTATTAAAATCCCAAAACCACGCTGGAAAACTCCAGATAGGCCGGTCCACTCCTAAGTCGGGGGCAACATCCGTAAAGGTTCCGTCTCCATTGTTCCGGTAAAGCCGATTGGGGTGCCCATAGCACGAGACATATAAATCTGGATCCAAGTCATCATCATAATCTCCCCAGACGACGGCTTTTGTGTATCGATTATTAAGGACCCCCGCTTCGGCGGCCACGTCAGTAAACGTGCCATCTCCATTATTCTTGAACAGCTGCGAGGGCGCCGGATTATTCCCCACAATCTCGTTGCCTACGTATAAATCGAGGTGGCCATCCTGGTTGAAGTCAGCCCAAGCCGATGCCTGAGTCGGATAATTCTTTTTTGCTAATCCTGCCTCGAGGGTCACATCGGTAAATGTTCCATCTCCATTGTTTCGGATGAGTGAATTCGGGTGCTGGCCTTGGTCCGCCAACCAAGCCCCTCTCATCACATAAATATCCAAATGACCATCATTGTTGTAATCGGTTTGATTGATGTTCAATCCCCCATACAGCCCGGTGAGTCCTGCGGCTTCGGTTTGTTCACCGAACTTCCCGTGGCGGGTTCCCTCAAAAAATTTGAGTTGTCCCTTCACATCCCAATCGGAAGTAACTACGTCCAACAGTCCATCCCCGTTAAAATCATCTATAATCGCGCCGCCGCACAAACTTCGCGTGTTTAATCCCGCCTCGGTCGCTACGTCAGTAAAGCGCGGGAATTTTTCATCTGAATCGAACACCGTAGATTCTATCAGATAATTATCGGGCACTTGTTCCGGATACGTGCCCAATGTCATGTGCGCCAGATTCAACAACCAGCGCGCCGCTGCATCGCCCGGATTAAGTGCCAACACCTCCTCCAAATACGGGATTGCCTTTTGCGATCCTTCACGTTTTTCGTGAATGCCCCCGTCCTTTAAAGGGAAAATACAACTCTCACTTCGATGGCAGTTAACACAATTCTCATTCTCTCCAAGACGCAAGTACGCTACTGCCAACAAAAATGTCGTCGTCGTGCGAGCCTCAACACGGGATTCAGGGTTGATGGCTCCTTCCACCAACGGCAGTAACTGGTAACATTTGGTAAGCTGTTCAATCGCGGCCTCGGTGGCTCCGCGGCGGAGCTCATGCTCCCCCAGTTGAAACCGAACCATCAATTCGGGAACACTCCGAGGCGGCGTTCTTAGCAATTGAGTCTTAAGTTGATTGAGAGCTGCATCCCCAAAAAATGGATTCTGTGCATTGTTAGCAATCGATGCCAGTTGCGACAGCATCTGTTGATGACCATCCGTCCGCTGATCATCTCCATTTTCTAGTTGCTCTCCGAAACGGGAAACTAATTGTGCAATTAAAATGATGCACCCGATCAAGACGGCTAACGGCACAATCAGTTTTTTCGCAGGGAAATCCATGAACAATTTAGCAGCCTAATTCATTGAGTTTATTGGGTCAATGAATCCGGTATTACCGATACCCTTCAATCGGCATGACTGGTTCGTAGGCGACGGCGTCGGGGTCGAGGACGAGAGCTTTGAAACTCCACTCTTTGCCGGGCTCGATGGATTGCGAGTAGGCAGTGGCAGTGGCTTCGGGAATAATTCCTCCACCGCTGTCCTTCAATTTGAAATTCACCCGCACCGCTAGGTAACGGTATTGGGAAACATTTTTCACCACGCCATGGATATAGAGGGCGCCATTATCCTTATCCGGCTTAATGGAATGCTCATCGAGGATCAGGTCCGGATCTTTCGGCACGGCAGCCAAGATGACCGGGGCATTGGTGCCCGCGGCCTTCGCAGCTTCGGCCGGATCCACTTCTTCACGTAGGCCGATCTTGACTAGTACGGCATGGCGGGTGCGCTGACGCAGGCCAAAGGGTTCGCCTTCGGTCGTCCATTGCAATCCGAACACGACGAGTTCAAAAAGCAACGTCAAGCCGGCCACCAAACGGAATACGGCTGTGCCCGTCCATTTTTTAACCGTCGTCCGGCGGTGCCCACATTCCACACACACCGTATCTTCGGGGGTCATGTCCGCCCCGCAGTTTTCGCAGATATAGGGATCCGGTCCTTCGTCTTCCGCGGGTTGTGCCGCAGTATTGGCCATCGGAGCTGTGGCAGCAGAGGGCGGCGGCATTCCCCCCATAGGAGGAGCCGCTGGCACAGTGGATGCCGGTGGAGCCACAGAGGGCTGCACTTGAATTTGCGGCTGCTGAAGCAACGTCCCTTGGCCACAGTGCGGGCAAGCCACCTGCTGCCCCTCATAGCTGGGGGGATATTCTATGTGCTCCCCACAAATTTGGCAGGAACACTTGTAGGTTTCGGGCGTGGCCATCCGTCGCTATTGAACCGCGCCAAGAGTGGATAGCACAAGACTCAACTCATCAGAAATTCTTGCGTCCCCTCCCGCACTTGTCCACACTGCGCCCTCCCGGAGGGGTGGCTGAGTGGTCGAAGGCACACGCTTGGAAAGCGTGCGTAGGTTAACCCCTACCGCGGGTTCGAATCCCGCCCCCTCCGCCACTTTGTCATCGACAAATGCCTTATTTATATAATCATAAGGAATGTCCCTTCAGGCAAAAGGTGTCGTTGTTTGCATTTCAATAGCTGCCCTCATTTTTTTTATTCTAATCGGGGCCTTATCGTTATCTAAACCGACCCAAAAACTCGGAGAGAAGGCTGCCTCCTCGTCCACCAATCTGGCTGGTTCGTCCACCAATCTGGCTGGTTCGTCTACCAATCTGGCTGGTTCGTCTACCAATCTGGCTGGTTCGTCTACCAATCTGGCTGGTTCGTCCACCAATCTGGCTGGAATTACCAACCACCTAGCAGGACTTTCTTCGGCAATTGGTAATGCTCTGTTCGGTGAAACGCGAAGAAAACAAAAGCTCGCACAGAGCATTGAAAATCAACATGCCATCGGAAAAGCCTATGCTGCATATCTTGCCGACAACGATGGGGTGTATCCTGTAGTTCGGGGAGCTGCGGGAGTCGGCGGTAAAACGGGGAACTCGAAAGGC
>Ga0208624_1001400_pt1 | contig 11459 bp, 8 predicted proteins | sample Knorr_S23_td_DCM_FD_185607 | JGI IMG/M metagenome (GOLD analysis project Ga0208624, IMG submission 185607) | Marine microbial communities from Southern Atlantic Ocean transect - Knorr_S23_td_DCM_ad_71m_LV_A (SPAdes) (version 2) | ecosystem: Environmental > Aquatic > Marine > Oceanic | place...
TGAGAAGAATATGTATTCACAAGTCTCACGAAAATTTTCGCTATTGGTATGTTGCCTTTTAATTTTAACAATGACTATATTTTGGCTTCTCACTACATACAATTCGCGAAATATTCTTCGTCAACAAGCCGATATTCTCGGACAAAAATTAGCTAACCAGACAGCCGCTCAAGTTACTGAAGTCATGTTAGAGAACGACCTTATCAGCATAAATGTTATGCTGAACAGTCTTATTGATAATTCAACAATAGCCGAAATTACTGTAACTAACGTTAATGATGAAATAATAGCCAGAGCAATTAACGAAGCGTCCGAAGTTAGCGGTAAATTTCCTCTTTCAATATCTCTGGCAATGTTAATTACTGAATATACAGCTCCCATCTCGATTGCGGATTCCATAATTGGTTATGTGACTCTAGACTTAAACGTGAGCTACATAGAGGCTAGCTTAGTTGATAACATGGTGCTTATCGTAGTAGCAACCCTACTCCTGCTTACAGTAGCGATAGCGATTACTAGTCTCTATTATAAAAACCTTATCAGTTTTCCAGTAAATTTATTGTCTTTTTATTTGGGAAAAATAAGAGATGGTGAAGTCGAAACTTGCCCTGTCCCAAGAGACGATAATGAAATCAGTAGCGCTATAAGACAGTTCAATGACACTGCAGAATTCCTTGCACAGAACACTTTCTTAAAGAACATAAACGTACGGCAGCCAGAGGCAGTAGCCCATAAAAACGCAGATACTTTGGGTTTGGAAGATACTACTATCCTGCTTATTACGATGAGTAACTTTCAATATTTGGCATCAACTTTAACCAACGAAAATCTTGCCGCAATGCTTAATAAATACTACTTCTATAGCGGGAAGATCAGCCAACTATATAACGGCAAGGTATGTTTTTGTTCTGAGGATGAAGTTTTAATCAATTTCAGTAGAGTAGAAGAATCAGAGGAGCAAGCTTTTTATGCTGTCTGCAGTGCACAGTTATTCTTACAATTATTTACTGAAATCAATCGTAAAAATAAAGAAATTAGTCAATCTAAATTTAGATTGGTTATTCACAGCGGAAATTCATTAAGCACTCTTTATTCCCCAATAACTCAAAAAATGGACAACTTATCTGGCGAGACTCTTGATATTGCTAAAACGATTTCCAAAGAGTGTCCAAGTAATTCAATTCTTATAAGTGAGCCAGCACTCATGAATGCAGGATATGGCACTAGAGTGGAAGCCACGGAGTATGGATCATTGAATGAAAGCGGGAGTTTAAACTATTTCATAACCCACTACGCAATGTCGGAGTACAAATTTCTTCTCCAAAAACAAACTGCTCAGCTATTGAAATTATTCGACAAATAAGAAAATCCCTGACTTCATTTATTCAGCTACTTCAATCCTATCGACATTCTGAAACCCTCGTGGCAGCTTATTCCCACGCCGTCCCCGCTCACCACGGTAATGATCAAGATCAGACGGCCTTAAATTATGATGACGGCGTCCTGCATAAATAGTCAAAACACTTTCAGAAGATAAGACAGTCATGGCTGAGACGAATTCGACTCGCTCTGCAACCCTCTTGGCAGGAATATTGATTATTTTGTTTCCTTTGCCTTTTGATAGCCTGGGCAGTTGGGAAATAGGGAATATCAACATTCTGCCTTCATTACTAACAGAGACAACCCAATCGTTTTTGTAATCATAGACTAACAGCGCGGTCAACAATTTCGAACCTTTAGGACAACGCAGGATTGTCTTGCCAGATTTTTTATTACTTATCAGATCTTTTAATTGGCAAACAAACCCATATCCAGCATCACTTGCAACAAGAACATCCCCCTGCTCATCTCCGATCACTACTCCCTCAAATGTTGCGCCTGAAGGAGGCGCTATTCGGCCTGATATAGGTTCTCCTTGGCCCCTTGCTGATGGCAAGGTGTGGGCTAGCAAAGAATAGGATCGCCCTGTAGAGTCTAGAAAAATAGATTGTTGATTACTTTTACCTTGGGACGAGGCTTTAAAGCTATCACCAGATTTATACTGCAGTGTAGCCGGGTCAAGATCATGACCCTTTGCGGCCCTTATCCATCCACGCTCTGACAACACGACTGTAACCGGTTCAGTTGAGAGTAATTCAGTCTCGCTAAATGCCCTTGCGTCCTCCCCCACTTTAAATACTGTGCGTCTTTTATCTCCGAATTGTTTTGCGTCATCCTTGATTTCTTTTTTAATCAGGGTCTTTAGTCGAGCCGAGGAATCAAGGATTTGCTCTATCTTTTTTCGCTCGGTATTTAATTCTTTTTGCTCAGCCTTGATTTTCATTTCTTCTAACTTGGCTAGTTGTCTGAGCCTCAGATTTAAAATAGCTTCAGCTTGAAAATCGGTAATTTTAAACTTCTTTATTAATGCCGGCTTTGGTTTGTCTTCCTCTCTAATTATTTTAATTACTTCATCAATATTAAGAAAAGCGATTAGCAATCCATCAAGAATATGGAGTCGATCAAGTAGTTGTTTTAAGCGATGCTCTAGTCTTCTCTTAACTGTTGCTGTTCTAAACTTTAGCCATTCTTTTAGGAGCGAGACGATATCTTTAACTTGTGGTCTTTTATCGATACCTATTACGTTGAAATTAACTCTGTGATTTTTTTCAAGGTCTGTTGTTGCAAATAGGTGTGACATCAGTGTTTCTTTATTAACACGATTAGATTTTGGCACAATTATAATTCTTGTTGGATTTTCATGATCTGATTCGTCGCGAATATCGACGACCATAGGGAGTTTTTTCTTTTGCATTTGCGATGCAATTTGTTCCAAGACTTTTGCCCCGGAAACTTGGTATGGTAATGAGGTTATTACGATGTCCCCATTGTCTGAAACATAGGTCGCTCTGCTTTTAAGAGAACCTTTGCCAGTTTTGTAGATCTCGATAATGTCATCTTTGGGCGTCACGAGTTCAGCCTCTGTCGGAAAGTCAGGGCCTTTTATTATTCTGCAGATTTCATCGATAGATGACTTCGGCTTATCTAGGAGGTGCACACAAGCGTTTGCCACCTCTTCAAGATTGTGAGGCGGTATGTCAGTCGCCATGCCAACCGCTATTCCGCTGCCACCGTTAAGCAGCACATTCGGTAATCGGGCAGGAAGTATCTCTGGCTCCTCTAGTGTTCCATCAAAATTGGGCCGCCAATCAACCGTGCCTTGGCCAAGTTCATTGAGTAACAGTTCAGCATATTTTTGCAAACGTGATTCGGTATAGCGCATCGCCGCAAATGATTTGGGGTCATCCTGTGAACCCCAATTTCCTTGACCATCAACTAGAGGATATCGATATGCAAACCATTGAGCCATCAAAACCATAGCCTCATAACAAGCAGAATCGCCATGTGGGTGAAATTTACCGATCACATCTCCGATGGTTCTTGCAGATTTTTTAAACTTAGCAGCCTGCTTTAAACCTAGTTCTGACATTGCGTAAATGATTCGCCTTTGTACTGGTTTTAATCCATCACCAATATTTGGCAAAGCCCGATCATTTATCACATACATTGAATAATTAAGATATGCTTGCTCGGTGTAATTCTTTAAAGCAATCTGTTCAACGCCGTCAGCATTAATTGTTATATTCTCATTCATAGCTTTATATATGTTTTCTACTCAGCATAATCAGCGAGATTGCCTTTTTTTTCTAACCAGTGTTTCCTATCATGGGCTCTACTTTTTGCTAAAAGCCTATCCATTAATTCAAAAGTCCCTGACTTTTTCCCAGATTCCAAATTAGACTCAAGTGTTAATTGCACTAAACGTCTTGTATCAGGCGCCATAGTCGTTTCTCTCAACTGCATTGGATTCATTTCTCCCAGGCCCTTGAATCTCTGAACATTAACTTTTCCTGTTTTTTTCTCTGCGGCAATGCTATCCAAAATCCCCTTCTTTTCATCTTCATCCAAAGCGTAAAAGACTTCTTTTCCAACATCGATGCGAAAAAGCGGCGGCATTGCAACATATACAAATCCTCCCTCGACTACTTTCCTAAAATGCCTAACAAACAAAGCGCATAAGAGTGTAGCGATATGTAAGCCATCAGAGTCAGCATCGGCTAATATACAAATCTTGCCGTATCTCAAGCCATCAATATTTGTTGAGCCTGGGTCGACACCCAGAGCTACAGCTATATCGTGTACGGTTTGTGAGGCTAGTATCTCTGCAGACTCGATCTCCCAGGTATTCATTATCTTGCCCCTTAACGGCATGATTGCCTGAAATTCTCGTTCTCGTGCTTGCTTCGCGGAACCTCCAGCAGAATCTCCTTCCACCAAGAAAAGTTCACCAGCCATTACATCTTCTGTTGAGCAATCAGCTAATTTCCCTGGCAGCGCTGGTCCAGACGTAATTTTTTTTCGTGCGACTTTTTTACTTTCTCTGAGCCTTGTTTGAGCATTCCTAATGCACTGTTCCGCAATAGCCTCGGCTTCTGTTGTATGCTGATTGAGCCAAAGACTAAAACTGTCCTTTACTACGCCAGCCACAAAGACACTGCATTGCCTGGATGAGAGCCTCTCTTTTGTCTGTCCAGAAAATTGAGGGTCTTGTAGTTTTGAAGACAACACGTAACTGAGATTTTCCCAAACGTCATCAGCGGAAATTTTTATGCCTCGGGGGAGTAAATTTCTAAACTCGCAAAACTCCCTGATAGACTCGAGCAGGCCTGTCCTAAGGCCACTGATATGTGTGCCACCCATTGGGGTCGGTATAAGATTCACATAGCTTTCCGTAATCGCCTCTCCGCCTTCTGGCAACCACTGTATCGCCCAGTCAACAGCCTCGTCATTCCCCTGAATTGACCCCGTAAACGGAGTTATAGGCAGAGTTTCATAGCCATGATTTCCCTGAATTAAGTAGTCAACTAACCCATCTTCGTAGAACCATTCTTCGCTTTGCGATTTAGCTTTGGTGACACTATTATCTACAAATGCCACAGTCAAACCTGGGCATAGTACCGCTTTTGCTCTCAGTAAATGCTTGAGTTTTGAAACTGAAATTTTGACAGAATCAAAATACTGACCATCGGGTAGAAAGCGAACTGTTGTTCCCGTATTTCGTTTACCAACTTTCTTTATAACTTTAAGCTCAGACGCTTTATCTCCATTCTTAAACTTCATCGAGTAGACATTGCTATTTCTTTTAACCTCAACTTCAAGAAACTTCGATAGCGCATTGACAACCGATACGCCAACACCATGCAAGCCGCCTGAGTATTGATAGTTTTTATCTGAAAACTTTCCTCCAGCATGTAAGCGAGTTAAGATCAACTCTACTCCGCTAACTTTTTCGCCTTTATGGATGTCGACGGGCATCCCTCGACCATCATCCGCCACCTCAATAGTGCCATCTTTATTTAGAGTTAATGTGAGATTTCGAGCAAATCCTGCCAACGCCTCATCAACACTGTTATCAATTACCTCTTGGATTAAATGGTTTGGGCGCGAGGTGTCCGTGTACATCCCCGGTCTTTTCCTGACAGGATCAAGGCCAGTTAGGACTTCTATCGCATCAGCATTGTATGTATTGCTCATTAGGAGATTTAATTCTGAAGATTCAAGATAGCGAAGATCAATAACTTTTTATCGCTCAACTTACTCAATTCTTGATATTAAACTGAAAGATTTACGCAGCGACATCCAAGGTATTTTTCAGAACTCAAACATCCTTTGACGTAATTCTATATTTCTACCAGGCGTATAACCTCAGTATCTATCCCGCCATCTTTTTGCAACACAATCCGCCTATAGCCTGGATTACTTGATTCAAGTTCAAAATTTTGGGCGTTGGGAACAAACTGTGTACACGTAGATGGAGAGCAAAGCAATCGAATCCCTTTGTATTCGATATCTATCTCTTGATGTAGGTGTCCAAAAATCGCGCAGCGGACTGCAGGAAATTTCTCAACAACATCAAAGAAATCTGATCTGTTTCTTAAGCCAATTTCTTCAGACCAACCATGCTGCACTTTCACCGGATTGTGATGCAAACAAATCAAGACATTACTAATGTCCCCATCTTGCTCAATCAAATCTAGGGTTGTTTCAAGAAACTCTAGCTCCATTTCACTAAGCGAACCAAAAACTTCATGCTTAACACTAGTATCAAGCAAAATAATCATCCAATTTCCGATTTTGAAAGTTTTATCGCAGTAATTAGTTCCATGCGAAATTCTCTGCATCAGACGCACATTATCATGATTCCCCGGTATCCAACGAAAAGGCACCGTAATTTTTTCAATCGATAGCATAAAATGTTCATAGGCTTTTGATGACGCATCTTGTGCAATATCTCCGGTAGCTATCAAACAATCGAGTTGGTCTTCATTACATTGAATGGATTCAAGGACTTTATTTAAAGTATCGAGAGTATTTACCTTACTCAGCTTACCGCTTGTCTGACCAAACAAATGAGTATCTGTTACTTGAACAAGATTAATGGAATTCATCTCATCACCTCAGATCAAAACTTGTTGATCATATTCTGACTGGTATAAGTGGTAATTTTGAGCTCCGGCCTTCCCTTAAACAAAGTGAAAGCCACTCCCCTAGAAACAGATTAACCTGCTTTTTTTCATCAGCATGGTACATCTTTGGATTAAATATCGGATATCGTGCTTGGAAATTCTTATGTCCCTGACTTGAAATGACTTCAGCTGTACTCGCATCGTGATATATCCTGACAAGCATAATCGGGCCCTTAATCAATTCAGTCAAAGCAGGTTTTTGAATTATTTGGAGCGTATTAGTGTATTTAAATGTTTCTAAAACTGTTAATTCAACCGTAACAGTTTCTTCTATAGCGCTAGCATCTGAAATACAAAATTCTCTCTTTAATCCTCTCAAAGATTTTTGGCTATCTTCAGTTGATTTCGTGGAATTATCAATTGTATCGAAGCAGCTATCTCTTCTGGATGAATTCCCTAAAATTTTATCTCTATATGTTTCTAATTGAGGTAGTAACTTAAGCAAACGAATATAGTTAGCATCACACACAGCCATGTGTTTTTGAAGATCAATACTGTATTTGCTGCGCAACATTATTTCGAAATTTCTGTATCAGTAAGTATCTCAAATATTATTCTGCCTATTTAGTTCACATGTTAAGTCAAGACAGTTTTTAAAATCTCCGGCTTGTTTAGTTCTAACCACTGGAGTGCGATGATGGACATAGCGTTGGCTAGGTAGCCTTTTCTCAGAGCGTTAATGGCGTCTTCATAACACATTACTACAACCTCTATATCCTCATTCTCGTTCTCTAGGCCATAAACACCACCCATTTTCTCAGAAGCAACTATACCAAGATATAACCTAATCTTTTCGCTGCTAATTCCTGGACTGTTAAAATAGTCACAGATTTTGATTAAGTCTGATACTTCAACATTTGACTCCTCTCTCACTTCGCGAATAGCAACCTCTTCCAGCTGCTCTTCTGCCTCCACCATCCCTGCAACTAATTCTAAAATCCAGGGGCTATCGCCTTTATCAACTAGACCCACTCGAAACTGCCGAACCAAAACTATTTCATCTCGTTTGGGATCGAATAATAGTACGCCAACCGCATCTTCTCTAACCAAGAGTTCTCGCTCTATTTCTGAACTCCAGCCTCCCAGAAAAAGTTTATGCTTTAACGTAATAGTGTCAATACGAAGGAATCCTCTAAATCGTTTTCGACGCGTTTTAATTAGATAATCGGATTTACCAAATCTCGCTTCTAGTTTGGACATATTAGATAGCCAATAAATTGGTGTTGATGCAATCTATTTTGAGTGTGATCTACTTAGGACCTACTTAGAACTTCTACCAAATGATAGCCGAACTGAGTTTTTATAGGCCCTTGTAAACTGTTTATCTCCGCTTTAAATACAACCTCATCGAATTCTTTAACCATCATTCCAGGTCCAAATTGTCCCAAGTCTCCTCCTTGGTCTTTAGATGGGCAGCTTGAATAAGTTTGCGCTACCTTTGAAAATTCCTTACCATCATTCAAAATCATTTCTCTGAGTTTCAAACATTCCTCTTCAGTTTCAACCAAAATATGTCTTGCGCTTGCTACTGTCATTTTTTTTCTCCATACAGGCTAGATGAATATTATGCACGATTTGAATTATTCGAGCACACAATTAATTCCACATGCGTTATAATTATATGGATTCGGAAAGCTCAAAACTTAATAAGATCTTAGTTAGTAACTTTATCTCATAATCCCGGCTCACCTCGTTATTATGGTAATACCAGAACCCCAGCCAAGAAAGCACATACATACTAGGACTATAGATTATCGTGGCTATCAGCGAGAAGATAATTTATGGGACATTGAAGCACATATGACTGATATAAAAACTTATCCCATTAGAAACAATTGGCGTGGTCAGCTAGAAGTAGGGGAGCCACTTCATGAGATGCTTATCCGGATTACAATAGATAATGAATTTTGCATTCAAGATATTTGGGCTAGAACTGAGAATAGCCCATTTAAAATATGTCCAGACATTGCAGATGCATATAAAAATTTAATCGGCATAAAAATGGGCCCAGGGTGGCGCAAGGCGATCAGGCAAGAGGTAGGGGGAGTTCGTGGCTGTACACATTTAACAGAATTACTTTTCCCAATGGCTACAGTAGCTATGCAAACCATATGGCCGCTTCTTAGTAAAAATACGAACGAGAAAAAATTGGATAAGTCTCCTGACAGAGCACCCACAGTTTTAAACACTTGTCACGCTTGGGATAGCAAATCGCCAGTGGTCAAAGAGAATGCTCCAAATTTTTACACCGGCAGTGACTAATCGTAAAAAAGAGGGATAACAACCGTAATCACAACACCCTCACTATCTTTTCTATTCTCTGCTCTAATTTGACCACCATGAAATTCTGTTATTAACCTCGCAATATGTAGCCCCATACCCAAATGAGGCTGTTTTTGTCGTTCATGGGAGCGAACGGAAATCATAGAATCGAATATTCTCTCCTTCATCTCTTCGGGAAGAAAAGGTCCTGAATTTGAAACCTTTATAGTGGCATGGTCTCTCAAGGTTCGGCAGTAGACTCTGATAGGCTGTTCATTCCTTGAAAATTCAACAGCATTGGCTACTAATTTGTCGAGTAACTGAGCGATGTACTCAGGGACTCCTCTGATATAAATTGGGTACTTTGGAAAGTCAGTTTCAAATGCACACGTGCCATAGGCTAATTTGTATCCTTCCACGCAGCCATTGACCACGGCCCTTAGCTCAATTTTTTCTTTTTCAGAAGTTTGTAGCATCTGCTCCAATCGTGTGGCTTCACTCATGTTTGTCAAGATTAGATTTAATCTACTAATACCCTCCTCAGCACGCTCTAAGTAAATCTTGGATCCTTTATTGGTTTCACTTAAAACAAGATTTTCAATTGAAGATCGGACAACAGTGACCGGAGTGCGAAGCTCATGAGAAAGACGAGAGGACATATTTTCTAAATAGTTGGTATACTGAGTTAACCGTTCCACAATACTTGAAAAACTGCGAGAGAGATCGCCGATTTCGTCCGAACTCCGAGATGGCACTATAGTATTTTTGACTCTACCACCCTCGTCGATTATTCCTTCAGCCTGATTCCTCAAAAACCTTACCCTGGAAGAAATTCTAGACGCAAAAAAGAACAAACCTAATGCAACCACTAACATTACAGCAAGCATAGTGTTGAAAAGTTGCTCTAGTGCCTGATTTCGGAATGTCCTTAGCCCATTCATATTCTGATCTACTACAACAGCACCCATTACATCTTCACCAGAAAAAATTGGATAAGCAGCCCCCAAGATTCTAGTTTGTGTATCCGCTAATGTTCGAAATTGAGTTAAAGGAACACCCATTAAAGCAGAATTAATATGATTACCCTCTCGTGTTACGTCGGAGTAAAGCTCATCAATAAAGTCATTGCTAGGCTGCACAAGAAAGCGATTGTATAGGGGACGTAGGATCTGGTTTTGAAGGGATTCCCAGTATTTATTTTTTTCATCGTCTGATGCATCCTTTGCTAATTGTAAACCGGTCGCTGATTGGATATCACCAACCGTTAACAAAACTCTACCCCTAAAATCTACGACCTGTATGCGAGAATTATTATGATTCATGCCTGCCACTATTCGATCGATTTCTGGCGTTGGCAAACGCAGAGACCCAAGTCTTTCAGCATCCGCTACTTTGGAAGTTGCCACTACAGTGCTAATCGTTCGTTGGATTGAGTCGTCTACATCAAAAATAGTAAAACCAAGCCTTTCGCCCAGCATCTGCATTGGAATTTGTAATTCAACCTCATACCCATTTGTTGTTTCATACCATTGTCCAGTAATTCTCCCTTCATATACTGGGTCGGAGTAATCATTTTCAACCTTAAACGGATAAATTGGTTCTGGACCATACGGAGCAATTACGTAGTTAGTTATTCCAGAGCCATCCCTAGCTAACATCGTAATTTGTAAAAAGTCGCTCCTATTTACACTTAAAGCCTCTCTATCTCTATAAACTAACTGATCGTCATAAACCTTAAAATACGCATAGAGCGATCCATCATATTCTCCTACCATATTTTTGAAGCTCACAGAGTCATCATTAAAATAGTATCGAACAGGATTTAAGGGGGTGCGAAGATAGTTTTTAGAGTCATAGTCTACCTCATATTGTTGATATGCCCCCCAATCTAATAAAGAGCCATCGTCAAGCTCCAAAGGAGAAAATATTGGATAAACATATAGATCTTCGGCCCTTCTGGCTGGACTATAGCTCCCTTCATTAAAAAGTTCCGGGCGCTCATTGAGAGCTGTAGCTAAAGCCTGAGCAGTTCCTAGAACGGTCTGCTCTTGACCAAGTTGTAAATATTCTTCCATTTCCAGTATATATTGATAACCAAGCCAAGGAATAACTAACAAAAAACTAGATAAGAAAACTAGTTTAAATCGAATTCCAAACAAATTTTTAAAGCCAAGCTTCATCTTTTATGATTACCTAAATTTACTACCCCTCAAGATTCCACCGATAACCCATACCGTATACGGTCTCGATACAGTCAAATCCTGAGTCAACTAACATAAATTTCTTACGTATTCGCTTTATATGGGAAGTAATAGTACTACCATCTACAAAGATTTTTGATTCCTGCATAAGCACCTGCCTACTTTTTACATGACCTGTAAATTTCGCAAGCGCATGAACCATCCAGAACTCCGTGACCGTAAGCGGCACTGCTACACTGTTCCATTGCACCGTTAGCCTTCCAATATCTAGCGTTAGTTTGCCACGTTCTACGAGGTTTTCTGGTGATGTAGGTTGATCTAAAACATCTGATCTTCTGAAAAGTGCCGCAATCCGAGCTGACAGATGAGGCAGGCTGATATCTTTGGTTAGATAATCGTCAGCTCCCCTGGTAAAACCTTTTACACGGTC
>Ga0208624_1001403_pt1 | contig 11453 bp, 7 predicted proteins | sample Knorr_S23_td_DCM_FD_185607 | JGI IMG/M metagenome (GOLD analysis project Ga0208624, IMG submission 185607) | Marine microbial communities from Southern Atlantic Ocean transect - Knorr_S23_td_DCM_ad_71m_LV_A (SPAdes) (version 2) | ecosystem: Environmental > Aquatic > Marine > Oceanic | place...
GAGCGTAATAAATCCGCAGCTAAACATCCCCCAATAGCATCTATTCTACTTAAAACTTCAAGATTTAATGATAAATATTTGTTTAGAGTACGGTTTTTGATTCCATTAGGAATTTTATATTTATCAATGTTATCGTTATCAAAAATAGATAAATATGATATTAAAAATTTTTTTTCATTTGATTTCAATATTTTTAATTTGGGTTTATTCATAGGATTTATTTTACTATTAATATTTTCATTAATAAGGACACATGAAGACGAGTCTTTTCAGAGTAGAATAGGATTAGCTATATTTATTCAATGTCTATTATTATTTTTTATTGATGATTCGAATGTTTCCGAACAATTTTTTTATTTGAGAAATTTGGTTTTAATAATAATGATTATAATTACAGGAGTAAATTACTTTCAAAATAGCAAGCATTTAGGTTTTGAATTTTGGTCTGTTATTGATTTGCTAATTTTAATGTTATTTATTGCATTGATAGTTTTAAAAATTAATGGTGTTCAAATACATTTATTTTCTATTTTAGAAATATTATTATTTTATTATTCTCTAAATTTATATGCTCAAAGAAGACACCCAAGATTAAAAATTTAATTTTTCAAATTTTATATCAACACTATAAGTTGGTATAAATTTATTTTTTTCAACTAATGTGTTTGTAACTGGATTAAATAAGCTTAAACAGACCTTAACTTCTTTGATCATTTTATTTTTTTTAAAAAAATTATGTATTGGAAAGTAAATTCCTATATCTGAAGCTATAGGTATCGAATTAATATTTATTTTTTTATGACCTAAAATATTTACAAAACTTCCTCCAATATTAATTTGATTATGTAATTTTATATTGAAAAGAAGTTGTGGAAAAAAAATATTTGAGTAATTTGTTTTTAAATTTTTTCTTATACCAACTGCTGTAGCTAAATCTAATTTGTTAGATTCATAAAATTGAAAAAAAAATCCATTATATAAAGTTGAAAAATTTTCTTGATGAACAGAATAGTAACCATGAAAATCAATCTTATTAGTTATTCCATATCCAACAACAACGTATGATTGGCCATTCTTGAAGTAATTAAATGGATTCCAAGTTAAATCGATTTCAAATAGGTTTTTACCAGTTGATGTTCCATGATCAAATGCTCCTGATGCAAAAGTCTCATTTAAAAATAAAACTATGATTATAATTTTTTTTATCATTAATTAAATCTAAATAATAATACACTTTTAAAAAATTTTTTTATAGTACTATTTTTCATGAAAATGTAATTTATCACGGTTTTTTGATAATGGGGGCGCTTGGCTTCGACAAAAAGTAAGAAGCGTTTTATGGCATGTGCAGTACTCAGGCTATCTGCATAAACTACCTGAAAACAAACAAATGCCAATAACGGCAATATTGCTTACGCTTAAATAGTGTGGGTCGTTCTACTTAAACTTTGCTTATCGGTTTAAGATAGAGCGTAGATTTGATAAGCTAGTTATTACAAATGTCCCTTTTGTAAAACGAAATTTTAAAGGACTGCATTTATTGAAAGGTTGTTTGATATCTAAAATAAATTAAGATAAAGATCAAACTAAACATGTAGAAGTGAAATGAATCTTTTTTTTGGACGGGAGTTCGATTCTCCCCGCCTCCACATAAATATGTTCGCAATTAAAAAAATATTTTTTTTTCATATTGTATTTACAACAATTATTTTTAGTCAAAACTATTATGTTGCAGATCCAAATGAATTATTAAAAAATGAATACAAAAAAAACAAAGAAAAAAAAAATATATCATCAAATTTATTTCGACCTTCAATAAATATTGGTAATCTCAAAAATAATTGGTCTTTAAATTTTAGAGCAGATTATTTTAATAATAGTGGTGCCCCAAATTTAGAAAATACTTCAATTAAATGGGTTGGTAAAGGTATCAGTAAATACAATTCATATAAATTATCCTTTATAAATGATTTTATCTTTTTTTCAATTGAGCCCTATAGTTTTAAAAGTGAAAACCTAGATTATGATATTCCTTTGAGAAAAGGTATTTATGTAAGAATGAATGATGCAAGACCCCATAATGAAAAATCAATAGAATGGAATGGAATAAGAGAGTTTCAATTTATAACTCATTATAAGGGAGTTGGTATTGGAATATCAAATGCAAATATGTGGTGGGGGCCAGGTATTCATAGTTCATTACAAATGTCAAATAATACTCAGGGATTTAGATATTTTAGTCTTGGAACATTTAATGAAAAACAAATAGGTCCTATAAAACTAGATTTAAGATATGTTTTTTCAAAATTAGATGAAAAAAATGTTGGTGAACCATATTTTTCTGCTATTTTGGGATCTTTTACTTTTTCAAATAATCCAATTTTTACATTAGGTCTTTCAAGAGCTTATATTTCAGGACATGGAAATTATGCTCCAACTGTATACAACCTCACTTTAAGAGAAGCTATTAACTTGCCTTTTGAGGATTTATTTTTGAATAAAAAACAAGTAGACCAAAATGATCCTGAAAGTGCAGTTGATTTATGGGATGAAATTCTTGTCGGATATTTGGTTGCATATTTTCCAAAATCTGGATTAAAAATTTATGTTGAGTATGGAAGAGATGACCATGCATGGGATTGGGATGATTTTAAAAGACAACCTGACCATTCTGGAGCTGGAGTTTTTGGATTAAGAAAATATGAACTGTTTGGTAATGAAAATTTAATTGGTGGAATTGAATATACTAGTTTAATAAAATCTAAATTTTGGTCTACAAGAGTTCCTGGAACCTGGTATAGTAAACAGGTTTATGATTATAATAGTTATAATGGAAGATGGTGGGGCGCTCATAGTGGTCCTGATTCAGACGATTTATATATTTATTTTGGTTATTATGGAAATAAATTTAGGTTTGTTCCATCATTTAACTATGAAAGACATGGGGTTATAGATAATAATGCATTAATTATTGAAGAGCTCTCGTATTTGGGTTTTAATCCTGAAACAGGAAGATGGGAAATTCAAACTCAGGATATTATAACAGAAAGACAAGTTAATATTTGGCCAGAAGTAAAAATGGAGTTCAGGTTAAATATTGGAATTACTATAAAATCTATTGATATAAATTTTTATTATGAACATGAGGTTGTTGATAATTTAGAGTTTAAATGGGGTGAAAGAGAAGGGAAAGTTTTTTGGGTGAATTTTGATACAAATATTAATTACGGAAATTTGAATTATTTTAGAAAAAACAAATAAAAATAAATTATCTATAATTATTATAACTTTCAATTCTGAAGGTTATATTGAAAATTGTATTAGTTCAATAAAAAAAAATTACAAAAAAAATTATGAAATTATTATTATTGATAATAACTCTTCAGATAATACTATTAATTTGATTAATAGGCATGTTGATTCAAAAATTAAACTTATAAAAAATGAAAGAAATTATGGATTTACTAAAGCTGTTAATCAGGCAGTGAAAATTTGTAGGGGGGAATATATTTTAAATTTAAATCCAGACGTACAAATATTAGATAAATCTATTGAAATTCTTATTGAAATAATGAATACAAATAAATCTATAGGAATTATTTCCCCTCAATTAGTCTTTCCAAATGGTAAAATTCAATATTCTTGTAGAAGATTTCCTACCCATTGGAATATTTTTACGGAATTATTTTTTCTTAATCAGTTTTGGCCAAAAAGTAAATTATTTAACGGATGGAAAATGGGAGATTTTAATCACAAAACTGAAATGAGTGTTGATCAAACTGCAGGTGCTGCTTTCATTATTAAAAAAGAATTATTTGATAAGTTGTGTGGTTTTGATGAGAGTTTTCCAATGTTTTTTAGTGATGTTGATTTATGTAAAAGGGTAAAAAATTTGAATTTAGACATTTTTTATACAATAAAATCTAAAATGATTCATATTGGTGGAAGTAGTATTTATAAATATAAAATTAGTTCAATAATAACTTCATCAATTTCATTAATAAGATTTTTCTTTAAACATTATAATTCAAAATTTAATTTTATTTTAAATATTCTTTATTCTTGTCTTTTAATTCCAATTATTATCGTAAGAATAGTAAAAAGTTTCATATTACCAAGAAAATTATTTCAAAGAGAAACACTATAATGAAAACTAACAGGTTCAGAATTTTTGGTTTTATTTTATCGTTATTGTTTCTAGTAACGGGATTTTTTTTAAAGAGTAATATGTTTTTATTAATTGCAATTTTAAATTTTAGCATTAGTTTTTTTTATCCATTATTTTATCATAAGACAAAGATTTATTTTATTTTTGAAATCTTAGGTAATTACATTGGTAGAATAAATTCTTTTTTAATAATTATGTTCCTTTTTTATTTTATTTTCACACCTTTATCAATTCTGTTTAAATTATTGCAAATTGATTTGTTGGATAAAAAAATTAATAAAGAAAAAAAATCATATTTTAGAAGTAGAGACTTCCCACCAAATTCTTTAAAGAAACAATTTTAAATGAAATTTTTATTTGAACTATTTGAATTTTTGTATGTTAGAAAAAAATTTTGGTTAGCTCCAATTATTATAATCATGTTGTTATTTGGTTTGTTAATTATTTTTACTGAAAGTTCTGCTATAGCCCCTTTCATTTATATTTTATTTTAGTTGTCAAATAAAAATTACATATTAGGTATTTCAGCATATTATCACGATTCTGCTGCTTGTTTGGTTCATGACGGAAAAATTATTGCTGCTGCCCAAGAAGAAAGGTTTACGCGAAAAAAGCATGATAAATCATTTCCAAAACACTCAATTGATTATTGTTTTGATGAAGCAAAAATTAATTTTAATAATATTACATTTATTGGTTTTTATGATAAGCCATTTTTAAAGTTCGAAAGAATATTAGAAACTTATTTATCTGAGGCACCTTTAGGATTTAAATCTTTTTCAAACGCTATTCCTATTTGGATTAAAGAAAAATTATTTTTAAAAAAAACTCTTATTGATAATTTTTCCAATTTTTATAAAATAAAAGATAAGTCTTTAATTGAATCCAAGATTTTATTTGCAGAACATCATGTTTCTCATTCTGCTAGTGCATTTTATCCTTCACCATTTAATTCTTCAGCGATTTTAACTATGGATGGGGTGGGTGAATGGGTTACTACATCTATTGGATATGGTGATAACAATAAAATAAATTTTTTAAAAGAAATTCATTTCCCACATTCTTTAGGATTGCTGTACTCTGCATTTACTTATTTTTCTGGTTTTAAGGTGAACTCTGGAGAATATAAATTAATGGGATTAGCACCTTATGGAAAGCCAATTTATAAAAAATTGATTAAGAAAGAAATTATTGATATTAAAGAAGATGGATCATTTAAGTTAAACATGAAATATTTTAATTATACTGTTGGATTAACAATGACAAATTCAAAATTTGATAATTTGTTTAAAAGAAAACCCAGAAAACCAGATAGTAATATTACACAATTTGAAATGGATTTAGCTAAATCTATTCAAGAAGTAATTGAGGAGGTGATTTTAAAACTTGTGAAAACAACAAAAAAAATTACAAATTCTGATAATTTGGTTTTAGCAGGTGGAGTTGCGTTAAATTGTGTTGCAAATAGCAAAATAATTAAACAAAATAAGTTTAGAAATGTTTGGGTTCAACCTGCTAGCGGAGATGCAGGAGGGGCATTAGGTGTTGCCCAGCATATTTATTATAACTATTTGAATAATAATCGAAAACTTGATTCTAACAAAAATGATTTAATGAATGGATCCTTTCTGGGTAAAAGTTATACAAATAGCGAAATAAAGCATTTCTTAAATTCAAAAAAAATTATTTATGTTGAATATCAATCTGAAGAAAAATTTATTGAAGAAATTTCAAATTATATTATTTCGGGGAAAGTTATTGGGTGGCATCAAGGAAGAATGGAATTTGGGCCACGAGCGCTAGGCAATAGAAGTATTATCGCAGATCCAAGAAATAAAAAAATGCAAAAAATTCTAAACGAAAAAATTAAATTTAGGGAATCTTTTAGACCATTTGCTCCTTCGATTTTAAAAGAAGAGTTAAAAAATTATTTTCATTTTAGTAATGTAGATTCCCCTTATATGCTTTTTGTTGCTAATTTGAAAAAGGAATTTAGATTAAATCAAGCTGATCAAAAAAATTTATTTGGCTTAGAAAAATTAAATTTTGTTAGATCATTATTGCCAGCGATTACCCACGTTGATTTTTCATCAAGAATTCAAACAGTAGATAAAAAAACAAATTCAAAGTTTTATAAACTTTTAAAGAATTTTGGAAAAAAGACGGGTTATCCAATTTTAGTTAACACCTCATTTAACATTAGAGGGGAACCTATAGTGTGTTCACCAGAAGATGCATATAACTGTTTTATCAAAACAAATATGGACATACTTGCATTGGGAAATTTTATTATTTCAAAAAAATCATAAAAGATTTTTATGATTACAAAATATATCAAAAATCAATTTTAAAAATTTGTTCGCTATCTTTTTGAAGAAGATTGTAAATTATAGCTAAACTGGTTAAGACATATCTATGTGGTTAGGCAGTATTTAAAAATTAAAAGATTATTATTAAATAAAAAATGCCCCGGTAGCTCAGCTGGATAGAGCAACGGACTTCTAATCCGTAGGTCAGTAGTTCGAATCTACTCCGGGGTACTGTTTTTTAAAAATATTTGGGGCGTTTGGTTCAATCATTTATTATTTAGGTTGGGTATATTAAGCAATGACTGTACGCCCCAAACGGGGAAGACGTCATTCAAGGGATGAGACAGGGTCAGGGGTTTTAAGGTATAAATGAATGACGCCTTTAAAACTTAAATAAATTTATAATTAAAAATAATGCGTGTCAAGTTTTTTTTGCACGTTTTGCACGTTTTTTCAAATATATTACTTATTAATTGAGTACTTTTTATTTACAAAATAATTATTTATATTTGTAAAGTTGGTGCTGTTTATAAGTGTTATTTTTAGTTAATTTTATATTATGCGAAATTATAAATAGTTAGGAACTCATTTTATTTTTTTATGTTAAATAATTAAATCTATGAACAATACGTATTATATTTATGTCAAACATATTTTTTTTATTCTTTTTTCTATAGAATTTCTCCTGTCCGATTCTCCTAATAAAATAGTTGAATTCATTTCCTTAGATGTTCCGAATAAGAACGAATTTGAAAAATCACCATTTTTTCCTTCGCCTGGAAATACACTTAATGGTGAATACATAGAGTCATACAATATAAATAACTCTTTAAGCTGTGGTCAAGCTGGATGTCACCCTGACATTTATCATCAGTGGGAAAGTTCAGCTCACAGAAACTCTTCTTTCAATAATCCTTTTTACAAGAAATCAGTCGAATATTTAGTTTCAACAGGTGATACTGCAGCTGTGAGATGGTGTGGGAGCTGTCATGATCCAGTAATGTTGTATTCTGGTTTGCAAGAGACCTTTCTTGAGGAAAATATGAAACTACCTGAGGCATCAGCTGGTGTTACATGTGAAGTGTGTCATGGTATGGTTGATATACCAGATATAACTGGTAATGGAAACTATGTTTTAGATAAAATTGATAATCATCCAGCTTTAGGAAGACAAGCTGCTCTTAAAAGACTTAAAATACAACTAAATCCAAAAAAACATTCTTCAAACATGTTAAAACCACTTCACAAGCAAGAAGAATTTTGTGCAACATGTCATAAAGTTAGTTTAGATGAACCAATTAATCACTACAGGTGGATGAGGGGCCAAAATGAATATGATGCATGGCAAGCTAGTGGAGTTAGTCATAACGCTGTTGCATCATTTTATAAACCTCCAGTAGCTTTAGATTGTAATAGCTGTCATATGTCAACAGTTCCATCGACTGATGCAGGAAATAAAAATGGAAAAGTTAAAAACCATTGGTTTCCTGGAGCTAATACTGCATTACCAGCACTCAAATCTATTGATGATAAAGATTGGATAAAAAGAACATCTGATTATTTATCAAGAGATCGTATTGCTGTTGATATTTTTGGTGTTAAAATTGATGGTAAAATTTATCATGCAATTGAAGATAATTTAAATCTTAAGCCGGGACAGGAAGTAGAGTTTCATATTATAGTCAGAACTCTAAATGTAGGTCATAGTTTTCCCGGAGGAACAATTGATTCAAATGAAGCCTGGTTACAAATAATTGGTAAGAATAATGACAAAAAGATAATTTTTTCAAGTGGACTAATAGATTCTAATAAAGTTGTTGATAAATCATCACATTTTTTTAGAGGAGCTTTATTAGATGCTAATGGAGAGTTTATTTTAAAAAGAAATCCTCATGAGTGGAGAACAACTTTATATAAAAATACAATTCCTCCTGGATCTGCTGATATCATTAGATATAGTTGGAAAGTACCAGATGATTTTAGTTCTGAAATACAATTAAGTGCATCAGTCATGTATAGGAAATTCAATAGAGAAATAACAGTTTTCTCTTTAGATGACCTTGTTGATTTGCCAGTTGTGAATATGGCTACTGACAAAATATTAATTTCACCAAGTAAAGAAACACAATATAATTTTGAATCTCACATAAGATTTAATGATTATGGAATTGCATTATTAAGACAAAACAAATTGGGTGAATCTCTAAATGCTTTTGAAAAAGTAATTAGTATAAACCCTGATTATTCTGATGGTTATATCAATGCATCGAGAGTTTTGATTAAACAAGGTGATTTTGAAAAAGCAATGAGTTATTTAACTAAAGCTATCAAAATTGATAAAAATTATCCGAAACCATATTTTTTTAAAGGGATAATTAATAAAACTGAAGGTGATTTTCTTTCTTCAATATCAGACTTTAATAAAGTTCTAGAAAAACACCCAAGAGATAGAAATGTATTAAAAAATATTGGTCAGGCTTATTATTTAAATGATGACTATGTTAATGCAAAATTTAGTTATGAAAGTGTATTGGAAATTGATCCTGAAGATCATGATGCACATTACAACTTGATGCTCATTCATAGGAATTTGGGTAACATTGATAAGGCAAAGTTTCATAGCGAAAAATATTTAAAGTATAAACCCGATGAAAATGCAAGATCAATTTCTCGGTCAGCCAGATTAAAATATCCTTATGCTAATAATGAAGCTCAGCAAGTCCATTCTCATTCATTGAATTAATAAAATTTCATTTGATTCATTTCATTTTTGATTAAAATTACGTTAATTAATTTTATCAAATGCTAAACAATAATTCTATTTTAATTCTTTTGTTATCTTTTTTTATTTTTTGTTGTGATAATAATCCCAAAATAAATATTCATAATCCCAAAAATAATGATGTTTTGAATAAATTATTCAAAATAGAAATAAATGCAACTGATAATGATTCAATTCAATATGTAGGAATTATCATAAACGGGGATACATTAGATAAAATTGACTATGATGAGCCTTATATTTTCAATTTAAATTCAATTCAATTTGATGATAATCCTAAAAACAAAATAATTGCCTATGCTTATAATTATGATGGAAATTCAATACAAAGTGATAGTATTACAGTTCAGATAGATAATTCTCAGTCATTCCCAAAACAAATAATTATTGAAGACATTGAATTTATGGATAATCAATTTCGTATTATATGGGAAAGTAAAGAAATAACAGATTTTAAAAATTACACTATTGAAAAATCATCAAATTCAAAAATGGAAAATACTGAAATTTTATCAACAATAATTGATCAAAATCAAAAATTTTATTTTGATGTAAAATCAGATGAGACAATTTCAAACTATTTTAGAGTAAACATAACTGATACATTGGGCTTTGAAACAAAAGGTAAAATATTTAAATCTAAAGTTTATAAATCACCAAATGCTTCTGAAATCATTTCTATTAATTATGATTTAGATAGTATGAAAATTAATTGGAAAAAAAATAATTCTAAAAATTTTCTTAATTATAAAATTTTGCATCATAATTCATTAACAAAAAAGGATACGATTGCTGAAATCACGGATATTTCAGATGTTTCTTATAAAGTACCAACAAAAATTTTTAATCCATCTCAAAAAAATACATTTAGTATATTAGTTGAAAATAAATTTGGACAAACTATTGAAAGTAAAGAAAAGTTTAATTTAGTTGATGAAAATCCAAATCTAGTTTCTATCGAAGATATTTCTTATGATTTTAATAAAATGGAAATTAAATGGAATAAATCTTTTGCTAGCGATTTTAATAGATATGAAATTTTTCATAGTAATGAAATAAATGGTGATAAAAAACTTTTAGCAACATATTATGATCCAGACTCAGTTAGATTTGATTTTTTTGATTTTAATCCAACTATTAAAAATTGGTTTTGGGTTACTGTAATAGATCTCTGGGGTTTAAGCTCAATAAGTGAACCTAAATCTAATTTTATTGATGCTTTACCTGATACTAACTCAATTGATTCAATCAACTATGATAAAAATAGTATAGTAATTCATTGGAATAAATATAGGAGTGATGATTTTAAAAAATATCAAGTTTTACATTCTTATTTACTAAATGGAGAAAAAAAAATAATTAATGAAATTCATGATATTAATAAATTATCTTTTTCTACAAATGAAATTAATCCAAATTTAAAAAATTGGTTTTGGGTTAATAATATTGACCATTGGAATCAAAGCACCATAAGTAAACCTCAAACAAATGAAATTAAACCTATACCAACTGCATTAGGTATTGACTCAGTTTGGTTTAAAGATAAAAGAATAAATGTTGAATGGGAAAAAAGTGATTCGGATTATTTTAATCATTATGAACTATTTTGGTCATCATCTGAATTTGGAGAAAAAAAATCTATTATAAAGTTATATAATAAAAATAAAAACTTTTTATTGGCTGGAAAAAATAATTCAAAAATTGTTGATGAATCTATAAAAAATAAAATTAGAAATTTAAATAACCTTAAATATTCACCCGATTTAATAAATATTGAAGATGTGATCTCTCAAGCCAAAGTTTTTATTTTTCCTTCTTCATTTCCGATTGAGGTTGAACCAAATGTAATTTATGAATTCCATCTATCTGGAATTCCTGTTATAACATCCTCAATTGGTTGCACACATATTTTGAGTAATATAAGTGGTATTTATGTTTGTAATGGAAAAAAAAAAGAATTAATAAGTAATATGAATCAAGTTATAAATTCAAAAATTAAATCATTTAATTTTAATGATATTATTGATTTTTATACCAAAAAAAAATATGAAGGTAAAAAAACCTTAATTAAAATATTTTCTTATGATGATTGATAAAACATCAATAATTTGTGTTATTATTTTCTTTTTGTGTTTTCCTTTTTTTCCTTTTTTAGGATATATTCCAAATAGTGATACAGGAATTCATATTATTT
>Ga0208624_1001407_pt1 | contig 11442 bp, 6 predicted proteins | sample Knorr_S23_td_DCM_FD_185607 | JGI IMG/M metagenome (GOLD analysis project Ga0208624, IMG submission 185607) | Marine microbial communities from Southern Atlantic Ocean transect - Knorr_S23_td_DCM_ad_71m_LV_A (SPAdes) (version 2) | ecosystem: Environmental > Aquatic > Marine > Oceanic | place...
GGCATGGTAGCACCGCATACCAGATTTGTGCACCTTTACCTCAATGGAGCCTATTGGGGACTCTACAACCTGGTTGAGCGACCCGATGCGGCTTTCTCCTCTACCTATCACGGCGGTGACAAGGATGACTGGGATGCCCTTAATCAGGATTCGGTGCCTGATGGTACTCGCGAGGCATGGAATCGGCTCTTGAGTCTGCTCAATCAGGGCATGGCCGATAATGCATCTTTTTATCGCATCCAAGGCAGGGATGCCCTGGGTCATCGAGATCCTGAAATGGAAAACCTGCTGGATGTGGAGAACCTCATCGACTACTGCCTTCTCAATTTTTTCATCGGCAATCGAGACTGGCCCGGACGCAATCATTGGTATGGTCGCGATCGCACCGGGAGCCAGGGATTTCAGTTCTATCCCTGGGACTCGGAAACAGCGATGGGACTGGGGTCGGATCTGCAAACCAACATCACCGGTGCCAGCGGCTCAGTGGCTGCTCCCTATGCCGCCTTGCGAGCCAATGCACTCTTTCGCCAATGGTTTGGGGATCGTGCCCATCAGCATTTTTCCCCAGGCGGGGCCCTCTATGTCCATCCAGACTTATCTCAGTGGTCGCCTGCCAATCCCGAAAACAATCCGGCGGCTGCTCGCTTCGCTCGGTTGGCTTCGCAAGTAGAATCGGCGATGGTGGGTGAATCGGCCCGATGGGGAGATCAGAAAGGTAGTGGACCCTTCACACGCGATGAGCATTGGCTCAAGGAGCGTGATCGCTTGCTCGCAGGTTATTTCCCCGGGCGCTCAGCCGTGGTGCTTGAGCAGCTGCGAGAGGCCGGGCTCTATCCGCAGATCGATGCTCCTACCTTGGGGCATCCGGGAGGTTTCGTGGAGAGGGGTTTTGAACTTTCGATGCAAGTGCCCGAAGGGAGCTTGTATTACACGCTGGATGGATCGGATCCACGAAGCAAGTTGGAAGGAGTGGAGCTGGCACGCACGCGCCTGGTGGACTCGCAGACGCCTCGATGGGTCTTGATCCCCAGTACCCAAAATGGTGGCAGTGCTCTGGGCGAGCGTTGGAAAGAATCGCTCAGCCTTCCGCTCGATGGTTGGCAAAGCGGTCGTGGAGGGGTGGGGTATGATACGGCAGAGACCTACCAAGCCCTGATTGGCATGGATGTGAGCCAAGCCATGCCGGGGCAAAACCGTTCGGCCTACATCCGCATTCCTTTTGAAACGAAAGCGGCATCCCTGAAACAAGCGAATTTCTTGCAACTTCGCATGCGATATGATGATGGCTTTGCCGCTTTTCTCAACGGCATACCGCTGGCTTCGGCCAACGCACCGGGGAACCTGATCTGGAATAGCTTTGCCAGCGGCGCGCATGACGACGCTCAGGCCATTCTGTTCGAAACCTTCGATGTGAGTGGTTCCCTCGAGCACCTCAGGGAGGGTGCCAACCTCCTGGCCATTCATGGGTTGAATGTTTCCTCGACCAGCAGTGATTTTCTTATCGATGCGGAGCTGGTGGTGGGGCAGCGCGAAGTGATTGGAGAGGAACCCACTGCGCACCTCTACAAATCTCCCATTGTTTTGAGTGATGCCACCACCATCAAGGCACGAACCCTTGTGGGCGCTCAATGGAGTGCGCTGACCACGGCTACCTTTGTTATGGGGGAACCGCAGCTTCAGGTCAGTGAATTGCACTACCATCCAGCAGCACCCGGAGCGGATGAAATCGCTGCAGGTTTCGATGATGCAGACGATTTTGAATTCATCGAATTGTTCAATCCCGGTGGTGTTTCCTTTCCCCTGATTGGGGTGCATTTTGTGGATGGGGTGCGATTTGATTTTACCGAGAAGGCAACGGAGTTTCTGGCGCCTGGTCAGACGCTCCTGGTGGTCAGCCATCAAGGAGCATTCGAGATGCGATACGGAGAGGGGTTGCCTGTGGCGGGTGAGTATGAGGGAAACTTTTCCAACAGTGGGGAGCGTGTGATACTGGAGGATGCCCAAGGGAAGGTTGTGCTCGACTTTGCCTATGAGGATCAACTGCCCGAGCTTCAGGCAGCCGATGGAGGGGGGTTTTCCCTGGTTGCGCTGCAGGGTGGAGGAGATCCCCGTCAACCCACGACATGGACACTCAGTGATGCGGAAGGGGGATCGCCGGGCAAGCGTCCTTCAGGAGATGCATCCGGCCTGTTGCGCCCCACTCTTTCCATCGATCAGGACAAGGTGCTCATTGAGTGCCAAGTCCCCCTCAACGGGGACTATGGTCTTTTTGCCAGCCAGGACCTTGGAGGGATGCAGTGGGACATGGTCCTTTCCCGAAGGCAGGTGGCTTCACTGGACTCTCTTCAATTCGAGATTGAACTGGGTGGGACCTTCCCAATGCGTTTTTTTCAGATCCGCAAAGTCAGTATGCTTCCCTGAGAAAGAAGTCTTTGCTGAAGCACAAGGTGGCGTTGTTTGGCCGGTTGCTTAGAGCTGCACTGGGGACTCTCATCGGCCAGTCTCATGGACCCGCTAGCTTCCTACGGAAAAAACTTCTACGAGGGCGTTTTTATGCCTGACAGACAGAGAGATTCATCTTAATGTCTAAGGATGTTCCCCAAAGACCTGTACCCCACAGGACCCACGCATCGTGCGCATGCATGGTTCAATCAAGCTTTCACCCTAATTGAGCTGCTTGTGGTCATCGCCATCATTGCCATCTTGGCAGGTATGCTTCTTCCGGCCCTCTCCAAAGCCAAGGAGAAGGCCAAGCGTACCCAATGCATGAATAGCCTGCGGCAGGTAGGGATCGCGAGTCAGATGTATGCCGATGACAACAACAATATTCTTCCGCCCATGGTGGACAACAACAACCGAATTGGTAATTGGTCGTGGGATATGCCCCAATCAGTGGTTTCCAATTTGCTGGGTTATGGTTTCGAGCGGGATATCCTCTATTGTCCCTCTTTTGCCGAACAGAACAACGATGACCTTTGGAACTTTACCCAGACTTTCAAGGTGCTGGGTTACGCTTTTGCTACCAAGGGCTCGCCAGCACTGGCTTCATCCAATGTGTTTGAGCGCATCCAACAAAAAGTCGTAAAGAACCGTGATGGCTCTCAATTTACTATTGGGATTTCCGATGGCATTTACGTTGCTGATGCCACGCTTTCTGGTCGCAACGAACGATCAGGCAATGGGGGTAATTTCTCAAAGGTGGATGGGGGATGGGCCGGGCACAGCTCGCCTCATCTGGCAGCTTCATCAGCACGGCGAGGTCAATCCAGCGGTCAGCTCCCTGCGGGGGGCAATGCACTCTATCTGGACCAACACGTGCAATGGAACCCGTTTTCAAAAATGCATCAGCGGCGCACATCGGGTCCTTATTTTTGGTGGTAAACAGATGCCAGGCCGTGATGTGGTACCTTTACCGCAAAGGCCCTTCGTTCATGGCGTAATCCTTCCACCTTTTTCTGTTGGATCCACCCTCTTTTCATTGAAGTTCCGGGTGGATCGCATTACTGATTTTGGATGTTCGTGAGCCACGATGCATTCAGCAAGTGTGGGTATCGGTGGGCCTGGATTCTCTCGTTGAGTGCCTCCATCGGGACCTTTGGTCAACTGAAAGCTTTTGATGTGGGTTGGCGAAAGCCACTCTCGACCAAAGAACGTGAGATAGAGGCAAACATCCTTCAACGCCACAATATTCTTGGTCTTTATCCATCCATGGTCGAGGTGCCCATCGATGGAAGCTCGGTGGATATTACCACGTCTGCACCCTTCAGCGATGCGGTCCATGCCGTTGCATGGACTTCTCACTATCTGGCAGGTGCGTCCTACCGCTATGCCTGGCTGCGCCAATCCGGTGCCGATCAAGCTTCCGTAGACCAGGCCAAACTTCGTGCAGATGAGATCTTCGAGGCGGTGTACCGTTGCCAGCGGGTCACAGGTCGGCGTGGTTTGTTGGCACGTGGGTATTTCATTGGTTCTGGACCAACTTTTGATGAGAGACGCGGTGCCAGTCATCGCGATGACTGGCACCAGGGCGAGGCCGATGGATACGCATTGCGATTCTGTGCAGGGCCCAGTCACCACATCTATAGCGCGGCTGCCATGGGCATGGGGCAGTATTATGATTTGGTGGCAGAGGGGCTTCAGAAAGAACGAGCCCGGGAGGCCATTGACGCATTGGTGAGTTACTGGGTCGACAACGACTACAAGATCGAAGGCTACGATGACGCCAGACCTCCAGTGCCCATTCTCGGGCTCACCGATGGCCAGACCTTAAACACCCGGGTGATGATGGCTATTTCGGCCTGCAAAATTGCCCTGCATGCCACGGGTAAAGCAAAGTTCAAAGAAGCCTATGAGGATTTACTGAGTCGCTATCAGGTGAGAGCCCTCAAGTCCTTTCGAGTAGGAAAGGGTTATGACGATGCGCATCATGTTTTTGCCCATCTCGATTTGTTGGACCGCATTGAAACAGAAGAACCATTGCGTCAAGCCTATGGAGTCGTTGCTGATGGCCTTTGGCAGCATTATCAGAATGAGGGTCACAGCCACTTTACCTATATTTATTACAAACTGCGCCCCAATGCTCCGGGCAAAGACAAAGCCATGCGTCTCGCGCACCATACCCTTGCGACCTGGCCAACAGACATGACCATTCAACCGATCATGTCCGACCTTCCATTGGATGGGGGGACACCTTATCCAGTTTACGCGACGGGCTGGGACAATGAGTTTATCTGGAAAGGCGATCTGAACCGTCCCAACGCGCATCATTCCCGTATTGCCAAGGGTCTTGCGGTCTCCCCACAATCGCCGAATGTGGCCATGGTCGTGGATCCCTCAGGGCACCTTTACCTGACCCATGATCAGGGTCGTTCGGCCAGTGGATGGAAATGCGTTAGTGACCTCCTCAAGTCGCCTGTCAAAGCTGCGGCTTTTGGAAAACGGACTCGCATCATGGCCGTCGCCTGTGAAGATGGATTCTACCTGAGTGAAACCGCGGGCCATGAAGGTTGGTTTCGTCTGCCCCTTGAGTATGAAGGAGTGCCTGAGGCGGTGCTCTTCGATCCCTATGATTCCAACGTGATCTACGCCATGACTGGTCACCATCTCTATCAAAGCATCGACCATGGAGAGGATCGATTGGGGCGTGCATGGAATGAATTGAGCCAAGGACTGCCCAAAGGTTTCAATTATCGCTTTCACGTTGCGACTTCGAAGAGCAAGGACTTGACCTATTTCTATGCCCAGGCTGGTTCCGATCTATACGTTGCCACCAGTGGAAAGGATATTCGATGGAAACGCTCCAAACTAGGTCTTGGGGAATACGGGGAGTCCAAACACTGGTTGGCGATTGATCCACATGATCCGCGTCATGTCATGTTTGGTGTGCGATTTGGAGCTCCGGGGACCCTGCTTTCTCGCACCGTCCTACAGCAAACACGCGATGGTGGGGAGAGCTGGAGCGCCAATCAGGAAGAACTTACCAAGGCCTATTATCAAGGGGGGCTCCTGATCCGCTTGATGCGGTTTCCGAGTGAAGATTTGAGGGAATGCTATTTTGACCATGAGGGTCTTCTCGCGGTGACCGAATCGGGACAAGTCCTCAGATCCAAAGGTGAGGTGACTCAGTGGACCCCCATCATGGATGGGTTGGACATCCCTCGTGTGGATCGTTTGTTCGTACCTCATTACGGAGATTTGCTCTTTGCCTCCACCCCTGCAGGGATGTACCAAAAACGCCGGGACGCTCTTCAGTGGGAGCCCTCTCATCTTGTCATGCAATGGCGACGACATGAACGTCGTGAACTGGGAGGGGCGGCTTTTATCACGGCTTATTGGCGCGCCCTTTACTTCGGGCATATCGATTCAGAAACGATTCATTTACCTTACGAGGAAGCCAAAGAGCGGTTTGGACTTACATCCAAGACTGTCCCTTGGTAAGAGGTGCACAGGGAGTCTCCCCAAGCCTCATGCAACCGTTCAAAGATGGGCCTTCGGAAAGAAAAAAAGTCTGAGTTCTTCAATTGGGTCTTATGTCTCTGCATCCGTTGCTTGCGCGCGAGCGCCCTTGAGTCGTCTGGAAATCCAAAGACAACCAAGGATTAGAATGATTTGAATCAGGAGCCGCACGATGTGACCGCGGGTTTCAAACCGCGTTTGCCCAAAAGGGATGTCATGGACCCACATGTTGAGGTTGGCCGGATACATCAACACCAGTAATAAGGCCATACAAAGCGCAGCCCTCTGGCGCATCTTTGGGAGCATCAGTCCCAAGCCCAAAAGAATCTCCAAGATGCCGCTTGCAAGCGTCCAAAAACGTGGGAAAGGCAAGTAGGGAGGAATGATGGCATCAAAAGGCTCGGGTTGGGTGAAATGCAGGAGGCCTATCCTCAAGAAGGCCACCCCGAAAATGATGGCCAGCCATGTCTTTAAGGAATTCATGGTATGATTGCGTAGTGCCTTTCTCTACGAAGTATGCTTATGTGGTTGCAACGATCGCCATCGATTCATCTGAAGTCAATCCTGCAGAGTGCCTGTGTAGGGATAGAACCCTAGCGCGGTGGAGAGAGGTGAAAGTTTTTTTGGGATGAGAGACGAAGTCAGACTTTTACGTGCGTTTACCTTGATCGAGCTTTTGGTGGTGATTGCCATCATTGCCCTATTAGTAGGGATGCTTTTGCCAGTGCTCTCCAAAGCGAAAGCCTTAGGTACGGGAGCGGCGTGTCTGAGCAATCTGCGGCAAATCAGCTTGGCCCTCAAAATGTATGAAGAGGATCATCAAGGCGAATTGCATACATTCAAGGGACAAATTCCAAACCATGGTATGTGGTTTTCCAATCCACGATCGCCTCATCGGCTGGACAAGAATGACGCCAAAGCCTACTGGGCGATCGCCTACGCTGATTACTACGGGCAGCAGCCCAAATTGTTTCGCTGTTCAGCTGCTCGAGTGGTCGATGATTGGAGAGCTACCTACCGATTTCCAATGAGCTTTTGGCTGAACTCCTCTTATGGCATCAATGGACAACTAGAAGTGGGTTCTTTGCCCAAACTTTCCCGCTTCATGCACCCATCCAGGACCATTTTGGTCCAGGATTCTGCTGAACAAAAAATGGAAGGCTCTACTGCCAGTTATGGATCCGACAATCTTGGGCTTCGCCCCGGAAAAAAGGAAATCCTGACCCAATGGAGGTATGATCTAGCAGGGCTCTACCCTAATCATGACATGTCTCTGGAGTGGTATCGCCACAATCGACAATGCAATACTTTATGGCTGGATGGTCACGCAAGTCGGATTGGGTTCACAGGTTTTGATCGAGGCATCGATTACCGCTTCTATACCGGAGATTTTACCCAACCGGTCAATCCTCTCACGTTTCGCTAAGCCCAGCTAGACCCATGGCGGTCAAAAACGGCTTTGCCTCAAGTTGAATTTCTTGGCAGGGCAATGCTTCGGATTTTCCTTCTCATGGATGATCGTTGCCTTTGGTCCTTTCGCGGGCATTCGTCCATTCCCTGCGCTGTGATGATGTCTTCAACTGCTTTTCCTTTGCCGGCAGGGGCCATCTTTCAAAAATATCCTTCTAGTTCTTGAAACCCATGCTCAGAAGCTGTTGATTTTAATCCGAAGTTGCTGCGGAAATCATTCGTTCCATCAGTCATGAGTCACCATAGCATGTCCTTCAATCACTTTTTGGCTTCCCTGTTTTTGTGCAGTGGAATCTTCATCGACACACAACATTCACTCATTGCTGAGGATGGTGAAAAGGGAAAGGCCTCGGCGTCCACAGACCCCTTCCCACTTCGGGTGGATTATGTGCATTACCGACCGGCAACGTATGAAACCCGTATGGTTCAGGAGAACGAAGATGTTCATCCAAACCGAGGTGGCTTGGTCTATCTTTACTATACCAACACGACGGATGAGGTGGTTGATCTGGCTTATTGGAGATTGAACCATCATGACGAATCAGTCTGGCGTTTGGATAATCTTATCTGTTGGGATCGTCGTTATGATTCCCGCATTCTACCTGGACAGACATCGGTTCTGGAAATCAATGGTGTTTCCGAGGATTTTCAAGCGGGAAAGCCCTATCATTTGGAATGGATCGACAAGAGAACCTGGCAGACCTCATTAGAGTGTGTGGGTTCCTTTGTGCAGGGTCCCATATCCATTCCACTGATTCGAGTGCACCTGGGTTTGAAAACGGTGGACGTTCACCTTCGCAATCAAGGGAAGGCTGCTGCCGATATCCGTGATATGACCATTGCCGGAAAAAAAATCATATCTTCGACCCTAGTAGGCAAGAGGCTGGAGCCTCAAGGACATGCCATCTGCCGTCTTGAGCTGGATGATGGCTTCAGTCGCTCCGAGCTTCTCATTGCGAAGGTTGATTACCATCAAAGGGGAAAAACACACCAAGTCATGGCACACCGTCGAGCTTTTGCCGATAACTTTCCTATCGGTACATGGGGGGCAGAACCCGAGCAATACCCATCTCAAAGAAAGCATCACATTGATACTTGTGTGAAGGGTGGTGATCCAACTTCAGCTTTTTATCGCAAAGAAGCTCTTCGTTTTGGGTATCGCTCCCTTTCGAGCGTCCACTTGAATCACATGGCGTTATGGAAAGAGGAAGCGCCCAACCCGATCATTGCCTGTCTTCAACTCTCCGATGAGCCCGATTGGGTGACTCATCCGCAGCAAGTGCTCCTTCAGGACAATCTCGTCAGGCGATCCTATTCCCATGCCCCAACCATGACCACTCTCTGTAGAAATGTTACGTTCTTCGAGTATGCACCGATCGTGGATTTGCCATGTATGGATCATTATTGCGTGACGGCTCCCTCGACCAGTCAATGGCCGAATGTTTTTGGCACGCGTCTGGAGGAAACGGGTATCTACACCCGTGACTTGAAAATGGCCTCCGAGCCCAAACCCATATGGGTATGGTCTCAAGGCCTTTTTGATTGGGACGAGCGGCCCGAGCAAAGTGTGCCCACTCCTGAGGAGTTGGGTGTTCAGTTAGTTCAAAATATAGGCAATGGAGCCAAGGGGATTCTTTGGTTCACGTTTCGAGAAGGGCCTGGTCAACAGTTCCCTGCGACCAAAAAGGCGATTCAAGAATGGGGACGCGTCCTACGCTTGCTAAGGGGAGATCTGCTGGAATCCGAACCGATGTTGCCTTCGGGCATCAGCGCACCCCCAACAGTGGATTGCTTTGCACTCGTCACCATGAGCAAATTGATCGTATGTCTGACCAACAAGCAATACCTCATGGCCTCCTCCGGCTATCAATTCAAGCCCATAAAGGATTTGGAAGTCCAAATCAATTTGCCTTCCTGGATGCAACCTTCCGGTATGGTCCAGCTAACGCCCAAGGGAATCCAAAGTGTTTCGCATCGATACAAGGAGGGTAAACTTGTTGTTTCTTTGGACCTGTTGAATGACGCTGCCATCCTGGTTGCCTCCAACGCCCCGAATGCAGAGGACGTCTATCAGGCAAGGCTACGATCCATCTTATCAGATGAGGATCGAGATTTTTCCAAAGGGATGTGTGCATTGGTGGAGTGCCGCATGCAGCGACATGCCCAGCCAGAGATTCAATCGAGCGAAGAGGTCATGCCTTTGGCCATCGGCGCAGATGTGGATGAAGTTCTGCACATCGACATTGCTGAGCCTTCCCTTGCCAGCACCCGAACGGAAGGTCATGAACCAGCATGGAACCTCAAAGTCTCTTCAAAGAAAGGAGACCAGGGGCTAAGCCAAGAGGGATATCTTTTGCCAAACGGAAATATTGTCTGCAGGATCACGAACTCGAAACGACAATCCCGGTCCGTAGCCATCCATCAGGGGAATCTTTGCTTCATGAAAACGCTGCCTTCGGAATCGACTGCCATGTTCACCTGGCCCGCTCGATAGCCTTAGGTAAGTTGCGCAACGATGGCAAATAGGCCAAGGGGCAATCGTTTTCTCAACCTATTTTTGAAACAATCAATCTTTATCATTATTTCGAACGCGTGGATATGAACCCTACTTCAAGAAGAAAGTTTATTACCCATACCAGTATGACTGCGGGTGGGTTTTTGGGTCTCCAAAAGTTTGTCAACCTACAATCGGAAGAGTTGGATGAGGATGCCAACTTTCAAGGATATGCCAATGAAGCCAATATTTATGGGCCCTTGATCAAGGATCCCAATCGCATCTTAGATCTTCCAGATGGTTTTTCCTACGACGTCCTTTCAAAGACAGGAGACCCTATGACTGATGGTCTTAGAACCCCTGGGGCTCCAGATGGTATGGCAGCCTTTGAGGGTTCTCACGGCCAAATCATTCTCGTTAGAAACCATGAACTTTCCGATAGCCAGACCTTTGAGGGTCCCTACGGTATTCAAAATGAGAAACTACCACGCTCCGAACTCAATAAGTTCTACGATGGAGGCAAAGGGATTCGTCCTCAATTAGGCGGAACGACAACGGTTGTCTTCGATCCTCAGAAGAAGGGGGTTCAAAAATCTTTTTTGAGTCTCGCTGGAACAGAACGAAATTGCGCTGGGGGGCCCACTCCCTGGGGGTCATGGATTAGTTGCGAGGAAACCGTTTCACTAAAGGATGAGTACAGGGAATGCGATCATGGATATAACTTTGAAGTCCCTGCTACCGAATCGATGTTCCTTAACAAGGCTGAACCGATCAAGGCCATGGGAAGATTCAATCATGAAGCGGTCGCAGTCGATCCGCTCACAGGCATTGTCTACCAGACAGAGGATCGCGAAGATGGTCTGATCACAAGATACATTCCGAAGGATAAAAACCATTTATTGAGCGGTGGTGTGCTTCAGGCTTTGGCTGTCGTCGACCAACAAGGCTGCGATACACGTAACTGGGCCGATACAGGCGCTACAAAATTTCCCAAAAATGTTCCTTTGGCTGTGGAATGGATCACATTGGAGAACATCCATAATCCTGAGGATAAATTGCGCCATGAGGCCCATCAAGCAGGGGCAGCCATTTTTGCAAGAGGTGAGGGCATGTGGTATGGGAACAACCGAATTTACTTTGCCTGCACCAGTGGCGGTGCTTCCAAGTCTGGACATATTTTCTATTACCAACCAAGTCCCTACGAAGGGACCGCACAAGAGCGCGATGCTCCCGGGCACCTGATCCTTTACGTTGAACCCAACAACACCAAACTTATCGAATATTGCGACAACCTCACCGTATCTAAATCGGGTGATGTGGTTTTCAGTGAGGATGGTGATAAGGATCAATACATCAGAGGAATCACTTCCTCCGGAAAAATTTATACCATTGCCCGGTCAAGCTACCATGGAAAATCTGAAATGTGTGGCGTCTGTTTTGCCCCTAATCATCCTATCCTGTTTGTGAATATACAGCGCCCCGGCATCACCCTTGCCATCCATGGTCCATGGAGACAGGGATAA
>Ga0208624_1001412_pt1 | contig 11412 bp, 10 predicted proteins | sample Knorr_S23_td_DCM_FD_185607 | JGI IMG/M metagenome (GOLD analysis project Ga0208624, IMG submission 185607) | Marine microbial communities from Southern Atlantic Ocean transect - Knorr_S23_td_DCM_ad_71m_LV_A (SPAdes) (version 2) | ecosystem: Environmental > Aquatic > Marine > Oceanic | place...
CCCCGCCGGATCGGCCGCCCAAGTGGCGGTTGCCGTCAGAAAAATAAATGCCACAAAACGCTGCATGTTCAAGAAAGTATGGCAACCCCGCCAAAAAATGCGAGGCGGTTTTTGGCAGAAATTAGCTGGATCGGGAACAGCAGGATCGCTTTATTTCAGCTCCCGGGCGCGCAGGTTGCGGAACTTGACCGTGCCGCCTTTACCGTGATGTTGGATGCCGAACCGGCCCTTGAGTGATTGCTCGTGCTCAACCTCGGCAATAAGTTTGCCGTTGAGAAAGGTGCGGATGCGCGGGCCCTTGGCTTCCACGCGGAAATGGTTCCAGGCTTCGGGCTTGAACAGGTTTTTGGTGGCCTTTTTGTACGCGGCGGTTTGCTCTGGGCCCTTGGGGAACAGCCAGCCGCCCATGCCAATGCCGTAAACGCCGGCAGGTTTGCCGCGGTCGATCTCGCATTGGTAGCCCTTGGGCTTGCCCTCGTCGCCGATCAGGCGAAAGCCGAGGCCGGAATTGAAGCCCTTGTTTTCCTGCGGGATCATCACTTCGGTTTCCACCTCGAAATCGCCCATTTGCAGATCGCTCACCACCCACACGTTGACTTGGGAAGACAAATGCAGCTCGCCGTCCACCGCCTTGAAGGTCTCCACCTTGGCGCGCGGCTCCCAGCCCTGGGTGCTCTTGCCGTCAAAAATCGGGGTCCATTTTTCCTCAGCCATCAGCGACAGGGAAACCGTCAATAAAATCAATGTGGTACGAATCATCGGCGGAGGGTAGGCGGTGCTGGCATTTTTTCAACTTCATAGTGCAAGAGGTCAATTCCACTGCTTTTATTGTGGATAACCGCTTGACTCCCCGCGCAAACGCTTTTATCATTACAAACATAATCAATTTACTAAACATTAAGCACCATGTCTGAATCAGAGCCGAAATTGACGAAAAATGAGATCATCAAGGCGGAAAACCCGTCTTTGGCGGGGAATATTGGGGTGACGCTGAATGATCCGGAGGCGGAGATGTTCGATGCTGATGATCAGCAGTTCCTGAAGTTTCACGGGATTTATCAGCAAGATGACCGTGATGTGCGGAAGCAGGGCAAGAAGTACATGTTCATGATCCGCGGCCGCATTCCGGGCGGCGTGGTGTCGCCGGAGGTGTACCTGACCTACGATCGCTTGAGCGAGGAGTACGGCAACCAGACCTTGCGGGTGACCACGCGGCAAAGTTTTCAATTTCACGGCGTGGTGAAGAGCGGCTTGGGGCAATTGATGAAGGGCATCAACGAGTCGTTGTCCGACACGCTGGCGGCGTGCGGGGATGTGAACCGCAACGTGCTGGCCCCGCCTACGCCTTCCACCACGCGTTTGACTGAGCAGGTGTATGAGGATGCCAAGCGTGTGAGTGATGCGCTTCTGCCGACGACCAAGGCTTATCATCAAATCTGGGTGGAAGGCCAACCGCTCAAGCTGGAGGACGATGATCATGAGGATCCGTTGTACGGCAAAACGTATCTGCCTCGGAAATTCAAGGTGGCGTTTGTGATCCCGCCGTTGAACGACACGGATGTGTTGGCCAACTGCATGGGCTTTGTGGCGATCGAGGAGAACGGCGAGTTGATCGGCTACAACCTAACCGCCGGCGGCGGTATGGGCATGAGCCATAACAATGAGAAGACCTACCCGCGCGTGGCGGATGTGGTTGGATTCTTCAAGCCGGAACATCTCATTGAAGTGTCCAAGGCGGTGCTGACGGTGCACCGCGATTTCGGCGACCGCACTGATCGCAAGCATGCGCGCCTGAAGTATGTGATCGCCGAGCAGGGCGTGGACTGGTTCCGCAAGGAAGTCAGCGAACGCGCCGGGGTGGCACTGGAGGATCCGCGGCCGTTTGAGTTTACCCAACAGGGTGATGTGCACGGCTGGCATGAACAATACGATGGCAATCTTTTCCTAGGCCTGCATGTACTGGCTGGCCGGGTGAAAGACACCGAACAGGTGAAACTGAAGAGCGCGCTGCGCCAGATTGTGACCGAGCATCGTACCGAGGTGCGCCTGACGGCCGCGCAAAACATCGTGCTCGCCAATGTGGCACCGGACAAAAAGGACGCCATCGACGCCATCCTTAAAGAGCACGGAGTGGACACCACTGAGAAACAGGGCGTGAGCGAGGTGCAGTTGGGTTCCATGGCTTGTCCGGCATTGCCCACGTGCGGCTTATCGCTGGCGGAGAGCGAGCGTTATCTGCCCGACCTGCTGGGTACGGTGGAAAATTTGCTTGAGGACAATGGTCTTGGGGACGAGCGAGTTATTCTGCGGATGACCGGTTGTCCGAATGGTTGTGCGCGGCCGTACATGGCCGAGCTGGGCTTTGTTGGTAAGCGGCCGAACGTGTACGCCTTGTATCTCGGCGGCAACGAGGAGGGTACGCGCCTGTCGCGTTTGTACGATCAAAACGTAAAGGTCGACGAATTGCCTGAGAAACTCGGCGGTCTATTTGCCCGCTTCAAGGCCGAGCGCGATAACAGCGAGCGCTTCGGGGATTTCTGCGCGCGCGTGGTGTGGCCCGAGCAGGATGCAGCCTAACTTCAAAGGAGGTTTTCAATGACTGTAGAAGAAATTGCACAGGCCAACGAAACGTTGCGTGACAAGTCGCCGCTGGAGGTGATGGAGTGGGCGATTGGCCAAGCCGGACAGGGCGGCAGTGGCGCGATTGTGTCGACGAATTTTCGGCCGTATGAGGCGGTGATTTTGCATCTCGCTACGCAGGTGCAGCCGGATATCCGCGTGCTGTGGGTGGATCACGGCTACAACCGCGAGGCGACTTATCAGCACGCGGAGGAATTGAAGTCGAAGCTGAACCTGAACATTCAGGCGTTTGTGCCAAAGTATACCACGGCGCATTACGACGCAGTGTACGGCGGTGTGCCGGAATTGACGGAGGAAAACGAGGAGGCGATCAAGGCGTTTAGCACGGCGATGAAGCTGGAGCCGTTTCAGCGCGGCATGCGCGAGCTGGCACCGACGGTGTGGCTCACGGCACTGCGCAAGGTACAGAATCCAAATCGCGCGGAGCTGGATATTGTGAGCCCGGATAATAATTTCAATTCGCTCAAGGTCAGCCCGGTGTTTCACTGGAGCGACGAGCAGATGGAGTCGTATTTGAAGGAACACGATTTGCCGAACGAGTGGGATTATTTTGATCCGGCCAAGGCGGATGAGAAGCGCGAGTGCGGGCTACACGCCGCTTGGGGTGGAAAGGCGGTGGAGACGAAATGAGCAGTTATCACTTGGATCATTTGGCGTATCTCGAGACGGAAGCGATCCATGTGCTGCGCGAGGTGGCGGCGGAATTTGAGCGGCCGGCGGTTTTGTTTTCCGGCGGCAAAGATTCCATCTGCATCCTGCGTTTGGCCGAGAAAGCGTTCCGGCCTTCCGAGATTCCGATGCCGTTTCTCAACGTGGAAACGGGGCATGAATTTCCGGAGCTGATTGAGTTTCGCGATCGGCGTGCGGAGGAGCTGGGCGCCAAGCTGATTGTGCGTACGGTGGATGAGGCGTTTGAGAAAGGGCTCGCGACACCGACGCCGGGGCAGGTGAGCCGGAATCAATTGCAGATTCCTGTGTTGCTCGGGGCGATTGAGGAATTTCAATTTGACTGCTGCATCGGCGGCGCGCGGCGCGACGAGGAAAAGGCGCGGGCGAAGGAGCGCTTCTTTAGTTTCCGCGATGCGTTCGGCCAATGGGATCCGAAGAATCAGCGGCCGGAAATTTGGAATCTATACAATGCCCGACTGAATCCGGGCGAAAACATGCGCGTGTTTCCGCTCTCCAACTGGACCGAGACGGATGTGTGGGAGTACATCAAGAAAGAGGAGCTGGAGGTGCCGAACATTTACTTCAGCCACGAGCGCGAATGCTTTCACCGTGCCGGCCAATGGTTGCCGGTGCCGCCCGCGTACGAGGCCAACGGTAAGGCGGATCCCTACGAAGGCGCCCGACCGACCGAACAGGAAGAGCATCGGCGGATGATTTGCCGCGTGCGGACGATTGCGGACATGATTTCCACGGGCATGATTGAAAGCCCGGCTGAGAACATCGATGACATCATCAGCGAGGTTGCCGCTGCACGTGTCACCGAGCGCGGCACCCGCGCCGACGACAAAGCCAGCGAGGCGGCGATGGAGGACCGAAAGAAAGCGGGGTATTTTTAGGATGAGCGACGCGCAACAAACCATCGAGCTGCTGCGGTTTAACACCTGTGGTTCGGTTGATGACGGCAAGAGCACGTTGATCGGGCGGTTGCTGTACGATTCCAAGTCCATCATGGAAGATCAGATGGAGGCGTTGGAGCGGTCGGCGGATATCACTGGTGGCGGTCAGGTGAATCTCGCAAATCTCACCGACGGTCTGCGTGCCGAGCGCGAGCAGGGCATCACCATTGATGTCGCCTATCGTTATGTGGCCACGCCGAAGCGGAAATTTATCGTGGCCGACACGCCGGGCCATGTGGAGTACACGCGCAACATGGTTACCGGCGCAAGCACGGCAAACCTGTCTATTGTATTGGTCGACGCACGGAATGGCGTGATCGAGCAGACGCGCCGGCACAGTTACATCTCCGCTTTGCTGGGCATTCCACACATTGTGTTTGCGGTAAACAAAATGGATTTGGTCGATTGGAGCGAGGAACGTTTTCGAGAAATCCGCGAAGGCATCGAGGCTTTTTTGCCGAAGCTGAATCTGTTTAAGGACGTGAAGTTCATTCCCATCAGCGCGCTGGAAGGCGACAATGTGGTGACCTTTTCGGACAGGACACCGTGGTACGAGGGCCCTACGTTGCTCGGCCATATCGAGTCTGTACACATTGCCAGCGATTGGAATCTGAATGGCCTGCGTTTCCCCGTGCAATGGGTGAATCGCCCGAACAATCCGACCGATCCGGCGTTACACGATTTCCGTGGCCTGTCCGGCCAGATTGCTGGTGGCATTGTGAAAGTGGGTCAGGAAGTGCTCGTACTGCCGAGCGGCCAGAAAAGTCGCATCCAGGAAATCTGGACCTACGACGGACCGCTTGAGGAAGCCTTTTGTCCGCAGTCCGTGACACTGCGCTTGGAGGACGATCTCGACATCAGCCGCGGCGATACCATCGTCGGTCTCGACCCCTTGCCCGGGCACAGTGCCGAGTTGGCCGGGCGCGTGTGTTGGATGAATCCGCGTCCGTTGACGGCCGGGAAAAAATATTTCCTTAAGCACGGCACACAAACCGTGCAGGCCATGGTGACCAGTCTCGAGAGCCGGATTGATTTCGAAACATTCGAACCGAAGGAAGCCTCCGAACTGGCTATGAACGACATCGGCGAAGTACGCATCCGCACGGCCAAGCCGTTGACCTACGACGGCTACACCGCCAACCGGTTGACTGGATCGTTTGTGCTGGTTGAACCCGGCACCAACGCCACCGTCGCCGCCGGCATGCTGCATCCGCCCGCGCAAACGTATAAGCCGGAATACACGGACTTTTCGATTTAATGTCCGATCCGGCGTCCATCACCAGCCATGTGACGTCCGCCGATCGGGAACAACGCCATGGCCATCCCGGGCGCATTGTTTGGCTCACCGGCCTGAGTGGCGCCGGAAAAAGCACGCTCGCCATGGCGCTGGAGCGGCGGCTCTTTGATGCCGGCCGGAATGTCTACGTGCTCGATGGCGACATTGTGCGCGGCGGCTTGTGTTCGGATCTCGGCTTCTCGCCGAATGATCGGGTAGAAAATATTCGCCGCATCGGCGAAGTCGCCCGCATCATGGCCGATGCCGGGTTACTGGTAATTGTCGCGTTTATTTCTCCGTTCCGCGCCGATCGCGACCGGGTGCGTGCGGCCATGCCGGTCGGGCGGTTTACCGAGGTGCACGTGAGCACGCCGCTGGAGGTCTGCGAACAGCGCGACACCAAAGGCCTCTACGCTAAGGCCCGCGCAGGGGAACTCTCTGATTTCACCGGCATCTCCTCGCCCTACGAAGCGCCCGAATCCCCGGAAGTACTTCTACCAACTGAGCAAATGAGCGTCGATGAATGCGTCGATGGCATTGTGGCTGCATTGGCATAAAAAAACGGCGCGGAAAACCGCGCCGTGGTGATTCTGTTTTCGCTGAAGTGTTAGCCGTTCAGGGCCTCGTAGACGTTGCCGACCATGCCTTCGTTGGGGGTCAGCGTCTTTTCGCCCGGAGTCCATTTGGCAGGGCAGGCTTCTTCGGGGTTGGCGGCGCAGTGGACGTTCGCTTCCATCACGCGCACGAGTTCCTCCATGTTGCGGCCCACGTTGTAGAAGTTTACGGTGGCACTCACGAGCTTGCCTTCGGGGCTGATAACAAACGTGCCGCGCAAGGCGAGACCGGTGGCATCATCGTATACGCCGAACAGGCTGGAGACCACGCCGGTGGTATCTGCGGCGAGCGTGTATTTCACATCGTCCATTAGCTTCTCTTCATTGCACCAGGCGAGGTGGCTGAACTTGGTGTCGGTAGAAACCCCGATCACCTTGGCACCGAGCTCGGTGAGCTTGGCATCCTGTGCGGCGAGATCGGCCAGCTCCGTGGGGCACACGAAGGTGAAATCTGCTGGGTAAAAAACCAGAATCGTCCATTTGCCGTCAGCCTTGAGATCGGCCAGGCTAACCTCCCCGAACTGGCCCGTGCTGGGCTCGAACGTTTCCATTTTGAATTCCGGCACGGTTTCGCCCACGCCCACTGGCAGCATATCTTCGTAGATTGTTTCGTCTGACATATTTTTCTTTGTGTTGAGGTTAAATCGGTGGCGATGGGATGCCTGAAGTGAGGGCGAATGTCAACCTTCGGCCGTTCAATCCTCCCAATCTTTCGCACGGTTTAGTGCCTTGTCCCAGCCGGCAACAAGCGTGCGGCGCGTGGCGGGTTTCATCTGGGGAGCAAACCGGCGGTCCTGTTGCCATTGTTGGGCGATGTCGGTCTTGGATTGCCAGTAGCCGACAGCTAGGCCGGCGAGGTAGGCGGCGCCGAGGGCGGTGGTTTCGGTAACGCGCGGTCGCACAACCGGTACGTTGAGCAAATCGCTTTGGAACTGCATCAACAGATTGTTTGCGCTGGCACCTCCGTCCACGCGTAGTTCCTTGAGGCGCAGACCTGCGTCGGCCTCCATGGCCGCGAGCACATCACGCACCTGATAGGCGATGCCTTCCAGCGCTGCGCGGGCAATGTGCGCCTTGGTGGCACCGCGCGTGAGTCCGCAGAGGACGCCGCGCGCGTGTTGATCCCAATGCGGCGCGCCAAGCCCGGCAAAGGCGGGGACGAGATAGACGTCGCCGTTGTCTTTCACACTGGCGGCGAGCTTTTCGATTTCTGTGGCGTTCTTGAAAAAGCCGAGGCCATCCCGCAACCACTGTGTTACCGCACCGGCGATGAAGATGCTGCCTTCGAGTGCGAACTCCGTGCGGCCATCGATGCGCCAAGCGACGGTGCTGAGCAAATTGTTTTTCGATACAATCGGCTTCGGGCCTGTTTGCATGAGCATGAAACAACCCGTGCCATACGTGTTCTTCACCATGCCGGGGCGTGTGCAGCATTGGCCGAAGAGGGCGGCCTGTTGGTCGCCCGCAATGCCGGCAATAGGTATTCTGCCGCCAAGCAGATTGGTTTCGCCCAAGACTTCACTCGAGCCGCGCACCTCGGGTAGCACGCTGCGAGGAACCTTGAATAGCTTCAGTAATTCGGCATCCCAATCGCCGGTGCGCAGATTGTACAGCATCGTGCGCGAGGCGTTGCTGGCATCAGTGACGTGCACGGTGCCGCCGGTGAGTTTCCAGATGAGCCAGGTGTCGATGGTGCCAAACGCCAGCCGGCCCTGCCGCGCCAAGGCGCGCGCTCCTTTCACATGCTTGAGCAGCCACGCAATTTTGGTGGCGGAAAAATAAGCGTCGATGACGAGACCCGTTTTGCGGCGGATGGCCGGGGCGTGGCCGGCCGCCTTGAGGCGGTCGCAGTCCTTGGCCGTGCGGAGGTCTTGCCAGACGATGGCGTGATGGATCGGTCGCCCGGTTTCGCGATCCCAGAGCAGGGTGGTTTCTCGCTGGTTGGTGATGCCGATGGCGGCAATTTGCTTCGCGGTGAGTTTGGCCTTGCGCAGGGCGGCTTTGGCGGTGGCGAGCTGGGTTTTCCAGATCGCCTCGGGATCATGCTCCACCCATCCCGGTTTGGGGAAAATCTGCGGGAATTCCTTCTGCGCCATGGCTTTGATGCGACCGGTCTTATCAAAGATGATGCTTCTAGAGCTTGTCGTTCCCTGATCTAGCGCAAGAATGTATTTCACTCGGAGTTAGTCTTAATTCATCCAGATGGCCTTGTAAGTAAAGGCGGCAGCAATCCCACCAATGATCGGGCCTAGGACAGGTATCCAAGCATAGGACCAGTTCGAGTCGCCTTTTCCAGCAATGGGCAGCAAAGCGTGAGCAATACGCGGACCCAGATCCCGGGCGGGATTGATGGCATAACCGGTGGGGCCGCCCAGCCCCATACCTATAACTAGGACCAAAAGTCCGACTAACAGAGGTTTAATTCCGTATGCCCATTCCTGCTGGAGAGCTTCAGCGTTTTCCGCTCCGCCTAAATCATCTTGGGCTTGAGTGAGGGCTTCGGGTGAAAAAATCGCGAGCACTCCAAACACTAATGCGAAGGTTCCGATACCTTCAGTGACTAAATTGGAAAGCGGCCGGTCAATTGCCGGCCCGGTCGAAAAAACACCGAGTTTGGCTTGAGTGTCCTCAGTAGCCTCCCAGTGGGGTAAGAAAGCCAGCCAAACGGCAATGGCTCCCAATATGGCCCCACAAAATTGGCCGGCAATATAGCTGACGATTTTTTGGGGCTCGAGTTCGCCAATACTGGCCATACCCAATGTAACCGCAGGATTTAAATGAGCCCCCGAATAGGCAACCACCGAATAAATTGCGATGGCTACGGCGGCGCCCCAGCCGATGGTGGTTAGAATCCAGTCCGAGCCATGGCCCGTTGTTTGCTTGAGCTTCACATTGGCATTTACGCTGCCGCCCAAGAGAATCAGAAGAAAAGTTCCAACCAGTTCTGCAGTGAATTCACTCACGGGCACAGTCTACGCAAGTGGTTTGTGACGAAAAGGAAAGATTGGTAACAGCTAGGTGAATGCGTGATGGCACTTATTATGTCTACACCTCTATCAGGCTTAAAGCGTCTGTTTGTTTAGCAATTCAATAATTTGCTCATGTTCGCCATCATCGTATTTTGCCAATCCTTGCCAAGCCAATTCTAACGGAGTTTCTCCATCAGAGTTAGGGTGGATGGGATTAGCGCCAAAATGAATTAGGGTTTTTACTGGGCCTAACCTGCCTCGAAAAACCCACTTGTGAAGGGCTGTTTCCCAGTTCTTATTCATGGTATCCACCGGTAGTTCGGCATCAATAAGGACTTCCATTACTGAGGAATCATCACAATTGTGTAGAGCTGAGTTCCCTGAATCATCACAGGCCATCACGTCTGCTCCTCGTTCGATAAGAAGACTGGCGATCGCCGCCCTTTGGCAGCCGTGTAGGATCGGGTACCCTTGCTTGTCTTTGGCTTTTAGGTTTAGTTCGCCGCTATTTATTAAATCAAAAATGCGGTGGCGGTCTGTGCCCATGCGGATTTCATGGAACTCTTCCTCGGCGGGGGTACGGCCTGATATAGGCTCGGGTTCCAGAGTTTCCGTTTGCGTGGGGGCAATCGGAGCGACCTGATCTGCTTCGACTTCGCGATCCTCAACTACTTTTAAACTGACGGTACAGCCCGCAGCTTCAAGGTCGGTCTTAATATCCTCGGCAATCGCCGGATTGTAGCCTTGCAAAAGTTGGTCCCGCTCCGGCTTGAATTTTACTGCTTCGAGCACCTCGAAGGTGTTCAGGTTTGGCTTAAGCCGTCGCATGATTTGGGTAGCCTCATAAGTGTCTATGGGTAGTTCCTCAATAATAACGCGGGTGCCGGGTTTCCAATGGACGGTAGGGGTAACGGGGGTGAGTACTGTGGTAGCCACATCCGGTAATGTAGGTGGCAGTAATGGAAGTTCTGTTTGTGTGGGGTTGATAAGTTCCTGCAGGTTTTTTATGCGAACACGTTCAATGGCGTATTCTTCTTCAGTGTGATAGGGGCTAACAATGATTCGTTCATCCGTGATTTCTAACGAGTTAGGTTCAAAGAAAATGAGGCCTTCTTCACCATTTTCCCTCGTGTAAACTAGTCTATCCCCTGAAGGATCACCGATAATTCTTTGGGTTGGCTCGAGGATTGGAGGGAGCTCTTCATCCTCGGTTATCAAAGGTGCTGATAGTACATCAAGATTGATTACTCTTTCCCGAAGAATGGAAAAACTGGCTGTTGTTCCTGTGGCTTGGAGAGTTACATGTGAATCGGTAAGTTCAATTGAATCCTGATCAAAATAAATCACCCCACGGCTGCCATCATTGCGGGTGTAGAGCAATTCAGTCCCTGTGAGATTACCCACGATAAAGGCCTCAGGTTCAAGCATTGGAGGGTTAGCTGCAGCAGTTGAATCCTGTTCCTCAAGTATTGGAGGTAATGGCTCCATTTCAAGCTCCTGTCCGCTTAATACATAACCACAATGCCAGCAGCGATATTCGCCTTCCCAGAGGCGGACGTTGCTGTTGTTGCAACTAGGGCAGGAATCTTTGTCTGGGGCTTGTAACGTCGGCTGTTGTGGTTCCGGGTCCTGAGCTTCAGGGTTTACGGTCGACGTGGTTTGAAAACCCAATACTTCGGGATTGTGGATTCGTTCAAAATTAAGTGTTTTACTTTGATTTGATTGGTCTACTTCAACCCTCAATAGCAGAACGTTGTCTCTAAATGTAAGACTAATCGAGTCTGGTTTAACTATTGTAGTTTTGTTTGTCCCTTTTGAGTTGGCATAATGAATTTTTACAGGTTCGTTAGAGCGAGGTTGTATCCATTGTGTAATGTGTGTGTCAGGATTTTGCCATTGATAGGTTGCGAGAACTGAATTTATCTCTTTTTGTTTTTGTTTGGGATTTGATGGTGCCGGTGCGGTGATTTCCTCATCCGTATCTTTGCCAAACACACGATGGACGATATATCCCGTAATTATTCCAATAATGGACCACCCGAAAATAGGCCATATTGTGAAACTATAATCATAGATCATAGCCTTACGGTGTAACCATACCCCGTAAAGGAATCCCAACCCGGCACACATACTTCTCAGGTTGTCCCTGTCAGTAAGGGCTTTTGGGATATTTTGGAGAATCCAGCCCGCAATTCCTCCTGCAAACGTCCATCCGAATATTGATCCGAATGCCCACTCAGCCGGAGTAACGTCCACTACATCTGCATAGTAGCCACCGTACCAGAAGC
>Ga0208624_1001413_pt1 | contig 11412 bp, 7 predicted proteins | sample Knorr_S23_td_DCM_FD_185607 | JGI IMG/M metagenome (GOLD analysis project Ga0208624, IMG submission 185607) | Marine microbial communities from Southern Atlantic Ocean transect - Knorr_S23_td_DCM_ad_71m_LV_A (SPAdes) (version 2) | ecosystem: Environmental > Aquatic > Marine > Oceanic | place...
ACTCAACAGCCTTTCATCACCCGACTAATATACAAAAGCTTAAGGACGAATTTGGTTTAAAGAACGAGTGGAGATCCTGTCATACAGCGGTGCACAAAGATGGATTTTACTTCGAAGGACACATCCCTGAAAAATTTATTGCGCAATTTCTTTCCGCTCCTCCTAAAGGAGCCATGGGTCTCGCAGTGCCTGGGATGCCCATCGGAGGGCCTGGAATGGAGATGGGTAACAGATTCACACCATATGACATTCTTTTAATAAATAAAGATGGTAGCCATTCTATTTTTGCGAGTATCAAAAAAGCTTCAGAACAGCACTAAATTTGACTTAAATTTCGTTCCTTCGCGCGGCTTGATTCATTAAATCAGCTGCGCGGAATGCAAGCGCCATAATGGTCATCGTCGGTTGACCTCGACTTGAAGTTACTAAAGAGCTTCCATCGCATAGGAACAGATTCGGAACATCATGGGCTCTATGGCTTGAATTTATAACCGATGTGTCAGGATCATCACCCATTCTGCAAGTCCCCAATAGATGAACATTTCCACTCTGACCCTCTGACGGGTATGAAGCACGTATGTTTTTTGCGCCAACTGCCTCCATTAGCTCCACACTCTTATTCATAAACCATTCCATTGTGGCTAGATCATCCGGATGATCCATATAAGTGCATCGAATAGCAGGGCGTCCAAAGTTATCCTTATGTGTAGGATCAAGTGTTACATTATTTGTTGAAAGCGGTAACGATGTAGTATGCCCATCAAAAGCCGCTGAGTGAGAGAACCTGGATGCCAGACTGTCTTTAAAGTCCGCTCCCCAACTTGGTCCTCCAAAAAAATTTGGAGCACCAAGTGCAAATTCTATGGGCGTTCCGGCAGATGGATGTCTACCATCGATACCTCCTCCTCCGTAAAAACCCAATTCCGGATCTAACTCGTAAAAGTCATGCACTACTCGCGTTGCCGGTATGCTCTTCCACGCATTTACAGGCTCATCAAACAAACCCGCCACCGAAGAGTAACCGTTGAACATAAGATTTTGACCAACGACACCGCTTGAGTTAGCTAGCCCGTTGGGGAAGATGCTGGATTCTGACATAAGCAAAAGCCGCGGTGTTTCAGCGCCATTTGCAGCCACAACAACCGCCTTAGTTTTTTGCGCCTGCTCAATCCCATTTTCATCAAAATAAACCACTTCAGTCACTCGACCGGCCGAGTTGGTATCAATACGCGAAACAGTCGACCAGACTCTAAGCTCACAGTTACCTGTCGCCAACGCGAGCGGAATCATTGCTACCATTGAAGAAGACTTTGCGTCGACCTCACAGCCAAAACCGTTGCACCATCCACAATTAATACAACTAGGCCTACCGTTATGCGGCTTCGAAAGGATCGCCACGGGAGCTGGATAAGCAGTTAAACCGAGTTTTTTAGCTGCTCTCTCTAAAAGTACATCTGACCCCTTTATGGGCATCGGCGGACAAGGGTAGTCTTTTGATCGAAAAGGGTCCCATGGTCCCTGTAAGCCAGATACCCCAATTTCCCAATCGACTTTAGTATAGTATGGTTCCAGATCTTCGTATCTGATTGGCCAGTCTGAAAAGTTGGTTCCAGCGATCGTTCCCTTTACACTTGCCTCAATAAAATCGATCGGGCGAAGTCTCCAAAAATTTCCAGAAAAGTGTACACTACTGCCGCCTACGTTATGCGCATAACGAAGCACCGTCTCCCTTGGCTCTGCCTCCTCATCTGAATTTCTGCGAAAGGTTTGAACATTTCCGCGTCTAGCACTCCAGGTCAAATCGTGATTGTGTTTATAACCCCACTCGTCATGTCGAAAGTCGGCGGCTTTAAGGTGAGGACCTTGCTCTAAGATTACGACCGAATGGCCTGCCTCAGCCAACTCTTTTGCTAAAATGCCCCCGGCCGCACCAGATCCAACTATGACGAAGTCTACCTCGTCTCTTGTGTTGTAAATTTGAGTGGAAGATTCAGCCAAGTTATTCACCTTTTTCGATATAGTCGGCATCGTAATGCCCAAAAGGTGCCGTCCATCCGAGCCGACCTTCAAATCCAATTAAATCATCACCCACTAAATTCTTATTACCGCCGTATTCAGGCAAAGCAAACATACCAGCTATTGTTAGGTACCTCGCGGTTGCAAAGAACTCTGTGTTTTCAATCTGCGCTAGGAGCTGATCTTGATCCGCAGGCGGCAACGAATAAAAAAATGGACTGTTAAATTCGGAGTTTGCGTTCTTTTGTAATTCAAGTAGTCCATTTTTAAGAATATTTAGTGCCTCAGCCCTATCTCTTAAAACATTGTCAAAGAAATAAATCACTCCCGCGTCGCTGGCACCAGGTGAATCAGTAGCAGGTAAAATTCTTTCGGCGATTGCATCTAATTCAGTAGCATCGACAGTAGTTAATGTTTGAAATTTTGATGATGCTAACTGATTTTTCCTAGCCTCTTGGCATGCACTCATTATTGTTGGCAATGTCAGCAACACTGCCGACTTACCCGCAGAACTCTGTAAAAGACGCAAGAAGGATCTTCGCGTGAGGAGATTAATTTCCACTTAGCCCCCCGACTAAACTGCTATTAAAGCTTCAAAACGATAGTTTAACAGTGTTGGATCGAAATTTACTAGACTGTCAGAAGCGACCTCGCGCGCTCAAGGAGAGGTTCTATAGAATCTTTTGTAATTTCCCACGCAGGGTCTTGACGTTTACCTCGTCTATGGAGCATTAAATTGAAGCTGGTAATTATTGCAAATTTGTAGGCAGATAGCGCCCGATACCAATTTATATCCGATGCATCTGTGCCAGACATTTCTGAATAGATACTTATAAGTTCCTCTGCATTCGGCATTGTATATTCAGAATGATTAGCATCATCCCAAGCCATAGGGTCATTGAACGTCGCAAACCAACCAATATCATTAAGTACTGATCCAATGCCGACAAGCTCCCAATCAATCACTGCGAGCAGTTCACCTTCCTTAGAAAAGAATAAATTCGACCATTGAAAATCACCATGGAAAATTCCAATTTGAATGTTTTTGGGAACTTTAGCTATAAGTAATTCTCTCACTTTAGGAACCAACTTGAGCCGTTCTTGTTCCGCCCCCTTTAAGCAAAATCTGTCCCACCGATTAACGTCGTGATCCAATCTGATGGGGGCCCCCAAGTAACTAGCCCGACTCCAGTCTAAATTATGAATCTCGCTCATCGCCATAACGGCTTGCTTTGCCATTCCTAAGCGAACCTCACTGGGGAGGCTTCTAATCCAACTATCGGATAAACGGACTGTGTCGCCCTCTAAAAAGGGGACAATAAAATAAGGTCTCCCAAACCAGCTAGGGTCTTCTCCAAACCACTTTACTTTGCAATGAGGTACTGAATCTGGCAGGAGATTTAGAGCTGTGACTTGCCGCATGACATCGGCCGTACCCTCTAATTTTACGTTTGGTGGAGGCAAACGAATGTACCAACTATCTTCTCGATTTCGAGTGGTTACGGTGAATCCGTAAGAAAAGCCGGCATGACCCGGCATTTTGGTCACGTTCGAAACAGAAATATCTTTGTCGTTGTAGTGAGCTTGACTGAAAGGTAAAAGCCGCTTTGCTAAATCATCAAGTTCCATTAGCTCCTTCTTACGAAAATGACCAAAGCCTGATTTAAATCGGGAAAATAGATCAAACCAAATGCAATTACCCGTTAAACAAGTTTTCTATTACGCCCGTGCTATCTCCTAAGGTGTCTAGTTTAACGCCGAAGTTGTTTAACATCGTCAATTGTAAGTTGCTAATCGGAAGATCGCCTTGAAAAGAAATGTGACGACCACCTTTGTGAGTACCTGAACCGCCTCCAGCGATAAAACAGGGCAAATCGGTATGCAAATGCTTATTCCCGTCACTGATTCCGCACCCATAAAGCATAACGATGTTATCAAGTAGGCTTGCATCACCATCTGGAGTCTCAGCAAGCTTGTCCATGAAGTACGCAAATTGCTCAATATGATGGCGGTTAAGTTTTGCTAATTTTTCCATTTGTACCGGATTATCCTGGTGATGAGAAAGGCCATGGTGAGGGTCAGGTATCCCTAATTCAGGGTAACTCCTTGGCGAAACCTCTCTTGACATCATAAAAGTAATAACCCGAGTTATATCTGTTTGAAAGGCCATTAGTTGTAAATCAAACATTAATTTTGCGTGTTCTGCAAAAGTATCGGGTATACCTCCCGATGGTCGAACCATTTCAGGCAATTCTATGTTCTGCTTTTCCGCTATAGCTATCCGTCTCTCAGAGTCTCGAATCGCTTCTAAATATTGATCTATCTTCTGCCTATCATGACTAGGCAAGGTTTTTTGTAATTTATCAACTTCCGTCAACAGAGAGTCCAAGATACTCCTTTCTTCGCTGAGCCTCTCATCTCGCGCCTCTTTGGAAGTATCATCCGAGTCTCCAAAAAGTCGTTCAAAAACAGCCCGAGGCTGATTCTCCATGGGCAAAGGCGTTGACTCATTCCGCCAGCTTAACGTGTTCGCATATGCGCAACTCCAACCGGCTTCACAAGCTCCAATTAGCTCATTTGGATCAAGAGCTATTTCAAGAGATCTCATTTGAGTCGCATTCCCGATATGTGCCGCTGCGAGTTGATCCATTGAGACGCCGCACTCAATGTCTGCACCTTCGGTCTTTTTGGGATGAGCGCCTGTCAAATAAGCAGCGGAAGCCCTCACGTGATCGCCCGTACCCTCACCGGGTTGCGGCATTGCGGGGTGCAGTGCCAAACCCGACAATATCGAAATCTTTTCCTTGTACTTACTCAAAGGTTTAAGAGTTTCGGGTAATTCAAAATTCATACCCGTAGTTTTCGGAGTCCACTTATCCATAATAACTCCGTTAGGAACATACCCAACAAACAGACGCTGAGCTGGTTTAATAGAATCTTGAGCATTCGAAAGCGCCGGCACCATTGATTCTAGAGCAGGTAACGCTAGAACTGTCCCAGCGCCTCTTAGAAAGGTTCTTCGTGATAACGCTTTTTTAGTAATTATCATTTTGTTCAATCCTCCTCATTCGGAAGGGCTTGCTGTTGACGATGCCTGACACTAGTGCAGACCACTCATAGTTACTTTCCGCGGCGCCTTGCACTATCTCCCTTATAGCTGGGGCATCATAGTACTCCACTCCACGACCCAAAGCATAGGTTAATAACTTGTTTACCACTGTAGTCGTAAACACTTTTGGATCTGAAATTAATGCTTCTCTTAAATCAAACACACCATCCACGGGAGTTCCATTTGCCAGCGTTCCTGAAGTATCAATGGGGTCTCCAGCAACACTGGTAGTGCGGTACCTTCCTATAGCGTCAAAATTCTCTAACGCAAAACCAAGTGGATCCATTACCTGATGACAACTCGCGCAGACCGGATTACTTCTATGGAGCTCCATTCGTTCTCTGACCGATAATGGCTTAGCAGATTTGTCCTCATTCTCTGAAAGAGCAGGAACATCTGGAGGTGGCGGCGGCGGCGGAGTCCCCAAGACATTTTCAAGTAACCATTTTCCGCGAATAACAGGAGAAGTCCTATGTGCATAAGAGGTGACAGTCAGTATCCCTGCCTTGCCTAATAGACCCGCCCGCGAATTATCTTCAAGTTCGACTCTGCGAAAATGCGTCCCATAAATGCCTTCTATGCCGTAATGTTTAGCTAGCCGTTCATTAAGAAAAGTAGAGTTGCCTGTCAGCAGCTCGGGAACTGGTCGGTCCTCTCGAAACTGGCTTTTCAAAAAAAGTTTCGCCTCAGTAGCCATAGCATGGCGCAAATTCGAATCAAAGTCGGGAAATTCTGTAGGGTCTGGTGACACAAGACTTATGTTTCGTAAATGAAGCCACTGTTCCGTAAAATTCTCTATCAACTGATCAGACCTACTATCATCCAACATCCGCTGAACTTGCTGGTCTAGAACACCTGGATCACTTAATCTTCCGGATTCCGCTAAATCAAGTAATTCTATATCTGGCACACTACTCCACAGGAAGAACGATAAACGAGATGCTAACTCCAAGTCAGAGATTTGGTAGATACCTTCAGTTACTGCCTCCCTTGGGTCTTGCGATTCCCTGAAGAGGAAGTCTGGGCTCACTAGTATCCTTCTCAGAGCCATTTCAATTCCTGAATCAAAATCACCCTTCGCCCTACCGTTTCTGAAAGAGCCCAGTAAGGTCTGCAGCTGAACGTCAGATAGAGTTTCTCTGTAAGCCAACCTACCTATGTTGTCTATTATCCTAGCGGCACAATATTCCTCGTCCTGACTCTCTGATGAGGCTGGTCGGCAACTGAAAATCTTTCTTCGCGCTGGTGTATCGCCCCGAGACAGTTGGCCGTATGGCCCGCGAAGCTCCACCCTAGCAATTCCGGTTTTTTCGACACGGTCTCCCGCGTACTCATAGCTTGTTATTGCATAGTACGGTCTTAACATACCCTCAGCTAACGCACCATCATCAACAAAATTTACCCCTAGTGTTGCAGGTCCAGCTTTGGCAAAAAAGCGAATTTCAACCCCTTCTGTATCCGGTCCAGTGCCACTTTGCTCACCAGGTTGTCTACCTACTTTTATTGACTCTATTAGCTCTCCGTTCAATCGAATCTCAAGATCGTTAGGTTCATGCAAACCTCTTATAACTCCGTTATAAGTCCTGAGGAGAAAAACCCGAGCTACGTATTCACCGTCAGTCGGGAAGTAATGATCAACCGATATACCTCCCCGAGAACCGAAAGGTAAATCCTCACTTACCTTAACGTCTTGTCGCAACAGTTTATCGACTTCAAATATTTCAGTGTTCGGAGTAAGTTCCAAATCCCCCACTGCTAGCTGGCTTATCTTGCGAGCCGCAGCCAAGTATCGCTCCGTCAACATGGGAGACACCGTCAGGACATCCGCAATATTGTCAAAACCATAACCGGAATCATCCGGAGGCAACAGAGCCGAGGCATCATAGTCTAAATCGAAGATGTCGCGAATTGCGTTTCGATACTCTCGGCGGTTAAGCCGATGAAATGCATTGACCCTTCCAGGGTTTGGTCTAACAGCAGCAGAGCGATCTATTGTATTTTCGAGAAAGGCAACAAATTCCTGATACTCAACCTCACTCGGCCGAGGCATTTGCTGGGGTGGCATTGCCCGCGTTTGGAGCTTACGAATTACTCGCTCCCAAGTTTCCGCTTCTCGCACCACACTTTCATGAGATATTTCTGGAATAATTAGTCCAGCATTAGCTAACTGTTCGTTGTGACAAGCAACACAGTATTGATTCACCAATTGCTGATATTGCGCAGTCTCCTCAGAACGAGGTATTTGTGAACTAGAAGGTAAGCTAAAACTGACCAGAAAAAATAGAATCCAGACCAATCGCAGACGCTCCTTTTCTCTGCGTAAGGTATTAATTCTCAAGGGCAAACCTGTCACTTTTTTATTCCCCTAAAATTTTTTATGCTCTTGTTAGCAATATTACCGACCTTAACCGATAACATGCTAATTTTTTTGGGGTTTTAGCATTTTTACTATAGCCACAAGCCGCTTGTATGTCAAAAGCTACGGTGGTACCGTTAAATGAAGCTAACCAAAGTTTCCATAACATGCAAAGATTCAGAATAAAGCAAGTAAAACCGGTTATCTCTGTCGGTTTTGTCCTTTGTCTAATCAGCATTTCGATGCTAACTAATGCTAGCACCCCACTCATAGAAGCTACCAAGAATCAGAATCGGATTGAGGTAGAGGCGTTGCTTGACAAAGGAGTCGATGCCGATGAACCACAAGGCGATGGTGCAACTGCCTTGCATTGGGCAGCCTATAGAAACGATACAGTTTTAACGGATAACCTGCTAAAACATGGAGCAAACCCAAATTCTTCCGATGATCATGGCGTTACTCCTTTATCTCTCGCAGTCCTCAATGCCAATCTAGATTTGGTGAGACTATTGCTTACAGGTGGAGCGAATCCCAATGCGAGGCAAATTAACGGGCAAACACCTCTCATGGTTGCATCGCGAGTAGGTAAGAAATCAATCGTTGAAGCCCTTTTAAATTCAGGGGCCAATGTAAACGATGCAGAGAAGACTAAAAAACACACTGCGCTAATGGTAGCAGTTGCAGGTCAACACGAGGATGTCGCCAAACTTTTGATCGAACACGGGGCTGACGTTGGAGCAAAGTCGATCAACAGTTTTACTCCACTTCTATTTGCTGCGCAGCAGGGAAATATAGAGTTAGGAAGGCTGCTATTAGCATTTGGAGCAGATGTGAATGAATCCGCACCAGACGGCATTTCCGGCAATACCAACGCGCGTTACCGCCTAATTCCAGACACAAGTGCAAGCGCTTTACTGGTCGCGATAGATAGCGGGCATGAAGAAATGGCAATTTTCCTGCTCGAGAAAGGTGCGAATCCCACCCTAAACGGAGCCGGCCGAACTGCTCTTCACTCAGCGGTCCAGCACGAAATGCATGACCTAGCAAAAACCCTTCTTACTCACGGAGCCGATCCAAACGCCAAATTAACAAGGAATATGCCAGTCTTCTCGAGAGTAATCTTGATTGATAACGGACTGGCAGTAAACAAGTTGGGAGCGACCCCCTTCTTTCTTGCCGCGGGTTTTAACGACATAAGAATGATGGATTTATTATTAGAGGGCGGTGCAGATCCATTCATAAATTCAGATGATGGAACCACACCTTTAATGGTGGCAGCAGGAGCCGATTTCGTTGAGGGTCAAGACAAATATAACCGCCGCTGGTTTGAAGACAATATCGTTGGACTTCAAAACGCTGCCCTCCCTGCCGTAGAAAGATGTTTGGAATTAGGTATAGACATCAACGCTAGAAACGAGGATAACCAGACTGCTCTGCATGGCGCAGTTTATCTCGCTGGCATCGATCTCCTAACTTTTATGGTAAAGCACGGAGCCGATTTGAATGCGATAAATAAAAGAGGTCAGACCCCTTGGATGATCGCAGCAAAGGGAGAGTACCGCGCGGGTTCAGTGCAGATTCTTCCTCACATAGCAGACCATCTCGAGTCCCTTGGTGCCGACACTAGTCTTGGAAATGACCTAGGTCGCTACTGGCAAAGGGAAGCCCAGTAAACCAAGGAATACTTCACAAGCGAGACCTTCTAATGCCCAAAGAAATCAGGAATTCTCTACTCAGCAGAAGACATTTTCTTAGAGAAACTTCGGTAGTGGCAATTGGGTCACTAATTTCTCCCAGTCAACTCCTGGGTCAAGCGACCTCTGCAGATAAGAATGTTACTGTCTCAGGCATCGAGGTTTCGACCGTTTCAGTGACTGATCGTACTAACTGGATTATTGTTTCTCTCGGCGGGACAAATGGTATCAAAGGATTTGGTGAAGCTTCCCTTGGTCGTCGATCAGAATTGAGTGAGCTTAAGGAATTTTTTGAATTAGTCAAAGGAGAATCGCCCTTTGAGGTCCAACGCTATAGACAACTTGGCTGGTCGAAAGCCTCAAGTGGAAATCGCGCGATTGCAACAGCTTTTAGTGCTGTTGAGCAAGCATTGTGGGATCTAATTTCAAAATCGTTAGATGTACCTTTTTACAATTTAGTTGGCGGTAAATTTAACGATGTGCTGCCAGTTTATGCAAATATTAATCGTGCCACGTCGCGACGGGATCCTAGCGGATTCGCAGAAAAAGCAGTCGCGGCCGTTGAGGATGGTTTCAACGCAATTAAAGCAGCTCCTTTCGACGGATTTCCATCTCTTGATTCCGCACCAGGAGATATAAACTCAGCAAGGGATCTTGGTATTGCATGCATCTACGCCATGAGAGAAGCCGTTGGTGATGATATTGACATCAAAATCGATGCACATAGCTTCTTCGACACTGAATTAGCAATCTCAATTGCACGTGACCTTGAGGCCGCAAATCTAAGCTGGTATGAAGAACCTATCGCACCAACCCAAACAGAGAATACCCGTATAATTCATGACGCGATTCCACAGAAAGTTGCCGGCGGAGAGTTTCTATTTGGGGTCAATGGCTTTAAACCTCTTTGCGAGGCCTCTGCGGTGGACATAATTATGCCAGACGTGAAACATTGTGGCGGGGTATGGGAAGCGATGAAAATTTCTGCGTTTGCCGAGGCACATGGAGTAAAAGTATCTCCCCATAATCCGAGTGGACCAGTATCTACTGCGGTCTCTGCTTCCTTATGTGCTGTAATTCCCAACTTTGATGTACTCGAATATCAATGGGGTGAGCAAGGCTGGAGAAATACGTTAGTAGAACCAACAGAGGCTTTTATCGACGGTTCAATAATTATCTCTGACCGACCTGGCTTTGGTATAAGCATAAATGATCAGGTTTTGCAGGCGCATCGAGTATGAAATTAAAAAGTGAATGATTGTCTGGTCGAAATCGGAGAAAACAACTAAAATTTCAAGCAGCAATTGAATTTGGAGAAAGATATGTCTCGTCCACTTATACTCCTTTGTATGATCGGCAACCTTTTGCTGTTACCTTTATTTTCAAGCGCTCAAAACCAGAACTTAAATTCGTACTTTGAAAAAAGAACGGCTTGGGGTGACCCAAATATTCAAGGGGTTTGGGATAAGAGAACAATCACGCCTCTCGAGAGACCTGCGCGTTTTGAAAATAGAGCGTTCCTCTCTCCAGAGGAAATTCTCGAGTATGAAGCAGCGAGTGCCGAGAGAGAGGACGGTCGCCCCCTGGATTTCAGCCGAACGAGCATTTCAGTCCATGATCCGGATGATCTAGACTATGGTTCCAAATACGTGACTACGGGTCAAACTTCATTAGTTGTTGAGCCTTCCAACGGAAGAATACCTGCTTACACAGAAGCGGCTAACAAACGTGCTGAAGAGGCAAGAAAAATGAGGGAGGGACGGGGACCTGCGGATAGTTGGATCGATCGTAATTTATCTGAACGCTGCTTAACTTGGGGAGTACCACAAGGAATGCTACCGCAGCCATACAACAATAACCTGAAGATTTTGCAGACTCCGGACCACGTAATGTTTTATCTTGAAATGGCTCATGATGTCAGAATAATACCCCTTGATGGAAGGCCGCACTTGCCCGAAAATTTAAGGCAATGGCATGGAGATTCCCGTGGCCACTGGGAGGGCGATACATTAGTTGTTCGCACTAAGAATTTCTCGCCAAAATCAAATTTTAGAAGGGCAAACGTTGCGCTAGAAACAGAGGAACGTTTTCGTCGAAATGCCGAAGACCAATTAGAGTACATACTCAAGATAAAGGATGACACCACCTGGGTGAGCGAATGGTCTGTTTCATACCCTATGGAGCGAAGCGACGGACCTATTTATGAGTTTGCGTGCCATGAGGGAAACTACGGCTTG
>Ga0208624_1001419_pt1 | contig 11383 bp, 7 predicted proteins | sample Knorr_S23_td_DCM_FD_185607 | JGI IMG/M metagenome (GOLD analysis project Ga0208624, IMG submission 185607) | Marine microbial communities from Southern Atlantic Ocean transect - Knorr_S23_td_DCM_ad_71m_LV_A (SPAdes) (version 2) | ecosystem: Environmental > Aquatic > Marine > Oceanic | place...
GAAGGGCGTTGAATCATTGAAGTTCCATACACCACTCAAGTCAGGTTGTTCAAATTCGTTAAGCGGAACACTGAACTCAGCAGCCAAAACAAATTCTGCTATAAAAAAAAATAAAAGTGATAAAAGCTTCATATTTGGATTAACGTGGTTTTTGTCATTACTTCATTGGTGATCATGGATAACTAATCGAACTATCAAGCGCTTTCAATCATTTTCGGCCTTTGCTGCAGAAAGTCGGTCCTCCGCTCATAAGCTAAACCAAACTCAAGGACTTTTCGGTCCTGCCCAAAGTTAGCCATGATTTGTATACCCATTGGCCTTCCAGCCTTATCAAAACCGACGGGAACATTAATAACAGGAATACCTCCTAAACTTGCAAGGATGACGATTTCCATCCAGCGGTGATAGGTATCCATTTTGCGACCTTCAATTTCGCTAGGCCATTTAACCTCCTTCGGGTAGGGAAAAACTTGCGCCGAAGGGATAGCCAAAAAATCGTATTCTTCAAACAAACGATCCAGTTCCTGATACCACTCTCCCCGGACAGCATTCGCTGTCGCCCGATCACCCTCGGTTAAGTATTGTGATTGCTCAATCTCCCATTTTAGTTCCGGTTTTAGCTTTTCACTTAAAGCTGGGTCATCAAGAAATCTTTTCATACTTGCACGGCCCAGATGTCTCAATGTTGTCCAACTAAACCAGAGATCGTTAGGTTCAAACCTCGGGCGAACCTCTGCAACGACAGCGCCTTCTCGATTGATTTCCTCCATAGCACCTCGGCATAAATCAAGAATTCCGGTTTCTAAGGCAAAGTAGCCATCTAAACTTCCTAGCCAGCCAATTTTAACGCGAGAAAGATCTATTGGAGAAAAGTCTGATCCAAGATCCACTGCGGCAATCGTTTTCAGGAACTGGATAGTATCCTCAGTGTTTCGTCCCATAGGTCCCGATGTAGAGAGGCCCCTTCGATCCGTTGAGCCACCGCTGATTACATTAGTGCTTGGACGAAATCCAATGACATTGTTAAACGCACCGGGGTTTCTTAAGGACCCCATCATGTCACTGCCATCAGCAACTGGCAGCATCTGCGTGCCTAGAGCACTGCCCGCGCCACCGCTGCTCCCTCCCGAGGTGAGCGCTGGATCGTAAGCACATCCAGTCGCACCAAAAATGGAGTTATACGATTGAGATCCAAGACCAAATTCAGGAGTATTAGTTTTACCAATGAAAATCGCACCGGCTGCACGGATACGGGACACCATGGCACTATCGTGCTCAGCTATCCGATCAGCGTACAATAATGAACCGCTTGTGTGCCTCAACCCCTCAACAGCAGCCAAATCTTTGACAGCGTGAGGCATACCATGCATCCAGCCTCTGTATCGTCCTGCAGCAAGTTCATCATCTGCCTCTTTTGCTTGCCTCAGTAAATCCTGCTCTGGTTGCAGACTCACTATCGCGTTATAGACACTATTGTACTTTTCTATGCGTGACAAATAGGCCTGCATGACCTCAACACAGCTTGCGTGTTTCTCGCGAATGACTTGGGACAGATCAACAGCACTTAAACTCGTTATATCGCTAGGCAACATCGCTGCAAAACCTCGTTTAGACATTGAATAGGGAATGGTCATCGCCAAAGATAACTTGCTCGTTCCCGCTAAAAATGCTCTCCTTTTCATCTTTATCTCCTGACAATAATCATTTTAATCCAACTCAATCTAAAGCGACGCTAAGACTCCATAAGCATCAAATCTGAGTGGTATATGTTAATTTAAAAAGTCAGTAACATATAGTATGAATAACCTTTAAGATGTGGGAATAATTGCCCTAATTCTCTAGATCTGACGAGTGGGTTTTCATGAAACTTGAACTGTAACTATACAGATAATTTTTCCAAACAGGCTCCACTAAAATATGAATATCAAGGCCGTTTTACAGGGAATTCTGCTACATAGCTGTTTACTCGGAAATTCAATGGTTCTCCAAGCACAGGACAACGTTGCTATCAAAGAACTCGTGTCCCGTCTCGATCTGGAAAGCTACAAATCTGTAATAAAAGGCTTGACCCAGTTCGGCGACAGGCGTCAAGGTACCAGCAGAAATCAAAAGGCTGTCGACTGGATTGAGCAACAACTTCAGACTGTTGGTTGCTCCAACACGAAACGTCTCACTTACACCTACGACCCCGAGCCTCGCCCTCCAAGACGAAGGCAAAGCGCGTCCGAACCAACTGACTTAACAACACCAACTGGAGGAAACGTTGGCAGGAATGGCAGTGGACCCGGCGGTTCCTCAATCTTTGGTTATCGATCTCAAACCGGAGTAAATAGAGATTTAATGGCACAACCCGATGAGCGCATTAGAGAACTCAATCGAGAGGAGCCCACGAATGGTCCTCGAACAGAGGTTTATTGCACGAAAATTGGAACAACTCGACCTCATGAAATGTATATTCTTGGTGCTCATATGGACGGCCATGGTGTGAATGAAGCAGTAAATGATAATGCCTCGGGTACAGCATTGGTAATGGAGTTGGCTAGGATACTTAATTCAAGCGATGTCGAAACAGAAATTTCTATCAGATTTGCTCTCTGGAATAACGAGGAAACCGGCCTCAATGGCGCTTACTCGTATGTGAGACAAAGAAAAGAACTCCAAGGTATAGAAAATCCACCAGGGTCTGGAGAGTATCCGGAACCGACTTGGCTGGGCATGATTCAACACGACATGATGCTTTGGGATCATGGTGCACCTGGCCCTGATGGCAAAGTTAGCAGAGATCAGCGAAGAGAAGCTGACATAAATATCGAGTTTCAATCTAATTCATACTTTGCAGAAGCCTCGATGAAATTAGCTTTCCGATTTAAAGCTGCGGCTGATGCCTATAATACTGATTTTCCTGCAACTGTCGGACCACACATGACAAATACGGACTCCACGCCATTCATGAACGAAGTGCCATCGATAAGCTTAAGAGAAAATGAGCGCGGCGCTCAAACCGGTGCCGGCTGGAACCCAACTTGGCATACGCCTCTGGACGTGTGGACAACATTCAATGATGATGATTTTCGACTTGGTCTAAACGCAGCTCAGACAACGCTATCCGCTATCGCAGATCTTACTGGCGCTACGATTAAGGACTAAGCATTCTCGAACAATAGATCCAGAACACAAACTTCTTTTCCTAATCAAAACCTGATTAGTCTTGCTGTCCGGATTGCCCCAAGGATTCAAGCATTCGCCAACCACCCAGAATTCCCGCCATGCTGTAGTTACCTTCATGACAAGCGTACTCATAGATGGGTAAGTCGGCTCTGGTCATTGGGAACATCACTGTCCATGGCTCGGTCCAAGTCGAAGGGTCCTCGATAGTAAACTCATACCCCAAGGTGTCTGCATCAATCATCCAGAATTTTTCAGTAAGCTGCATGCTTGATGAAGAGTTGCCAAAAGCCGTGTCTCTCAGAAAATTTTTAGTCTCGACTATCATAGTGTCGCCTTCCCAATATCCAATTGAGTCACCTTCCCATTTTCTAGGAACATCTCTGTGCTGCGAATTTTCTAGGCGAACCGGTCTTATGTTATGAATCATTTCATTGTGAAGTAGGAAATAATCGCCAGTCTGAACAATTTGGACGTTATTGTTGTAGGCGCTCGGGATCATAGGTGGGCCCGAATTAAAGCCCATAATGCACCTTTCCGCTAAGGGCCTAACTTCAATTCCTTCCGCCAAGCGGGCTAATTCCCGGCGCTCAGCGCTGCGCTGCTGAGCTGCTTCTGTCAAAGCCGGGATCCTCCCGTTACTTGGATAAGTTACAAGTGAAGTTCGCCTATCTTCTAGTAACTCCTCGCCTCGGTCATACCAGAATTGATTGTAGTCGCCTGTGGTTGTAGTGTCGGTAAAATTATCTCGATCTCTACGCTCTCTCTCTTCCTCTTCAAACGCAGCGAATTCCTCAGCCGTCAGATACTCCTTATCTCCCAATGCCTCCGGCCTTTGAAATGGTGTTATCGTTCTAAAATCCCAAGTTCCCTGCATATCAGGCTTACCATTAGTTAGACGGGGAATTTCCTCTGTTTGTGCGCATAAGCTTATAGGGAAATAAAGAATACTCGCTAGAAAAATCGAAAATGCTTTCTTTTTATTGTGGTAGTTTTGAATGCTCATCCAAATCTCCTCTTTATAGTCAAGCAACATATCTATGGTTGGAAAAATACATTACGCTTGCGAGATAAATTAATCAAGAATCTACGAAGTAATACGTCGCAAATATAAAGCTAAAATATTACCGCAATCTACGACGCTCATTAGCGCTCAACCTGACAGGAAAAGTTTTCAGCCTCATCACTGCTTCCATCTCCGTCATATACCGCTATCTCAGGGTACGGGCAAAGCGGGCGACTCCTATCCACAACTCCATCAGAACGGTGAACAGCTATAATTTCATCTGGTGCTCGATCGTTTTCCACCCAGTCTTCTATTGCCGTAAGTGAATCAAAGCTGTTTGGTCCAGGACCACCACCACAGTGCCCCATACCCGGCGCCATAAACAACCTGAAAGAGTCATGGATATTTTCTCGGCCACCATGAACTTGCATCACTCTATCGTAATATTGGGTAACATTAGCTGGAGAAATCTGCGGGTCAGCCCATCCGTGATAGGCTAATAATTTCCCTCCACCTTCAATAAATTCAAAAAGATCGGGGCTGAGCGCATTTAATGTGTCGTCATCTTTTCTTTCACCCGCAGCGATAGCAAATTCAAATAGGAATTGGTCTATGGACCAACTTTCGTCCTCATATACAAGGTACCGGAACTGCTCGAGGCCAGTGGCCCGAGCAGAAGCTGTCCAACCCAAATCAGTCCAGCCCAATTCACTTCCTGGGAATAACCCGGTAATTTCTCTACCAGTGCGGGTATTAATAGGCGAAGAATACATCATTCTTGCTGTCTCAATTTGCGCTTCAGTAAGACATGCACCAGTTTTCTCGGCCTCACACTGAAGGACAGCAGGATCGAATGCACACTGGTTGGGTCTGCCTATCAACAGATCTTGAACCCCATCACCCGCGTCACAAAAGTTCACAGCCTCCTTGTAGAGAAGCTCTCTATCAGGCTGTTTAAGTTGCAACAGCGGATCTGACATTGTGTGTGCCTCCATGCGAAGCGCTGCTGCGGCTCTGCCTGTCCAATCTAGACCAGGCGCCCCAGCGACAATACCGTCAAAGTCAGTAGGAAACCTCTGCGCTTCTTTCATGGCCTGACGGCCTCCTGCCGAGCATCCTGTGAAATAGGAATAATTCGGCGATTGATCATAGAACGCGCTGATTACTTGCTTGGAAGTCTCTGCCATCTCATGCACAGCACGCCAACCGAAATCGTTTACTTTCTCTGGTCGACCTAGTCCAAAACTTGCGGTATTCCCAACATGGCCTGTATCTGTTGAGCTCGTCGCGTATCCCTTACCAAGAGGCATTGCCATTGCCGAGTGGCGAATGTTTCCAGTGAATGCTCCGTTTCCTACGGCAAGATATTTTCCATTCCAGGTTTCTGTAGGCAACCATACCTCAACGTTAATCTGAGAATCAGGAGATGGTGTCAGAACCAATGAAACCCTACAAAATTCTGGCAAGTCCGCATAAATTTCGGTGTTCGCAACACCCCCCTGAGAGTCGAACTCTCCGGCCAGAACTATCCGAGATTCTGTCACTGATACATTTGCAATGGACTCACTAAGTAAATCCTCACAGGATTTAGACCATCCCAAGGATGATAATAGACTCATGAGACAAAAAAACCCTGAAGATCGGCAAGAAGACATCGCTGGTTCCTTTTTTTAAGTACCCTCAAAGCATAAACACCCTTCGAGATAGAGTCCATAGTGCAAAGCGCATGAGAAACATTTAGGATTAACCTTTAGTTTATATTCAGGAGCGGCGTAAAAATGTGGAAAAAAGCTAGGTTACCTGCATTTTTATTACCAATCACTATCTCGCTGGGTATTGATGCCTTTGCTCAAAGCTCATCCAACTTTGATTTTACGCCCGTCACACAAAGTATGCTAAATGATCCAAAACCTCAGGATTGGTTGATGTGGAGGGGTGGCTATGAGAATTGGGGATATAGCCCTTTGACGGAAATCAATCGAGATAACGTCGATGACCTTCGACTCGCTTGGTCTTGGGAATTTGCACCAGCTGCGCCTGGTTCAAACGGAATGCAAGTCGAACCCACAGTCTATGATGGAGTCATGTACATCCGGCACTCTAATGAAAAGTACTCAGCACATAATGCCGCGAATGGAGACCTAATTTGGGAATATTCAAGACCTCTTGCATCAGAAGTAACTGGTTATGAAACGAGATTGACCGTGCACCGAGGTAGGGGGGTGTTTATTTATGAGGACAAACTTATTTCACATGCAACTGACGGAATGCTTTTTGCGTTAGATCCCCGAGACGGAAGCTTAATTTGGGAGGTCGCAATGCAAGACTTTCGTTCCGGGCAACAACCTAGTGGGGCGCCAGTCGCATTTAATGGTTCACTAGTCGTGCCCTATAACTGTACGGCGTGGACTGCACCTGACCCTTGTCATCTGTCTGCTTATAGCACGGAGGATGGATCGCTCCTCTGGCGATGGTTCACTAGCCCAACTCCGGATGATCCAATGCACAACACTTGGGGCGACGATCCGCAAATCTATCCGCTGGAAAGACGCAGAAATATGTCACCTTGGATGACGCCAGCGGTTGATAAAGAGCGAGGGCTATTTATCTTCGGTATTGGCTCCAGCGCCCCCCAACAGCCAGAATTGGCAGGCACAAACGGCGAGTATCCAGATCGGTTATATCAAGGATCTACCGTTGCGCTCCATTATCGAACAGGAGAGCTAGCTTGGTGGGCACAACATCATTCTGACATGTGGAATGATGATGCCGTATATGACCGAATTCTTGTGACTACAACTGTTAACCCAAACCCCCCAACACCCTTAGGTATTAATCCCGATATAAACCCTAGTGAAACAAAAGATTTGGTTGTCGGGTCATTCTCTAAGGATGCCATTTTTTATGCTTACGATCGGTCGGACGGCGAATTTCTGTATGCCAGACCCACTGCCTATCAGAATATAATCGCAGGATATGATGGGTCAACTGGCGCTTATCAAATTGCACCTAATGCTATTATGACCGCTGATATTGAGCATGAGGCAACTATTTGTCGTGAAAACCGACAGATACCCCAAGGTGCGTACAGTCCCTTAACTAACGCTTACTACGTGCCAGCCTTCAACGGACCTTGCTCGGTCATGAAACTAAATTCTCTGGAACCTTCTCTGGAGACTGGTTACAACACATCATACATAGCAACCGTTCCGACACCCGCTGGCCATTTAGGGCAACCAGAGGCGATAAATGTTGAGACTGGTGAATCTTTGTGGAGGCTCGAACGAGAGACTCCCCTTTACGGAATGCTGACTACAGGTGGAGGGCTTCTATTTGCAGCTGACACAAATCGTCGGTTCTACGCAATCGATCAATGGACAGGCGAGACTCTCTGGACAACAATTTTAAATGGAGCCAGCGATATGGCGCCAATCTCCTTCGGCGTCAACGAAAAGCAATACGTTGCTGTGCTTGCGCCGTCTGGCACCCAAGCCGCTGCACAGCATGCTGGTCAACTTGGTTTGAGCGCGACCACGGGCGTTTCTAACGTTGGGCACACTCTGTTTGTCTTTTCTTTATGATGAATCTAAAAATGACAAGTGGCTCTAAACTTAATTGGTCGCTGCCCTTCGGATCAGATTAAGCCCTCATAAGCTGAATCGGCTGTTCCTAGTCGATCTATCTTGACACCCATTCTCTGTGCAAGCGACACATGAATAGAGGCTAAATCAGTTGGCTCACTATGCTCAATATACCTACCTGTCTTTATAGTTCCCGCACCTCGACCAGCCAACAAGGTAGGCAAATGAGACGCATCATGTTCGTTCCCATCTCCTATCGCAGCTCCCATCAAGATCATTGAATTATCCAACAGAGTGCTGCCGTCAGGTTCCCGAATACTCTTCATTCGATCCAAAAGATAGGCGACTTGCGAGTGGTGCCATCGAACAACTTCTGCATACATGTCACGCTTTTGCTCAACTGATTCCCAAGAGGTTGTGCCGTCATCATCTTCAGTCATCCCTGAGGCGTTCTGATAGTGAGACAACGCGTGCCAAGTACCTTCTACTTCAGGTATGAAATTAAAATAACGGTTTGATTGACCGTGATCTAGCATGAAAGTAATCACGCGAGTCGCGTCTGATTGAAACGCCAGAATCATAAGATCCATCATTAGTCGGACATAAGATTCGTGGTTTGCTGGTATACCAGGAGTCGGAGCTACTAACGTATCGGTAAGGGCTCGATCGTTAAGCATCTCTGTGGATTGTCTCTCTGCAAACTCGATACGCCTCTCTAAGGCGCGAATGGACTCAAAATATTCGTCTAAGCGCAAACTATCGGCTGCGCTGACAACGTTTGCTAGAGATCTCGCATCAGCCAATACCGAATCCATCACCGAGCGATTGCTATTGACACTGCTTTTCGTGCTGAACATCCGGTCAAAAATAGTTCGAGGTTCGATCTCTCGAGCCATCGGGCGATCTGGCGCAGACCATGAAATAGCGTTTCGCGGCAACGAATTTGAAAAATAACCTTCTCCCTTAGTGGACATTTCCAATGAAGGAAGCAATGTCTGATCCCTGAGATGTCGGGCAACGATCTGGTCTGCAGACAGCCCGCCCGCATTAACCCCTCGAGAATCATAGCCGTGGCCAGTCAGCCAGGTCGGAGTACCATCTACGTGTCCATTACCCTCTGGAGTCCACATGTTGCTGGGGATTATAAGATCTTCCTTGAAGGGTTCTAGAGGGTTCATCCACTCGTTTAACCTTAATAGCTCGCCGTTGGGTCCAGTTTTTTCTGGGTACCAGATACCTCTCGGAATACCGTTTGGAAAATAGAGATAAGCCAGGCGATTTTTAGAGTTCGACAATGAGTTTTGGGCAAAAGCGGAAGTGACATCTAACAACGGAAGTGCAATGCTTGCCCCAATTCCTCGCAAGACTTTTCGCCTCGAATAAGTAGTCGGTTTCATTAGTGAATCTCCTCTGCCGGATTCTTTTTATACTGAAATGGATAACTAGCTACAACCTTTTGTATTAGCGTTTGAAATTTGTAGTCATCCTCTTCTAAGGAACCCATTATTTCTCTGATTGCGGGCTCATCATAATACTCAAGTTGCCTTCCCAAGGAGTAAGCCAGCATTTTCGTGACTACCTGACGCACTAAATCTGGGTGACGATCACGCAGCAACGTCTCCTTCAAACCAACCGGCCCTTCAAAGCCCTCCCCGTCAGGTAGGGATCCTTGAGCAGCAATTGGACGCTTAGTTGTCTTGAAATGTATCGTTAATGGTTCTGGGCTAGATTCTGTATTTATTGTTATCGACTCGTCTGCTTCCTCTTCAGAATCTACTCTGACCCTGAAATCATAGGTATCACGCCACTGCCCAAAATAAGAAAAATTCTCCATGCTAAATCCGATTGGATCTATTCGGCTGTGGCATCCACGGCAATACTCGTTTGAGGAATGCATCTCCACTTTTTCTCGAAAACTCATTTCCTGCATTTCCTGAAGTTCTTGGCTTAAGACACCCACGTTTGGCGGAGGCTCAGGAGGGGGCGTACCAAGAATAGTGTCAAGAACATAGACACCTCTTTTGACAGGGCTAGTCGTCTTATAATTGGAGGTCAGAGCCAAAATGCTTGCATGACCGAGAATACCCCCCCGATTCGGATCTTTGAGTTCAATCCTTCGCATTTGGTCGCCGGATACATCATCAATGCCGTATAGGGTAGACGCTAACTCCTCATTAACATAAGTGAAGTCCGCGTCGATTAGCGTTCTGATGGGGAGATTTTCCTTTACTAAAGACATGAAAAACATTGAAGTCTCATCCCGCATGGCCGCCATCAGGGTATCCGTACACCATGGGTTATCAATCGGATCCAACCAAATCCGAGTACCAACGTTGTGAAACCCCAACCACTGGGCCGCAAAAACATTCCCCAAGGTAACCGCCTTTTCATCCATCAACATCCTCGAAACCTGCTTTTCAAGAACGACCGGATCGCTGAGCCTTCCCGCCTCTGCCAGCTCAAAAAGCTCTTCATCTGGCATGGTTGCCCAAAGGAAGTAAGATAGTCTAGAAGCTAACTCCCAATCAGAAACCCTATAGGCGCCAGACTCTTGTCGCCCGGCCTCAACGCGAAGCAAGAACTTAGGAGAAATGAGGGTTGACTGGATTACTTGTTTAATCGCCGCTTCAACTGACAGGCCCAGCTCTATTGCTTCAGAGTACTGTTCGGCCGCCCGGAACAACTCTTCTTCGGTTACAGGCCGTCGATAAGCCCTAGTTAGGAAATTTGACAATACGTAACGGCTATCAAATCCATCATTTGCATTGCCGGTTGGGTTAACTTTGAAGATCATCTCACGAGTCTTGAAGTGCTGGGCAGTGTCTGGCACATCAGGCAAGGCCAGATCGACCACCGTCTGAGCAGCTCCGATATACCTCTCCATAAGCGCGGGTTGCAGAAAAAGCGTGTTAGAGGAATTTTCAAACCCACTATTTCCAATTAATTCTGTGGGGAATCGTTCGGTGACATTCAGCTCGACACCGAAAAGATCGCGGATAGTATTATCGTATTCAGTATGAGTCAGACGTCTCATCAATTCGAATCCAGGATTATCAAGCAAGGAGAAATCATAGTTTTCAATGTTGTCGCGCAAAAGTTCCAACATTCTGTTTCTCTCTGAAACCGATGGTTGTGGAGCGCCTGGAGGAGGCATCTTGCCAACATCTAGCGCACCGATCACTCGGCGCCAAATCTCTATGTTTTTAACCAACGGCTGTTCCTGAGTTAATGAGGTCAGGTTGATGCCGGCTGTCTGAGTTTCAGGTCCGTGGCAGGAGGAGCAATTCTGTTCAAATAAAGTTCCAAGTTCATGCGCCTCATCCGATATCTGCCCGAACACGGCCCCTGTCAACAAGGATAGGAAGCAAAGAGTTAGGGATTTAAATACGCTATGAATTCTCATTTTTACCCGTATCGCTATGTTTAGGGTCTGCTTGCTAAATTTTTTGAATCGAAAAAAAACACAAGAATCCCGGCTCAAGAAATGTCCAGAACGATTTTTAACAATTATGACACCAATGGAGCAAATGATGCACCTTTTGGGTCCTCGTCCATAACTCGAAAGGTCATATATTGGTAAACAACTTAGTTTAATTCTGGATCTTTGCCCGCAAAAATTGGCGCATCACGA
>Ga0208624_1001420_pt1 | contig 11382 bp, 12 predicted proteins | sample Knorr_S23_td_DCM_FD_185607 | JGI IMG/M metagenome (GOLD analysis project Ga0208624, IMG submission 185607) | Marine microbial communities from Southern Atlantic Ocean transect - Knorr_S23_td_DCM_ad_71m_LV_A (SPAdes) (version 2) | ecosystem: Environmental > Aquatic > Marine > Oceanic | place...
CAAATAAACATTGTTGCTTTTGGACTTTCAACCTTCCAACCAGCCTTATTGAGACCCTCAATTAGAACATCTCTTCTAGATTGATACATATCTCGGATTTCGTCGACATATTTATCGCCCTCATCTAGAGCTTTTATTGCTGCTACTTGAATGGGAGTAAATAATCCATAATCAAAGTAAGACTTAATTCTAGATAAAGCTGACAATAGCTCTTTATTGCCACAACAAAACCCAACTCTCCATCCCGGCATGTTATAACTTTTTGATAAAGTGAAAAACTCAACGGCAACATCTTTTGCACCATCAACTTGTAAAATTGAGGGGGCTTTATACCCATCGAAACATATGTCGGCATAAGCTAAATCTTGGATAACCCAAATTTTATTTTTTTTGGCAAAATCAACAATTTTTTCGAAGAAATCTATCTCAACACATTCAGTGGAAGGATTGCCAGGAAAGTTTAAAACTAACATTTTTGGTTTTGGGAAAGTATTTGTTACAGCCGATTCCAGCTCTGAGAAAAAATCAATATCTTCACCTATTGGAACATGTCTAATATCAGCGCCAGCAATTACAAATCCATAGGGATGAATAGGGTAAGAAGGATTTGGAACCAAGACACCATCCCCTTGATCAAGTGTTGCTAAAGCAAGATGACCTAAGCCTTCTTTAGAGCCCATAGTAACAACAGCCTCGGTTTCAGGATCAAGTTCAACGCTATACTTTCTGCTGTACCAATCACATATAGCCTTTCTTAGTCTGGGTATCCCTTTCGATTGAGAATATCGATGTGTTGGACCCTTCAATACGGACTCTCTGAGCTTTTCAACTATTTCTTCTGGTGTAGACTGATCAGGATTGCCCATTCCAAAATCAATAATATCTTCGCCTCTTTTTCTAGCAGCAGCTTTTAGTTTTTGGATTTCATCAAAAACATAAGGGGGAAGCTTATTAACTCTGGGAAAATTACTATCCATACATCAATTCTAGCCGCTACTTGAAAGAATATTAAGTAAATCTTCAGGAGGCAAATAACCAGGAATCATTTTCCCTTGGTCTGTGATGATTGAAGGTGTACCTTGAACGCCAATGGCATTTCCAAGATTAAAATGCTTTCCAACAGGATTGTCTTCGCACAAATCCTGTTTTATTTCTTTTCCTTGCTTTAGGAGAGTCAAAGAGTAGTTAGGATCATCATTACACCAAGCAGAGCTAATTTTGTTGTATGACTCGGATCCAATACCTGCTCTAGGATAAGCTAGATAGTTGATTTTTATTCCCAGATCTAAATAAGCATCGATTTGATTATGAAACTGTCTGCAGTATCCGCAATCAACATCTGTGAAAACAAATATACTGTGATTAACAATTTCTGGCTCAAAAACAATGAGTTCATCATTATCAAGGTTTTGGGTTAAGGTCTTCCTTTGATAGTTTCTTCTTGATTCGGATTTATTGACGAGGCCTTCTTTGGTAATTAAGTAAATGTCACCAGAAACAAGATAATTTCCATCTGAAGAAACGAATAAAGGCTCTATTCCCTGAAAGTTAACTTCATAAAAACCCTCAATATCGGTTTTTTGAATTGACAATAATTCAATTTCGGTTGGTAAAATCGATAGAAGTTTTTCCTCTACCTCCTTCAAGTTCAATGGACTTTCTGCAGAGTTGTGCAAACTAAATACGGCAAGAATTGAAGCAAGCAGTAACTTATATTTATGCAAATAAAATTTCATAATTATCCTCTAGGATGATGTTCATTATGTAATTCTTTCATTCTGTGTCTAGCTACTTCTGTATAAATTTGAGTAGTTGATAAACTTGAATGTCCTAAAAGTAACTGAACTGTTCTTAGATCTGCCCCATGATTTATTAAATGTGTAGCAAAAGCATGCCTTAGAGTATGAGGGGAAAGGTCCTTTTTTATAGATGCCTTTTCAGCATAGTCTTTCACACGATGCCAAAAAGTTTGCCTTGTCATAGATTTACCTCTTTTACTGAGAAACAATTCTGAAACCTTAAGATTGTCTTTTATTAAATTAGGTCTACTCCTACTAGTATACTTTTCTAACCAATATAGCGCCTCCTCTCCCATAGGAATAAGCCTTTCTTTATCACCTTTGCCTATAACCCTAATAATCCCTTGCCTGAAGTTTAAATTTATAATATCCAACTCTATGAGTTCCGAAACTCTTAAGCCACATGCGTAAATTAGCTCCAACATAGCCCTATCTCTTAATCCAATATCATCTTCAACATCAGGAGCATTTATAAGCCTATCAACCTCATCCTCTGATAGTGTTTTTGGTAAGGAATGTCCCAGCTTTGGGCTTTCGACTTTATCGGTAGGATTTTTTTCTAAGTTGTGCTTAGTAGTTAGATGAGAATAAAAGGCTCTCAAGCTTGATAGAGATCTTGCAGTTGATCTACTGCTGTAACCATCTTTCAGCCTGCTTGCCAAATAATCGAGCAAATCGACCCTCTCTACATCTAATAATGATTTGCCCTTATACCATTTGGAGAAAGATGAGAGATCATGCCTATAAGCTGAAAGAGTATTTTTACTAAGTCCCTTCTCAAGCCACAATTCATCGATAAAAATATCGATAAGGTTTTCTGATTTTAGTTCACTTAGGCTCATTAGAAAATATGAGCAAGAATAGGATTAACTAAGTTTTTCTTTGATCCTAGCAGATCGTCCAGTTCTTTCTCGAAGGTAAAAAAGCTTAGCTTGTCTAACGTCTCCACGTCTTTTAACAGTAATGGAGCCTATGATGGGACTATGAGTTTGGAAGGTCCTTTCAACGCCGATTCCATTTGAAATTTTACGAACAATAAAAGAAGATCCTAGTCCCCTATTTTTAACGGAAAGAACAACTCCTTCAAAGGGTTGAAGTCTCTCTCTGGAGCCTTCAACTACTCTGACATCAACTACTATGGTGTCGCCGGGAGCAAACGTTGGCAAATCGTCTCTAAGCTGGGTAGATTCTACCTTTTGTATGTATTTATTTTTATTCACTTTTAAGTGTCACAATTTCAAGTTGCGCATTCTAGCAGATAAATAAGTTATTATTCAGCTTTAATTTCATTAATTAGTTCCATTTCAAGTGCTGAAAGATCTTTCTTACCGATTAGATCAGGTCTATTCTTAATCGTTATTCTAAGAGATTCTTTTAACTTCCATCTTTCGATAAGTTTATGATTACCGCTAAGTAAGATCTCAGGAACATCTCCAAATTTTCCTCTTTCTGGTCTTGTATATTGTGGATGTTCAAGCAAGCCTCTACTGAAAGAATCATCTAAAGAGTCTTCTCTGCCTATGAAACCCTCTTTCAATCTTGCTACCGCTTCCATTATTACAAGTGCGGCTAATTCACCTCCATTCAAAACATAATCCCCAATAGAAATTACCTCATCCACTATTGTTTCTTCGATGCGATTATCCAAACCCTCATATCGTCCACAGATTAATGTAATGTTAGTTCTAGATTTAAGCTCGAATATTTTTTTTTGGTTGAGTAATTTACCGTGGGGGGCAACGAACACTACATGTGTATCCTCAATTTTTTTTATTTTATCTACGGTATTGATAATTGGTTCTGCTTTGAAGAGCATTCCAGCTCCACCTCCAAAAGGCTTATCATCAATCCTTCCATTAACATCATCACTGAAATCTCTTGGATTCCAAGTCTTTACCTCTAGTACTCGTTTTTCTAAAGCTTTAGATAACAAACCGTATTTAATGTAATCATTGATCAATTCTGGGAATATACTTACAAGATTGAATTTCATTTAAAAATCTTCAGGCCAATCAACAATTATTACACTTTCTTCAAGCTCAATATTTTTAACCACCTGAGGTTTTAAGTAAGGTATCAATCTTTGTTTATCGTCAATACTTGCAATTGTACTTTCAACAACTAGTACTTCATTTGATTTAGTGCCTAAGATTCCATCAACTTTGCCTAAATTTACTCCTTGTAAGTTATGAACTGCCAGTCCCTCAAGTTGGTATAAATAATATTCTCCCGGATCTAACTCAGGCATATCGGCTTCCAGTATATAAATATCTTTATTTCTCAAATTTTCAATTGAGTTTCTGTCATTGAAGCTTTCAAACTTAATTATTAGTCTATCTGACTTTTCAAATTTCTTTTCAAGCTTGAGGTTCAGTCCATCCTCAGTTTGAAAAGAATCATAAGAATCAAGATTATTAACATCATCACCATAATAGTGAAAATAGAGATAACCTTTTACACCGTGAGGTTTTCCCAGCTTGCCGAGTAGTATCATTCGGTCATGGGACCGCATAAATTCTTTTTTGCCTATGTATCTTTCTTTTCGTCAGACTCTTCTGCTGGAGCCTCTTCTGCTGCAACTTCTTCTGCTGCAACTTCTTCTGCTGGAGCCTCTTCTGCTGGAGCCTCTTCTGCTGCAACTTCTTCTGCTGGAGCCTCTTCTGCTGCAACTTCTTCTGCTGGAGCCTCTTCTGCTGCAACTTCTTCTGCTGCAACTTCTTCTTGGACAGGTTCTTTCTCAGCTAATTTTTTTGCAAGTTTCTTTTGTCTTTTTGTTTCTTTGGCTGCTAACCTCTTTTCGGCTTGCTCAGGTGTTTCTTTATTTTGTTTTAAGAGGTTCAAGACTCTGTCACTAGGCTGAGCGCCTTTGCTAATCCAATAATCAATCCTTTCAACATCAATTTGCAGTCTTATTTCTTGACCAGATGCTATGGGATTGTAATAGCCTACACGCTCGACAAATCTCCCATCTCTTGGCATACGGGAATCAGCTACACTAATGTGATAAAAAGGTCTTTTTTTTGCTCCAGATCGAGCTAATCTAATAGTAAGCATATATTAAAAATTGAGCTAACAGTTATTTAAAAGGTGGTCATTCTAGTCCATAAATTAGGTGTTTCAAGGAAAATTTATATGTTTATACCTTTCAATTACCCACAAATGGTTATAATAGAGGATTAGAAATAAAATTTTTTTTTGTTGAACACTCTTTTCACATCTCTTTCTCCCTTGGGAACAAGTTAAATTGAACGATATACCTCTTTGGATTCTTTTCGCATTAATTGCTTTCCTTGTGATTATGTCGGCTTTTTTCTCTGGTTCTGAAACAGGAATGATGGCGATAAATCGATATCGCCTAAAGCATCTCGTGAAAGAAAATAATAAATCTGCAAAGCGTGTCTCAAAACTACTTGAGAGGACCGATAGGCTTTTAGGCGTAATACTTATTGGAAATAATTTTACACACACTCTTGCAACTGCTTTGGCAACAGTAATTGCTATAAGAATATGGAGTGACAATGCAGTCTTAGCTGTAACAGTTTTTATGACTATCGTGATGATAATATTTGCTGAGGTCATGCCTAAAACAATTGCAGCACTTAAGCCCGAGAGCGTCGCATTACCAGCTTCCTATCTACTCAAGCCTTTATCTAAGATCTTAAGCCCACTTATCACGCTTGTAAGCTTTTTATCAAATGGAGTTACAAGAATGTTAGGAATAGATTTAAACAGTGCAAATAATGAGGAACTTAAACCAGAAGAACTCAGAACAATACTTCAGAGCTCCAGAGTTCCAAAAAGGCAAGAAGAAATGTTGATGGGTATTTTTGACATGGATAATTTGTCAGTAAATGATGTGATGATACCAAAAAATGAAATTATAGGAGTTGATCTAAAAAATGACCTAGATATTGTTATTGAGCAACTGCATCAAATTGATTTTACTTATATACCTTGTTTTGAAGATTCTATAGATAACGTCCTAGGTTTTTTGACTTTAAATAAAAAAGCAGATTTTCTTGGAAAAGAAATTAAATCAATAGATAGCCTCAAAGGAGATTTGCGAGAGCCTCTTTTTGTGCCAGAAAATACTCCTCTTTATAAGCAATTGGCAAATTTCCAATCAACTGGTAGGCGTGTAGGAGTCATTGTTGATGAATATGGCGATATTGAGGGAATAATTACTCTAAGGGCAATATTAGAAGTAATAGTTGGAGAAATATCTTCCGAAACAATGGATAAGATGGATATATTACCTCAAGCGGATGGGACTTATTTGATTGAAGGGAGCATGATGATACGCGATATCAATCGAAGGCTGGACTGGGAATTGCCGACAGAAGGACCAAAGACTCTTAGCGGTCTAATACTTGAGGAGATACAAACTATTCCTGATACAAACGTAGGACTTGCTATAGCCAACTACAGAATAGAAACTGTGTCGATCAAAGATAATGTTATTAAGTTAGCGAAATTACAAAAAATTGATATCGAAGAAGAAACTGATGAGGAGCAAGAATGATAGCTGAATTTTGGGAATTGGTAGTTGAAACTTGGGAGCAAGGTATCCGAGGTATAGGCATTGACGATATTCTCATTTGTCTTGGCATTGTACTCGTCTCGTTAATCGCAAGAAGCTTAATGAATTCTATAGTATTAGATAGAGTGGCAAAATTTACAGAAAAATCTGAAACGACACTGGATGATGAAATTGTTGACTCACTAAGAGGGCCATTTGGGCTAATACCAATAGCTTTCGGTCTTTATCTTATAACTTCATACTTACCTTTTTCGGGTTCTTTGGACATGTTAGCAACCAATCTTGTAAAGATGGTCGTCATTTACACGATCTTCAGTGCTATAGCAAATCTAACTAAACCGCTTCTCAACCTATTAAGTGACAATTCATGGCTCACTCCCGCCATGACAACTTGGCTTGGAAGAGTTGCTGGAGTTCTGATTTGGATTATTGGAATCACAATGATGTTAGATGTTTGGGGCATTGAAATTGGACCCATCATTGCAGGTTTGGGGTTGTTTTCTGTAGCCGTAGCGTTAGGTGCACAAGATATGTTCAAGAATATCATAGCTGGTATTTTTATTTTGAGTGAGAAAAGATTCCAACCAGGCGATAGAATAAGAATCGGAGATGGCTTGCATGGAATAGTAGAGTCAATAGGTTTCAGATCTACTCAAGTAAGATTATTGGATACTTCACCTGTTTTTGTGCCTAATACAGATCTTTCTGATTCTCAGGTAATTAATCACCAAGATATGAATTACAGGAGAATATTTTGGACCATTAATCTTGTTTACAGTACAAATGCATCTCAACTTGCAGATATCTGCGCAGATATAGAGAACTACATTAACAACAGTGAAAACTTTACTAAAAATCCAGGTCAGGAGAACTTTGTTAAAGTAACAGAATTAGGTGCAAGTTCGATTGATCTAACAATTCTTTGTTACATGAATGTAATTACTTACACAGAATTTTCTCAAGTAAAACAAGAATTGATTTTTAAAATAATGAGTGCTGTTGAGACCCATAAATCTGACTTTGCTTTCCCAAGCAGGTCTATTTACATAGAAAATCAGGATCCATAAAAAAGGGAGCCTAGGCTCCCTTTTTTTCAGTTTAAAGTTAGATGTAATAAACAACACTGGATAAAACAACACAGAGGACAAAACTAGAGACGATAACACTTCTAACAGATGTTATTGCAGAAAGCATTTTTCCCCATATAGCGTTGGCTTCAATAGCAAAGATGATCGCTAAACCAACTAGAAGTGCCGGCATCTCAAGATTAGCCCCAAGCACCTGACCTGAAGCAGGATAATGAGCAGATGCAACCATGAAATAAAGCATACCTACGGACAGTAAAGTATTAGTTCTTGAAGCTAATGCCGCTTTTGGACCTGCTGTCGCCGCATCCCCCTCTTTCAAACCTATTACTATTTTCTGATTAGGCCAGATTATACCCCAAACATTAAGCATCATTAATGTGCCCATTGTTGCCCCTAGTATAATTTCTAAGGTTATTTTTGCAGATATGTAATGAAGTAAAGCCAGACCTGTTAAAAATGTTAAAAAGGCTGCCCATCTAAACCACCAGAGTGCTCTTGGAGCTAATTTAGCGATGGCATCTTTTCGTGCATCATCCTCTGCCTCTTTAAAATACTCTGTTTGTACAAAGTTAAAGTAGTACAAAAGCCCTATCCAAGCAATTCCAACAAGGACGTGACCAAATCTAAACAACATATTGAATAATTCTTCCATAAACTCCTCCTTTAAAAATTAATAATAACAAAAAAAATACCTTAAATAATTTTAAAACAAAAAAAAGGCCCCGCAGGGCCTTTATTTTTTTGGGCTATTACATCATACCGCCCATACCGCCCATATCCATTCCAGGAGGCATTCCGCCAGGCATACCCCCAGCAGCAGCTCCCTCTTCAGGGGCATCAGCGATCATTGCTTCAGTTGTTATCATCAACCCAGCTACAGAGCCTGCAGCTTGCAGAGCTGTACGTGTCACCTTGGCGGGATCTAGGATACCCATTTTGATCATATCACCGTACTCTCCGGTACCGGCATTAAATCCAAAATTTCCTTTGCCATCTTTTATCTTGTCTAAAATTACAGAGGCTTCTTCACCAGCATTATTTGTAATCTGCCTAATGGGTGCTTCCATTGCTCTTAGAGCTATATTGATGCCTACATTTTGATCTTCATTATCACCTGTAAGTCCCTCAATCTTTTGCTGAGCTCTGACCAACGCTACACCTCCGCCGGCAACAACGCCTTCTTCAACGGCAGCTCTTGTTGAATGCAATGCATCTTCTACTCTTGCCTTCTTTTCTTTCATCTCAATCTCAGAACCGGCTCCAACTTTAATAACCGCAACTCCGCCTGCAAGCTTCGCAACTCTTTCTTGCAGTTTTTCTCTATCGTAGTCAGAAGAAGTGTCTTCAATTTGAGCCCTTATCTGATTTACTCGTCCTGAAATTGCATCGGCAGCACCTGCTCCATCAATGATAGTTGTATCTTCTTTGTTAAGTTCAACTTTCTTGGCTTGTCCTAAATCTTCAATGGTGGCGCCTTCTAAAGATAAACCTACTTCTTCAGATATAACCGTTCCTCCAGTTAAGATTGCTATGTCTTCCAACATTGCCTTTCTTCTATCGCCGAAGCCTGGAGCCTTACAGGCAGCTACTTTTACGACACCTCTCATATTATTGACAACCAAAGTTGCAAGCGCTTCTCCTTCTACATCTTCAGCGAGCACCAAAAGAGGTCTTCCAGCTTTGGCTACTGCTTCGAGAAGAGGTAAAAGGTCTCTAATGTTTGAAATCTTTTTGTCATGAAGCAAAATAAATGGATCCTCCAAATCTGCTGTCATTCTTTCTTGATTGTTAATGAAATATGGAGACAGATAACCTCTATCAAATTGCATACCCTCAACAACTTCAAGTTCATTTTCTATGCCAGAACCCTCTTCGACAGTTATAACACCCTCTTTACCAACTTTTTGCATAGCTTCGGCAATAATTTCTCCAACAGCAGTATCGCTATTAGCCGAGATGGTTCCAACCTGTGCAATGGCTGTATCGTCTTCACATGGCTCAGAAGCATCTTGAAGTGTTTCGACAGCTGCTGAAACAGCTTTATCTATGCCCCTCTTCAAATCCATTGGATTGAAACCGGCAGCAACGGATTTAAGACCTTCATTGACAATGGATTGGGCTAATACAGTAGCTGTTGTAGTTCCGTCACCAGCTTCATCTGATGTTTGAGAAGCTACAGTCTTTACCATTTGTGCTCCCATATTTTCAAATTTATCTTGTAATTCTATTTCTTTTGCAACTGATACACCGTCTTTTGTAACTGTCGGAGCTCCGAATGATTTATCCAAGATAACATTTCTACCTTTTGGACCTAAAGTAACTTTCACAGCATCAGCAAGGATATTTACACCTGCAAGCATGCCCTGACGAGCTAGATCACTAAATTTGACTTCTTTTGCCATTTTTTTCCTCTCTTTAATAAATTATTTTTCTATAACACCTAAGATGTCTTGTTCATTCAGAATCACAAGCTCATCACCATCAATTTTTACTGTATTGCTCCCTGCATATTGGCCGAAAACAACCAAATCTCCTACATTTACTGAGATAGGTTGCACATCACCGTTATCAAGGATTTTTCCTGGACCCACAGCAACTACTTCACCTTGAGAAGGCTTCTCTGCAGCTGATCCTGGAAGAACTATCCCTCCCTCTGAGGTTTGTTCTTCATCAGTGCGTTTAACTAACACACGATCTGCTAATGGTCTAAATTTCATCTGGTTTCTCCAAATATTATTAAAACTTAATTATTCAAAAAGCCGCCATTCTAATCAGTTGTAAGCACACGTCAATCACCAATTATCAATGTCAATGCTCTTCAAATTCTTTATTTTGGGATTATTATTGAATTTTCAAGTAAACCTTACTTATTTGTCCTTTTTATACTCTCCTTCTATCCAATCACCTGTGCGGTTATTAACGTTATTTTTTGCATTAAGAGGCTTAAGTTTACTGAAGATCAGGCCAAGAATTAAAATTCTAGTTACTGGCATAAGGATCAATAAGCCGAATAAATCCGTTACAAAACCTGGAATCAAAAGAAATAAACCTCCAATGGGTGTAAAGAGGGTTTTAAGGATATTATCTGTTGTAGGAAAAGGGGCTTGTTTATTGGATCTGATTTCAAATATCTTTTTAAGACCTTGATTTCGCAATAAATAAATACCAAAAATCGCAGTTAACAGAATTAAAAGAATTGAGTTAAATGGCCCTATGCTTCCTCCGATGACAATTAGCATGTAGATCTCCAGAATTGGAAGAAGGATAAGCATTAGTAAAAACTTATTCATTCTTAATAATTCTTGGGGCAAACATCAAATATACAAGTATTCCGAGCAAATCGAATATGAAATCATTTACTTCAGCGGATCTGTAAACCAAAAAGGACTGCACTACCTCTATTAAAAGAGCATAAAAAACTAAAAACAATATTAAGGACTTAGAATTAACTATTGAAGATTTAGATGACAAATCAAGAAACAATGAAAGCAAAAAAAATAAAAGAAAATGAAAAACTTTATCAATGAAAGGTAATTTAAAAGATCCATCAGAAGGTGAGAAGGCTGCGAAGCAGGAAAAAATTAATAAAGCGAAAAAGATTGCTCTATAGACTATCAGCATTTTTGGAATATTTTTCCTTGTAATAAAATAGAAGTATCAAAGAAGGTAAAGTGAGAGATGATGTGAAAATGAAGAACATCATCCAACCTGATTCAGTACCTAAATCTGATTTGAAGTAACTTGCCAAAACTCCTGAGAAGCCGCTGAATAATTTTCCTGGTAACATCATGAAAGAAGTTAATAAAGCGTATTGAACTGCAGTATATTTTTTTGAAACAAGACTTGTAAGAAAAGTAATATTTGCAGTACCTACAACTCCGGCTGCTAAACTATCTGAAGCAACTATAAATCCCAAGAGCGTTAAATCCTTATCTTGCGTTGCAACCACAGAAAA
>Ga0208624_1001426_pt1 | contig 11353 bp, 13 predicted proteins | sample Knorr_S23_td_DCM_FD_185607 | JGI IMG/M metagenome (GOLD analysis project Ga0208624, IMG submission 185607) | Marine microbial communities from Southern Atlantic Ocean transect - Knorr_S23_td_DCM_ad_71m_LV_A (SPAdes) (version 2) | ecosystem: Environmental > Aquatic > Marine > Oceanic | place...
ATGGGGGTAAGCTTTATCTTTCTTTCCGTCGCCTTGCTTCTTGACGCCATACAGTGGTTCATGCCAACTCTGGATGACGGACTCGCCCTATACTTTCTAGCAGGGCTGGGTTTCCCGTTATCGATCTACGGATACGTTTCCGCCAAAAGCGTTAATGCCCGCAAAGTCCAACTGTCTTCCTCTAAAATCGCATCCCCGATTCGAATCGTTCAAATTTCCGATCTGCACCTAGGGGACTCGAGCTCGCTGACTAACATTCGTCAAGTTGTAGCGACTATCAATGAGCTCGACGCCGATCTCATCGTTTCAGCCGGCGATCTATTCGATGGGTATTTGCCTTTGATGCAGCCCTACGTCGAGCTATTGAAAAACCTCCAGAATGCTCCTCTCGGCAAATTCGCGGTTTGCGGAAATCACGAGTTCTACGCCGATATCGATGCCTGCCTCGATTTAACTAGAGAGGCCGGATTCCAGGTACTCCGAAATGAATCGGTTTCGTTGAACGACGAATTGACGCTCATAGGTATGGACGATCCTACCACCCGTAGAAATACGTCGCGGGAAAAAGTCGACGAGACTACCTTCAAGAATGTGGATCCGTCCACATTTCGAGTCTTTCTCTATCATCGGCCTAGCATTCGGCCCGATCGATTCGATGAGTTCGATCTGCAACTATCCGGCCATACCCACGGCGGACAGATTTTCCCTTTCCACTATCTCAATAAGATCTTCTATCGGGCTAAGCCAGGGCTAACCCAAATCGATCAGGAAACCTACCTCTATTTGAGTCGCGGAACGGGTTCTTGGGGACCACAATTTCGGGTTTTCGCTCCTCCGGAAATCACGTATATAACCATCTCTCCAGAGAAATGAAGCGATCTATTTCCCAGGCCCAAAGTCTACAACGGCTCGCCCTTTCCGCGGCCGCATCCGTCCTCTTGATGCTGGGTTGCGCCAGAGAACCCGCCCTAACTGAAGAAGAGTTCGCCAAAGCGGAAAGCCTATTCGCCGACTCTTGTCTAATTTGCCATAGCGCTCAGGAAATGCAGCGGGGCCCTATCATCGATGGGCTTCCCGCCTGGTACGGCAAAGCCCAATTGGAAAAATTTAGAGACGGCATTCGTGGGCAGAACCCCGAGAACCGATCCGAATTGCTAATGGGATCCGCTCGAGACCGCTTTGGCGACGACGAAACCATTCGCCTACTTTCCACCTACATTGCCGATCTCCCGCCAAAGCCTCACGTTAAGGTAGTGCGGGGAGACGCAGAACGAGGACAACTTATCTACGGCACCTGCCTTCTTTGCCACGGGGCTTATGGTCAAGGCAACGAACGCTTGCGGTCCCCACCGCTAAATATCCTCGAGGATTGGTACCTGCTAGATCAGCTCCGAAAATTCGCGTCCGTCAAGCGCGGCTACAATCCAGAAGATCCCTACGGGATCCAAATGGCGTATTCGCTAAAGGGATTCAATGACCAAGACTTGAAGGATGTCGTCGCCTATATTCAGGGATTCTCTGAAACGCAGGAAAGCCAGTAGTGACTCGGAGGATAAGTAGAAAGCTCTTAAGGTAACGGGCGATCTCCGAGCGCCCGTAATTGGATGTAGCACAGGCATCCTGCCTGTACTTTGGTCTAATGGCTACAGGCTGGAAGCCCGTGCTAATATTCGTGGGCGCTCGGAGATCGCCCGCTACCAGATTCAAAACCGTGTGCAACCTTAGTCGCTACTGGGAGACAAACTCCTGAAGGGCCGACTTCAGCTGCGGATAGGCGAATGCAAACACCGCAATCAGCGGAAGCATTCCCAACGCCGATCCAGCCATCAATACCGCCTGTGGTGAATTGAGGCTGCTGCCATACAAAGCAGCTAGACTTATCGGCAGCGTGCGCGTCTCTTCGCTATTCAATACGAGCATGGGTATGATGTGGGCGTGCCAGGAAAGCACAAAATGGGCGAATCCGAAGGCTATGAGAAAGGGCTTAACCAAGGGAAGCGTTAGCAGAAAAATCCGAAATTCTGAAGCACCCTCCGTCCGGGCCACATCGAGCAAGTCGCTGGGCAACTGACTGTATACGCGGGCGAAGAACAAAAGTCCCAAACCACTAACCAGGCCGGGTAAAATAACCCCAAAGACATTGTCGAACAAACCCAGAGTGTTCACCCACATAAATAGGGGCAGCGCTACCATTTGAGCTGGAATTAGAACGACGAGGATCCCTAAAGCAAGCAGCCCGATGCGACCTCGGAATCGGTAAGAGCCGATCACAAACCCCGCCATGGCAGCCAGCAGAGTTGCGCCTACGCCCTGGCTTAAAGAGACCGTAATGGAGTTCGCTAAACTGGTCAGGTAGGGGAAGAATTCGTTTGAAAGGAGAATTTCGTAATATTGACCTGTCCATTCTCGTGGCCAAAAAATAAGGGTATTGAAAATTTCGGCATTCGATTTGAATGAACCGAGAATCATCCAGAAAAGTGGATACAAGAAAATGATAGTCGCGATGGCTAGGAGGCATCCCACGCCAATGGAAGCGAGTTTTCGATTCATCGGGTCGAGCCCTCCTTCCAGACGTTTCGCGGAACCATGGCCACTAGAATCAACATACCAGCCAGCCATGGAACGATTGAAAGACTCACTGCGGCCCCGCTACCGAAACCGCCCCCTATAAATGCCTTCTGGTAAGCGTAGGTCACCAAAAGCAAACCCGCGTCATTCGTTCCACCAGAACCGCCAAAGAGTACATAAGATCCCGCGAACTGAGCGAAGCAATCGATTATCAAGTATATCAAGCAAAAGGTCAGTGTCGGGGCTATAAGCGGCAAGGTTACATTGACGAAACGGCTCCAAACGCCAGCGCCATCTATCCTTGCAGCATCGAGAATTTCCCTGGGGCGAGCGTTCAACGCGCAAAGGAGAAAAAATGCCATAAAGCCAGTCCAACGCCAAACCGCTTGGATCACTACAGCCGATAAAATGAAATCGGGATCGGAAAGCCAATTTATCGTCTCGAAACCGAGAGGTTGAATAATCCAACGATTAAGAAGCCCCTCCTTCCCATGGAACACCAACAGGAACAATAAGGCTAAAACCGTAGGCGGACAAAGCCCAGGAATCATCAGTCCGAATACCAACGGCCCTTGAATGCGCCGATTGCAGAAGCGTAAGGCATGAGCAAATACAAGCGCCAATGTAATGGTTATCGTAATCGTCGATACCGCAAAAACTGCCGTATTCAGGACTGCCCGCCAATACCGGGAATCGGCCAGAAGATCGCGATAGTGCTGCCAACCGACAAACGTGGATTCCCCGAACAAGGTATCCGATTCGAGGCTCAGCAAGAGCCCCCTGCCTAGCGGAGTTATCCAGAACAGCGAGAGGAAGACGAAGAATGGGGCCAGGAGCCAAACATGCCCCCAACTCGGCAAATTCCTATCGCTGAGCGAGCGCTGCATCAATCAGCGTTTCTAGTTAACCCCTGGTGGAGGCCCGCCACCGCCCTCAAGCTGGTCTTTGAACCGCGTCAAGGCGGTTCGGGCATCCCCTTCCCCGTACATAACCGAACTCAGCATCCCTTCTCGGATCATGAAGACCGCCATCGGGCGCTTTGGATTCATCATGACTCTGGGCACTTCAGGAGCGAGATCCACGAGAATCTGACCCATCGAATCGTACCCAAAAAATGGCTGCGGCTGCAACAAGCGAATATCTTCGAAAGCCGGTTTGTAGGCAGGAAAACTGTTTCCCTGCAAAAAGCGTTGAGCATTGGCCTCTCGATTTGTCATAACGAATTTCACGAATTCCCAGGACTCGTCTATCAAATCGCTACCTTTGTAGACGACTAGTCCTTGACCAGCAAAGGTCGATGTCCTAACCGAATTCGGATTACCTTGCTCATCCGTCCAAACAGGAAGTGGCATTATACCCCACTCTCCTTCCAGTTCGGATGAAAACTGCTGGATCATATCCAGGCCATACCAATCGGCGCCCATAATTGCGAGGATCTCGTTATTGGCCACATCGCCTCCGAAAAAGACAGGATCAAAGATCGTGCTTCTATCCGGCATCAAACCAATGCGTTTTTGGGCTAGCTCTCCCATAAATTCCAAGGTTTCCACCGCGAGCTCGAAATCTGGCAACACGTCTCCTGTCTCCGAAAATAGATGACCTCCCCGCTGCCGGAGAAGCATGCCGAAGTAACTGGGATCCAAAGCGAGCAAGGGCTGATTTTGAGCCGCGAGTTCCTCACCAATAGCCATGAAATCGTCCCAAGTCTTGAATTCGCTGGGCGAAAGGCTGAACTGCTGGAAGAGGTCCCGCCGATAGTAAATGACTACCGCGCTCAGCGATTGCGGCAATCCCAACACCCGATCTCCTAAGCTAAATAACTCTAAGCGTTGAGGCATGATAGATTCGTCCAGCCCAACCGCTTTGACCCGGTCGGTCAGATCCACAAACGGCGCTTCACCCTGGAGATACATCCCGAAGAAGACTTCGTCGAGCTGCACGATGTCTGGCGTGTTGGTTTGCGTCTTAAAAGCGATGGCCAGCTTGTCGGGCATTTCCCGAAATCCGAACGCCTGTACCTCCGCTTGAAAGTCAGCATCCACCTCCTGTTGGTATAGCCTTACCATATTGTCGTAGTAGATCTTGTCCTGCTGCGAACTGATCCAGATTTTGACGGGCTCGGCCCAAGATACGTTCACGATGGCACATATGATAATGATGAGGGCAAACCTGACTGATCTATTTGCGATTGATGGAAAATTGAGAAACGAATTCATACCGATATTATTTTCCTCTGATAGGGATTAATTGAGATTACGTCGAGGCCGAAGATAAAGGACAAATGCAGCCTAAACGAAGTTCCTACGTGGTCGAAGCATTTGCGACGTAGCAGGCGATCACCGAGCGCCCACAAAACGAAATCTCGAATTGGAACTCGGAGATCGCCCGCTTCCCGCAAATCTCCAATCGATCGCTAAATTAACATCCGCTAAAACTAACAGCTCTTTTTGCTCCCATTCCCAAGAATCTAAGCTACGGTTGCCCATCTATGCCGCAGATCGGTCAGAGAAATCGCCTCGAAGTCATCAGGGAGTCTCCTCAGGGAGTCTATCTTGATGGCGAAAACCTCGGAGAAATCCTGCTGCCCGCATTTCAAAGGCCCGAGTGGGCGGAAATCGGCGACGTGCTGGACATCTTCCTGTATCGCGATTCTGAAGACCGCTTGATAGCGACGACTCGAACTCCTAAAGCAATGGTTGGGGAATTCGCCTGTCTCGAAGTAATGGACGTGAATCCAAAAGTCGGGGCTTTTCTAGATTGGGGCTTGGAAAAGGATATCTTTCTGCCTTTTCGAGAACAGAAAGAGCGCGTCCAGGTCGGGAGTAAAGTCATTGTCTATTTGAAACTCGATCCGGAGACCGATCGCCTGGTCGCCACCGCTCGATTCCATCGTTATCTGGATCAATGCGAGCATCACTATCGAAAAGGCGATCCCGTCAGTTTGCTCGTAATCGAAGAAACGCCTATCGGTTACAGATCGATAATCGAAAACGCCCATACTGGTCTTCTGTACAAGTCGGAGCTGTCGGGGCCACTTGAATACGGGCAATCTTTTCCAGGATTCATCAAAGACGTTCGGGATGACGGGAAAATCGATTTGCAACGCGATGCGTCCGGATATCGTCGAACCTTGCCGCTTGCCGAGGACATCTATGATCGTCTACTGGAAGCAGGTGGCTATCTTCCCTTCAACGACAAGTCTTCACCGGAATCGATTCGAGAAACCTTTTCTGCTAGCAAAAAGGCCTTCAAGCAAGCCTTGGGCATGCTGTACAAGCAACGGCGTATCGAATTTAAAGGCGATGGTATTGCGGCGGCGCGCTCCAAAGCAACGTAGCTTCGCCGATTCAAAGCCCCTTGAAATAGCTATCCAGCAACGAAGGTGGTTTCTTTTTACGCTTAGGGGCTCGCGAGGGCGTTACAATATCTTTCGAATCGGAATTGTCCTGTACGGAATCCTGCCCAGCTGACTGACTCGATTGTGTCTTCGACATCACTCGCTTTGGCTGGGTGAGAGGTATCGTTTTAAAATCGATTTGCGGAATAAGGTCCTCGGCCACACCGTAGTCGTTCTTCCCTGTTCCCAGGTTGGCGAGCAGTTGCTCGTCGATCGACTTCTCCGGCAACATCGGTTCATGGGCGGATTCGAGTTCGTTCATCTCTAGCTCCTGGGCCCGCAATCCTTCATCTCCGGCCAGTCCCTCAAGAGCCTCGTCCCTTCGCTCCTTTGGGTCCACCAAGCCCTTTTCCTCCGCCAACCGCTGTGCCTCCGGGTTGCGATGGCCGCATCGGTCCACCGAATCAAAAATCGACTCATCCTGATCGTCAGAAGGCATTTGATACTCTCCAGCACCATAGATTTCCAATGCGATTTGTAAATAGCTCGATGACAAAACCCGTTCAAAGAAATGTTAAATGCCATTGAAGCACTTTCATCCCGCTCGATAGTTGCAGAGAGCGCTGGAAAGCGCCGAGTAGAAGTAAATGGGGAAAGTGGATAACAAAGGCGTTTGGCTACGAAAATAAGTTTTTTCAATTTAAAGGGCGGCGTTGGCAAAACATCCCTGTTGTTGAATGTCGCCTCTTGCTTGGCCTATTTGGGCAAGAAGGTTCTCGTGGTCGATTTCGAAGCTCAAAGCAACTCCAGTATCTGGTCGATGAGACTAGACCGCTGGAACGCCCTCAATCGAGATCCCAGCAATTTCATCCTCAGCCTATTCAAGGAAACCGGATCCTCATTAAGATCCTGCATTCAAAAGGACGTGGTTCGCGACGCGGACGGAGAAATCGCCCTTAAAGGTCTAGACCTAGTTCTCGCCAGCTTCAACTTGATGGATCTCGAACACGAGTTACCGAATCCCTGGGAGAAGCCGTTTTACGCACACTTCTACGAAGAGCTCCAGTCCGTAGAGAAGGACTACGACTAAATCTTTTGACTGCCCGCCCAGTTTTTTCCACGCGCCAAAATGCGCCGTGTTCAGTAGCGACCATATCATCGTTCCAGCTAATCCCGATGCCCTGAGCATCATAGGATTCCACCTGCATATCGAGAAGCTCGAGTCCTTCCGAAGGCAAAGCCTTTGCTGGCGTGAAGATCTCTCGGCGCCATCTCCTCAAGTTCTTGGCATTTCGATAAACGCCGTTAAGACGGGAACCAACATCGACGTGCCTCTGGAGCGATTCGACGCCCAGCTCGAAAGATTTGCTGTCGAGAAAAAGGTCCCTGAGGATGCCCGCGTGTTCCCGGAGCATATTCGGCATTCAGTCACAGTTGGCAGAGCCGTTATACAAGGCTTGCCTATGGTGCTAATGAGCAAGAGAGAAGCATCCATCAAAGTGGCCGAAGACTTTATTCGCACGACTCAACGCATTCTGGAGCTAACTGCGGAAAAGCCCCGCCACCTAGAAGCCAGCTTGCTGGACAACTTCTGGCAAAACTAGCGAAATATCGCCAGGGCATCGCCGCTTTCACCAAGGGCCTATCCACTTGCCACTATTTTCGGTAAGGTTACCGAAAATTGTGGCAGACGGGCGGGATCGGCTGCGAGAGCGTTCAATCTTGAGCTGGGAGCCCATTCTACCGAGCGCTCGGCGAGAACCCCTCTTTGCTCAAGATAAAGCCCATTCGTACTTGTATTCCGTGGGTTTCATCGCATCACTTCACAAGATTGGGCTGGCCGATCCACAAGTCGGTCCCACTTTAATTACCGTCTCTTCTCAAGCGCCTTTCGATCTCTATGCCACACGACTTTAGCGGCCAAGCATTCCTCGTCACCGGTTCCACACGAGGAATCGGAAAAGCGATTGCTAAATCCATTGCCAAGGCAGGAGGATCGGTCGCTATTCACGGACGGGAGCTCGAGAAAGTTCAATCTGTCTGCGAGGAAATCGATTCCGAGAAGACCAAAGCCTTCGCCGCGGACCTGTCCGATCCTGAAAAGGCCAGCGAATTGGTCAAAAGCGTATTCAATCATTTCGGGCGTTTAGATGGACTCGTCAACAACGCCGGCGTTGGTCGAGCCGTCGCATTTCGAGGGCTTAAACTCGACGATTGGCGAGCAACCCAGGCCCTCAATCTGGAATCCGCCTTTATCGCCTCTCAAGAAGCCTACAAACTCATGAGGAAGGCTAAAGCGGGCAGCATTGTTAACATGGCGTCGCTCGCGGCTCACGGACCGGGAAACCTGATGGGGGCGGACTACGCTGCCTCAAAAGCGGGACTCGTTAGCCTCACTAGAAGTCTTGCCCTAGAAGCAGCCCGTTTTGGAATTCGTTGCAACGCCGTCTCACCTAGCATCGTGGAAACGGATATGGCTGAAGGCATGACGGATGAGATGATCGCGAAGATGGCCATCCCTCTAAATCGTCTCGCAACTTGTGTAGACGTGGCTAACGTGACAGCCTTTCTTCTGTCGTCTGATGCCGCCTACCTAACGGGCCAGGTAATTCATGTGGATGGCGGTCAATTCATTTACGGATAGCTCTGATTGCCGAATGCCAACCGATTCCTCAAGTTCCAATCAGCGTGTAGCGATTACCGGCATGGGAATCGTGTCCGCCCTAGGAATCGATGAAGACTCCGTCTGGTCGCGATTGCTGGAGGGAAAAACCGGCATCGATCAACTCCAAAGTTTAGATACATCCAAGCTCAAAGTCGGCATCGGGGCAGAGGTGCCGCCCGGGCTTGTAGAAGACGCTTTAAAACCGCTGGGGCGTCGCCCCACCGATCGGGCCTTGGACATGGCCATCGTTGCATCGGCCCAGGCTCTTCTCCAGGCCAAATTGATTACTGGAGATGGGCCGTTTGATAATCAGGATGTCTCTGTCATTTTGGGAACCGGAACCGGCAGCGCCCAAAGTCATAACCAGGCCTACAATATCCTCTTCGAAAAAGGTTCGCACAATCTCCGGCCAACCACCGTACCCCGTTGCATGTACAACGCGATCTCGGCAGGAATCTCGCTTCAGTTTCGCCTTACTGGCACCAACTACGTGATCGTATCCGCTTGCACTTCGGCAACCAATGCCATCGGAACCGCATTCCGTATGATCCGCCACGGATATGCCGATCGCGTTTTGTGCGGGGGAGCGGACGGATTCTTTGATCCCTTCTCTTTCGGAGCCTGGAATAATATAGGAGCCCTTTCAAGAATAGAGGATCCGCAAAAAGCCTGCCGCCCTTTCGCAGAAGACCGTCAAGGAACCGTTCTGGGTGAGGGAGCAGGAGCCATCGTCCTTGAGGCTTACGACCGGGCCATCGAACGCGGAGCTTCTATCCGAGCGGAGATTCTTGGATACGGGGAATCTTCAGACGCCACCCACATCACTAAGCCCAGTTCAGAAGGACAGGCAAAGGCCATGAAACGAGCCCTCAAAGACGCCTGTGTTGATCCCAGCGAAATCGCTTTGATCAATGCCCATGGAACGGCCACGCCGGGTAACGATTCTTGCGAGAGCGAGTCGATTCGAAGCGTCTTCGGCGACCAAGCGGATCGCGTTCCCGTCGTGGCCAACAAGAGCTATATCGGCCACACGCTTGGGGCATCTGGAGCGCTGGAAACTATCGCCTCGGTCAAGATGATCGAAAATCGAAAGGCTCCCCCAAACCTGAATCTTGAAAACCCGGATCCCGCTTGCGACTTGAATCTGATAAAAAGCAAACCCGTATCCATAGATACTGGACCCATAATGAAAAATAGCTTCGGATTCGGCGGAGGCAACGGCGTTCTAATAATCAGTCCCAATAGGGTTTAAACACCTTCATATTCCCAACATGACAGACACCTCTAAACAAGAAACTATCCTCGGCCAGCTTCGAGGCATCCTGGAAGAGTCCTCTTCCATCGAACCGGACTGGGATTCCTTCGGTCCGCAATCTACGATCGAATCGCTAGGTCTGGACTCACTCACAATTCTCGACCTGCTCTACGATATCGAAGAAGTCATCGGCATACATCTGGAAGCGAAGGAAGTGCTCAACGTCACGACCGTCGGCGAGATCATAGATATGCTAGTCGCTAAAGGCGCTTGAAGCGGATCTGCCAACTCGCCGAATACGGCTTCTTTCGTTGCGTACTCTTTATTTGCGACACCCTGCCGTACTCTGTTACCTGTCTCGTCGCTCGAGGCACGGCAAACCTTTGGTGGCTAGTCGACAAGAGGCGCCGAATTGTCGCAAGAGACAATATTATCCGCAGTGGTATCGAAACCGATCCTAAACGGGCCTTGGCAATCGCTAAAAAAGCCTGCCACAACATGGCTCTCGTCATTGTGGAGTCCCTACGGTCCACGGATTTTCTGAGCGATGATGCGATCGATCAGCATCTGAAAATAGAGATTCCCGACGATGTTAAAGCGGTCCTAGAAGATCCTGAACAAAGCCTCATTATCGCTTCAGGGCATTACGGAAACTGGGAGGTGGCTGGTCACTGGGTTTCTCGATACAAGCCGGTTGCCGGGATAACGCGGGCGATGAACAATCCCTATATTGAAGGCCTGGTGAAAAAGCGGAAATCTCGTTACCGCTTTCGACCGATTCCCAAGCATGATGGTAACACCGGTCGCTTTCTGGAAGTCCTAGACAACCACGAAATACTGGCTCTGCTTTTCGATCAGCACGCCGGCGAATACGGAATGATGATCGACTTCTTTGGCCATCCAGCCAAGACTTTTAAGACGGCCGCAATACTCCACCTCGTGACAAGAGCACCGCTCTGTTTCGCCTCCTGTCACCGAGTCGGCCCCATGAAGTTCGAAATCAACTTCTCTCCCTTAATCCAGCAAGCCAGAAGCGGAAATAAGCACGAGGACATCAAAGCAATACTAAGCAGCTTGAATCGCGACTTGGAAAATACCATCAGACAAGACCCCACCCAATACCTATGGGGTCACCGACGTTGGCGAGACTAACAAGTGCGTGGATTGAAATGCGCGCGTCTCCTTCCAAGGCAATTCCTGATGAGCATGCGTATCTCTACGGAAATCCGCCATTTCCTCGAAGGTTTTCTCGGGTACTTGAAGCGTCGACGTGGTCATTTTTGGTTTCAGGTTTTCGGGACTGAGGTTTGTGGCACGTCAATCGGCATGGATTCGCTTCCTTCGATCGCGGAAGCGTTGAAAACGCTCGATCCTCGTGCCTCCCGGACACTGCCCATGATACCGATCGCTTGGGAGATGTCAAAGCGTATTCGCTAGCTCGCCCTGCTCTGTTTTCGTCCTTGAGTTTTCGAATACGGTCGTTTTTCGTTCCGCTTTCTCGCGCCTTTTGCGCGACCTGACGGGGCAG
>Ga0208624_1001428_pt1 | contig 11338 bp, 10 predicted proteins | sample Knorr_S23_td_DCM_FD_185607 | JGI IMG/M metagenome (GOLD analysis project Ga0208624, IMG submission 185607) | Marine microbial communities from Southern Atlantic Ocean transect - Knorr_S23_td_DCM_ad_71m_LV_A (SPAdes) (version 2) | ecosystem: Environmental > Aquatic > Marine > Oceanic | place...
GTACACATTTAGGCCCGGAAGTTCCTCATCAGGTTCAATTTCAATTTTTATTTCACTTAATGGTATTGTGTGGCATAAAGGAATAAGGGTGGGTGTAGATTTTGCTGCAGTAATTCCAGCTGTTCTCGAAAGAGTAAATATGTCGCCTTTAGCTAACTCACCTTTTTTTATAATTTCAAGAGTTTCCTTTTTCATAACTACTTTTCCTGAAACTAAAGCGCTCCTAGATGTTATTTCTTTTTCAGAAACATCCACCATCTTTAAACTTCCATCTGAGTCAAGATGTGAGAGTTCATTTAAATTATTTTTTTTTAATTCGTTTATGGCATTTACAGCTAATTTATCTGCTATCTCGTTATATTTATTTCCTGAATGACCCTTTACCCACTCCCATTCAACTATTCTTTTTTCTAATAAATTGTCGAGTTTGTCCCATAGATCATTATTTGCATTTCTTTTCCAATTCTTAGTAATTGTGTTTATTACATAAGTACTATCAGAGTAAATTTTTACCTTATCTTCGATATTTAATTCTTTGAGCTCAAGGCTTTTGATTACTGCAGTGATTTCCATTCTATTATTGGTTGTCTCAAGTTCTGACCCACTTATTTCTTTTTCTTCACCAGAATCAAAAATTATTATTGCTCCCCATCCGCCAATACCGGGGTTAACTGAGCAAGCTCCATCAGTGTAAATCTTAATCATACTGACTTATAGATATCCATAATTTCTCTCATTAAAGATAAACCTTCATCAAAAGGCCTTTGAAAAGAATTCCTGCCAACTATCGATCCAAAACCTCCACCATTTGCAATTTCTTGTATTTCATCAAGTATCTCTTCCCTTCCTTTTGCGGGTCCACCAGAAAAAATAACTATTCTTTTTCCATTAAAAGCAGATTGAATACAATGAGAGATTCTATCTGACAGGTTTTTAATTTTGATATCATTTTTAACGTAAAGATCCGAAATATCATCATTGCTGATGTGTGTAGAAGGTGGTTTGATTTTTATAATGTCTGCACCCATTTGAGCTGCAATATGAGCAGCGTAACTTATGACATCAATTGCTGTTTCATCTTCTTTTTTTAATTTTCCACCTCTTGGATAACTCCAAACAACTACAGCTAGCCCTTTAGATTTTGCTTCAATGGTAATTTTTCTTAATTCCTCATACATTTTTGGAGATGAATCTGAACCTGGGTAAATTGAGAATCCTACTGCTACGCAACCAAGTCTAACTGCATCATCTACAGATGAAGTCATAATTTGTGTTGGGTCTCCGCCATATAAAGAATCAGAGTTATTTAACTTTAAAATTAAAGGAAGTTTTTCTGAAAATCTTTTAGCCCCGTGCTCCAAAAAACCGAGAGGTGCTGCATAAGCATTGCAACCTGCTTCAATAGCAAAATTAAAATGATAATCTGGGTCATATGCATCTGGGTTTGGTGCAAATGATTTTGATGGCCCATGTTCAAATCCTTGATCAACTGGCAAGATAACTAGTTTTCCTGAACCACCAAGATAGCCTGAGTTTAGTAACCTTTCTATATTTTTTTGGACACCATCATTTTCATGCTGGTACCAAGATAAGATTTGATTAACTTTTTCAGAATTTTTCATAATTTACTTCTCCAAGATGCAATTATAAGAAATATAGTTTAATTTAATATATAGCAAAACAAGATTAAAAAAAATAAATGAACCTTCGTAGCTATTTAAATAAAGAATTGACTGGAAAAAGTGACGAAAATCTTGAATTAATTTCAATAATTTGTTCAATTGCTGACTCGACTGTAGATATTGCTATGGACACAAGAGTTACTGGTTTAAAACAGATTAGAGGCTCTGCCAACGAAATAAATGTTCAAGGAGAAGAAGTCCAGATGCTTGACCAAATTGCTAATCAATCTCTAATCGATTCTCTTTCAAAAAATACTTCTTGTGCGGGTTACGCCAGTGAAGAATTAGTTGAACCCTTGATATTCAACCAATCAGCCAGATTTATGGTGGTTGCAGACCCTTTAGATGGCTCTTCAAATATATCTGTAAACATGCCAATTGGTACAATATTTGGGATAATTAGAAATACTGATTATGGAGTAAGCAGTTTTAACAAATCTGGTAGGTATTACATAAGTGCAGGATATTCACTATACGGACCATCAGACATCTTTATAATTTGTGCCAACAATAAAGTTAGTGAATTTACTCTTGATCCGGCAAAAAAAGAATATATGCTCTCTCGAGATGATATAAAAATTCCGAGAACTGGGTCAGTATATTCAATAAATGAAGGAAACTTTGTCTCTTGGGAAGATAATATAAAAAAATGGGTTCTCAATAATAAAAATCCTACTGGCTCATCAAGTAAAAGAAAAACATTAAGGTATGTTGGTTCACTTGTTGCAGATGCTCATAGAACTTTAATAAATGGAGGTATTTTTGCATACCCTCCTGATAAAACTCGACCTGAAGGCAAACTTAGATTGATGTACGAAGCCAATCCATTGGCATTACTATTTACATCTGCTGGAGGGAATGCAGTTTCTACAGACAAAGAGATTCTTGATATAGAGCCTGATAACTTTCATCAAAGAACTCCACTTATCTTAGGTTCCAGAGATGACATTGATGATTTCTTAAATTTCACTACCTCTGGCAGAAGTTCATTTAAGGAAACACCTGAAGTTAGTCCAATTTTCAAATGGAATAAAATTAATATTTCAAAACTTAGGTCAAGGCTTGGTCTAAGCAGATCTCGTTTTGGAAAAAAGGTTGGTGTAACAAGAGGGACAGTTCTTAGGTGGGAATCAGGAGAAGTTTCACCTAACTTAAGTAATAATAAGGCTCTTGACAGTATTTACTTATCAACGAGAAATGAATTGATACAAAATCCATTAGATAATTAACTAACCACCTGTTTGGAACATCTCAATTTTATTTTTTACATTTACTTTTGAGTTAGCTCTTTCCAATGAATATTTATCATCTCTCAATTTCCATGTATTTATTATTTCATCTGTTATAAATTTGTTGGATTTTCGACTCCTTAGCAATGATTTCAAATTCATCCCAGTATTAGAGAAAAGGCAGGTAACCAGCTTTCCGTCTGCTGTAATTCTTGCTCTGGTGCAATTACCACAAAATGGGTTTGAAATTGAAGAAATAAAGCCGATTTCTCCTTTTCCATCAACAAAACTAAATCTGTCAGAAGTTTCAGAAGGATAGTTTTTTTCAATCTCTACCAAGTCGTATTTTTTTGATATTGTCTTGATAATATCGTTGGAACTAACAACATTTTTGATGTCCCAAGAGTTCAGAGTACCAACATCCATATACTCTATAAATCTTAAAATATGACCCTCAGACCTGCAATAATCAACAAGTCCTAAAATACTTTTTTCATTAACTCCTTTCCTCACTACAGTATTGATCTTTATATCTTTAAAACCTTCAATTTGAGCCCTTTTTATACCATTCAGTACTTCATTAACATTAAATTTTTTGCCACTCATTTTTTGAAAAATTTCATTATCTAATGAATCAAGACTGACAGTTAGTCTTTTTAGACCTGCTTGATGCAATTTTGAGGCATATTTTTCTAATAAATAACCATTTGTTGTCATGGCTATATCTAAATCTTTATTGATTTTTGAAATAGACCCAATTAACTCTGAAACACCTTTTCTCACGAGAGGCTCACCACCAGTCAATCTTATTTTCTTCACACCTAAAGTTACAAAGATTTCTGACAATCTTATTATTTCTTCAAAAGATAGAACTTGATCTTTTTTTAAAAATTCAAATGCTTCGCCATATAATTCTTCAGGCATACAATACCTGCATCTAAAATTACATCTGTCTGTAACAGAAATTCTTAAATCTTCTAATTTTCTGCCAAATTTATCATTCATTTCTAAAAATTGTATTTACCATTTTTTCAACTGCAACAGATCTATGACTTATTGCGTTTTTTAAATCGTATCCTAATTTACTGATTGTTTCATTGTAACCCAGTGGGATAAAAATTGGATCATAACCAAAACCATCCCCATCATTAGATTCTTTTGAAATGTAACCATCGAGCTTTCCCGTAAATTCCATTTTTACTTCATCAAAAAAATTTAAAACTTTTATGCAACAATAATATCTGGCTTTTCTTTCAATTTTGGACACACCTTTTAACTTAGAAAGGATCAATTCATTTCTTTCTTTTGCTGTGATGTCCCCGCCATATCTGGCAGATTTTACTCCTGGATCACCATTTAAATATTTTATCTCTATGCCTGAATCTTCAGACATTAAATAGGTCTCTGGTTTAAATTCAAATCCTGATTCCTTGATTCGATTAAAGTAATAATCAATTTTTATTTCAGCATTTTGAGAAAAAGTTAATCCATTTTCAATTGGTTCATCTTCAATTTTAAATGAAGATAAATTTAAAAAATCTATTCCAATTCCAGAAAATAATTGCTCAAATTCTTTAATTTTTCCTATGTTGTGAGTAGCAAAAATCAGCTTCTTATTTTTCAATTTTTCAATCCCCCTCAAAATTAAGGCTATTTTTAATTGATTTCAGTCCCTTATAATGCTATATTTTTCCTAGCTTTAATTTTGATTAAATTATACTAAAAAAGTATAGAACGAGAGATATTAGGGAATTTAAAGAGAGATGATATCAAAACTGCCTAAATATTTAGCATTATTCTCATTGGTTTGGGTTTTTATTGTTTCTTGTAGTCCTCAGCATCAACAGAGCACTTTTGCTAATGCCGGACCAGTTGCACAACAGCAGTCTAATTTGTATTACCTCATGTTTTGGATTGCTGCACTAATCTTTGTTTTAGTTCAAGGAGCCTTAATATTTGCCTTACTTAACTTTAGGAGAAGAGAAAAGCCTATACCTGGAAGTGATTTTACCGTTCCTGATATTCCACCTAAACAGGTTCATGGGAATACAAAATTAGAAATTATATGGACTATAATTCCAGCACTGATTTTAATTGTTATTGCTGTACCTACTGTGCAAACTATTTACGATACTTATCAGCCTCCTGAAGATTCTGATCCCTTAGAAGTCGTTGCTATGGGGCATCAATGGTGGTGGGAGTTCAGATATCCTGACGAAGGTATTGTGACAGCCAACGAATTATTTATTCCAACTGATAGACCTGTAAGAATTACGCTACAAAGCCAAGATGTTATCCATAGTTTTTGGGTTCCTCAAGCTGCTGGAAAAAAAGATACGGTTCCAGGAAACACTAACGTTATGTGGCTGCAAATAGATGAACCTGGAAACTATTCAGGTCAGTGTGCTGAATTTTGTGGAGTAGCTCACGCTAGGATGAGATTTAGAGTTATCGCTGAAGAAGAAACGGATTTTAATACTTGGATGGAAGCAATGAAAACTCCTCCAAAAATGGATACATCCGAAGGATATGGTTTATTTTTAGCTCATTGCAGTATGTGTCACAGCATTGATAGTTACAACGAAGGATCATACGAGAAAGAACTAACCATGCAAGATGAAAGATGGGATGATTGGTATTTTAATCAAGAGGAGTCAGTTAGAGTTTCAGCTCCCAACTTAACGCATTTAGGAATAAGGTCAATGTTGGCAGCCGGCCAAAAAGATATGACTAAGGAAAATTTAATAACATGGATAAAGGATCCTTCAGAATTTAAACAAGGCACAAGAATGCAATCCGTTGCAAGCGTTTACAAAGGCGGGCCTGCAAAATTGGAGGACTACGAAATTGAAGCTATTGCAGATTACTTACTTGCTCAAATTCCTGATGGATGGGGTATAGCAAAAACTGGAGTTGATGCTGAGGAGGAAGTTGAAGCAATGGTTTGGAACTCAGCCGAAGAACATGGTGAATACTTGTTTGTAAACCAAGGTTGTGCTGGGTGTCATTCTCTAAATGAGGAAGAGGTTATAGTGGGGCCAAGTATGTATGGATTATATGATAGATCTGGAGATAAAGTTCCTGGATTGTCTGCTGAAGAGTACATATATCAATCGATTGTTTATCCAAATGAATATATAGTTGAAGGCTATCCTGCAAATGTTATGCCACAAATATTTATTAATCTAAGTGAAGAAGAGTTGCAGGCTCTTGTTTCATACTTAAAAACCATTAAGTAAATGATAGAATAATTTTAGGAGAAATATAAATGACAACAATTTCATATCCAACATTAATACCTAGGCCAAAAGAGTATGTATCTGGGGTTTGGTCATGGCTTACAACTGTTGATCATAAAAAAATAGGGACTATGTACGGAGTTATAGCATTTTTCTGGTTTCTTGTTGGAGGTATTGAAGCTTTACTGATTAGGATCCAGTTATCTGGGCCAGAAGGCACGTTTTTAACTCCTGAAGTTTATAATCAGGTCTTTACAATGCACGGAACAACAATGATTTTTCTTGTTGTAATGCCTTTGAGTGCTGCCTTTTTTAATTGGATGGTCCCATTGATGATCGGTGCAAGAGACGTGGCATTTCCAAGGTTAAATGCATTTAGTTTATGGGCATTTTTATTTGGAGGAATTTTACTTAACATATCCTGGTTTACTGGTGAAGCTCCTAATGCTGGATGGTTTGCTTACGCGCCAAATACTGAAGTTCCTTTTAACCCAAAAAATGGTGTTACCTACTGGATATTGGGTCTTCAAGTACTTGGTATAGCTTCTTTAGCAGCTGGATTTAATTTCCTAACAACAATTATAAACATGAGAGCACCAGGTATGACTTTTATGAAATTACCTGTTTTTATATGGATGACTGCAGTCGTCAACGTTCTTATTGTATTGGCATTTCCAGTGATAACTGTTGCGTTAATTCAGTTACAGTTTGATAGATTATATGGAACTCATTTCTTTAACCCTGTAATGGGTGGAGACCCTGTGATGTGGCAACATATGTTCTGGCTTTTTGGCCACCCAGAAGTATACATTTTGATTCTACCTGCAATGGGTATTGTGTCAGAAGTACTTCCTACATTCTCTAAGAAACCAATTTTCGGATATCCGTTTATAGTTTTCTCAGGAATTGGAATTGGTTTCCTAGGATGGTTCGTGTGGAGTCATCATATGTTCACAGTCGGCCTAGGACCTGCAGCAAACGCAGCATTTAGTATTTCTACTATGCTTATTGCTGTTCCTACTGGTGTTAAGATATTTAATTGGATTGGTACTTTATGGGGTGGGTCAATTAGAGTAACTCCTGCATTACTATTTTCTATTGCATTCATAGGTATGTTCGTAATTGGTGGGCTAAGTGGTGTAACTCATGCAGCTCCACCATCTGATGCTCAGCAGCAAGACACATATTATGTTGTTGCCCATTTTCATTATGTATTATTTGGTGGCGCATTACTTGGTCTATGGTCTGGAATTTATTATTGGTGGCCAAAGTTTACAGGTAAATTCCTAAATGAAAAAATCGGATATTTACACTTCACTATTGTACTAATCGGATTTAACATTACTTTCTTCCCAATGCATTGGCTTGGCTTAGATGGAATGCCAAGAAGAATCGCAACATACCCTGAATCTATGGGGTGGGAAGTTTCTAATCTTGTTGCGAGCCTAGGAAGTTTTATATTAGGTTTTGGTGTTTTAGTTTTCCTTTATAACGTAATCTATTCAAGGAAAGGTCCAAAGATTGCTGGAAATGATCCGTGGGACGGCAGAACGTTAGAATGGTCTATACCATCTCCGCCTCCTCATTATAATTTTGAAACAATACCTGAGGTTAAATATAGAGATGATTTTTGGTATAAAAAATATCCTGAATTAGCAAATGAATCTCACGGTGGAGGTTCAGGCGTAGAAGAAAATAGTCATTCGGATAGCCATGAGGAACCACACATGCCGGACCCATCATATTATCCATTATTTATAAGCCTAGGTATGACAATAATGATCGGTGGATTTATACCATTTACAGGTCACTGGATTGTATGTGGAATTGGATTGGCGATTTTTACTTGGGCATTTTTGGGATGGTGTTATGAACCAGTTAACGATTAAAGAGGAAGATTATGTCTACAGCAGTTGAAGAACATGTAAATAGCACTGGAGTCGATAATAAAAAATTGATGATGTGGATTTTTCTTGGATCTGATTGTTTATTCTTTGGATCTTTTATTTCTACATATTTAGTCTACAGGAATAGAAGTTTAGCTGGTCCTTATCCAAATGAAATTTTGGATATACCTTTGACAACTGTAAGTACCTTTGTGCTTTTAATGAGTTCGCTTGCAATGGTTTTAGCAGTTAGCTACGTTCAAAGAGGTAGTCAGGTCTTAGGAAGATATTACACACTTGCGACTGCATTATTAGGTTTAGTTTTTATGGGATTTCAAGTATACGAATTTTCTCACTTCGCTCACTTGGGCCTTACTCCTAGAACAAATATATTTGGTTCGACGTTCTTTGTTATGACTGGTTTTCATGGTGGTCACGTAACATTTGGTGTTATATGGTTAGTAATTTTTGCGGTATCAAGGTTGGCTGAAACAATGAAACAAAAACTACTCATAATAGGTTCAGTTTTTTCTGTAATCATCGCCATGGCCGGGACCATGATGACTCATACATTAGATGTTATTCCTAACATTCCAACAATTGTTGCCTTCTCTGTTTTCGGCATTGGGTTAATTGGGACTATTGGGTCACTCTATTTGCTTAAAAATAGCGACAATCAAAATATTGAAACTATCAAAAAAGAAGAAGGAAACTTAGAATTAGCTGGTCTCTACTGGCACTTCGTTGATATTGTTTGGATTGTAATTTTTACAGTAGTATATTTAATTTCTGCAAATGATGGGGCGCCGTTAATATAATGAAAAAATTGTTTAGGAATATTTGGAATCAGTTCTTGGGTCACTCTACAGATGGTTATTTTAGAGTACCTGAAACTCCTCAAGATTTACCAAATCCAGAAAACGATACTCCTTGGGCTGGAACGCTAAAACTCTCTATGGAGAAATTTAATAAAATAACAAGAAAAGATGGTCATGGATCACCAGCATTTTACGCTATAGTTGGGCTAGTTCTTGCTGTAATAACCTTAGTTGAATTCCTTGTATTTTATGTTGAAAGTCTTGGCGTACTTCTGATCCCTATAATGCTGGTGTTATCTTTAATGAAATTTGTTATTGTTGTTGCTTTTTTTATGCATTTAAGATTTGACAATAAAATATTTACAATATTATTTTTCGCTGGATTTGTTCTGGCAGTTGTAATTGGTATTGTTCTTTTGATTTTACTCGCTATAAAACCATAGACTAGCTAGAAATAAAATTTCCACTTTTCTCTAAAATACTTTTTATACCGCTGTCAGATAAATTTTTATAAGGCAATTTATAGTGCTCAAGCCATACTTCAGAAAGATCGCTTTGGATCTGGTTCATTGTAGTTGCAAGATTTTTCCTAATTAAAATTACCCTAAAAATAGATTCATTTAGACTTAAATCCGGCAGAATAAAATCATGTGGATTTTTTTTAAACTTTGAACAAAGAGTCAAGATTTGATCTAAATTCTCAGATCCTTTTACCTTTATTCCTACTGATTTTAGTTTTTCAATAAGCAGAAATTCAGTAGAAAACCCCTCGTCCTCAAGTTTCTCAAAATCAATTAAATAAGATTTTTCTTCGTTTTGCTTCTTTGTTCTCTTTTTTGCCATAATCAATCTTCCAACATTATTACTTCTAATTCATCACCTGATTTAATCACTTTACAATTCTCAGGACAAATTGCAAGTCCATTAGAATATACAAGAGAGCTAAAAATATTTGAACCTTGGTTTTTATAAACATCAGCTAAATAGCCTAATTTTTCATCCTTTTTGATATTTACTCTAGTGTATGATCGACGACCATCATTGTTTTCTATATCTATATTTATTTTTGCTAAAACTTTTTTTCTATGTATATTTTTTATTCCCTGCATCTTTAATAAGACAGGACGAATAAAAAGTTCAAAACAAACATATGAACTTACAGGATTACCAGGTAATCCAATATGAAATAAATTTTTACCTTTTATCTTAACTTGGCCAAATGCTAATGGTTTTCCGGGTTTCATATTTATACCCCAAAAATCAATACTTCCCTTACTTGAAATAGCATCTCTAATTAAGTCAAAATCTCCTTTTGAAACTCCGCCAATAGTTACTATTAAATCACTTTGGCTGCAATCTTCATACAATTTATCTACATCTTCTTTATTATCGGAAAGAATCCTATGCATCTTAAAATCTGCACCAGAATTTTTGATCGCCGCAGAAATAGCAAATGAATTTGAATCATATATTTGACCTTCTTTTAATTTATCTCCTGGCATCACTAATTCATTTCCTGTTGATATTACAGAGACCATAGGTTTTCTTATTACACTAACCTCATTTATCCCAAATGATGCTATTGCACCAACAATTGGTGGGTCTATTAGCATTCCACCTTTAACCACAGTTTCTCCAAACTTATAGTCTTGACCAGACAATCTTATGTTGTCACCCTTTTTTACAGTTTCATTTATAAGTACTGAATCTGGAAAGTCATTTCCTTTGTGAGGATTATTATTTGTTTTTTCAAATGGGACTACAGAATCTGCGCCTTCTGGAATACCGCTTCCAGTCATTATTCTCAAGGCTTCATCTTTCTTGAGGACGTAATCTGTTATTGCTTCAGCCCCAACTCTACCTACAACTTTAAGAGATTTATTTGGCTCTAAATCTTCATACCTAACAGCGAATCCATCCATTGCAGAATTATTCTTATTTGGAAGATCAAATAAAGCTTTTATTTCTTTTTCTAAAATAAATCCACTAGAATCAATTAATTTTTTTTTAATAGTTTCAAGTTTTTTAAATTTTGAAAAAATTATTTCTTGTGCATTTTCAACAGAGATAAGATTATTAGTTTTCTTAGAATTCATTTTAATCTCTTATATCAAATTTAATTTTTTTAGATAAATGAGTTAAAAATGATTTTTCACAATTATCTATTTCTTCTCCAGATAATGTTCTTTCTTTTGAACCATATGTCATTCTTACAGTAAGAGATTTATTGCCATCACCAAGTGATTTGTCTTTATAAATATCAATAACATTAATTCCAATAATTAAATCAAAATTAGATATTTCATTTAAAATAGATTCAAATAAAATCTCATCCTCTAAAATGAAACTGATATCTCTTTTCGAAACAGGGAATTTATTGATTTGCTGATACTTTATTTCACCTTTATTAGTATAGTTCTTAAATACTTTTTTTAAGTCAATTTCTATTACATAAGCATTTAAATTCTTAACATCAAAATTTGA
>Ga0208624_1001440_pt1 | contig 11306 bp, 8 predicted proteins | sample Knorr_S23_td_DCM_FD_185607 | JGI IMG/M metagenome (GOLD analysis project Ga0208624, IMG submission 185607) | Marine microbial communities from Southern Atlantic Ocean transect - Knorr_S23_td_DCM_ad_71m_LV_A (SPAdes) (version 2) | ecosystem: Environmental > Aquatic > Marine > Oceanic | place...
CGCTTTATTTACGCGCCAGCTTAGGTACGTTGTCCCCATGAGATTTAGTGCTGCAAGCATTGTTTCCATGATGATCTTCTCGATCTTTATTTGGATCTATGTGGTCAACACCGCCTGGATTATTGCCAAAGAGTTGATCTCTTTCATCTTATAAACGCATCTATCGCTCTGGGCTAAAGACATAGCACAAAGCGAATATTCGCCAGGATTGACGTTAGTCCTTAACGATTGATTTTCAGCCGTTTTTTTGGCTTTGCTCTCCTAACTGAGCTAGCCATATCTGCAGCTAAGTGACCGCGAAAACCGCTGACTCTCCCCTATCCATTCCCAATATCAGACGATTCATTGCGTTTCGGATACTGTTCAATGCCCGATTCTACTATCCGGTATTCACGATCCTATTCTTGGATTTCGGTCTAACGCTCGAGCAATTCGCCATTCTTAACTCGGCATGGGCAGCGAGCATCGTGCTTCTGGAAGTTCCCTCAGGGGCCCTGGCCGACACTATTGGCAGACGTAATCTGGTAATAGCCTCGGCGGTCATAATGATCGTTGAGATGCTTCTTCTCTGTTTCGCCCCAATTGGTCAGCTGCCTCTAGTCTTCTATCTTTTTTTGGCGAACCGCATACTTAGCGGAGCCGCCGAAGCCGCGGCTAGCGGAGCCGATGAGGCACTCGCATATGATACCCTAAAAGACCTGGGAAGAGAAAAGAACTGGGGGCGGGTTCTCGAAACCCAAATGCGCTTTCGATCTATCGCGTTCATTGTAGCCATGTCGCTAGGCGCACTACTTTATGATGCCGATAGATTGAATCAGCTCCTTGGACTTCTAGGCATCGACTCTGGGATCTCCACAGAAACCGCCATGCGACTCCCTCTATTCATGACCCTTATCCTCGGATTCGGCGCCTTAGTGACGTCGATCGGGCTTGAGGAGCCAGAATCAGAAAGAGAAGCCCGGAAGAAAGCTCGTGAAGCTCCAGCTGGAGTCACGATAAGAGCGGCTTTCTCAAAAACGCTAACTACAGGAAAGTGGATTCTCAGCACCCCTATGGCCTTCATGATCATACTAGGCGGTTTTCTGATAGATCACATCGCCAGAATGATTCTGACATTGAATAGCGAATACTACCGCCGGATCGAGTTACCCGAAGCGTCTTTCGGGATTATCAGCGCAGGATTCGGAATTCTGGGTATTTTCACTCCAAGGATAGGACGATGGCTTTGCGAAAACCGAAGCAAGTCATTCAACTACTATCTGTTAGGAGCTTCGACATTTCTAGGCCTGTACGGGATGACCTGGTTTTTACCGATTTGGGGAGTGGCCCCGATGTTGTTCGTCTACGTTTCCATTGGACTCGCCGGCTATCTTGTAAGCAGCTATTTGAATGCCGTGGCTCCTTCCGATGCTCGAGCCACTGCTCTGAGCTTCAAAGGCCTTTCCTACAATTTAGCTTATGGAGGAATCGGATTATTATATTCGCTGCTTGTTTACAAACTTAGGCATGATGACTCTTTTGGGCCTTTGGATGCTGGGAAGCTGGAGGAAACCCTTTTCAAAGCCACTCTTGGATACTTTCCTGGCTACTTCGTTATCGTTTTTCTGGCCACCCTAGCCTACGGGATATACAATCGCAAAGCTATCGACACCCGACCCAGCACCCGATCCGAGTAGCCGCTATTTTGATTCCACCCGAATCGCGAACCAGCGGCAACGTGATCTCATTCAACAGGCACCGAAAAAAGCCGGATCCCCATTTGGAGATCCGGCTTGAGAAGCTTAAACCTTGTATTCGGAGCTATAGAGCACTTTCGCCACTCTCATCTGTCCGGATCCGGATAGCGTCTTCCAAAGGAAGGACAAACACCTTGCCGTCACCGATTTTCCCAGTCTTGGCGGATTTGGCGATAGCCTGGGCAGCTACGGTAACTGCGTCATCCTGGACCGCAATCTCGATCTTCACTTTGGGAAGAAAGTCCACCGTGTATTCGCTTCCACGGTAGATTTCCGTGTGACCCTTTTGGCGCCCGAAGCCTTTAACTTCGGTTACCGTCATTCCTTCGATGCCGACTTCTGAAAGGGACTCTTTGACCTCTTCCAACTTAAACGGCTTAATGATTGCTACTACAAGTTTCATTAAAATACCCTTTGAGGTTGATTACCTATGTAATTGAAACGCCTGCGTAAATGCAAGTAAATGCATTAGTGAGCTTAGATACCGAGCACTCAACTGATATTGTAGGCTTCCTGGCCGTGCTCAGAAATGTCAAGTCCCCTTGACTCTTCCTCTGAACTCACTCTGACGCCCATAGTAACCTTGATCAGTAAAAATACAATGTAAGAGAAAACAAATGCGAAGATATAGACCCCCAATACTCCAATAATCTGGGAGGACAAACTGGCACCGCCAAATATCCCTACGGCGATTGTTCCCCAAATGCCGCAAGTTCCATGTACAGAAATCGCTCCGACTGGGTCGTCTACTTTTATTTTGTCCAAAAAGATGATGGAGAAAACCACAATCACACCTCCGATAGCGCCCATTAATACAGATGCAAAAGGCGAAACCGAGTCTGCGCCAGCAGTGATACTAACCAATCCAGCTAACAAACCGTTTAGAGCCATTGAGAGATCCGGCTTTTTCAGGACAACCATGGAAGTTATTATTGAACTAATACCGCCCGCTGCTGCTGCTAGTGCGGTAGTCGTGAAGACCAAGCCAAGCGGTCCTGGATTAGCAGAAAGAACTGAGCCTCCGTTGAATCCAAACCATCCAAAAAACAGCAAAAATACACCTATCGCTGCCAGAGGCATGCTGTGACCGACAATTGGCTTTATCCCATCAGCTGTGTATTTTCCAGCCCTTGGACCAAGAATCAAAACAGCTGCTAGAGCTGCCGCCCCGCCGAAACCGTGAACCACAGTTGAACCCGCGAAATCATAGAAGCCTATGCCAGAGAGCCAGCCTCCACCCCAGTGCCATGAGCCTGCGATTGTGTACCCGAATGCGACCAAAATGGTCGAATAAACCATGAAAGATGTCAGCTTGATACGTTCAGCCACAGCACCTGAGACAATTGTAGCAGCTGTCGCAGCAAACATAGCTTGGAAAATGAAATCCCCGTAACCAGTCATCGCCAGGCTGAGACCTCCGTAGCCCCATCCATCGCCTCCGTCGGCGTTAAGATCGCCGATGGGGCCATTTATTCCCAACCAACCAGGTATTTGCCAGGAATCCACCGGATAGTGAGTATTGAATCCAAGAACCGCATATGTGATCAATCCGATAGATATAATCCATACGTTCTTGAACAGGATGTTAACCGTGTTCTTCGACTGAGTCAGTCCCGACTCCAGCGTCGCAAAACCGAGGTGCATAATAAACACCAGTGCGGCAGCGATCACCGTCCAAAGCATGGATACGGTAAAGAAATCGAATGCAGGCGCATATTCAGCTCCTGAGGACTCGACAAGTTCTAGATATTCGTCCACTGGACCCGCCTCATCCTGCCCAATGGCCGGCGTGGAATCGAGTACCGCAGCCGTCAGCAAAGCGATCAGCAAAAGCCCGGATAATTTTGTTAGGAGTTCTCTCATGTCGTTTGTATTATAGATTTTCAGGAATTAGTGCTGCCCTGTTGCAGCGATGAATATCTACCTCTAGCAACTGGCATGCCACCCCCCTTTAATCTGTTCGAATTCTCCAGATTTACCCGAGACCAAGCCCGCTCTTGTCTCAATAGTCCCTGCTTGGGCGCTCAAATGTAACCTATCGCAGGCGTGAAAAAACCGACGGCCGCTCTTTTTTGAGCGGCCGTCACGAACTCGGGTTATCCCAAAATGGGCGATGATAGCGATCTATTCGCCGTCCTCTTCCATAGTAAGGCATTCGATGTGCAGCTCTTTCAGCTGCTTTTCGCTAACTTGGCTGGGGCTTTCCGTCATCAGGCACTGTCCTTTCTGCGTTTTCGGAAAGGCGATCACCTCTCGAATACTTGATACTCCTGCCAAAATCATGACAAGCCTATCCAATCCAAAGGCGATGCCACCATGCGGAGGAGCCCCATACTTAAATGCTTCTAGCATGTAGCCGAAACGCGTTTCCACCACATCCTTTGGAATCTTGAGAACATCCTCGAAGATCTTTTTCTGAAGCTCGGTCTGATGGATACGAATACTACCCCCACCCAATTCAACGCCATTAAGGACTAAGTCGTAATGTTGACCTCGAACCTTCTTTGGATCGGTAGCCAGAAGCTCATGATCCTCCTCTACTGGAGCCGTGAAAGGGTGATGTGAGGCTACATACCGGCCTTGGTCTTCCTCATAGGTCATCAGTGGAAAATCTACCACCCAGAGAAAATCATAACGATCCGGAGAGATTTCTAGCTGCCCACGTTTCTTTAGGAGTTCTGCGCACTCCAATCGTATGCGTCCCAAAATCGAACAAGCTTCCTCCCATTGCGAGGCCGCAAAGAATACGATATCGCCCTCTTCCAATTCCAGCGATTCCTGCAATGCGGCCTTCTCGCTATCGGAAAAGAACTTGACTATCGGCGATTTCCATTCGCCCCCTTCTATTTTAATAAAGGCCAACCCTTTGGCCCCCAGCGACTTCGCAACCTCTTCCAGGTACTTCAATTCCCCTTGGGTAATATCTGCCAGAACGGGCACTTTGAAGGCTTTGACAACTCCGCCCCTTTTTACCGTTGATGAGAACACTTTGAATGACGAGCTAGCGAAGGTCTCCGAGAAATCTGATATCTCAATACCGAGACGCGTATCCGGTTTATCAACACCAAAGCGATTCATCGCTTCTTGGAAGGAAATGCGCGGGAAAGGGGCCTCTATCTCCACTCCCAACGTATCCTTCCAAACGCGCTTCATCAGACCTTCGACTAAGGAATACATGTCTTCGCGGTCGACGAACGACACTTCCAAATCTAGCTGGGTGAACTCCATCTGGCGATCCGCCCTCAGGTCTTCATCTCGGTAGCAGCGGGCAATTTGATAGTAACGCTCGATACCACTAACCATTAGCATCTGCTTGAATTGCTGCGGGGATTGCGGCAACGCGTAGAAATGCCCTGGCTGGATCCGGCTCGGCACTAAGTACTCCCTAGCTCCTTCCGGGGTACTCTTAAACAAAGTCGGCGTTTCGACATCATAGAAGCCTTCTCCATCGAGGTAAGCCCGAATAGATCGCGTTGCCTCATGGCGCAGCTTGATCGCCTTACGCATCTTATCTCGGCGAAGATCGAGGTAACGGTACTTCAGTCGAAGGTCCTCGTGAACACGGTCTCCTTTGATATCGTCAATGGGAAAAGGTGGCGTTTCCGCGATATTGTGTACGACAACTTGACGAGTATCGACTTCTACTTCGCCAGTGGGCAGGGACGGGTTAACGTTGTCGCCGTCCCTGGACACCACGGTCCCGCTGATCGCTATGACCGATTCATCCTTCAACCCATGAACGGTTTCATTGAAAACTGCATCATCGCTGTGCGGATTAGCCTTAACTTGAGTGAGACCTTCGCGGTCCCGCAAATCGATAAAAAGGATTCCACCATGGTCACGGATGGAATCAATCCAGCCAACCAGGGAGACCTCAGTTCCAACATCGCTAGAGCGAAGCTGACCACAATCATGTGTACGTTTCATTCCTAAATCGCTTTGATCCAATAGACTCCCCAGAATAGGGCTCGAAATAGAGCGCGAACAATGGGCAAATCTTTATCCAGAATGCAACTTCATTCACGGATACTTCCGCGCGCTCGCCTCTTCGTTCATTAATTTTGCAGTAAATCCCGCCGAAATAATCTAGAAAACTGGCCCAGAAGGGAGCTCATTGCCTATTCTGTAGATAATTAGGGAAACCCCAATCAAATCGTTATGGTTCTGATAATCAGAGACGAACCCGTAAATCCCCCCACTTGGTTTTCCTCTTTTCGATATCTCACCTTGATATGCAGCATGCGACTGCATTCCGACATCGTAATCGAGACCGAGCATACGGATACTTGTTACAATTGGCTCAAATCCAAAGGCGGCATGGATTTTGTCGACGATTTCGTTGCTCCCGGGATCGAGGCGGGCATCCGGCCCGACACGGAGCGGAATTTTGACCCATCGATCATCGTGGATCGTATCGTCCCAGAAAACACGAACCAGCTCTATCAGAGCATCCAATTCGCCAGTACTCTCTAGGTCCAGAATGCGAATATTTCCAAGGGAAAACAGTCGCGAAATTCCCTTGATATTCTCGAACCAAGAACGTCGTCGATGAATCAATTGCGGCTCGGTTTATTCCGTCTCTCTACACCCTTGACACGGTCTTACCTATGAGCAATATCCGCCCATTCTTTATCGAGGGAATGGCCGAGAACTACAAAGATACGCTTAAGCTACCCCAAACCGCCTTCCCAATGCGGGCCAATCTGGGAAAGCGAGAACCCGCGCGTGTCGAGCATTGGCAATCCATTGGGCTATACCAAAAGATCCAAGAAAAGAATCAGGAAGGCGAAGCATTCATTCTCCATGATGGCCCCCCTTTCACCAACGGAGACCTCCATCTCGGTCACGCACTAAACAAGACCCTCAAGGAGATCGTGCTCCGATATAAGTCCGCTAAGAGCTATCGGGCGCCCTACGTCCCTGGCTGGGACTGCCACGGCTTGCCTATCGAGCAACAAATGGCAAAGGAGCTACAGCAATCCGGGGAATCGCTTACGACCGCCGAGCTCCGAGATAAATGCGACGCTTTCTCGGAAAAGTGGATCGGCATACAACGGAGCCAATTCAAACGACTCGGCGTTCTTGGGGATTGGGAAAATGAATACAAAACGAAGAATCCTGCCTACGAGGCTGAGATTCTCCGAACCCTTGCCTCGTTTATCGATACCGGGCTCGTGTACCGGGCGAAGAAGCCCGTCTACTGGTCCATTCCCTACAAGACCGCCCTCGCCGAAGCGGAAATCGAATATAGGGAACATACGAGTCCTTCCATTTGGGTAGCATTCGATTTGCCCAACGGATTCGACCCGCAGATTAAAAAACCCATATCGGTAGCCATTTGGACGACCACTCCTTGGACAATACCAGCAAACCTGGCTATCGCTCTAAATCCTAAAATCGAATATGCATTCATCGATACAGGCGAACGCGCGCTGATTGTAGCCAAGGAGCTAGCTGAAACTTTCGCCGAAGATTGCGGAATCGAGAATTGGACGATACTGAAGACCACTCTCGGTGAAACCCTTGAAGGTGTGGAGACGCGCCATCCATTCATCGATCGAGCGAGCCCAATCGCCTTGGCCGACTATGTTACTACGGAATCTGGCACTGGATGCGTGCATACAGCGCCGGGACACGGTTTAGACGATTATCTGACCGGGCAAAAATACGGTATGGAAATCTACTGTCCCGTGAATGACGATGGCGTCTACGATGACGATGGACAGATTCCGGAATACTTAGTAGGTGAATCCGTACTCGAAACCAACGGCTGGACGCCAGCCAACGGAAAAGTAATGAAGGCGCTCGCAGATAACGGGGCCCTACTGGGGAAAAAGAAAATCACCCACAGTTATCCGCACTGCTGGCGATCGAAAACGCCTGTGGTGTTCCGGGCCGTCGACCAATGGTTTGTCGCTTTGGATAGCGGAGGAAAACGGGAAAAAGCCCTAGAAGCAATTGAATCCGTTCGCTGGATACCCGATTGGGGGAAGAACCGTATCAAGGCTAACGTCGAAGCCCGGCCAGATTGGTGCATCAGCCGCCAACGTTCTTGGGGAGTGCCAATTCCCGCCTTCTACGACGATGATGGCAATGGATTCTTGGATTCGGAAATCATCAGAGGAATCGCGGATAAGGTTGAGCAACACGGCTCGAACATCTGGTTCACCAATTCCGCTGAACAGCTCCTTGAAGGCATCGAAATCCCAGATTCATTCAGCGGGAGGAAACTTACGAAAGGAAACGATACGCTGGATGTATGGATTGATTCCGGAACCAGCCACTTCGAAGTGCTAGCCAAGGACAAGAATCTAACTTGGCCATGCGATCTCTACTTAGAGGGCAGCGATCAACATCGAGGCTGGTTTCAATCTTCATTGTGGACTGGCGTTATTCGCGCAGGTCGGGCTCCATTCAAATCCATCCTCACCCACGGATTCATCGTCAACCAAGATGGCACCAAGCTTTCCAAGAGCGAAAATGCTATGACCTTGGAGCACTACATGGACAAGTTCGGGGCCGACATCGTCCGGCTATGGATCGCATCGACCGATTTCCGCAATGACGTGCCAATGGGAGAGGAGATTCTCAAGACGATCGGCGATGCCTATCGATTGATTCGCAATACTCTCCGATTCCAGATCTCCAATCTATTCGATTTTGGCCTTGTGAAAAACGGCATGCCAGTTGCGGAGCTCCACGAGTTCGATCGATGGGCCATGGACAAGACCGCTCAGCTAGTAGCCAATTGCGAGGAAGCCTACGACCGCTTTGAATTCCATCGGGTATACCAAGCTTGCAACCAATTCTGCTCGGTTACCCTCTCCGCCCTTTATCACGACGTCTTAAAAGACCGCCTCTACACTTTGGCGGAAGACCATCCGCTTCGCCGCTCATCCCAAACCGCGATCCACCATATTTTCAACGCTCTGGTTCGTGTACTGGGTCCTATTCTGCCGTTCACAGCGGATGAGGCCTGGAGCTATTTCCTCTCTGACCAAGACTTCGTTGATCAACCTCTCGCTCTTCAGTCATGGCCAAGTGAAGCCAAGAATTGGCGTGACGAAAACCTAGAGAGAGATTTCCAGGAGCTCCTCGCATTTCGCGATCTTGTAAACGAGAAACTCGAGGATCTTCGAAAACGCGGCGATATAGGGCGATCCTTGGACGCCTATCTAACTATTTCAGGCTCATCGGAAGCCCAGTCATTCAAACTGCTTAGAAGCTACGAGAAATTCTTAGATGAGCTATTTATCGTTTCGCTAGTGGAGCTAAAGGAAAGCGATTCCACAGACCTTTCGATTAACGTCGCCAAAGCGGAGGGCGGTCGTTGCCCGCGCTGCTGGCGTTGGTTCCCTGAACTCAAGAACGGCGTTGCCAACGACGAGCTCTGCTCTCGTTGCACCGAAGCCATTATTTAACAGTCAAAAAGAATGCCCAAGAAAAAATCTACTACCAAGAAAGTCCCCTCAACAAATTCAGCCACGAAAGCGGTAAAGAAGACTTCCGGTAAAAAAGCAGCGAAGAAGGTCGTGAATCAAAATACTGGAACCAAATCCACTACAAACAAGAAATCTGCGTCGAAGAAGACAGTGAAACGAGCTGCAGCGAAATCGGCTACTCCTACCGCCAAACGTCCCGCTGCCTCCGCTGGCTTCTCCCTCGAAGAGGCTCTATCCGTCGCTAAAACGCGAAAGAACGAAGACGATGAGCTGGCCAAAAAACGGGCCGCCAAAGAAAAGGAGCGGAAGGCTTTCGAAGAGGCCGAGCAAAAAACGGAGAAGCGAGTCTTAGGAGCTGCCTCTCTATCCGACATCCTAGGTTTCGATTCCATGGTAAGCGCTCCAAAAGTTGAGACGAGGCCCATTCCAAAGAAGTTCAAGAAATTCTATAATCTCCTGATTTCATTGAGAGACCACGTTAAATCCGAACTCAGCATGCATACGGAAGAGACTCTTAAGCGGTCGAGCAAAGATGAAGCGGGCGATTTGTCAGGATACAGTCAACACATGGCTGATGCGGGAACGGATACGTTTGATCGCGATTTCGCCCTTAGCATGGTCTCAAACGAACAGGACGCCCTCACCGAGATTGAAGCCGCCATAGAGCGGATTTTTGAAGGCACCTACGGAGTTTGCGAAATGACCGGCAAGAATATTATGGACGAGCGATTGATGGCCGTGCCTTTCACTCGGTACTCTATAGAAACCCAAAAGCAGCTGGAGAAAAACCAAACTCGCAGCATACAAAGGGGCGGCGTATTCGCCGATGCTTCATCGGAAGACGCCATGAATTTCTCCGAGGAGAATCCCGATACTTAATCGGGTTGGCTAGTTAGAGCTAGCAACGTGACCAAATTGTAATGAAGGGAATAGCAGCATACAAGCGCCTGCATATCCTGGCATTCGTTATTCTAGTAGCAGATCAAGTTACCAAACAGTTGATTGAACGAACACTTCCGTTCGGCAGCTTTTATCCGCCAGACAATGTTTTCGTTATTCCCGGATTCTTCAATCTGGTTCACGTTGGGAACACCGGAGCGGCATGGAGCCTTTTCAGCGGTTACCCAAAAGCGTTAGCCGCGTTGGGAATTGTGGCTTTGCTTCTGCTTTATTTCTTCCGAAACGCCCTGCAACTTAAGCTTCCCCACTCGCAATGGTCATTCGGGCTGATAATTGGCGGAATCCTAGGAAATCTAATCGATCGATTCCGACTTGGGCATGTAACCGACTTTCTCGATTTTCATGCAGCAGGCTGGCACTTTCCCAGTTTCAATGTTGCCGATTCAGCCATCACCATAGGCGTTGGGCTGCATATCCTATTTTCCTTCCTTCAATCGGAATCCGAATCGGCGTCGGAGACGGAAAGCTAGTCATTTTCGCTATTCGATATTCGCCACCTGCTCGCGAATGCGTTCCAGCTCGTTCTTCAGTTCGAGAATCAGCTTGGACACCTCGATGGAGCAGGACTTACTTCCGGTAGTATTGATCTCGCGAGCGAATTCCTGAACGATGAATTCCAGAGAACGCCCTACAGGTTCCTCTTTTTCCAATAGGTCGTTGAACTGGCCGAAGTGGCTTTCCAAACGCGTAATCTCCTCGGAAATATCGCAACGATCCGCAAATAGAGCGATCTCCTTGAGAAACCTCTCGTCATCCAGATCTATTTCAAGATTAGCCTGCTTCAATCGGCTGAACAGGTTTTCCCGATGAACGGCAACCATTTCAGGAGCTATCGCCTTGATCGCTTCCAATGTATCCACCAAATTTTTACAACGAGCTGCGAGATCGGATTTCAAGGCAGCGCCCTCTAGAGACCTCATAGCAACCAGACTCTGAAGCGCGTCTTCAACACAAGCCTTTAGCAAGGGCTCAAGCACTTCCTCTGGAATGGATCCCGGCTCCGGATCGAGTAATTCCATCAAACCGACAATAGTCGTCGTGTCGATTTCCGCTGATCCCCCATGGCGCTGGGCCAACTCTCGGACCCGGGCTATCCCAGCTTCGATTTGGGCGTCGCTGGGCAAGCCTAAACTTCCCCCATTCGTGTCCCGCACATCAATAGAAAACT
>Ga0208624_1001446_pt1 | contig 11288 bp, 14 predicted proteins | sample Knorr_S23_td_DCM_FD_185607 | JGI IMG/M metagenome (GOLD analysis project Ga0208624, IMG submission 185607) | Marine microbial communities from Southern Atlantic Ocean transect - Knorr_S23_td_DCM_ad_71m_LV_A (SPAdes) (version 2) | ecosystem: Environmental > Aquatic > Marine > Oceanic | place...
AACAGACCCACTGGCTGAAACATTCGCTATAGTAGCCTCATCGTTTAGCGCTGAAATGGTGATGGTTACCGCCGATGCCGAAGAAGGGACAAGTACCAAAACGAGAAAAAGCGCGATTAGCTTAAAGAGATCCTTCATAACCCTCAACAATCTTAGCAAAATTCCACCCTTTTATCACCCTGATCAGTCTTTCAGGGTTACTTGCAAAAAAGAAAGGGACGATCGCCTAAACGATCTAAAAGATAGAACTTTATCCCAGCCTGCGCCTAGCAAAGGCGAGAGCTACAACCCCAGCTCCTCTCCCTAGCTTTACTTAGGGTCTTTTTAATGGCACCAAGGGATATGTTTACAAATCTGTAACCCTCTTAAAAATTGTCGCCCTGGCAGGTCTTCTTCGTGTTTGGTTTTATTATGAAAACAAACACCTTCATCACCTTAAGTACAGCAACTGCCAACGTTGGGGTCCTTGTGGGCCTGATTTTTTTACTAGTTGAATTAAAGCAGACTCGGAGGATCGCTCTCTCGGAGATAAGGCAAGAGAGAGTCTCTGGCATAATTGACCAATGCTCAGCAAATGCGAGGGACGCCGCCTTTTCAGAAATGTACCACAGGGTCTTTGTAGATGCAGAGTTCTCATTGCTTGAGAACTTGGAAATCAAAGGCCAGCTCTTGCAACATGAGTTTGCCCGATTCTATCGCCTTGAAGACTCATACTTTCAGCACAAAATCGGCCTGATGGACTATGCACCTTATCGGTTCAGCATGGAAATGGCCGTAAACAGACAACCGCTCTGGGACTACCTAGGCCTAGATACTAGAATGAGAAACGCAGATTGGGCAACGGATTTGGATGCTTTCAAAAGTTCACCGAATTATAGTCCTTCAGATTGGAGAGAAAAATTCATCGCTTGGGAGAAAAGTAGAGGATGATAAATAAAGGATTTTATTCCTGCTAACCTGTATCAACAGCACCCGAAAAAATTGTCGCCCTATGGGGCAATCTCTGCCAAAAAAATAGACATGAAAGTTCATACCATATCTTTACTAAATTCGGCCACACTCATTGCGATGAGTGCTTGGGGCTACGGGGCCTCAGAGTCTCCATCTATTACCGCTTTAATTCCTTTGTTTTTTGGTTTAACGCTAGTGCTCTGTTACCAAGGTATAAAAACGCAAAACAAGGTTATTTCTCATGTCGCTGTTTTACTGACACTAGTGGTACTTTTTGCATTGTTCATGCCGCTAAAAGGAGCTATTGGTCGATCTGATACATTAGCGACCGTAAGGGTTGCCTTAATGATTGTGACATCTGCTTTGTCTATGGGTTATTTCATCAAAAGCTTCATAGACGCTAGAAAAGAAAAGTCAGATGCGTAAACGGAAGCTCCCGTTGCTGTCCCTCAATGACTTCTCCTATCGTTGGAAGTAAAGACAGAGTTTTCATAGACAAGGCATGACCTACAATGCGGTAAAATTGGTAGGAATGCGGTAGGAAATAAATAATACCTTTGCAAGTATTTGACTATAAGGTGTTTAAAGGTGGAGGTGGCGGGAGTTATTCGAGAGGCAGCTCTATGATTAGCATCCATCAACAGCCCCAGAAAAAATTGTCGTCCTAACGGCTCTTATCCAAAGTTTGCTCTCAAAAAGAGCATCCTCGTCGACCAAGGGCCTCAACAGCTTTTGCAGGAAGACATTAGTCGCACTCCAAAGAAACCGATAGCGATTGTGTATTTCCCCCCAAGAGGATCCAAAGTTTCGCTGGCTCAGCGTCTAGCGGATTTGGGATGGATGCTGGTCAGCCAACGATGAATCGAAGTCAGATAAGGGTAAACTCGACCAATTGAACTCTTCGGCGGTGATAAATTCACAATTCGGGACCAGAAAGAATTTTGTTCAAATCGGGTGGAAAATCGCTCTTCCAGACATTAACATCTTGCCACTGGTGGGCGTCGAATTTCCTATGATAGACAGGACTAAGCGTATGGAATTACTGAGAATCATAGCCCAGTTAATCGTTGGAATGGGAATTCTCAACGTTTGGCTAGTTAGATTCAAATCCAAGACTCCCTACAGAGCGGGACAATCCTCAAGCATGAAGGAGGAGTTCGCTGCCTATGGTTTGTCGGAGAGAACGATGTGGTTGGTCTGCGTGGTCAAGGTTGCCGCCGCAGTCGCTCTTCTGATTGGGATTTATTTACCTCAACTTGTGATTCCGTCCGCAATTGTTCTCGCGATTCTCATGCTGGTTGCCGTAGCGATGCATATAAAGCTGAAAGACCCCGTGATCAAATCATTGCCAGCCTCAATAATTCTGTTACTCTCTGTTTTTCTAATTCTTAGCTAATTGCCCTGACGGAGAAAGATGCGAAAAGAGCAATAAAGATCGCGAGAAAAGCTATGGCGGGCAATTTTTGAAACAAAGGATCGCCTATTCTATGCCGAACTACTACGGCACACACCATCTGAACGGTAAAACACGCTGACGCAAGAATGCCAATTAAGGGGATAGTAAGACCGACCAGCAAGCCGAGTGCTCCCAATAACTGCGATGAGGCAATAAAGACCCGTTTATCGGAAAATCCGTATCTCTTGAACTCAATAGCCATTCGCTTGGTCGTCAATGTGCTGGCCGCATAGCACAGAAACGAGGCGGCAGCAAAAACGACCAATAAATTATGGATTAGCATGCCTTCTCTTAGCTATGCCTAGTCGCTTCAGCAGCCCCCTTGTTTTCGCAGCGTAGGCAGGAGGCTGGATAGGAATGGAATCCTGTGTCGTTAAATTGAGTTTCGCACATTGCCCGCATTCAAACGTAGAGGATTCTCTCTATTTTAGCGGGCCACGAGATAAAAGGATTGGTCTGCTCATTTAATACCGATTCATCTGCTGCCTACGATTGATGCCAGAGCCCATTTCTCTTTGCCCCCCGCACTTCCAGCGCTTTGCAAGATTAGATCTCTTAGTTATGACCTGCCATATTTGGATTAGGGACGCTAACTTGGGCCAAGATTAGTTACTATGGTCGCAATCCGCAGGATTGTTCAATACCCGCTCGCCCGCTAAAACCAATTGGGCACCCTTTCGGAACCCATAAAGGATCTTAGACCACCGAAACTTAAGTATTTATTCACTTCCTATCGATACCTGCTACCACGGCAGATCATCGTCATCTATTTCCTCCTCCTACAACCCAGGGTTAACCGATGGTTCTGTTTGGGTTAACCCACCTGTTACGTTACGTTATTGTTTCGTTCTGTTCCGTTGTAGTTTGGTTAAGTTGCAGTTCGGTTAGGTTGCTGTTTAAGGTTCCTTTGTCGTTCCGTTCCGTTTTCACTAATGCATCTCCATCATCAGCGAATGCACCTGATACATCAGATGGGTCTTTCGACGAAGGTCTTCCACCTTTCCTCCCATTCTTTCTATTCTTGATTAGATTAGCATTAATCTCTTCCCAGGACTGCACGAAGCCGTGAAGGAGTTGAATGCGTATCGAGATGACATGACACCGAGGAGCTACTAGCCCAGTGAATTTTTTTTGAGTTAAGACAAATAAATTTAATCGTCGACAATTATGAATAATGCAAATCGAAGACAGTTTTTGAAAGGCGGCCTCGCTTTAGGCGCCGGTTTGGCTCTGAGCCCATCATCGCGTCTCGCAGCCGCGGAGGCTAAGACCACTCAAATCGAAGCGGATGGGTTCTTCACCTTGGGTAAACGAAACGATCACTGGTGGCTCATCACTCCAGAAGGAAAGCCGTTCTTTACGATGGGCCTGAATCACATCGATCCGGCCAGCCTCAGGTATCCAGAGAATTCGGACATTTGGAAGGAGAAATACAAGGGTAGCACTATTAAGTGGATTCAAGAATCCGTAAGACCTAACCTCAAGGAGTGGGGCTTCAATACGGTCGGCTGGGTGCAGGAAGTCACGGTGCCTAAGTGGCAGCATTCTCGCCCCTTCACGGTGGATGAATACCGAGCGCTCGACATGCCTTACTGCCATTTATTGCCCTTTATGGAATCCCACCAGTGGGAGAAACACACCGTGCACTACGACTTTCGCAGTGCGGACTGGAAGGAATGGTGCGACTACGTCGCGCGGTCGCACTGCGCCGAACTCAGCGAACATCGCAACCTCATCGGCTACTTCTATAGCGATTGCCCGACCTGGGTTCACGAACGCCCGGATAACGAATGGCGAGGCCCGATCTTCGATCCGGAACGCCTGACGACGGAAACAGGGCGCAAGGAGCTCACGGAGCTTGCCCAGGCTTATTACAAAACGACTCACGACGCCATCCGACGCTACGACAAAAATCACTTGATCCTCGGAGATCGCTACGAAGCAAATGCCCCCATCCCCATGGAAGTAGTGAATGCGGCGCTGCCGTTCGTTGATGTCCTGTCCTTTCAAGATTTCAAGGATCCCGTCGCGCATCTCGACGAGTGGCATAAGAAGACGGGCAAACCCGTGCTCTTGGCGGATGCCGCCGGTGTCCAAGTTAAAATGGTAGACGGTTTCAAACCCAACAATGGCCCCTGGTATGCAGAAACCCTAGACGCATTGTACAAAAATCCTGGCTGCATCGGTTTTCACCTTTGCGGCGCCTATCAACGCAACAAAGCGCGTCGCCGCGGATTGCTCGACGAAAGGGAGAATCCCGACCAGGAGCACGTGGAGCAGATGACCGCTGCGAATAAGGAAGTCACTGAGCGGATGGCCAATCAATTTTAGCCCAACGAGGCATTTAACCTTTCGAAATCATCAAATCCTTACTACTTACCCCTGCTATCCTCGCCTGTCTGTTGGGCAGTCTCATCAGCGGTTCAGCGCAGACCACCGAACTCGATAGCTATGGCGGCTTCGCCGATGTGAAGGGCGAGAAGACCGACTTCTTCCACACCGAGAAAATCGATAGTCGCTGGTGGCTCGTCACTCCAGAAGGAAACGGATTCTACGGCATTGGCCTCAGTCATCCGGTGACCGGTTTTTCGGAGGGGGCTGTGACGCATTCTTACAAGGGAAACCAGGAAGCCTGGTTGCGGGACGGTATCCGGAAAATGCGGGATCTGGGTTACAACTGCGTTTGGAGCGGTCCCTACAGCACAGAGCGCATTCGCCGGGGGTTTGTCGATACGGAATTGGCAGAGCGTGTTTATCGCGAGGAGAAGATCCCTCATGCCATTCACGTGCCGTTGATCAAACACCAGGTGGAACTGAAGCTCGGCGAGATACGGCCGGACGTCTTTAGCGAGGAATTCGCCAAATTCGTCCGAGAAAACGTCGCGAGATACGCCACGCCGAACAAGGACAACCCATGGATCATGGGCTACTACTACGGGTTCGGGTCCTTCATGCGTTCCGGTCTGTGGGTGAATGAAACCTAGGGCCGCAAGCCAGGTAGCGCGGGCCGCGAATATCTCATCACCACTTTGGAGACACGGTACGCAGGCGACATCCAAAAGCTGAACTCTGTCTATGGAAAGAATTACCAGTCCTTTGATGATCTCCGAAAAAGGGGAGGGATCTCCTATCCTACGGGTTACTTCACGTATTCAGAAGACAAGAACATCGCCGCAGACCAAGAAGCCCTGATCTCCGAAATCGTAGTACAAGTCAATCGGCTGGGGCACACCGAAATCCGCAAGGTGGACTCCAATCATATGGTTTTCGGTTGCTACGTGAAGGGCGTTACTTACTCCGCGGAAATCTGGAAGCGAATTAGTCCCTATATCGACGTCCTGGCCCCGCAGCACTTCAGTCCTACTCACAAGATCAACCCTGTGGTCGAAGAGACTGGATTGCCCGGGCTTCTTAGCGACCAAGTGTTTGGCAATGTTTACTCCGAATCGCTATTGAAGATAGGTCAGACGCCTGGTTCTGTCCCTGATCATCTTGATTGCCGTGTGCTCTATAAGCTTCTCTCTCGGCGCTTGGCGGCCGACCCTGATTTCATAGGCGTCTCATTCTGCACTTGCCTGCACGACAACTCGCACACCACGAAACCCTATGACCGTGGACAACCGGGTTTCTATACCATCGACAATGAACCCAGAAGTAAAACGGTTGAAGCCGCCAAGGAAGGAAACGCCTTCATTTATAAGTCGGTGAGAAAACCTCTCAATGAGGCGGCGATCCAAAAGCTCGACGAAGATTATCACCAGACGAACTTGGCCTACCAAACCATCTCTAACAAACGTAAGGCGCTGCTAATGCGTCGTTAGGTTAGAAACACGGAGATGAAACACCCTAAATGTCTCATAAGTGGTTGATTATGTTGGTGGAGGTGGCGGGAGTCGAAACCGTGGCTCCCGTGATGGGTATAAGCTAGCAAATTTTCTAAGTAGTTATTAGAGAGACAATTGTAGAAATAAAGTTAGCTCCCGATTTCGGCAGCTGACACAAAAATATGCCATTTATTGCCATTTAATGACTCAAATCTGGTAGGAACTGGTAGGAATTTTGGGGGCCGTATCGCCGACGGGGGAGGGGTAGCGGGGGAGGCCGCCCTAGAATGTATATGCATCAACTGCCCTAGAAAAAATTGTCATCCTGAGGGTAGCTAACCCTAAGGCTTCGGATTAGCAAAAGTTCGATCAAAAGATTCAGCCAAAGGACCATAGCCTTTTGAAATGAATTCGGGCCTAACTCTAATCCAATAATTTTTCACTGGACTGTAATTCTTTTTCAATCTGTTTGGGAGACTGAGCCGACTGGCTATAAGTTCGTCGTCATTTAGGTGAACTGCTTGCTCATACAACTGCCCTATTGTGAAGAAATATGTGTGTGAGATCAGTTCACATATCATATCCTCTTCATCGGTTAGCGGTTCTCCAGCTATCGCCTTTGACCAAACTTCTGAGTTTTCAATTATCATCTGCCTAGTCCTTGTTGCAGCTTCAACAGAGTCGCTTGCAGACTGCATCCTTCCTAGGCGATTTGACTCAATTATCTCCTTATTGTTCTGATGAAGCTCATAAGCGACGAGTCCTAAAGAAGCGACGACCGCAAAGCTTGATATAACCCTCACAACCCCTTCGTACTTCATTTTTGGATGAAAAGATCGACTCACATGCTCATTGCAAGTTCTAAAGGCTCTTCTTCATATTTGGTTTCATCATGAAAACAAACACCTTCATCACCTTAAGTACAGTAACTGCCAACATCGGGGTCCTCGTCGGACTAGTATTCCTTATCTTTGAGCTGAGACAGAACTCTGCCATTGCCTTGTCTCAGGTCCGGCAGGAAAGGTCGTTGAGCATTATTCAGGAATATTCCAACTACGCTCAGGATAATGAATTCTCCAATCTCGTTGCCCGAGCGATTAGAGGCACCAACTTTGACTCCGTTTCTGACGATGAGTGGCATCAAATTTGGGGCTATGAATCAGCCCGGATGACACGTTTAGAGGATGTTTATTTCCAGCACAAAGAAGGCCTGATTGACGATAGCATACACAATTTTAGCCTTAAAATGGGGGCTTCTAAACTTCCTCTCTGGAGGTGGCTCAGAGTCGTATCTGTAAATCCAGAATACGATGCCGCCGTGGAAGCTTTTGCCAATAGCCCCGATTATACGCCTACAAAGTACGAGATTGAGTTTTCTGCATGGGCAAAGAAAAACGAGTATTCAATAGATGGAGTGGGAATTCAAACGTTCAAATAAGCCTTGTTCATACCCTCCCAACATCCCTGTGGTTCATTTTCATTTTAGATCGAAAAAAGACCATTTTAGCCCAAAAACAGCCAAAAAACGTCAGTTTTGGTCCATTTTATGCCATTTTTGGCCCATTTTAGGTGTTTTTCTATTTTAGGCGATCGCCCATAAAAGTGCTGTTTGCCCCATCAAAAGATGTGTTGAGAGAATCAACTGCCCCCAGAAAAAATTGTCCCTTAAAGGACTTCTGAAGCTATTCTTAACCCAGTCTCCGCCTAGCAAAGGCTAGAGCCGCTGCACCCACTCCAAGGAGGGCTGCGGTGGATCCTGTGTCGGGGACTGTACTGTATTGGATTACAAGACTGTGGCCTGAGTCGGTGACATAGAGACTAGACAGGAGGGAAACACCGTATGGGTTTCATCCCATGGAGACGGAGAGCATATCTCCTATTCTTTACAAGCTGATCTAGGGGATGGGAAATTTGTTCTAAACGTAATCGATGGCTCCTCTTGAACGTACTCTGGCAAAGATGCGTTACTGGTCCAGTTTGGGGAGGAGACTATTAGCGGCGAGAGGCGGATAGTTCTTAAGTATTTAGGGGAAGGCAGCTAGATCTGGTCTACTATCCGCCCAGCATCTCTGGGTGCTTCTTGTTAATCTCAGTGAGTATCTGTATCGACTGATCAATCTCTTCCTCGGTCAGCTCCTTGTTGAGCATAAGTAAAATCTCACCCGCGCCTTCAATGCGTTTAGCAAAGGCCACGGTGGCCCAAACGTTTGCGACAATCCTGTCTTGCTCTATCCCCTCGCCGTTCAGGTACATCTGCGATAGGTATAAAGCAGAACTACCATCTCCCTGCCGAGCGGCTAGGTTGAACCATAAAGCAGCTTGCTCACTGTCTTTATCAACTCCCCAGCTATCTCGATAAATAGCCCCCATCAAAAACATTGAATCAACGTGGCCTCTCTCGGCAGCCTCTCTGGCTAAAGCTACTCTCTCTTCTGATGGCGGCTGGTCTTCTTCTGTCGGCGGAATGTAGTTACTTCCAGCCAGATCGGCATTGGCCTTCATCATCTGTTGGGCTAGCTCCTGTGCCTCCTTAATTTGCTCACCTTCTAAGTACTCCCCAAAAGATTTTTCAAAGTTCTCACCACCTTTCCATCCATTGGCAGCAGCGACAAAAAGCCAAGCATACCCCTTTTGGTCATCTTGCTCTACGCCCTTGCCCTCGATGTAGCTTAGGCCTATCCTCACTTGGCTTGATAGGTGGCCTTTGTTTGCAGCTTTCTCAAAGCACTTAAAAGCTTCCTCAGCATTCTTAGCTACACCCTGTCCCTCATCATAACAGAGGCCGAGTCTCCAATAATTTGCGGCACTTCCTTCCTCTGCTGCTTTTTTAAACCATTTAAATCCTTCAGGTTTATCTTCAGGGACGCCATCACCTAACATGTAAGCACTGCCAAGGTTGTACTGTGCGGCCGTTGACCAAGAACTTTCTTCAAGCCACTCGGCAATCTGCTCTGGACTCCTTCCCGAAACTGAAAATTGGATACAAAAAGCAAGTGATGCTAGAAAACGAGGTAGCATATTTTACTCACTAATCAGCTTGGGGTTGGCCGCCACCATCTCGCGAGATATGACTACAAAGAAGGAGTCGTTTCAGGAGGAACTGCATTTATCTCTTGCCCGTACATTTGAGTGGCAAACAAAATATCGCTAAGCCACTCTCTGATATGGGTTATCTGACCCTCATCATTAAGCTCATACTTTAGTGCATATTCATTTTCATATTTGCCTCCAACTCCCGCCATCTTGCCATCTGCAAAAACTACCGCTTTATTTGCATCGCAAACAATATCTTTAAATTCAGCACTTACAGGCCCTTTCAAAAGTTTCCCAAACTCTGCCTGCATAATCATAAATTCGTCCCAACTGTAGGACTTTGATATATCAAGCTGACCATTTAAGGTGTATCTGAAATCATCGCTGATGAGAGTTTTCCAAATCTCCAGATTGCCGCTTACTTGTGCCTCATAGGCTGCGAGAACCGTTTTCTTTGTTCTTTCAACTGCGAGATCTGTTTCGGACTTTTGGGCCTTCTGAGTACATGAGATTGTAAAAATGGCTAGCCACAGAGTTAATGCGCTTATCTTCATGTCGGCTTTTTTAATTCGCCTAGATTATCCCATCAAGCATTATCCAATCATGAAGCTGCTTTCATTGATCCTATTCCTTTTCGGTCTCTCGCAAGTGGTTTTCTCCCACTCAGGCCGCACCGATTCAAAAGGGGGACATTGGGATCGGAAAGCTGGAACGTATCATTATCACAATCAGACCACTGTACCAAGATCTTCCACTTCTCGTTATTCTATAACGTATCCAGAAAGCTTTTACCAAGAGCAATATGCCAAGAAGCTAGGAGGAAGAACTGAAGTTACTATGCCTGACGGCACTCGCTGTGACATCCTGACGGACACCCACGCCATTGAGGTAGACTTTGCTGACAAATGGGCGGAGGCCATCGGCCAGAGTCTTAATTACGCTATGCAGACAGGCAAGAAGGCTGGCATTGTTCTGGTGCTGAAAGACAAAGGTGATGAGAAGCACTTGGAGAGGCTTAGAGAGATGGCGGTACACCACTCAATGGACGTTGAAATTTTTCCTCACAGAGCGTTCTGAAAGAGCTTCACAAAGAAAAGCTACAGATTCTTAATGAGAAGGCAATGGTCGCTATAAAATGGATTATTTTACTCCCTGCTTGCCTAGGCTGCCTCACTATTGGCAGTGCATTAGCGGGAACGTTGGCGGGTCTTGTCGCTCCTCAGTTCTACGTCAATTTGTCCATTGCTTTCTTCGGTGCTTTTTCTGCTGTGCTGGCAGCCTACTTCTTTGCTCCATCACATGCTCGCAGAGTCCAAGTATACGCATTTGCTGCCTTACTCCTATTCTCCCTGATGGGACTAATGGGGGCATTTTTGACCGAGGCAGGAGAAGTCGCCAACTATTCTGTCCTAGAGAAACTTCTCTTCCCCATCGCTGAAGTGGCTGGAATGACTGCAGCCATTTTTCTTACTCAGCCAATAAAATCGGCTTTTCAAAAGTGACTGTAGTGCCAAGCCTAATTACTACTTCCTCAGACTTTCTATCACCATGAAACACCTCCCCCTATTAGCACTCGCACTTCTCGTCTCTTTTTCAGCCTCTTCCTTTGCTTATGACAATTACAAGGTGTTGGGCAATTACAAGGAGCTACGAATAACAGTTGAGGACGTAGCTGAAAACTCTTTCGGCGTTGCTTGTAAGTAGTTTAATATTAGGTGTTTATTGGTGGAGGTGGCGGGAGTCGAACCCACACCTCTACGATTATCGAAACCCTATAAACTATCTTTCTACCAGTGACTTATGAGTACTATCGTACAAATGTAAGTTCCCCAAAAGCGGCATATTCTGCCATAGTATGACATTAATTTGATAGGAATTTGGAAGGCCCCGGAGGGGGGTCGGACGGCAACTGGAATGGGAATTGGAATTCATCAACTGCCCCCAGGAAAAAATGTTCCCCAAAGGGGGTCTGAAGCTGTTCTTACCCCAGTTTCCGTCTAGCAAAGGCTAGAGCCACTACCCCA
>Ga0208624_1001451_pt1 | contig 11269 bp, 6 predicted proteins | sample Knorr_S23_td_DCM_FD_185607 | JGI IMG/M metagenome (GOLD analysis project Ga0208624, IMG submission 185607) | Marine microbial communities from Southern Atlantic Ocean transect - Knorr_S23_td_DCM_ad_71m_LV_A (SPAdes) (version 2) | ecosystem: Environmental > Aquatic > Marine > Oceanic | place...
AAGCATCAGAATTATCCACAACAGCAAAATCAAGGCCGAAAACGTTTCCGGGATAGGGCTGACCAATTTCTTTAACCGCTTCAGGCAACTGATTTCCTCTCATTAAGTCGATAGCTTCTTCAGAAAGAATTCGTGTTCCGTTAAGAATACCCTTATTGAGATGCATCTGCGCAAATTTCATGTAGTCTGAAGCGGTTGATGTAAGTCCGTGCCCTCCAGCTAAAAATGCAGGTTTTTCTAAAAAAGATCCTCCCAGGGAATTACCAAGGTTATCTGTTCTTAGTAGGCTTCCATTTCTTGGTATATACATCCCAGATAAGCGGTGCGCTTTGTTGGCTGAAACAAAAAAGGCTGTATCCTCCATTTCTAAAGGATCAAATATTCTTTCCTTAAAAAACGCATCTAAAGTCTGACCTGAGAGCTTTTCAATTAAATATCCTTGAATGTCTACAGAAATACTGTAGACCCATTTTGTGCCAGGCTGGTAATCCAAAGGTATGTCTTTTAACTCGGGCATACTTTCGGCAAGTGTCGCATCCCCGCCAATACCTGCTTCAACATACGCTTGAGCGATCGGACCATTTCCTATGGGTGGGAAATAGGTAAATCCACCAGTGTGACTCATAAGTTCCCTCACAGTCAGTGGATGATCAGCAGGTTCAGTTTCCCATGTGCCGTCATCATTTGCTGCGATAGCTACTCTTAAGTTTGATAGCTCAGGCAAGTGTTTTTCTAGGGGGTCATTTAGTTCGAACTTGCCTTCGTCATGTAAAATCATGAGCGCTGTGCCAGTAATTGGTTTTGTCATTGAGAAAATACGAAAAATCGTGTCAGTCTCCATTGGAGTTTGCTCTTCAACATTTTTATAGCCAAGCGCCTTGTTCATTTGCAGCTCGCCTTGTTGTGCAATCATTAAAACTGCACCCGACAATTTCCCATCATCAATTAGAGTCTGAATCTCTGCTTCCACCGCGTCTAGTCGAGATTTATCTATGTCCGCAAAATTATTAGATGCAACCGAGCACGCAATAAAAAAGAGGCTCATTCTAATGACAATGAGGTAATTACTGGGCATTTACTTATTCCCTTATCCTAATTATGAATATTGAAGCGTAATGTAAAACGCTCGAAGCTGAGTTAGTTTACACGATCTTTCAGTGAGGCACTATTGCGGTAGTGGATAGCGGTCAAGGATATTTTTGATAGCCATCTCTGTCACGCTCGAGCTAACGATATTCATCCCTCGGTGGATACCTTCTGCGATTAGCAACGGGGTGTGACCAATTTCATTCTCCTGATTCCAAATCGAAATTTCTGCACCTTGCTCATCCAAATAGGCTACGACCAAAGGTAGATGTTTATAGGCTGCTCCGTGCATTGCCGTGTTGCCTAATACGTCGACTGCATTGATATCCTCGCCAAGGCTTAGAGCATATTTAACAGCTTCTAGAACCTCTTCTTCGGTACCTGGATCCTCACCAGGCGCTCCCGTACCCAAGCCAGCCGCCACCATGAGTGGTGTGCTCAAGTCATCATTGGTTTCATGTGGGTCAGCCCCCAAATCAACCAACAAGCGCATCAAATCGACATCTGCCGTTCGAGCAGCAAGAAGGAAGGCGGTTCCTCCACGCATGTTGAGATCACTGACGCCAACAGGAGGTCGTTTAGTAACTTTCGCATTTATATCTGCCCCCGACTCTACAAGTTTTTTCGTGAACTCTAAACTGCCAATTTTTCCTGAGCCTTGGGGTGCAGGGTTATTGGACCCGGCCTGCCCTGCCTTACGAATCCAAGTAATTTGATGTATCGGTGCCCATCCCAAGGGTGCCGCATTTGGGTTTGCACCAAGATCCAAAAGTACTGAGGCAGTTTCAAAATGAGCACTACCAATTGCTAAAAGCAAAGGGGTCATTCCAGTCTGCGCTGCTGAAGACATTCCGTTTTCAGTCACTATTGCCTCTCTAGAGGGAAGTGCTTCGTTGACGGGAGCTCCATTCTCAATAAGTGATCTAACGATACTTGTTCTTCCTTCTCTTGCTGCAAAGAGCAGGGGCGTGAATCCTGCGTCTGATCTTGCTGAAACGTCCGCTCCTGCAGAGATTAAATACTCTAGTACCTCTTTATTCCCTTCCGCTGCGGCCCACATAAGGGCCGTTTGTCCTCTCCAACTCTCTCTGGCATTCACATTAGCGCCAGCCGAAATAAGTGCTTTCACCACCTCGTTAACACCTGTCCTAGACGCTGTCATCAAAACAGTTTCGTCCTGACCCATGACAGTATTAGCAAAAGCTCCTGCATCCAATAAGGTTTTAACTATAGAGGAATTTCCATTGTTTGCAGCTAAAGACAGAGCCGCTACTCCGTAACGATTCTTTGCATTAACGTTTGACCCAGAGTTTAGAAGCAACTGCGTCATTTCTAAGGAATCGTTATGGACCGCCCAGTGTAATGCTATTGAACCATCCGAGTCAGCGGCGTTCACGTTCTCTGCGGAGTCTATTAGAATTCGTAAGGAAGCAAGATCATTCTCCTTAGCAGCCTCAATGATAGTGTTTTGATTTTGCGCCAGAAGCCAGTTACTTCCGAGTAAGGCTAAGACTATCGTTAAGTTTTTTAACATGGTTTTCTCGCTTAAACTCGGTGAAACAGTTCGTCAACGCGACCAGTATTGTCTGCAAAATTTTCTAAATGTACACCAACGCTGTCTAAGAGCGAGAGATGGAGGTTAGCTAAAGGCGTTTGCTCATCTCCGAACCGAATATGTCTGCCGCCCACTATCCCAGTCCTAGATCCACTGGCGACAACGATAGGAAGATTTTTATGATCATGGACATCCGGATTTCCCATTCCGCTACCCAGTAAATAGGTTGAACCATCCAGCAACGAGCCGTTTCCATCGGTTGTAGATGACATTCTTTCCAACATATATGCAAAAAGAGACACATGATACTTATTTATTTTTGCAAGCTTTTCGAGTTGAACAGGATCGTTACCATGGTGTGATATTGGGTGATGTGGCTCAACTACTCCAATCTGAGGATAAGTTCGGGTGCTTGCCTCTCTTGCTAGTTGAAAGGTGACTACTCTTGTTAAATCAGCCTGTAGCGCCAGAACTTGCAGATCCATCATCAGCTTCACATGTTCTTCCCAATCTTCTGGCACAGTAGTAGGCCTCTCTAGATCGGGTAATTTGGCTTTTTCACTTTGTGCCTGAGACATTTGTATTCGTCTCTCCACTTCCCTTACCGTATCTAAGTATTCATCGACTTTAAGTTTGTCAGTGGATCCCAGCTCCTTTTGATATTTGTTCATATCCTCCATGACTGCGTCGAGTAACGAGGCATTTGCTGTTAGCTGCGCATTTCGCTGCTCAGGGGTTCCCCCATCTCCAAACAGGCGCTCGAACAAAACCCTTGGGTCAGCCTCTGTAGGCAAGGCAGTCGTGGGAGATGACCATGACAAACTATTTTGATAAACACATGCGTAGCCATTATCACAGTTGCCAACCTGAGAAATTATGTCGGTGCCAAGTTCCAAAGAGGGAAACGGAGTGTCGGAGCCAATAACTTTTGCTGCTATCTGATCTACGGTCGTGCCAAGGAAATAATCGCTACCTTCTGTTCTTTTGGCTTTAACGCAGCTTAGGAAAGCACAATTTGAGGAGGCATGGTTTCCCGTAGTGTGTGCATCTCTAATTTCGAGATTTGAGATTACAGACACGTGATCAATAAATGGATTCAGCGGTTCCAAAGAGGGTGTAAGACTTTCAAGTCTGCCTTCTTTTTGAGGAACCCAAGGGCTTGGATCCATTCCCATCGGTAAATACACATAACCCACGCGACTGACTGGCTCGGTTAATTTAGAGGACTGTCCTAAAGCAGGAACCATTGCATCGAGTAGTGGCAAAGCAACTGACGCTCCAATACCTCTAAGAATTGCTCTACGTGGTAATACCTTTTTTGTAATAATCATAAGGTTCGCCTCATTTGGAAAGGTGTGCTCTTCACAAGAGCCAAAATAATGGAACCAAAGCTATAATCGTTAGCTGCGGCCTCTTTGGTAATCGATCTAATGGCCGGAGCATCGTAATACTCTAACCCCCGCCCTAATGCGTAAGTCAGTAGTTTCTCACTCATTGTACCCACGAAAGCTTCCGGATTTTGAACTAACATGTTGCGCAAACCGATTACGCCGTTTAAGGGTTTGCTACCCGGAAGATTTCCTGAAGTATCTATTGGAGGATGGTCACTGTTTACATTGCGTATTCTTCCTATCGCATCAAAGTTCTCCATAACTAGACCAATGGGGTCCATAACTTCGTGACAGGCGGCGCAAGCCGGGTTGGCTCTGTGTTGCGCCATTCGATCACGCATGGTTTCTATCTTCACCTCAGATGTATTCTCGTCTAATGCTGGCACATCATCAGGGGGTGGGGGGGGTGGAATACCCAACACGTTTTCTAAGACCCACTTGCCACGCTGCACGGGAGAAGTTCGTGTTGCGTAAGATGTCACAGTTAGCACACTTCCATGTCCAAGGATTCCGATTCTTTGGCTAGTTGGATCAAGGTCGACTTTCCGAAAGTGATCACCGTATACATTCGGAATGTCGTAATGGCGGGCAAGCCTCTCATTTAAAAACGTATAGTCCGCGCTGAGCAATTCCATAACATTTCGATTATCAGAAATGATATTTTCAAATAGCATCTCGGTCTCTTTCCGCATCGACTGACGCAGATTGTCGTCAAAGTCGGGGAAAAGACGCAGGTTTGGGTCTACTGCATCTAGGTTCCTCAAATAAAGCCATTGGTCGGCAAAATTTGATGCCAGAGATTGTGCTTTTGAGTCCTTCAGCATTCTTTTGACTTGTTGCTCTAAAACTTCCGGATCGCTCAGGGAGCCGCGTGATGCCAATGCCATCAGCTCCTCATCTGGAATACTACTCCATAAAAAGAAAGACAATCTGGAGGCCAACTCAAAGTCGTTTAATACATATATTTCTCCTGAGCCGAAATCCTTTGGATCTTGCTCAATTCTGAACAAGAATTCTGGACTAACTAAGATTGCCCTCAACGCCATTTCAATACCGGGTTCGAAACCTTTTTCGCTATTAACCTGTTCAAAGAACTTCAGGGGAGTACCTAAGTCTTCATCTGAGACAGGGCGGCGGAACGCTGCCGTGGCAATGTTGGTGACTATACTTTTTGCGCACTCGCTCGCGGAAATTGAAGTGTTCGGTTTGCAGCTAAAGATTCGCTTGCGGCTGCTGGTCTCTGATATCCCAGTGGAATTATACGGTCCAGCTATTGAGACTGATAAGACAGCAGGTTGCTGACGTGGATGCCTGTCTCGGTTAAAGTGGGCTTGATAGGGTTGTCGAGTGCTTTCGATTATCGCTGAATTCTTCTTAATGAAAGTAATCCCTACTTCTCGGGCTCCTGCTTTAACAAAAGTAGAAGTTTGTAGTCCGGTTCCAGCTCCCTGATCCGAATAGTAAAACTTGGCAAATCTCTCTGAGCGATTGGGCTCAACCTGAAAGATATCAACTCGCTCACCGTCGATATTAATCTCTACTTCATGAGGTTCAGTTAGGCCCTCTATATTCTCATTGCGATCTCTCGCTAAAGTCACGTCTAAGCGGTACTCGCCATCACGGGGGAAGTGATAGGTAAATTGAGTTCCGCCTCGAGTACCGAAAGGTAAGCCTTCGAAACGGTCTTCCTGTGTCCGATCTGCTGCGACGAGTTCCACATGACTCGAGGGACTATTCAGTGGAGATCCAACTGCTAACTGGGCTATCTTCTGGGCCGCTGCAAGATATCGTTCCATTAGAGTTGGTGATAAATTTGTAAGATTTACATTATCAAAACCAAAGCTGGCATCGTCTTTTGGGAGTAATTCGGAAACGTCGATATCAAGATCGAAGATGTCTTTTACCGCATTTTGGTATTGTTGCCTGTTCAATCGGCTGAATGTCGCTGTGCGTCCGGGGTTCGGATTTTTTAGTGCGAGGGCGTCTAACGAGTTGGCCAAATCTAATTCAAACTTTTCGAAAACCGCTTTTTCTGGCCTTGGCATTCCGGTAGGCGGCATCGCGTTAGCTCGGAGTTTTCTGAGAACTCTCTCCCACACATCGGGGTGATCTTCGATATTATTAATATCGTACTTATCCAGTTCAAGGCCACCAGTTTTAAGGGTGCCGTTGTGACAAACGACACAGTACTGGTCGACGATTTGAGCATTACTATGAGACTTGTTCAGAGCAAGTTCGCTCGCAGAACCTGAAGCCAAATCACCAAATTTGGTGGGTCGCATGAGGATTGCGCTGACGATGAGACAAGTCAAGAAAGCTATCGATGCAAGAAGACCTTTATTATTCATTCGTCCTCCATTTTGAAGGTGCCATTTTTGTTAGGTTGAATCGTGCTCCAATATGGCTTAGATCATCATAATTGGCCTTTCACGTTAAACTCCCGCCCCAGAGCTGTCAAGAGCCTTTCAGCTATTCCTAAGGGCTGATTTGAAGGAAATTGGTTAATTGCTTGGGGAAACGGTAATACGATCAAAAACAAAACTATCGTTTGACTCTGTTAGAGGGTTTCGAGTAGCTGAAAACTCAGTAGATAGGCTGTATTTATCCAATTCGCCTCTGATAAAGAGTTTATCAGTATTAAATTGTGCAGATATCACGGAATTCGTCTGACTCTGCCAAACTTGCAGTTCATCCGTACATATTTGTGCCTGGTTATCTCTCTGACGAAAATTGTCAAGAATCAGAGCAGAATCGATCAACTTAAAGCTCAAACCAAACCATGACGGTTCATTGTTTTTGATTTCAACTTTTACGCAATCGGAAATGAGCTGGGATGTTATCTTGTAGAAATTGGTCCCCATTGAAAGATTTTCGTAAGGACTTTCATTAATAGTCAATGAGGATCTAACGACTTCACTCCAGATTTTGTAACCAGTTAAATTCAGGTGAAGTCCATCTGATACAAAAATATCTTCTCGAACCTCACCGCTTCTCTGCATCATATAGTTATCAACGTCTATATGCGTAATCTGCTCGTCTACTGCTGATCTGTCTGAAAACCCTTGATTGACAATTTTGGCTTTTCCCCAGAGGTTGGATCGCGAGATGCTGGGTTTTACAGATAAGACGTAGACTCGAGCTTGAGGGAGAGATGCTTTTATCATGCTAATCAATTTATCGAACTGTGCGAGGATTGTTGTGGGGGTTAGACCCCAAGCAAGGTCATTATCTCCCTCGTATAGCACGATCGCGCGTGGGTTATATTTCGCTATGATTCGATCGAAGTAATAAATTACATCGTTCATAACGCTTCCACCAAATCCTCGATTTATTGAGGTAAGCGGGGAGAGATCAGCGGCGGAATTATTCCAGAAACGAATACTAGAACTTCCGACAAGTAATATTGCATCGTTAGGAGGGGGATCAATGAAATCTTGCTCTTCAAAAGCAGTAATTTGCGATTCGTAGCGAAGAGGGTCTGGTTGATATTGAGCAAAGCAATTTTGGGTCTGCCCAATCACCATTACTACCCAAAACGCTACTCTTGATGAGTACATTTTTAGTACAACAAACCTGGTCATATTCTTGCTAACACAGTTGCTTTAAAAGTGACCAAAGGCGTAAACAAATCTTGGTTACGCTACGCCTGCTCCGCGGACACCCACGTAAACTGAATATAGGGATTGGCTTGCTGTCATGAACAACCGATTTCTTTTGGCTCCACCAAAGCAAACGTTAGCGCAAACTTCAGGCAGTCTAATGACACCAATGGTGTCACCATCAGGCGCGACGACTTGTACTCCTGGTCTTGCACCAGCCCAAACATTGCCATCTACATCACACCGAATTCCATCTGCAGAAGTTCTAGAGTCGGTTGTCGGATCAATTAATTCTGCAAATACCCTTCCATTGCGCAATCTGGCGCCATCCACATCCCATACTTTTATATCTCGACCTGCGCCGGTATTCGCGACGTAAAGGAGCGAGTAATCGGGAGAGAAACACAACCCATTAGGAGCATCTATATCGTCTGTTACTCGATCGATTTGACCAGAGCTATCAACTCTATAGACAGATAGTGGATGAAGCTGCTCTGCTCTGTTTCCCTCATAGTTACCTCTGATGCCGTAAGGAGGATCGGTAAACCAAATGCTTCCGTCTGGATGGACTGTCGCGTCGTTGGGGGAGTTTAACGGCTGACCCTCGTAACTATCGGCGATCACTGTAATCGAGCCATCGTATTCATAGCGCACGACCCTTCGGTTACCATGCTCACAAGAAATTTGCCTTCCCTCAAAGTCAAAAGTATTTCCGTTACTATTACCCGAAGGATTTCGAAATTCGGTCACTCGGTTGTCGTCTTCAATCCACCGTAACTGGCGATTATTAGGGATATCGCTCCAAACCAGAAAACGCCCTACGCCGTTCCATGCTGGGCCTTCAGCCCACATCGTGCCTACATGATGGCGCTGGATTGGGGTATTGAACAAAATGTAACGCTGAAAACGATTGTCTAATGCGACCAAGTCTGGATCTGGATATCTCAGTGGAGTATTTCCTGACCAGTCGCGCGGTGCCGCGGGTTCAAGATCTTGAGACTTAACTATGGTAGGTAAGAGTGCAATTGCTGCCGAACTTGTAGCAATGAAATCCCGCCGTTTCATATGTACCTCACTATATTTTTGTTTTTTATTTAAGATATCCAGCTTAGACGAAGGATTAGGATGCTAATGCAAGCAAGGAGGCTTGTCGAGATCGTAATAAAACTAGATTTTCATCAATGCTTTGTTTTATGTCGAAGCGAAATTAGATTGTAGCCGCATCGGCTGCGTCCAGGAATGGACCGTCTACACACAATCGGCGCCCGTCAGGAGAGTCGCAGGCTCCGCAAATTCCGACACCACATTTTGTTAGATAGTCAATGGCATTGTGTATTCTGTTGGGGTGAACGTATTTCCTTTGCAATTCCTCTGCAGCTCTCACCATCGGGGCGGGACCACAATTGTAAAAAACGAGTGATTCCCGCTCCTCAAGTGACATCTGTTCAAGGTTTCTCTCTAATAATTCTGTGATAAGTCCTTTGGCGCCATAACTACCATCATCTGTACTGATATGCAGATTGCTTACGTCGGTCGATTCCTCTAGAAAGTAAAGCCGATCTTTGGATCTTGCTCCAAAATATATATCTGTATTGCCGAAGTCTCTTGCAAGCTGATAGACCGCAGCCAGCCCTGTTCCGCCAGCAACAGCAATGATCCGACTATTGTTGGGTGGCTCCACCGGATTTCCATGAGGGCCTCTGACATAAGCCTCTGTGCCAGGCTCCAGAGTCATGAGTTCGTCGGTGAAGCTTCCCAAATTAATCACAGCAAGCTTGAAGGGGTCGTCGACAAGTGCCGAGAACGGTTTCTCACCGAGACCAGGTATCCAGAGGAAAACAAATTGGCCGGCTTGAATTTCAACTTTTCGATCAAAAGTTAAGATGCAAATGTCCTCAGTAATTCGTTCGTTTTTGACCAACTTTACAGGTCGAAACTCCATGTCTATGTCGTACCTGATTAGATTTTCGGATTCATCAGTTTGATTTTCTAGGTCTTTGGTGAGAACTTGAAAGTAAGTGGCAATTTCTGCGGTAGTCATTCCGACTAGGGCGGAACCTATACCAAAGATTGAAGCGCCGCTCTGCAGAAATTGACGAACATCATTTGCCCCACTTATGCCGCCGCAGGCAATAATAGGGCACCTCACGGCTTCTCGTATTCGCGAGACACCTTCAAGGGCGGCCGACATTATGCCTTTTCCAGAGACACCTCCTTTCTTGTTGCTTAAGATAGGAAAGCCGTGAGAATCATACTGCTCTGGACCCATTGTGTTAATTGCGCAAATCGCATCAGCACCTCCTTTTTCAGCCGCCTCAGCTATTACGCCTATGTCAGGCACATTGGGAGTTAATTTTGCTACTACTGGGACGTCGACAGCAGCTTTCACGGAAGAAACTATTTCTTCAACTAAGGCGGGATCTTGACCCATTGCCATCCCAAGCCCTTTTGCGTGAGGACAAGAAAGGTTGAGTTCCAATCCATCACCATGCGGAGCTAACTGTTTTGCAACATCAACGTATTCTTCAATTGAGGCCCCAAAGATAGATATTAGGAGAAATCTGTTGCTGGGTATGGAAAGCTCTGCTAACCGTTGAGCTGATTTACTCACTCCCGGATTAGTGAGTCCAACCGCATTGGTGAAAGAACCTGGTTCATATTGAGTAAGAATTGGCTCGCGATATCCTTTACGTGGTTCCGGACCAATACTTTTTGTCGTCAGAACACCGACTTCTGGTACTAATTCAAAGAACCTTCGAATTATGTTTGTGGAGCAGGTTACAATTCCAGATGGAACTGTAAAGGGACCAGAAATTTCCTTTCCTAAAAACTCGTTTTTCAAGGTATCAGATAATCAAGTGCGTAATTACGATTGATTTGTATTTTAAAGCTTTAAAGAACAGAACGCACTAAGTCACGATTAATAAATGAAAGCTAGCTGTCTAGCTTTAAGGTTTAACCGTATTTTGTGCGGCAATTTTGATCTAAGCAGGATTAGAGCAATTAAAGTAATTCCTTCAGTGATGGTTTTGTTACCTTCCCCATTGCGTTCCTTGGTAAGGCATCAACAAGTTTAAGGTGTTTAGGAATTTTGTAGGATGACATTCTCCCTTCGCACCAGGATTTCAAAGAGTCGAATTCCAAAGCGGTTCCTTCCTTTAAAGCTACGAAGGCTGTTACTGCTTCACCCCAGATATCATCTTCAATACCGATAACCGCAACCTCTGAGATCGAATCGTGGGTAAGAAGAACTCCCTCTATCTCAAGTGCCGATAGTTTATAACCGCCCGATTTGATTATATCGACTGAAGACCGACCCATAATGCGATAGTACCCTTGCTCGACAACCGCAACGTCACCAGTACAAAACCAGCCGTCTTTGAAAGAGCTTTTTGTGGCCTCTTCATTTTCCCAATACTCAAGAAAAACATTATCGCCTTTAATTCGAATCTCTCCTGGTTCTGAATCTCTTTCAACCACATTATCGTTTTCATCAAAAAGCTGGCATTGTACGCCCGGTAATGGTTGACCTACTGCTCCAGCTCGGCGTTCGCCGTTGTATGGGTTAGAGATGCCCATACCTATTTCTGTCATGCCATATCTTTCAAGCAGAATTTGGCCGGTAAGTTCCTTCCACT
>Ga0208624_1001453_pt1 | contig 11264 bp, 15 predicted proteins | sample Knorr_S23_td_DCM_FD_185607 | JGI IMG/M metagenome (GOLD analysis project Ga0208624, IMG submission 185607) | Marine microbial communities from Southern Atlantic Ocean transect - Knorr_S23_td_DCM_ad_71m_LV_A (SPAdes) (version 2) | ecosystem: Environmental > Aquatic > Marine > Oceanic | place...
AATGATGACAAAGAGATTAGGCCCGTTGAAGAGATAGCGGCTTTATTCTCACTTAAAGATATTAATAAAGCTCCTGCATATTTTGATATGAAAAAACTCCTTCATATCAATGCAGAGTACATACGAGCGCTTTCTCCCGAAGCATTCTCAGAGATAGCCACGCAATATTTCCAATTAACTGGCTGGCAACCTGTAAATCTTGACCTTCATGTGATCAGCGACCTATCTTCGTCGATACAAGAAAGAATTGAGAAACTCGCAGACATCGTACAGCTTGTCGATTGGCTGTTCAATGAAGAACCAGCTGTTGAGACAGATCCTAAAGAGATTAAGAAAATTTCGAAATCAATGTCGGCAGATAAGGTAGCTGACGTCCTTGACCTCGCAATAGAGCAGCTAGAGAAATGTGATTGGAATGAGGAAGTAATCGGGGAAACAATTAATGGAATCGGTCACTCATTGGAGACTAAGTCACAAGTGCCAATCCGTGTTGCCGTAACTGGAAGAAGGATAGGGTTGCCGTTGTTTAAACCAATGGAAATATTGGGGCGCCAAAAAGTTGTGACACGACTACAAAAAGCTCGGGCGGATTTAGGTTAGTGCCTGATATGCAGGATTCGGATTCCTATACGGACCATAGACCTGAGCCAGAAGCTACTAATTCATCGGAGAAAGCGAGTCCCGTGAAGCTCGCAGCACTGTCCACAGCTACTTTTGTCTTAGTTATCGTAACATTTGTAGGAGTTACATTTGTTCAAGTTTGGTTTCAGTCCATGCGTGACGAGATCAAAAGTGCTGACGCAATTGTTGTCCTTGGTGCAGCCCAATGGGATGGAATTCCCTCTCCTGTTCTAAAGGCTCGTTTAGACCATGCATTAGATCTCTATGCGAAAGAGTTAGCCCCATATATTGTGACGACTGGATCAAAACAAAAGGGGGACCGATATACGGAGGCATATACAGGGTTGACCTACCTCCTCGAGCGAGGAATCCCAGAGAGCAAAATTATTGTCATCGTGGATGGTTCAAACACATACCAATCATTGAGCGCTACTTCAACTGCAATTCAAGGCGTTGGTCTGGGAAACGAAGTTTTGCTTGTGTCCGATCCCTACCATGCATTGCGAGCAAAGGAAATAGCGCGTGAAGTAGGGCTCGACCCATCATTCTCTCCAACTGAACTTGACAGCTCCTTTGAGCAATTAGCAAGAGAAACTATAGGCACATCCATCGGCCGCATCATTGGTTTCCGACGAGCAAGCACATTAAGTGAATGAGTACCCCGTACGGGATTTGAACCCGTGCTACCACCTTGAGAGGGTGGCGTCCTAGGCCGCTAGACGAACGGGGCAAGGACTTCCTATCTTACTTGATTTGCTCGGGGAGGAGGACTTGAACCCCCAATGACTGGACCAGAACCAGTTGTGTTACCAATTACACCATCCCCGAAAATCTTTAAACAGTGATGAGATAGCCTAACCATATCTTGAACCCCTACCCAACATGATTCTGTTATTCGTCAAAAAACTTTTGTATCTCAAATTCTGTTCGTAAAAAGTTGATTGAGGTTCCAAATACAGGTCCGGGATCGTACTTTCCTCGTTTTCCTTGCTTTTCTGGAGGAATATATTGTTCTTTCGTAGGGTCATTTGGGATTGGTTTTAGGAAATGTGACACCTTTTCGAGCAAGTCAGACTCGTTTAGTCGCAGTAATTTGCGGGTATTTACCTTTGCCTCAATCGCTGTAGCTTCACCATTTACTAAAAACGAAAAGTGAGGAAGCCAACAGCCTGAAAGCTTTTCATGATCTAAAAGGTGGTTGTACAGGGTCGCTTCCGCTAAGTTCTTGTTCCCTGTTAGCGTCAGCCACCACACCAGTAAATGTTGAATGTATTTCGCAACCAGAATAGGTGCTGTGAAAGTCTGAAAAGGTTTTAGCATGTACGCCATATTGCTTTCTGTTGCGATAGAGAGGACAGGGCCAATTGAAAGCTCAGCATAATATAAGGAAATATCGATTCGTTCAGTAAATTCCTGCCCTGGGTTGTCTCGGTGTAGATTTCGCATTTCCCAGCGTGAAATTTCGGTTAACGATTCGGGGCTTTGCTTTTCAGAACGTTCCTTTTTCACTCTCAAATCGTAAACGACGGATGTGACAAGATTAGTTCTAGTTTGAGTGGGGTATCTAGAAAATGAAAACCCCCGACCAAAGTGGTATGGCGGGGGCTTTCGGGTTGTACTGCACTATAAGTGAAGCTGTGCAACACATTGGAAGTGTATTACCTTTTTCCTACATTAACTAGTTTGTTTTGTGTCTATCAGGTTCCTGTTGGGTAGGGGGGGTAACAACTATTGAAACCTTTCCATCGGTAGGATCTTGAACTTGTGTCCCAGTTTCCAATTGAGCTTCTTTGTTTTTTGTTATTTCTTTTTTTACTCATATAACAACTCTACGAAGGGCAGATCTTTGTTTTACATGAAAATGATGTGACAGGTGACGGAGTGACAATTGTCACACTGACAAAAGATGCAAAGCCTTCCAATCAGGCTTATTTTAGGAACATCCATTAAATTTTCACAAGGAGGAAATCTTGGACGATGTAATGCTCGTAGGAAGTGATTACACACTGGTATATAACGTTCTCTCGTTTGGAACGGCTGTAATGTTCGGTGCTTTTGTTTACTTCCTTACACAGATGAAATCAGTTAGTAAACAATATCAAGCAGGTATCGCCGTTTCGGCAATAGTTGTTGGTATCGCTGGCTATCACTACTACAGAATCTGGTCAGATTTTGGTGAAGGTGTGATGAATGAAGGGTATCGATATGCCGATTGGTTAATCACCGTACCGTTGCTCATCGTAGAACTTCTAATTGTTCTTGGAGTTGCGCAAAAGGATCGAACAAGCCTTATGCTCAAGCTAGTTCCAGCATCAATTCTAATGATTGGACTGGGGTATCCCGGTGAAGTCGCAGACGGTAATGGAGCCAAGTGGACCTTCTGGATCCTGGCGCTCATACCTTTCGCCTACATTTTGAAAACTCTTTACGATGAGTTGCAGAAAGCAGGTCAGCGTGAAACAGGGGCAGTTGCGAAACAAATCAAGAATGCAACATATGTTCTGCTAAGCACGTGGCTCGTTTATCCAATTGCCTACTTGTTCCCAATCTTTGATGCGAATTCAGAGGCGTTGGAAACACTCCGACAAGTTGGATATACATTTGCTGATATCACATCCAAATGCCTTTATGGCCTTATGATTCTTTGGATTGCGAAAGCGCGAACAAACGCTGAATCAAACGCATAATTAAAGTAATCCAATTAGTTTAGTTAGTTGACCAGCCCCTAGGGCTGGTCAACTTTCGTTTTGGTGATGAAGGGTTCCAAAGCCTTGAAATGTTGGAACTTCAATCCCAGAGGAACACGGTACACAGCAAACCCCCGGAGCAAGGAGCGAGTTCCGGGGGGTTACTGTTTATTGGTTTGGAGGGTGTAAGTCCAGGGGGGCTTACATCTATATTTCTATCAATCCAAAAGCAGAATCTTGCGGGTCTGTGACCTTCAACACCCGTGCCATTTGTCATAAACTTTGGTTAATCTACACTTTGATTTAAAGATCGGTTAAGTACTACGATCCCTCTCAGTCGCCCATAGTCTGTTGCCGACAACGTGGTTCCACCGCATTCCCGATGTACCATATCCAAACGGTTTATGAGGTCTTCCCCGGCTAGCGGGTTAGGTGATCCGCTTGCTATCAATTCACGTGTCGTTTCCCAGTTCTCTAGCCATTTTTCTCTGAAAGCTACTGGGAAAAGACACTGTTGAAGAAATACCTTAGAGTCTTCAAGCTGAAAGTTCTCTTCCAAGAAGACCTCTGTATTATCGACAACGTAATCCTGAGTATCTGAGTTAGTGCTACAAGAAAAAAGAGCGGTCAACAGGATAGTCGCTGGCAAAAATGAGAAAATCATTCTTTTCATACTTCTAAATTATCTTGAAGAAGTAATCTTTCGTCCAGATGGAAGTGTTACATAGGTAACATCAAGATTGCATATAAATTCTAACCTTTTAAGAACGTGACTTTTGTGGTGTCAACATGAACGCCTGCAGCTATACGATCAGCCGTGAATTGTTCATCTGACATAAAAGCTGCCACGGTCTCTGCATCAGGCGTTTCCATGACCAGATGCAGCATCTTTTCGTTTTCTGCTTCAACGCCTTGAACTAAAACACGTCCCCCAGCCGCTTCAATCTTTGGCACTGCTTCACCATTGAACCAAGTACTAAAGGTTTCATAGTCATCTATTTCTTCTTGCAATAAAAAAATCATCATTTCCTCCAAATTCCTTTTTCTTAATTTAAACCGATAGTTGATTTGAGAAAAGTTTTGCGACCATTATTAACATTCTTGTAACCGCTAGTTTTATTTAGCTTTTGGTTTTCTTTGGTTTGGTCTTCGCGGAGATACAGGATTTGATTGCCGCTCTTCAGGAGGTTTCCATCTCACCCTAAGATATTTCTGGTAGGAAATTTGGGTCAGTGTCTTATTCAATTCATGATCCTCAAACATTGAATATTGCTTTTGGTAGTTCCTTTGGCAGGAATGACACCACATTTCACTGAACGTAGGTTCTTCCCCACACTTCTTGCACCTTTCCATTCACCGATTCAAGTACACGCATACGACATTCTTAGCGTTAAACGTATGAGATACCACAGCATGATCCATGACTGAGCATCATTCTAAATAAGGGATATCTTAATGCGACTATTTTGGTGTTGATCGAAGGATGCGTCTGACCACTAACGCTACGGGTATAGCCACTACGGCGATAATGACAAGAAGCCAAAGGGTTTGATTAGCTGCAGATTCATCACTATTTTCTACATCTTGGCTGGGGGTTGCGGGTCGTGGTTCTGCATTCTCAGGTGGTATTTCCGGCTTTTCATTAGCGGTCTCTGGTGCTGGTGCCGCAAGAGTTTCGGCATCAGAAGCGACAGAGTTTTCGTTCTCGCTCTCTCGAAGGGGGTCCGAATCAGAGTTATCGTACCATTCGCCAAGCCTGTCTGATGTTTCCGAAAAGGATGAAGGCCGTTCACCAGCACGTTGAACTGGTGTCCCAAATTGCTCTTTGATGCCAATGGCTATGGTGAATCGTGCAGGAGCTCTCGACACAATCATCACGTCATATACGCCACCCTGAGCCGTTCCTCGTTCTTGGATCAAGGTGAAGTAGCTAGTGTTTGTAAAAGGTTCATCAAATCTGGTTCGGATACTTGGGTACAGTGTTCGTTCAGAACCATCTGGCATAATGAGCTGGAGGAATGGAAGTTGGTCTTGTTGAAGTGATTGTTCCGGGTCTAGAGCAGGGATGAGGAGTTCTAGTTGGAAAACATCGCCGTCAGCGAAATTCGCTTGAAACCCTCTAGTTTCGCCTTCTGCTAGGAACTCGCCATATAAGGCAAAAGATATTGTGCCATCTGGCAGTAAAGGTCCTTGCGAGGGCGTCTCTTGCTCAGGTAGCAGAAAAAGGGGATCATGAGCGTGAGATACTGAAACCCAAAGAGTCATAAAAAGTATGAAGCTCATCACAAGCGAAGTCAAGGATAAGAACCTACGAGAAAGACTGAACAGCATATTCATGACATTAACGATGCAACGCAGAGGTGTCATGCTCGTGCTGTCGTGATTTTTGTCACAGTTAACGTAATCGTGTTGGAATAAGCAGGCGATAATCTATCGTGAAGAAATGTCACAGAAGCAACTAAAAGTAAGTCTTTTGCTGGTTCGCATAGCTTTTGTTGTAGCTACCGTTCTCATCTGGCGTGTGTCATCTGCCTATCTTCCTGCTGCTCTGGGTTGTTGGGTCGTTAATAGACTGCTCATGAAACAGATAGTAAGCAGTGATGACGATGAAACTGTCGTCGTTTAAGCCGCTTTCGTTTTCTCTGCTGCGGTTCTGAAACTATTCTGAGGATATGAAACGATTTTTTATGAAACAGAAAGCCGAAGACAAGCGCTCATTCTTTTTAGAAGATGAACTTCTAGATTACATTATGTCGCACAGTGCCCCTGCTGATGAGGTCCAAGAAGCCCTCATTGATGAGACTGCGGAACTGGGTTGGGTTTCCCGAATGCAGATTTCAGTTGATCAGGGACATTTTCTCACAATGCTTGTCAAAGCTATGAGACCAAATTTTGCAGTTGAAATCGGAACCTTCACAGGATTTTCCGCAATTTCTATAGCGCGCGGATTACCTGAGAATGGTTCACTGCTATGCTGCGATATTTCTGAGAAATGGACTGAGATTGCCAGAATCTACTGGGAACGAGCGGGACTTAACGACAAGATAAAATTAGTCCTCGCACCCGCCATAGAAACTCTTGATAACCTTCCTGAAGATACGGAAATAGATTTTGCTTTTATAGATGCTGATAAAGGGAATTATAAGAACTACTACGAAGCAGTTCTAAGCCGCCTTTCGGACCATGGCATGATTGTCATCGATAATGTGCTGTGGTCAGGGAGAGTGATTGATGAAAGCGCAAACGATGATGACACACATGCAATCAAAGATTTCAACAGTTATGTACGCAGTGATGGTCGAGTGACCTGCACAATGTTGTCCATAGGCGACGGGGTGACACTAATCCAAAAGAAATAGGAGAGGGGAAAGCAACAGTCTTTCAAACGCTAATTCGTAAATCGCAACAATATAGGACTTATAGTGCCGCTGTTAATTGCATCTCGGGCATTAGCAAACATTTCAGGCATTCCCGTTCCCATAAGGTGACCTAAATTCACCGGTGGTGGTTCTGATGGCGGATTATTAAAAAACGCCACAGCCATTTCAGCATGATCATCAACCGTCAATAATTCCAGTCCTGCGCTTTCTGCAGCCTTTACATATGCATTTACAGTGTCCACAAAGCTATATTCCGGTGTCGAGGACCAAGGCATTGGGAAAACGAGATCGTCTTCCCCGGTTCGCATGACATCGTACACCACGATTGACCCATAAGGTTTAGTCACGCGCGCCATTTCGCTAAAGAGCAACTCCTTATCGGAAATATTCATTCCAACATGGAGCATGGTCGAAGCATCGAATGTATCATCTTCAAACGGGATTGACGTAGCAGAACCAACTTCGAAAGACACCTGTTCAGTCATGCCTACCATTTCAGTTATCTCAACTGCGGCTTCCACAAATTCAGGGGTTAGGTCTATCCCCTCAACTGTGACATCAAGGGTATTTGCGATAAAGCGGGCTGGCCCACCTATACCGGAGCCAATATCAAGAAGCCGTTGGCCTGATTCTATATCCAATGCCTTAGCGACATATTCGCTGCCTTTACGACCACCTATATGAAACTCGTCAGCTCCTGCGAAGACATTAGGTTCTAGGTCGTTAGTGTCAAAACCAGCGTCTGCAAGTGCTGAAACTATACGGGATACTATCCCATCGTTTCCATAATGTTGCGCAACCGAATTAGTCATTTATTCTCAACTTTCACATTGATATTTAAAACTAATACTTTGATATCCAGATCAAAAAGTCAACTTCTCCAAGATTATTCATGCATTATTTACACAATCGCTTAATGTTAACGCAGTATTAACACACAATCTGTAACTGGAAGTCGTTGGCGGCATAGCTTAAGTTACGTATGTGATTGGAAAGGATCAACATGCTCACGTTAACAACATATAAATTTAAAGAATTTGCAAGTAAAGAAGAAACAGCGAAACTGATGGAACTCTTTGCTGAACATGGAGCTGCAGAGGGAACAATATCCCATTATGTTTTTGCGGACAGGTCAGGTGGAATCGTAATCGCTGAGAATGACAGCGCTATGCCCGGCTATGAAACCAGCCTCACGTACAGCGAATATCTAACGATGGAAACAAAAGTTATGCTGTCGATTGAAGAAGCAGTGCCAGCGATTTTAGCTTCGCTCGCATAGAGCCATTTGTAGACAAGGGGTCACATGGATTTATTAGTGGTAGTTGACGGCGTAACAGATTATGACGCATGGCGAAAAGTGTTCGATGAAGACGAGCCCGAAAGAGCCAAATTTGCTGCCAGCATGGAAGCCGGCACCTTAGACAATGACAAAGTAGCCATAGTTGCCTACGGGGTAGATATGGAAGCGATGGGGGCATTCATGGGCACTCCAGAGTTTGCAGAACGGACAAGTTCTATTCAAACAGGAGTAACTCTCTATAATCTTCAGGCGCTGCCTCAGTAAAAACAATCAAGTGCCAAGATAGACCCCAGTTTTTGAGAAGGTGTCGTTTCGCTATACGCTGATTTGAACGCAGAGAAAAGAAGTGGCATTCATATTGCCTGTTTCATGGTTTTATTTTGAGGAAGTTATCCCTAGTAGAGGGTTGAAGCGCACACGTGTAGGGATTTGCTTCGCTCCAGGAACACCACGTTCAACCATGAAAGGACGGAGAGCTTCCATCGCTTTAGGTTCATCCCAATGAGGGATAGTCGGATACATGTGGTGGATGACATGTGTTTGCATGGAATGGCATAGAAAACGCGGTATTGGAATCGTCCAAAATCTCGTATCGGCGTATCTTCCAGTTTGTATTCCTGGCCGATGTGGTTCCCATGCAAAGTATACGTATATGTATGAAAGACCGATTTTGGATGGTAGCCACCAGACAAAGAGTGTCTCAATAGGGAATAGGACGACCATGATCAGTTGGATTAACGCAAGGAATTTCGTAAGTGTGATTCCTTTGACCAGTGATACGAAAAAGGCGGGGTCTCGTTCTGCATGTCGAGTAATGTTTTCCATATCGCCTCTGTGAACCGCTAGGGCGGGCTGCCACCAATGATCGCCCCTAGCGTCATAATTCGTGTCTAATTCGGGATCGTTTGTGTGTGCATGATGTTTCATATGAGTGACTCGTAGCGCTTCATGCGATTGTTTCAGGCCTAATAGTGAGATCTGTCCGACAAGCGGGTCAATCCATTTCCAACGCTCCTGCCGTCCAGATAAGTTCCCATGCTGCCCTTCATGAGAGGGTAGATACGCCATGCACATACAAAGCGTTGTGATGATGAAACCAAGCCATAGCGGGACAATCCCAAGAATGGAGAGAACAAGTGTCGTAATCCAAATGCTTGATTGGCCGACTCCGATTAGGATCATTTCCCATTGGATGCGACCCATATACTGTCGTGCTACTGCTCGTTCTGCTTTAGGAGAAAGATCAAAGAGCGTCTCGTCTAAAGTCATAGCCAAAACCCCCGAATATGCGCATAGATTCCACCCGAAATCCCAAGAACTAAACTGATTACAAGTAGAAGCGCGTTATTTGCTTCAGGCCAAATCCTTTGCGACACAGCGTAGAGGACGCACCCCCAGAAAATCAGGCCAAACCAGATCTTGCCCCAAGTCTGAGCATGCTGAACCAAGCCACCTATTATCCGTGCTGCACCCTGAGGCGGAGACGCTTGGTTTTGTGAATCCATGGTTTAGATTATAAGGACTTCATAAGTTCACAAGTAACTTAATGCGCAAAATTAAGTTAATGATTATATGTATTTAATACTCCTGTAATTGTATGGAAACAAACAACCATTACCGTTATGTCTGTCAACTAATTAAATCCCTCTAATGAAAGGCAGAAATGAAGACTTTTCTTGATTATTTATCATTCAAAAAGCTTAGAAATGTGTCACGGAGAAATTTTGAGCACAGAACTATGACAGACAGGCTAGAACGGGAACTTTCTCAACTTTTCTGGTAGCCACACTTTTCTTCGAGTTCGAGCCCGTCTCAAGTCATCGTTTTGGCCTGTGTGCATGTTCATCGCTTAGAACACCTTCAGCTGACTGTTAAGCGATTAACACTGGGCAGTAGAGTTTACGCTGCTGGGAGCGCTATAAACGCTATGACTGCGTAGTGGGATGCAATTCCACACACGACACAGAGATGAAAAATCTCATGAAAACCAAAAGTATTCGGCCATGGGTCAGGTTTCTTTAAACCGTAGACAATCGCCCCAATCGTATGGAAAGCACCCCCTAGAAGTAGGAAGATGAATCCAACAGTGCTCAAGAAGTTAAAAAAATCATTTATAACGAGTAAGGCGGACCACCCGACAATTAGAAATACTGGGATGAGGACAATTTGAGGAGCAGTCGGCCAAAATACCATTATCAGAACTCCAATTAGCGCTCCGGTCCACACTGCGATCAGAACCGTTATTGCGGCTGTCCGGGGAAGCAGAAGCCATGAAATCGGGGTATATGTAGCAGCAATCGTAATGAAAATCATCGAGTGATCAATTCTTCGCATCACATCATGTGCTGAAGCACTCCAGGAGAAACCGTGGTAACACGAACTAATACCGAAGAGACCTATAACGGCAACAGAATATAGTGAGGAGAGTAGTCGCGCATCTGGGGAAGCCGAAATTAGGAGAGGGCAAAGCACAACGGCAACGGCTAGAGCTACTTTGTGAGACCATCCCCGAAATGCTGGCTTTGGTGCAAGATGCATAGGTAGGGAGGGGTCCACCCCTTTACCCTAACACTAAGTATCTTGTGCTTTGCTATCGCTAAATCCTTAATCACTAGCCGAAATGGTTTACGGTCGCAACGATTGACATGTGTCGGAAGTCTCGGTTTAGATAAAAGCACCCACCACGTTGATGGATAAGACAGCAACGGTCAATAACACGCTTATTCTGTGGAGTTTGGCAAAGCGTTGTTGATTTCCTTCGTCCCGACTGCGGTTAGTCATCGGGATTATTCCATAAGCTATCCCCATCAATACAGCACTTATTGCTGCCATCACCATGACTCCGAATTGGCCATCAATCAGTGCTAAAAGGAAATTGATTGCGTTGACAAGTGCGAGGAAAAGAAAGAATTTGGGAAAAATTGTTCGCAAGAAAACACTTGCATCATGTTCGCCTAACGTCCGAAAGACAGTAGGTGCAACTATTGCCGAATGGAAAACAATGGTTCCCGCTATCAGTCCACACAATAAAGTTATTAGGTTGCTCATACCTTCTAATTTAGATGACAATGTGCCTGAACGTGACGCTAAAAATAGAAGAAATACCATTTAAAATGTTACCGTAAAAGCAATGCGCTTGATGGCTACATACATCCTTTTAGGTTCAATGATGCTGTCTCTCAGCTGTAGCAATTCTTCTGATGAGATAGATGATTTGCGAGCTCAACTTGATTCAGCGAATGCCGAACTCGCACAGCTCAAAGCATCTCAGGAAGA
>Ga0208624_1001456_pt1 | contig 11257 bp, 10 predicted proteins | sample Knorr_S23_td_DCM_FD_185607 | JGI IMG/M metagenome (GOLD analysis project Ga0208624, IMG submission 185607) | Marine microbial communities from Southern Atlantic Ocean transect - Knorr_S23_td_DCM_ad_71m_LV_A (SPAdes) (version 2) | ecosystem: Environmental > Aquatic > Marine > Oceanic | place...
CTCAACTTTCATTATTAAGTACAGCATCAAATAATTAATATGAAAAAAGTAAGTTTTACTGAAATGAAAAATGGTACAAAAGATGACTATCAGCTTTTAGAAAAGTTAGAAAGTCAGTATGAAAGAAAAACTGCAGATAGAGTTTTAAAGCATTTAGCATCACAAACAACTACGCTTGAGGGTTATCAAGTAACTAGACTTGAGCATTCTTTGCAAGCAGCAACAAGAGCATATAAAAACGGAGAAAACGAGGAAATGGTAGTAGCTACATTATTGCATGATCTCGGAGACGAGTTGGCTCCAATGAATCATTCTCAATATGCAGCATCAGTAATTAAACCATATGTCTCAGAAAAAACTTACTGGATTATTTTGCACCATGGTTTATTTCAAACTTATTATTCTGCTGAACATTTAGGCGGAGATAAAAATGCTAGAGAAAAATATAAAGATTCAGAACATTATCAAGCAACAATAGATTTTTGTGAAAATTATGACCAAGCTTCATTTGATCCAAATTATAAATCAATGACTTTAAAAGATTTTGAGCCAATGGTTAGAAATATTTTTGCAAGAAAACCTTTCTATCATCACTAAATTGTCTAATATTTTAAAAAACGAGAAAAGCCCTTACCTTCAACAACATAAAGATAATCCTGTTGATTGGTTTCCATGGAATAAAGAAACTCTAGAAAAAGCAAAAAAGGAAAAAAAGCCAATATTTTTAAGCGTTGGATACGCTAGCTGTCATTGGTGTCATGTTATGGCACATGAAAGCTTTGAAAATGAGGAAACTGCTAAACTTATGAATGAAAAATTTATAAATATTAAAGTTGATAGAGAAGAAAGACCAGATTTAGATTATGTTTTTCAAAAAAGTTTATCAATATTAACTGGTGCTCAGGGAGGATGGCCATTATCAATGTTTTTAGATGAAAATGGTGTGCCTTTCACAGGTGGAACATATTTCCCACCAAAAGAAATTCAAGGAAGACCGGACTTTAAAAAAGTCTTAAATAATGTTCACAATGTTTACAAAGAGAATAGAGAAAAAATCTTAGCTCAAGCCCCTCAAGTAAAAGATATTTTTTCAAAAATTAATCAAAGATCTGCAGTTTTAAACCAACCTCTGGAGCCATTTGTTGAAAAAATTATCAATTATTTAGATGAAAGTTACGGCAGCTTTAAAGGAGCTCCAAAGTTTCCACAGTTTTATTTATTTGATGCAATGTTTTATTTTTATTTAAAAACTAAAAATATTAATTATTTTAAACCTGTTGAAACTTTGCTCACCAACCTTTGCTCAAAAGGAATTTATGATCATCTTGATGGGGGAATTTCAAGGTACGCTGTAGATGAAAAATGGATAATCCCTCATTTCGAGAAAATGCTTTATGATAATATTCAGTTTATAGATCTTTTGACTAAATTTTATCAAAATACAAAAAATAATTATTTTAAAGATAAACTTTTGCAAACCATTCATTATTTTAATAATGATTTTAAAAACAATGAAAAATTATATGGTTCAGCATATGATGCTGACAGCGAGGGTGTTGAAGGAAAATATTATGTTTGGTCATATGAAGAATTAAAAAATCTTTTAAAAGAAGATATTAAATTACTAGAAAATAAGTACGAAATTTCGGAGAGCGGTAATTTTGAAGGTAATAACATTTTGGTGGAAAAAAATTTAATACTTGACGAAGATAAAAATAACCTAGACCAAATAAAAAATAAATTACTTAATATTAGAAGAAAAAGAGTAAAACCATTTTTTGATGATAAATCTCAAACTGATTTAAATGCATATATGCTCCAAGTTCTTCTCAAAACTTCAGTATATTTAGATGATGAAGATTTAAAAAATAACACGATAGAAACAATTGAAATATTAAATACAAAATTGCATCAAAAAATTATTCATTGTTATGAAAATAAAGAAATAGAAACTTTTCTTGAGGACTATGTATATTATGCTTTACTCATGATAACGCTATATGAAGTTAATGCTGACAAAAAAGCTTTAGAAAAATCAATAAAAATAATGAATGATACTTGGGAATTATTCTTTAATAAAGAAACACAGCTATTCCAGAAAAATATTATTAAAGATAATGATTTGTTTGCAAGTCCACTAGACTTAAACGATAGCAATATACCAAATGGTAATAGTGTTTATCTATTAATTTCAAATAAATTATATTCAATTACAAATGATAAAATATGGTCTGAAAGAAATGAGGTTCTTAAAAAATCATTTCATCAGGTTTTAAACTCTTATTATTCACAAATGTTTAGCTTTATTAAAACCCTAGATATTTGCGATAATAGCTTATCATTCACATTCAGTGGAACATCCCAGTCTATTAAGGAAATACAGCTTTATTTACAAAAAGAATATCTAGGAGTTGCAACATTTGTTTACCAATTAAATAATGATACAAAACCTAGTGTTATTGTATGTAAAAACCAAACTTGTTCTAACAAATTAACTAACATAAACGAAGCTGTTGAATATCTAAGTAAGAGTTATTAAATCATTAATATGAATAAAGATAATATAATAGATCATTTTAAATCTGGAATTAAGGAGCCTATAAATTCCAAAATAGGCGTTGAGCACGAAAAATTCCTTTTCTATAAGAAGAATAATAAAAGAATTAATTATTCTACAATTAAAGATATTTTCAAAATTTTATATGAATTTGGTTGGAAACCATCCTATGAAGGTGAGAATGTTATAGCGTTAAATAAAGATAATAAGAGTATAACTTTAGAACCAGGTAATCAAATTGAGCTTGCAGGTGCTCAATTAAATAATATTCATGAAGTTTGCTCTGAAGCTAATAATTATTTGTTTGAACTTAAACAAGTTGTTGAAAAATTAGATTTAAAAATAGTAAGCGCTGGATTTGATCCAATATCTAAGTTGTCTGAAATTCCAAATAATCCTAAAAAAAGATATGAAGTAATGACAAAGGATATGCCTAAAGGCGGACCTCTCAGTTTAGATATGATGTATAGAACATCTGGGACACAGCTAAATCTAGACTACACGTCTGAAAATGATTTCATAAAAAAGTTTAAATTAGCAAATAGTTTAGTTCCGTTAAGTATCGCACTTTTTGCAAACTCATCAATAGTTGAGAAAAAAGATAGTAAATACTTATCATACCGATCAAAAGTATGGCAAGAAACATCAAGGGGTGGCCTTCCAGAAATTTTTTTAGAAAATGTTGATTTTGAAAAATATGCTGATTTTGTAATGGATTATCCAATACTGTTTATAAAAAAAAATGATAAATATTTATCTGGTAAAAATTATAAATTTTCTGATTATATGAATGGTAATATTCAAGAAATAAATAAATCTTTACCAAGTATTGACGATCTTGAGTTGCATTTAAGTACTATTTTTACAGAGAATAGATTAAAACAATATATCGAATTAAGATCTATGGATACTTGTGGTTGGGACTGTATCTGTGCTGGCCCTGCTTTTTTTACTGGTCTTTTATACGGTAATTTAGACGAAGCATTAGAGTTTATTTCAAAATGGGAAAAGAAAGATTTATTGAATGCGTATAAAGATGCACCAATGAAAGGACTTGATACAAATTTAATGGGTAAAGATATGATTTATTGGATCTCTAATTTGTTAAAAATTGCTGAAAAAGGCTTAGAAAAGAGAGATTTTATTGGAAAAAGCGGTACAAACGAAACTAAATACCTGGAACATCTAAATAATATTATCAATAATAAAGAAACAGTGGCCAGTCATGTTATAAATAAATTCTCTAAATTTCAAAATTTAGAAGATTTATATGACAAATAAAATAATAGGCATACAAGGCGATAAATTAGATAAAATTAATATATCTTCTGATACATCAATATTTTTAGCTCATGAAGCTCAGACACTAGGATATAAAATATTTTATTATACTCCTTCAAACTTATCCATCATCAAAAATAAAACATATGCAAATGGAGTATTTGTCAAATTAAATTATGAAAGAAAAAAATTTTATAAAATTTATAAAAAACAAAAAATTGACGTTGAAAATCTTAAATTTATTTTAATTAGACAAGATCCACCTTTCAACTCAGAATATTTAATTACTACCCTTATTTTAGATAATTTAAAAAAAACAAGGGTGATAAATAACCCAGTGGCTATTAGAAACGTATCTGAAAAATTATATTCGAAAAAATTTACAAAATATATGCCAGATACAATATTTTCAAATAATATTGAAGAAGTTAAGAAGTTTTATAAACAAAATAAAAGTATAATTATGAAACCTATTAATGGATATGGAGGTAATCAAATATATTTGATTAAGAATAAGTTTAATAAAAAATTAATTACAAATTTTTTAAAAAAAAACGGACACTCAATGTTTCAAAAATTTTTAAAAAATATATCTAAAGGCGATAAAAGAGTTTTTATAATTAATGGAAAAGTATGTGGTGCAATCTCACGAGTTCCTAAGAAAGGTTCATATTTAAGTAATATGAGTAAAGGTGCTGTACCAAAACTTACTAGCCTTACCAAAAAAGAAATTAGGATTTCAAAAATTATTGGTAAAAAATTAAAGAAGGATAATATTTATTTTGCTGGGATAGACTTTATAGATCAACAGTTAAATGGAGATATTAATGTTACCTCCCCTACTGGATTAAAAACATACTACGACCTATCTAAAATAAATCTTGCTAAGACATTTTGGAAAGGTTTAAAAGCTTGAATAAATTATCTGATCAAAAAAAAGGATCATTGCTAGCTTTTGTGGCTGTAATGTTCATAACACCTGACTCACTTTTAATTAGACTTTCTAACATTGAAACTTGGGGAATGCTTTTTTATAGAGGTATAATCCCTTTTTTTGTAGTTTTTGTTGGATTGTTATTATTTTATAGACAAAATTTCATAAATGCATTTTTTAAGGTTGGTACTGTTGGCATATTTTATGCTATCAGCTTTTCAATATGTAATATTACCTTCATAATATCTATTCAAAATACAAATGTAGCTAATACCTTGATCATGATTGCGTTAGCGCCAATGATATCTGCAATTTTAGGTGCTATTTTTTTAAAAGAGATACCTAGTAAAGGAACCTGGATAGCTATTTTTATAACATTTTTTGCTGTTTTATTCATATTCTATGACTCAATTAAAATAGGAAATCTCTTTGGAAATATTATGGGATTTGTTACCGCTGCAGGGTTAGCAGTCAACGCTGTACTTATAAGATATGCTAAAGACAGAGATCTTTTGCCATCTGCTGTCATGGGAAAATTAGGAGTTGCAGTTTTTGCCTTCTTTTTTGTAGAAAACTTTAATTTAGTCGGATCTGATCAGATTTATATACCTTTGATGTGCATAGTTTGTGTAGCTCTTCCATTTGTTTTGGTAACAATTGCACCTAGGTTTATTCCTGCTGAGGAAGTGAATTTGTTTTTCTTACTTGAAACTATAATTGGCCCAATTTGGGTTTGGTTGGTTATAAAAGAGCAACCAACTTTAGAGACCATAATTGGGGGAATTATAATTATAACAACTATAGCCATCCACTCTTTTTTAAAACTTAGAGAACCTCAAAAAATTAATAATTAATTTCTTGATTTAATATTAAATCATCCATAGATAGCGAAATTATGGAGAAGATATTAAAAAACTCATGGGCCCTTTTTACTGGTATGGGATTAATTATGTTAGCTCACGGTTTCCAAGTATCCTTGCTAGGAGTAAGAGCGGTACATGAGAGTTTTAGTATAACAGCTACAGGGTTTATGTTAACAGGATATTTTGTTGGGTACTTTATCGGTGCACGATCAGTACCTATCCTTGTTTCAAGGGTAGGTCACATAAGGGTGTTTGCGGCTTTTGCTTCAATTGCATCAATAGTCGTATTAGTTCACTCAATTGTAATAAATCCTTTAACTTGGTTTGTACTTAGAGTTTTTTCAGGATTTTCTATGGTTTGTCTTTATACAATTGCAGAAAGTTGGTTAAACGATAGGGCAAGTAATAAAAATAGAGGAAGTGTTTTATCAATTTATATGATTGTACTCTTTAGTTCTATGGCAATAGGAATGTTTTTTTTAAATTTTAGTAGACCTGAAAACTTTCAACCTTTTATCTTAGTTTCATTATTTATGTCTTTATCGCTTGTTCCAATTCTACTTACAAAAAAGAAAGCTCCAAAATTTAAAAAAATTATTGGTATGAAAATTAAAGAACTTTATGAAGCCTCCCCGTTTGGTATGGTAAGCGCTGTTTTGTGTGGCATTTGTCATTCAGCGATGTTTGCATTAATTGCAGTGTATGCTGCAGCAATGAATTTTAGCATATTTGAAATATCTTTTGTAACTTTTCTAGTTGCAATTTCTGGTGCTATCTCACAATGGCCAATTGGAAAACTATCTGATATTTATGACAGAAGGACTGTAACTGTTTATTCCACGTTTGCTGCAGCTTTATTTGCGCTTTGTGCAATTTTTTCTGTAGGTACAATGCATTTGCCCGATGGATTAGCAAGTTCAAAGTTTTGGTTCTATGTGTTTACAGGTTTATATGCATTCTTTAGTCTTCCAATGTTCGCGTTAATATTTGCGCATACAAATGATTTTGTAGCTAAAGAGAAGTTTGTTTCTGCAGGTGCTGGTTTACAATTTGCTTTTGGTATGGGAGCTATGAGTGGTCCATTTTTGTGCTCCTTGTTTATGGATTTTGTTGGCGAAAATGGCTATTTTATTTTTTTGATCATATTTCATATTTTGATAGGTATGTATGGTGTCTATAGAATGAGGGTAAGAGAAGTTATTGAAAACCCTGAGTCTCAGTTTACACCTTTGCCAACAACAATTACGCCAATCGGTTTAGAATTAAATCCAGCGGCTGAACCTATTGAAGAACCATCAATATCAGATTCAAATAATGTAAATGGGACTAAGGAAGTCACAAATACTTTAGGGTAATTCTCAATAAAATTAATAATTAACAAAACAATTAATATCCTAGATCAGGGTCAACTTGATTAGATAGTTCTTTTTTATCAATAAATAGTTTTAAATTATTAAAAAACTTTTCTAAAACCATTTCTATATATTTTCCTTTGCTATCTGAAGATATATGAGGTGTAATTACCAAATTTGGAGTATCCCAGAATTTAGAATTTCTATTTATAGGCTCTTCTGAAAAAACATCTAAAATTGCTCCAGAAATTTCATTTTTTGTCAATTTTTTTTGTAGATGCTCATAATCCATTACAGACTGACGTCCAATGTTAACTATTCCACAGGAAGGTTTTAAAACATCTAATCTTCTCTTATTTATTAATCCTTTTGTTTCGTCTGTTTCTGGAACAGCTAAATAAAGAAAATCAGCATCAGGTAAAACTTCATCGATTTTATCATATGTTAAAACTTTTGAGCACCCTTCAACTTTTCTACCTCTTCTATTTATACCAATTACATTCGCACCTAAAGAACTGATATGTTTAATCATTGACCCTCCTAATGATCCAGTACCTACAGCCAAAACTGTTTTGTTCACAATTGGGTTGCTTAATAAAGTTACAAACTCTTTTTTTCTCTGATTAGTAACTATTTTTGTCATATGGTTTTGAAGCATCAAAATACTCATCAAACCAAATTCCCCTGCTTTTTTTGCGTGTATCCCGCTACTATTTGTTAAAACCAAATCTTTTTTAATCCAGTTAAATGGATAAAGATGGTTAACGCCAGCTGAAACAATGTGAATCCATTTTAAATTTGGTGCTATTTTACTTAAATCTTTTGTTGGAAAGTCCCAAGCAAGTAAAATATCTGCATCTTTCATCGAAGAAATCCAGTTATCATCATCCCAATCAACCAAATATGAGACTTTATTTTTTATTTTAGGATATTTATTAAGTTTGCTCTCAAATAAATCTTTTGGGACACTACTATTTTTTTCACCCTCTAAATCACAAGGTAAAGAACCCTTTTTCCAGTGATTATTTCTTATATGGATTTTAATTTTGTCTTTAGTCATTTTTAATTTAAATATACTAAAATAAAATAAAGTTGAATAATGAATAAAGAAAACGCAAGTAAACTGTGGAAAATTATTCAGGAAGCTGGCGATTATTTACAAGGACAACTTCCTGACCATCCTAATCATCCAAAAGGGCGAAACCCCTATGCTCATGTTGCAATTTGTGTAAAGAGTAAGTTTAGTGCAAGTTATAAAGATATTGAGGATGAAAAATTTGATGAAGTAGTAAAATATATTAACTTTCTAAGAGAAAATCCTAGTTAAATTAAGATTTAATTATATTTAAAAATGAATCAACATCAGATGGGTCTGTGTTCCATGCGGCTACCAACCTAACTGCTTTATTCTCCCATTCTTCGTCATTAATTTTGTAACCATTTGAATTAAATTGATCAATTATATTTTTTGGTATTTTAACAAAAACCTCATTTGCATCTGTTGGGTAAGCTAATTCAATATTTTTGTGTTTCAGCAAGCCTTGGCTTAGTTTTTTCCCCATAGCATTCGCATGTTTTGCATTTTTTAACCAAACTTCGTTTGATATATAGGCATCTAACTGTGCGGATACAAAACGCATTTTTGATAGCAAATGACCTGCTCGTTTCATTAAAAAAGGTAAGTTACCTACTAAGTCTTGATTAAAAAAAATAATTGCCTCGGCTGCAAAACATCCATTTTTAGTAGCCCCAAATGAGAGAACATCAATTCCAGATTTCCAAGTCATTTCTGCAGCAGAACAATTTAATGAAACTAATGCGTTTGCAAACCTAGCACCATCCATATGGATATTTAGCTTATGTTTATGTGCAACTTCTGATATTTTTTTTATTTCATCTAATTGATAAGCCACACCTGTTTCACAAAGTTGTGTAATACTAACTGATGAAGGCTGAGTGTGATGAACAATTCCTTTGCCAGATATGCTATCATCTAACTCTTCAGGAATAATCTTACCATTAATCCCATCAAGATTAACCAACTTTGCTCCTCCAGTATAAAATTCAGGTGCTCCACATTCATCTACATTTATATGAGAAAGCCTATGACAGTAAATATTTCCAAAAGAGGGTGTCATAGTTGATAAAGCTAAAGCATTCGCAGCAGTTCCTGATGCTGTTGGAAAAACTATTACTTCTTTTTCAAAAATTTCTGAAAATTTATTTTGCAGATTCTTTGACAATTCATCATTACCATAAGGAGTTCTATCTTCATCATTAGCTTTAAGAATTGCATCTAAAACCTCTGGACAAGCACCAGTAACATTGTCTGATGCAAATTTTACTCTTTCTCTTTTTGTTTTTATCTGTGCCACAATTATTGCTTCGGAAAATAGTCTTTTAATTCACCTTCTCGGTATACATCAGCCGTGCAACAGTGTAATCCACCTCCGAATGCATAAGCATCTCTTAATTCAATAGGAAGAACCTCCATTCCCAATTTATCAAGTTGCTCTGCTTGATATATTTCACTTTTTTCAACACATACAGTTTTTGAGTCTAAAACTAATACATTCATTGATAACCAAGTTGATGAATAGCATAAGGGTGGTGGTTCGTTATGCGCTGGTTGAGCACTATCAACTATTTCCCATCCATTATCCTCAAATAATTTTCGTTGTTCTTTAGGAAGTCTTCTTTGAGGATTATTAATAATCAAGCCCTCCTTTATAGGTGTAAAAGTTGCATCTATATGAATAGGATAAGGGTCACCTGGAAAATTAACAGCATGAACTCTGTGATCTTTATAATGTCTTTTCAACCAATCAATTCCTTTTAAATTTGTTGTAAAACCGTGTTGAACAACTAAATCCTTACCAAATCTCAAAACATCAGCAGCATCAAATAATGGCTCCTCTTCAGTTGTTACAAAATATTTTTTTTCAGTCCATTCCAACCTTTTTTGAATACCAATTTTATCTGAAAGATAATCTTTACGATAATCAGCATCTGTTAATCTTGGCTTTGGTGCAGATTCATGTCTCATATTGGGATCAGAATTATAATATTTCTTCAACAAAGGTCTGTAGCATAGATATTCAAACCATCTACACCTATAACTCATTGTGGCTTCTAGGATTTCATTACCAACAGTCAATAACACATCTCTTGGAGGCATACATCCAAACATTGTTTCTGCTTCCCAATCTGGTGTAGATGTTTTTTGATTGAAATCAATTGGGTCTGGTCTATCAACTTTAATTCCTCTTTTTCTTAAAATATCTGAGAAATCATCTAAAAGTTGATTTGCTTTATCTACTGTATCTTTTGTGCGTGGTCCAAATTGACCTCTCATATCGCTATCTTCAGGAACCTTTGCGTCTAATGCTGGCTCAGGAGCTGGAATGCATGTACCATCTGCTTTTCCTACTATAACATGTTTTAATGGATCCCACTCATTCCAACTATTAACAATTATTTTTTCATCACTCATATTAATTTAAGCCTATAAATCTTCTATTGGATTGCATTATTAAACTATAATAGAAAATTGACATAAAAATAAAAAATCCACCAATTATAGTATTTGTTGATGGCACTTCATTAATTCCAAGCCATGGCAACCATACCCAAAAAATACCACCTATGACCTCAGTTAAAGATAGTAAAGTTAGATCTGCAGCAGGAATGTTTTTAGATCCAATTGAATATAAGATCAAACCCAAGCAAACTAGAGTTCCATGAGTTGCAAATAAAGCTTCATTTTTACCAGTAGATAAAAAGCTAGCGCCATTACTCATAAGCATCACTGCAGAAAACAAAAAACAAAATAATCCAGCCAATGCAACAGTGGTAAATTTTGGTGTTTCTTTTCTCCATCTAAGTGAAACTGAAAAAATTGAGAAACCCAGTGCAGAGGTAAGTCCAAATACAAGTCCAAGCAAAGTATTTTGTTCTGAATTATCAAAAGCCATTATACATATACCAGCTGCAGCTACTACTATAGCTATCCATACTGTTGTAGAGATTTTTTCTTTTAAAAATAAAAAACCAAGTAAAGCAGTTATAAATGGCATAGCAGCAAGACAAAGCAAAGTTATAGCTGCAGTAGTATTAGTTATGGACCATATAAACGTAATCATTGCCGTGCCTAAGCCAATTCCTCCTATAATTCCAGATATACCTACCTTAAAATAATTCTTGTAAAAGTCTTTTCCTTCTTCAAGAAATAAATACATGTTCAACAAAATAAAAATTACTAGACCTCTAG
>Ga0208624_1001460_pt1 | contig 11250 bp, 13 predicted proteins | sample Knorr_S23_td_DCM_FD_185607 | JGI IMG/M metagenome (GOLD analysis project Ga0208624, IMG submission 185607) | Marine microbial communities from Southern Atlantic Ocean transect - Knorr_S23_td_DCM_ad_71m_LV_A (SPAdes) (version 2) | ecosystem: Environmental > Aquatic > Marine > Oceanic | place...
TGGGGAAAGAGAAGCGAATTTTTCTTTCCATTATCGCGATCGAGTTCTTCGGATTAATATCGACAACCCAGAAACCTTACCTAAAGACGAAACCATCGCTCTCGCCGCTTTTTTCGGTCTGCCAGGTGCTGGAGCAATCCAAGAAAAAAATACAATATCATTATCAAACTTTCTTTATCTTCCTTCTTACTTGACTCAATCCTGAAATTTATCTGGTCGTTACTCTCTTCAATATAAACATTACCGCCAGAGGTGGATAATTCACCAAATAAAATATGCTCGGCTAGTGGTTTCTTAAGTTTTTCCTGTATTAATCTAGCCATAGGGCGCGCGCCCATCGTCTTGCTATATCCGTTCTCTATTAACCAGTCTACCACTGAATCATCGATGTGAAGAACAACATTTTTATCATCTAGTTGGACCTGTAGGGTCACTAAAAATTTGTCGACAACAGTACGAATTGTCTGCTTATCTAACTCGCCGAATTGAACTATCGCGTCTAACCTATTGCGAAATTCTGGCGTAAAGGTTTTCTTAAGAATTTCCAAACCATCACTGGAATGGTTCTGTTCTGAAAAGCCAATTGACGATCTAGCCATTTCTTGGGCACCAGCATTAGTAGTCATAACTAAAATTACGTTCCTAAAATCTGCTTTTCTGCCATTGTTATCCGTCAATGTTCCATGATCCATTACCTGCAGGAGGATATTAAAAACGTCAGGATGGGCTTTTTCTATCTCATCCAACAATAGTACTGCATGCGGATTTTTATTTACCGCTTCAGTCATTAAGCCTCCCTGATCAAAACCAATATAACCAGGCGGCGCACCGATTAAACGGGAAACAGTGTGTCTTTCCATGTACTCCGACATATCAAACCTTAGGAGTTCTATTCCCATAATTTTTGCAAGCTGGCGACTAACCTCTGTTTTTCCGACACCGGTTGGCCCCGCAAATAGAAATGACCCTATTGGTTTTTCACCTTCATTCAAGCCTGCTCGAGACAGTTTAATCGCTGTAGCTAGTGACTCTATTGCTTCATCTTGCCCAAAAACCACCATTTTTAAATTAGTATCTAGGTTCTTGAGAGACTGGGTATCAGATTTAGTAACGTGCTTTGGAGGTATATTTGCTATCGACGCAACAACCCTCTCCACATCTATAGCTTGGATAAGCTTTTTCCTCTTGCTATTGGGCTGCAATCTCTGATAAGCGCCAGCCTCATCAATGACATCGATCGCTTTATCTGGCATAAATCTATCATTGATGTATCGATCAGCGAGCTCTGAAGCAGCTTTCAGAGAATTATCACTGTATCTAAGATCATGATATTGCTCAAACTGCGGCTTCAACCCTTTAAGAATTTTGTAAGTAGTGTCTACGTCGGGCTCCGTAATATCTATTTTCTGAAATCTCCTCGAAAGTGCCCTATCTCTCTCAAAGATACCTCGATACTCTTGGTATGTTGTCGACCCAATACATCTAATATCCCCAGAAGTTAGCGCTGGCTTGAGAAGATTACTTGCATCCATCACACCGCCTGATGCTGCCCCTGCTCCAATAATTGTATGAATTTCATCAATAAACAGTATGGCATTTTGATTTTGTTTTAGTTCATTTAAAAGTGCTTTAAAACGTTTCTCAAAATCTCCTCTATATTTAGTTCCGGCAAGCAGCGCACCTAAATCAAGTGAAAATATTATACTTTTTGAAAGAATTTCCGGGGTATTACCCTCTACTATCAGGCGAGCTAATCCTTCAGCCACAGCAGTCTTACCCACACCAGAGTCACCTACTAATAAAGGGTTATTTTTTCTTCTTCGCGATAAAATCTGAACTACTCTGTTTACTTCTTTAATTCTCCCTATTAAAGGGTCGATTTTTCCAGATTCTGCTTGCTCGTTAAGGTTTGTTGCAAACTCAGTTAGAGGATTTGATTGTTGATGGGCTTCAGACTCTTGTTTTTCACTGTCAGTCCTCTGCTCATCTGCATCAGAAGATCGGGAGTTTTTGGAAATCCCATGAGTAATAAAATTAACCACATCAAGTCTAGCGATATCCTGTTTTTTTAAAAAAAATACGGCCTGGCTTTCTTGCTCACTAAATATAGCTACCAAAACATTTGCTCCGGTTACCTCACTTTTCCCGGAAGATTGAACATGAAAAACCGCTCTTTGTAGCACTCTTTGGAAACCAAGCGTTGCTTGTGTTTCCAGGTTTGACTCAGAATCATCTAATAACGGTGTGGTGGAGTCTATAAACTGTTCAAGTGAAATTCTTAATTCATTCAGATCACAATTGCACGATTTAAGAACATTACACGCTATCTCATTGTCTAATAAAGCTAACAATAAGTGCTCAACGGTCATGAACTCATGATGATTTTTACGCGCAGATTTGAATGCGACATTAAGCGTGATTTCTAATTCTTTACTCAACATACATCTGTACCAATTTCATCTATCTACCTCAACAGAGCATAAAAGCGGCTGTTCACACTCCCTGGAATAATCATTAACTTGTGCGGCTTTTGTCTCGGCAACATCCTTACTAAATACTCCGCATACTCCCTTTCCCTCTGTATGAACCTTCAACATAACTTGAGTCGCTTTCTCTACATTCATTCCAAAGAAGACCCTCAGGATTTCCACCACAAACTCCATTGGCGTGTAGTCATCATTAATTAAAACGACCTTATATAATGGCGGCTTTTTTAGCTCAGGTTCTTTCTCTTTTGTAATAGTTCCTATGTCCCGATCAATTTCATGCTCTTCATCGGGGCCAGAGGAAACCTGAATCGGTATATCAAATATTCTTTTCACTAGATGACTATATTGGCTAAACATTAATATGAGTTTCTATCTTGATCTGGTTTGATTGCTGATAACACTTAATACGCGGGTTTGACCAGATTATATCCTTAGTTTACTTCGATTTTATCTTTATAGATCGGAAAATGTTAGCTTTAAAATAGCAAAGGGTACTTTGACATTACTTATATGATGGTGTATCAAATCTAGTGACTAAAATGTCATTAGATAATAATTAAAACATATTATAAAAATAAGGGAGAAGATCCCATGAGCAAGGGGCAAGTTAAATGGTTTAATAATGCCAAGGGGTTTGGGTTTATTTTGCCAGATGACGGCGGAGACGATTTATTCGCTCATTATTCTGCGATTGGTATGGAAGGCTATAAAACTCTAAAAGCAGGTCAACATGTATCGTTTGAAACCATAGAGGGTCCAAAAGGACTCCATGCAGCGAACATTCAACCGATATCGGATGAGTCTGAACAAGCCGAAGATATCGAATCTAAAGATGAGGATTAAGATTAAATTAAAGCACTAAAATATTGAATTTTATTGTTTTTATCTAATATTTCAGACAATGTTCTCTAGAAGTGTCTGAGAGCAACTACTAGTTATGCCTGAAATACTTCTTTTGAACAAACCTTTTGGAATAGTTTCGCAATTTTCAGGCGATATTCTATCTGAAACACTAGCTCCATATATTGCCCTGAAAGGTTTCTATCCAGCCGGACGCCTAGACAAAAATTCTGAGGGACTCTTAGTACTAACGAATGATGGCAAATTGCAGAATCAAATTACCGATCCCAAATTTAAGCTTCATAAGACATATTTGGTCCAAGTTGAAAATGAGATCAGCTCAGGTGCCATTCAGACATTGAGGGATGGTATATATTTAAAGGACGGGCTGACCAAACCCGCAATTGTTGATCGCATTGATGAGCCAGCCAATCTCTGGGACAGAGAGCCTCCAATCCGGAAGCGAAAATTTATAACAACGAGCTGGATCAAAATAATTATTTATGAAGGTAAAAATAGACAAATACGGAGAATGACGGCAGCCGTGGGATTTCCGACATTACGATTGATTAGAATCGCCATCGGAGATTGGTGTTTGGAGAATTTGTTGCCAGGTCAATTCTTAAGAAGAGAGGTAGCTTATAGATGATCGTTACTTCCATTTATTTATGGCAGCAAGATCAGATTTTCTGCTACTGATCCATCCGTCACCATGTTGGGTCTTTTGTTTTTTCCAGAATGGTGCTTCATTTTTTAAAAAATCCATAATGTACTGTGCCGCAAGAAACGCATCTTCACGATGACTGCTTGCCACACCAACGAAAACTATTTGATCATCCGGACTTAGCTCTCCCACTCTGTGAATAATTGTACTCCCAAGTAACTCCCACTTAGAATGAGCTTGTTCCTCGATTTCAATTAGTTTTTGCTCCGTCATACCTGGATAATGTTCAAGGTATAGAGACTGAACTCTATCACCCTTTGATTCTTTATCATAAATCTGCCTTACTAAGCCTGTGAACGTAACAATTGCGCCAGGGCTTTGTGACGAAATTCTGAGATTTTCATATTCAACACCAATATTAAAGTCTTCATGCTGAACTGAAATCATACCTAATACCTTTATTTGATTAACCACCCGTCATAGGGGGAAAAAATGCTATTTCATCATTTTGAGTCACTTCAGAATCCCTTGAGACAACTACTTGGTTGATTGCTACTAAAATTTTAGGGGTTGATTCAAAGATGTCATTGACGACAGGATCTGCATTTTTTAAAAAATCTATAAGTTCTGCGACATTGGCAACCCCATCCGGCAGCACTAGATCATCGCACTCTCTGCCTAATTGCTCTCTCAGGTGCGCGAAATAGAGAATCTTAAGCATTATTCAACTCTCCTCACGTATGAAGTGCCCGCTTTTCCCGCCAGATTTCTCTTTCAGAAAAAATGGTCCAATTGACATCTCTTTATCGACAGCTTTACACATATCGTAGATGGTTAATCCTGCAACTGAGGCTGCGGTAAGAGCTTCCATTTCAACTCCTGTGGCGCCGTTAACTCTGCACTCCGTCATAATGTTTATTTTATTGTTTCGTATATCGATCTCAAAATCTACGCTAACGCTTGTAAGCATCAGTGGATGACAAAGAGGTACTAATTGAGAGCAGTTTTTTGCAGCCTGAATGCCCGCTATTCGTGCAACTGACAACACATCCCCCTTTTTATGCTCCCCTTCTAGAACTAATTTTAAAGTTTCACTCTTCATTGAAACAGAGCCACCAGCCATGGCACGCCTTTTGGTATTTGTCTTTTCTCCGACATCAACCATCCTGGCATCGCCCTTAATATCTATGTGACTTAATTTATTCATGAATTTGTGACCCAGAAATTGTCATTTTTAAAGATTGTCCGAATATCATTCAAATTATAATTAGGAAAGCATAAGTTGTATAATGTAAGAACGAATAACTGTCAAAGCACTTTACTTCTTAGAAGTCCTAATTCTATGCCTAATCCCCACATAACGGTAGCTTGCGTGCTCAAACGACTTGATAAATTTTTGTTTGTTCGAGAACGCATTGAAGGTAGAACTGTTTATAATCAACCGGCAGGGCATTTAGAAAAGAATGAAACTTTAATAGAAGCAGTGAAGCGAGAAACACTTGAAGAAACGGGTTGGGAAATTGAAGTAACCGGTTTCTTAGGAATTTATCAGTATGTATCAAAAAGCTCTGGGGTTTGTTACATAAGGCACTGTTTTGTTGGAAAGGGCCTTAATCATTTGGAAGAATATCAACTTGATAAAGGTATAATTGATACTTGCTGGTTAAGCATAAATGAAGCCGAGTTGCTGAGTAATGAAATGCGAAGTCCACTAGTGCTTCAAAATCTGAGAGACTTTATAAAAAAGGGTCACCATCCTCTTTCTATTATCTCAACTGAATATTGGAATAGTATTTCTGATGAGTGAGAAAAAACATGTAATTGTTGGAATGTCTGGTGGAGTCGATTCATCTGTTTCAGCCTATCTGCTAATCAAATCAGGTTATCATGTTGAAGGTCTCTTCATGAAAAATTGGGAAGAAGACGATGGTACAGAATACTGTACAGCCAAGGATGATCTAGCTGATGCAACTAGCGTGTGCAATGATCTCAAGATTAAACTTCATGTTGCAAACTTCTCTGCTGAGTACTGGGATAATGTCTTCGAGCATTTCTTAACTGAGTATCAATCAGGACGCACCCCCAATCCAGATATACTTTGTAATAAGGAAATTAAGTTCAAAGCATTTTTAGAATACGCTTTAGATTTAGGAGCCGACTTTATTGCTACGGGACATTACGTAAGAAAAAAGAAAATTGATGGAACCAGTATTTTACTAAAAGGATTAGATGATGAAAAAGATCAAAGTTATTTCTTAAGTCGCGTGCCAGAATTTTGTCTAGATAAGAGTCTTTTTCCTATTGGGGCTTTAAAAAAATCTGAAGTGAGAAAAATCGCAAAAGATCATAATTTTGATACTCATGATAAAAAAGACAGTACCGGAATTTGTTTTATCGGTGAGCGAAAATTTAAAGATTTTTTATCTAAGTATGTTCTCACTAAAGTTGGTAATATTGAAACAACGGATGGAGAAATCATAGGAAAACATTCTGGTGTTATGTTCTACACTATTGGGCAAAGACAAGGATTAGGAATTGGTGGAGTTAAAAATTATCCAGAGAATCCATGGTATGTGATTGATAAAGACATAAAAAATAATATTTTGATCGTCGCCCAAGGTAATGAGCATACAGATTTGTATTCAACTAGTTTAATTGCAAGCCAACTTTTTTGGGTTAATGAGGAACAACCAAAGCTGCCTTTACATTGCTCAGCGAAAATTAGATACCGACAAACCGATCAATTATGTTTCGTAAAAGGCCTTGATAGTGGATTTATCCAAGTAGATTTTGATAAACCACAAAGAGCGATTACTCCGGGTCAACATGTCGTTTTTTATACTGGAGAGCAATGTTTAGGAGGAGCTATAATTGAGCGAGCATCCCCAGAACTACAGTAGGAGGCAAGGTCAAAAATTAGCCCTTTGGCATCAACTTGAACGGATGCGCTGGCTGCAACAAATTTACAACGTGCGGTTCAAAAATACAGTTAGCAATATTCATCAAAAAATCAACCCTGATTTCAATTGAGCTTCGGGAAAACTCATTATGCCAAATCTTGAAAATAATTCATTACTATCACTTTCTCCTCTTGACGGTCGCTATAGAGCTAAATGTGAAGAATTAAATCCTTATTTCAGTGAATTTGGTTTGATCAAGTATCGATTGATCATAGAAATTTCCTGGTTAAAGGCACTATGCAAATGTCCAAAAATAGAGGAACTAAGAGGCATAGATACACAAAACTTAGATATCTTAGTAGATAATTTTAATGTGGAAGATGCGCAAAGAATCAAAGACATTGAGAAAACTACAAACCATGATGTAAAAGCCGTCGAATACTTCATAAAGGAAAACGTTGAACAAAAAGAACACTTAAAACCGTTATTAGAATTTATTCATTTCGCTTGTACATCAGAAGATATAAATAACCTAGCTTATTCTTTAATGCTCAAAGATGGTCGAGAATCAGTCTTATTGCCGGTTATGCAAGAAATTGCCAATCGTATTGCTTTGATGGCGAGATCTTATTCCGATCAGCCCATGCTATCTCGAACACATGGCCAGCCTGCTACTCCGACCACAGTTGGCAAAGAGTTTGCAAATTTTGTATACAGGCTGCGAAGGCAGATTAAGCGTGTTACGGAATGTGAAATTCTCGGTAAAATAAATGGTGCTGTAGGCAACTATAATGCTCATATCGTGGCCTACCCAGACATTGATTGGGAATCATTCTCAAAGGAATTTGTCGAAAACCTTGGCATTAAATTTAACCCATACACAACACAAATCGAGCCCCATGATTATATCTCAGAATTGATGGATTCGTTTTCTCGCTTTAACAACATTTTACTTGATTTTAATCGAGATATTTGGAGCTATATTTCTCTAAACTATTTTAAACAAGCTCTAATATCTGGCGAAATCGGATCATCTACAATGCCTCATAAAGTCAATCCTATTGATTTTGAAAATTCGGAAGGAAATTTAGGACTAGCAAATTCCGTTTTTGGACATCTCTCATCCAAATTACCTATTTCACGATGGCAAAGAGATTTGACCGATTCAACCGTCCTTCGAAACCTAGGCACAGGCTTTGGTTATAGCCTTCTAGCCTACAGGTCACATCTGCGTGGCCTTTCAAAACTAGAACTAAATACAGAAATAATTGATAGGGACATTGATGAATGTTGGGAAATTTTAGCGGAGCCCATACAAACCGTAATGAGGCGCCATAACATAACAAATCCATACGAAAAACTAAAAGAACTTACCCGAGGCAAACAGATCGATGAGAATATCTTAAAAGACTTCGTTTCAAAACTCGAAATCCCGGGTGAAACAAAACGAGCGCTCATGGATCTTACTCCTCGATCCTATCTAGGGAATGCGGTCTCCAAGGCTAAATCCATCTGATTGAAATGCAATTAAATTCTCAGTTTGATTACCAAGAATTTCTTAAAAACTCTTGGCAGAAAACGCCCAAGATTTTGAGAAATTTCCTCTCTTATGAGCAACTTATAACCCCGGATGAACTAGCAGGACTTGCCTGTGAAAGTTTTGCTGAATCCCGTTTAGTACAGAAAAGTCCACAAAAAAACGTTGAACATGGCCCTTTCTTAGAGGAACTGTTTGAAGAACTTCCATCAGAAGACTGGACACTTCTTGTTCAAAGTGTTGATCTTTATGATGAGCATACAAGGCACATAAAGAAGTTGTTCGATTTTATTCCAGGATGGAGGCTTGACGACATTATGGTTTCATTTGCCACTCCAGGTGGTGGGGTCGGACCACATTTCGATCATTATGATGTTTTCTTAATCCAAGGTGAAGGCAAAAGATTGTGGCAACTTGGAGAAACTTGTGACCACAACACCCCTATTAACAAATCATCACAGCTTAATTTACTTTCAGACTTTTCAGTCAAGGAAGAATTTATTCTTGAAAAAGGAGACGCTCTCTACATACCTCCCCATATTTCTCATAACGGAATTGCTTTAACTGATAGCTTATGTTTTTCCGTCGGTTTCAGAGCACCCTCAGTATATGAAATGTCACCTCAATTTAATGGAAATAAGAAAGAATCAGACAATCCCTTTCATCGCTTTAAAAATTCAGATTCACCAGGTAAACAGAAATATTGCTGGGAAATTACTGAAAGCGATCTTAAGGAAGCGTTCAAAATATCCTCCCATGCGGATTATGAAGGTTTTGTTCGATTATTTGGCACCTTGGTAACAGAACCGCGAAATAAAGAGCTATTTTATAACAATTACCCTATTGATTCGGTAGCAGATTTGTGGAGCATTATCGCGGGCAAAGGGAAGGTCTGTCTGCATCCGGCAAGCAGATTTGCATTTTGTATCCTGCAGTCTCTAGGTCTAGTATTCTTATTCTCTGATGGAAGAAGTTACCCTATCAGCATAAACGAGGCTAGTTTAGCTAAAGAAATGAGCGAGAGCCTTTTTTTTGAGGGCTTTATAGCTAAATATCAAACGAGTGAATGTGCTAATGTAATATTAGACATGATTAGATTTGGAAGTATTGAAATTCTTGATTAACATTTTTCGTTGCTGACCCATGAGCTATTTTTAAAGGGTTAAATCCCTGACACTAGCCTTGATAAACTCTCTCTTTAGTTCCTCGTAATTTCCAACTGACGGATACTGAGGAAACTCTTCAACGACATTGCTCGGTGCACGAAATAAAATGCCAGCCTCCGCTTCAGAGAGCATAGTCGTATCGTTATAAGAATCGCCAGAGGCAATTACCCTAAAGTTAAGTTTGTGAAAGGCTTTGACACATTGTCGCTTTGGATCCTTCTGTCGTAGCTTGTAATCTGTAATAACACCACTCGAATCAACAATCAGTCGATGACAGAATAAAGTAGGGAAATTAAGCTGTCGCATCAGTGGCTCGGAGAATTCATAAAATGTATCGGAGAGAATGACCACTTGAAATCTCTCTTTCAGCCATGCTACAAAATCGACAGCTCCTTCCATTGGCGACATAGTAGAAATGACTTCTTGTATATCTTTCAATCCCAAGTTATTTTCTTTTAGCAATTTGAGGCGCTGTTTCATTAGAACATCGTAGTCAGGAATGTCTCTCGTTGTCGCGCGCAGTTCAGTGATTCCTGTTTTTTCTGCAAACCCAATCCATATCTCAGGGACGAGGACGCCCTCTAAATCTAAACAAGCTATTTCCATTCTATTCGTCTCCAATCAAAAAAACATGAGATCTTGTGTGCATACTATACTGCGATGACTTCATTATTATTAAGCTTAATAGTGTAAAATACTAGCTGTCTTGATAAACAGACTTCATGAAATATATTTGAATCCAATTATTTTTTAGTTCACAAAAAAATCAGATTAAAAAATTTCAAGAGCATAGATTTAGAGGTCAGTATGCGATTAGATTTAACCAAGATAAATAAAGAACTACAGGATGAATCTCCTGAAAAAATTATAAAATGGGCTCTTTCTATAAGTAATTGTCCTATCCTAACCACAAATTTTGGCCCCTATGAAGCCTCGATTATTTACGCTTGCACAAAATATAAGCCTGATATGACCATTATTTGGTGCGATTCAGGATATAACACCGGTGAAACTTACCGACATGCCAATGAGCTAATTACAAGATTCAACCTTAACATGTCGATATATCACCCTCTTAGATCAGCAGCTCATCGTAATGCGGTTATCGGGTCTATTCCTGAAATAGATGATCCCATGCATAATGAATTTACAGAGGAAGTAAAGTTAGAGCCCTTTCGAAGGGCTATGCAAGAACATAGGGCTGATCTCTGGCTAAACAATATTCGCAAGGGACAAACAGAATTTAGGGGTTCTTTGGATATTGCGTCATATTCTTCAAATGGAGTGTTAAAAATCAGTCCATTCTTCTATTGGGAGGATGATGAACTCACAGAATATTTATCGAATCATAATCTACCTAATGAAACGAGCTATTTTGATCCAACCAAAGTGCTTGGGCATAGAGAGTGTGGCCTTCACACGACCTAAGATCATCAAGAACTCCTTAATTAATTGAATTATATCGGTTTATTATAAATGGATTTCTTACTTCATATCATAGCAGGAGCTTTTGTAGGATTCGCTATCGGGGTAACTGGTGTTGGTGGGGGCTCTCTCATGACTCCGCTCCTACTCGTTTTTGGTTATTCGCCTCCGGTAGCGATCGGCACTGATTTACTGTACGCGGCCATTACGAAGGCAAACGGAGTTTATG
>Ga0208624_1001465_pt1 | contig 11233 bp, 5 predicted proteins | sample Knorr_S23_td_DCM_FD_185607 | JGI IMG/M metagenome (GOLD analysis project Ga0208624, IMG submission 185607) | Marine microbial communities from Southern Atlantic Ocean transect - Knorr_S23_td_DCM_ad_71m_LV_A (SPAdes) (version 2) | ecosystem: Environmental > Aquatic > Marine > Oceanic | place...
GTTGTTACATCTAAATATCCTGAGTTAGAACCAACAGCATCTGTTGTTCCTACTATGAATTTATCAACTTTTTCATCCCAACCCATAAATACGTTAGTAGCACCACCTCTCTCAATTATAATACCGCTATCATTTGCTGGATTTCCGGTAGTTCCACTACCTAATTCAATTAAACTATCACTTACAACTGTATTTGTTGTGTTAACTGTATTTGTTGTTCCATTTACAGTTAAATCACCGGATATTGTAACTCCTCCAACAAATGCTGTTGTTGCTTCTGTAATTGTCAATTTATCAGCATCTGTATTTACAATTGTTGCTCCATTATCAAAAGTAGTAGTTCCTTGTAATTTACCGGTTATTGTAACTGTATCAGTATCAGCATTACCTAAAGTTACATTACCGTTAAGACTGGTATTACCATTTACATTTAATCTACTTTCTAATGTAGTAGCACCTGTTACGCTTAATGTATCTGTTAATGTAACAGCCCCTGATGCTCCAATAGTTGTAACACCTGATAATGCACCGGCATTTAATGTAGCAGTACCGTTAGTAATACTTGTTCCATCTAATACAACGCTATCTACAGTTAATTTATTCATAGAAGAGGAACCTGTAGAAGTAATTGCTCCAGAGCTTATTGTAGTGACACCAGAGAGAGCACCTGAAGATAAAGTTGCGGTTCCATCAGTAAATGACCCACCTCTAAGTGCTCCAGTTACATTTAATGTACTAGCTAATGTGGTAGCACCAGTTACACTTAATGTATTTGTTAATGTAACAGCTCCTGATGCGGTAAAGGCATTAAGACCAGAAATATTACCTGAAGATATAGTTACGGTTCCGTCAGTTAATGACCCACCTCTAAGTGATCCAGTTACATTTAATGTACTTGCTAATGTAGTAGCACCAGTTACGCTTAATGTATTTGTTAATGTAACAGCTCCTGATGCTCCAATGGTTGTAACACCTGATAAGGCACCGGCATTTAATGTAGCAGTACCGTTAGTAATGCTAGTTCCATCTAATACAACACTATCTACAGTTAATTTTTCCATAGAAGAGGAACCTGTAGAAGTAATTGCTCCAGAGCTTATTGTAGTGACACCAGAAAGAGCACCTTCAGATAAAGTTGCGGTTCCATCATTAAATGACCCACCTGTAACAAGCCCAGATGCTTCAATAGTTGTAACACCTGATAATGCACCGGCATTTAATGTAGCAGTACCGTTAGTAATACTTGTTCCATCTAATACAACGCTATCTACAGTTAATTTCTGCATAGAAGATTCACCTGTAGAAGTAATTGCTCCAGAGCTTATTGTAGTGACACCAGTAATAGCACCATTGAGATCTAAGCTTTTAGCACTAACATCACCATCACCATCTACTGTAAAACCATCCATTGATATTGTTCCCATATCTAATTCACCACTACCTTTAATATTTGTAACATCAGTAATAGCACCATTGAGTTCTAAGTCTTTAGCAGTTACCCCACCAAGAGTACCTACTGTAAAACCTGTCATTGCGATTGTTCCCATTTTTAATTCACCAGTACCATTAATACTTGTAACACCATTAATAGCTCCTAATGATAATGTAGCATATCCATCTGTGAATGACCCACCACTGACCTGCCCATCTACATCTAACATACCAGCAACAGTAGTATCACCGGTATTAGCAGAGACTGTGAATTTGTTAATGTTAACATTTAAGTTACCTGTACTTGCAAAAGTTGTAATACCAGATAAGGCACCAGCATTTAATGTAGCAGTACCGTCAGTAATGCTAGTTCCATTTAATACAACACTGTCTACAGTCAATTTTTCCATAGAAGATTCACCTGTAGAAGTAATTGCTCCAGAGCTTATTGTAGTGACACCAGAGAGAGCACCTTCAGATAAAGTTGCGGTTCCATCACTAAATGACCCACCTGTAACAAGCCCAGATGCTCCAATAGTTGTAATATTAGATAGAGCACCTGAAGATAGAGTTGCTGTTCCATCAGTTAATGAGCCTCCTTCAATAGCTCCTGATGCGGTAAAGGCATTAAGACCAGAAATATTACCTGAAGATATAGTTACGGTTCCGTCAGTTAATGAGTTAGCTGTAAGAGATGTACCACAAGAAATAGGACCTGATACACTTAATGTACTTGTTAATGTAGTAGTACCAGTTACGTTTAATGTATTAGATGATAAATTGTCACTAACACTTAGATTACCATGAATATCTACTTTTCTTGTTGAATCTGTTGAAGCTCCTGTAATTGTTATTGCTGTATTATCAGCACTACCTTTTGTAGTATTGCTATTAGATATTTTAAATTCATTTGAAAGAGTAGATATTCTCCACATATCTCCAAAATCATTATTATTATTTGAAATTATATCTAAATAGGCATGTCTATCAACCCCAAGATTGGTACTTAATGAGGTACTTTTAATTACTAGATTAGATGCTTGTTCTGAGACAACATTTAGTGTATTATTAACAGTTGTTACTCCACTAATACCTACATCACCAGTTACATCTAATGTACTATTAAGAGTAGTAGCACCAGTTACATCTAATGTATTATTAAGAGTAGTAGCACCAGTTACATCTAATGTATTTGCTAATGTACTAGCACCAGTTACACTTAATGTATTTGCTAATGTAGTAGCACCAGTTACACTTAATGTATTTGCTAATGTAGTAGCACCAGTTACACCTACAGCACCTACTAATGTGGAAGCACCAGTTACGCTTAATGTACTGGCTATTGTAGTAGCACCAGTTACGCTTAATGTATTCTTTAATGAAGTAGCACCTGATACACCTAATGTACTGTCCATTGTAACAGCACTTCCTATTGAGGCAATTCCCTCTACCTTAAGTTCATCAGCAATATGAATATCGTCTCTTATAGTTGTTATATGTTCTTGATTTATTTGTCCTAGCCAGGTAGTTCCTCCTACTGAAAGGTCACCTTTAATTGTTAAAGAACTTTCTAGTGTAGTGTTTCCAGTAACATTTAATGTATTATCAACTTTAGTTACACCACTAACATCTAAAGCACCTGCTAATGTAGAGGCACCAGTTACATTTAATGTACTAGATAAATTAGTAGAACCTGTGGCATTTAATGTTGTAAACTTACCAGAAGCATGTGAGTGAGAACCTATAACAGTACCATCAATAAATCCAGAATCGACATTAATTTTAGTAATAGATTTATATTCTCCGTCAAGAGCTGATCCTAATTTTGTAGCATTAAGAGTATTTATATTCGCTGTAGTGTTATTTAAAGTTGAGATTGTCCCATTATTGGTAGAGAAATTACCGTTAACATTTAATGTACTTGCTATTGTAGTAGCACCTGATACATTTAATGAACTTTTTAAAGCTGTAGCACCTGATACATTTAAAGAACCCGCTACATCAAGTTGGTCAGTTATATGTAAGTCTTCTTTAACTATTGTTTGTTCAGTAACATTTCCAAGGTAAACGTTTCCTCCTACTGAAAGATCACCAGTAATACCTGCTGAACCTCCAACACTTAAAGAACTATTCATCGTAGTTGCTCCACTTATGCTAAGTTTTCCATCAACCTGTAATAAGTCTTTGACTTTGAGATTTTTCGTCTTCCACTCGGTCGGCATTTATAATATATTACAATAAAAAAAAAATTTTTTTTTAACTTTTATTATAATTTAAAGTATAATTAATTATGAAAATATCTTAAATTCATTTATTTCTAATAAAACATATACCTGATATTTAGATGATACTTTACTTGTACACTTAACTTCAATAGGAAATACTACATTTACTGAATTATAAATATCTTCTAAAGTACCATCAATAACATTTGTATTTACGTCATAATTTAATACAGGTCTCGTTACAATTTCTAAATCAAAATCCTGTATTTCAATACTATCGTGATTTTCAGATATACAATTTAATCCATTATTTCTATTATATTCTAATTGTTTAGAATGTAAATAATATCCTTGATTTGCTGTTTCACTTATATCTTGTTTATCAACATAATTATAAAGAGTATTATCATTAATAAAGATGTTTTTAAGTTCATTTTCAAGATGTGTTCTATTACTCGAAGTTGATGTTAATGTTACTTGACCTGTAGCTGTAGTACCTCCATTAGTAGGAGCATCTATAGTTACAAGTGTAGATTGAGTATTATTATCATAGTATCCAGAACCAGAATTTACCACATCTATACTAACTACCTTATCAGTATTATTTTCACCAAGAGTACATGTAGCTATTGCTCCACTTCCATCACCTCCTGTTATAGATAGGGAAGGTGTAGATGTATAGCCATTACCTCCATTATCTAATGTAATGCTTACAACCTTATCTGTTTCATCAGAACCTAATACAACTGATGCTTGAGCAATATTTGTTGAACCCTCAATGGCTGATACTCCACCACCTGATATAACTACTGTAGGTAATTCATTTGGATCAGTACTATATCCAGATCCTTCATCAGTTACAATGATTTCTGTTACTACATTAGTCAAACCGATATTTTCTACATTTCTACTACCAATAGTAGCAACAGCTTTTGCTCCATAACCATTTGAATCATTTTGATTTTGTTTTATATAAACTTTAGGGGGATGTGTATATCCATAACCTCCACCCCCTACAATATTTATTTTTACAACCTTTCCCAATTTATTTAATCCCAAATTAGCAGTTGCTGAAGCTCCTGTTCCATTTCCTCCGCTTATTACTACTGAAGGTGCAGATGTATAATTTTGTCCTCCATCAGTTAGGGTTATAGTTTTTACTATACCACTTTCATCAGTTCCCAAATTAGCTGTAGCGGTTGCTCCCGAACCATCACCTGTTATGATTACAGCAGGTGTTTGTGTATATCCAGAACCTTTATTAACAATAGTTATATTTTCTACTTTTGTTTCATTATCTTTATCTATTTTTCTTAGTCTTGTTATCTCTTCTCTTATAAGATTATATGATGGAATAATTGCTGAACAAGAATGAACAAAATTTATAGTTTTTTGATTTGTTATATCTCTTATACTAATATGACTCTTAACAAAACTATGTGTTCCTAAAACAAAATCATCAGTATCGTATACACCATCATCACTTATATAAATGTATTTATCAATATCAGCAGTAAAATTTCCAATATTTTTATACAGTACAATTTTTTGACGATATCTTTGGTCTAAATCAACGGTATTTTGTTGAAAAAATCTTCCTTCTCTATGAGCAATTGATTCTGTTCTGTCATTGTATTTTTTCGCAGCAAAATACTTATGATGTGTAACTGCTACAAGTGGTTTATAGTCATATTCTTTTTCTTCTAATTGATATACAAATTTAATTGATTTACCATTTTCATAAACCCCTGGTTTAGTACCATACCAATTTGATTCGTCAGTATCAATATAATTAGTTACAAAATTAAAAGCATCTTTTGTAGCATCTTTAGTAAAATTATTTTCTATTTGATGTTCAGTATTTAATATTGTATTTGTTGAATCTTTAAGATCAAAATAACTAAATCCGTACGTAGAGGTGAGATTTTTTGTAATACTATTAGAAAGTTGTAATAATAAAGTGGAATAATACATATTTGTGTTATAGTCACGTAAGCTTGACTCGTCATCTAATACAGTATTTGTACTTGTTAAAATTTCTCTTCTTTTTTCATAATTTCCTCCCGTATCAGCACTAAAATCTGTAGTATTTTTTATAACTATCTCTGTTTCATTATTTATTAATGAATTTTCAAGAGTATTTAATATTACCTGACCATTTTGTGTTTCTTCTTTAGTCATTTTATTAGAAAATGGAGATATATGTACATGATTAATTCCTTCCTTGAATTTCATAATACAGTCTCTAATATTTCCTTGTACAAATACAGGTTCCCAATCAAGATTTTTTCCAGGATTATTATAATGTACAATATCATTATTATCTTTATCACTTGCCTTTTTTATGAGTATTTTTTGAATATTTAATATAGCAAACCATTTGACTTCTTTATCAGCTTTTACTTTAAAATCTATGTATGTTCTTTCACCACTATTAACTATTTCTATAATGACTTCACCATTAATATTATTTTGAAGTATATATGAAATATGATTAACTGGCTGTGGGTCTAACCCAAAAGCATTAGTTTTACTATCAAAAACACTTAAAAAATAATCTATTCTTGACATATACCCAACTGGGTTAAAATTATTTGAATTATCAATATTATCTTGATTTATACCTACAATATATCCATTACCAGTATAATATACATGTTCATTCATAGGTATACCTATATTTGTTGAATCAATAAGACTTGTATAGCTTCCGTCTGATTTGTTAATTGCAGTTAGTAATATCGTTTCCTTTAATTTTATTGGAAATTGAGGAGTGGATATAGACCTGGTTTCTCCAGAATCATCTGTAACTAATAAATCTTTGGCAGTCGCATCATAATATAAAGCCCCTAGGTTTCTGTATAGATTCCTTAAACCATGTTGTTCATTTAAACTTCTATCCTTTACAGCATAGTCCGCATTTACAACAGGTACCATCAATTTATCAGTAACATATAATTTACTAACATATCCTTTATTATTTACACTTAATGATTCTGTATTAATAATTCCACTCCTGTCTGACTTATGTCTTTTTGTAACATTTATTGAATTGTATTCTGGATTCTTAATATTTTGAAAACTATCTGTCTGCGCAATTGTCATTTATATAATACTATTATAAAAAAATAAAATAGTAGTATAATTTACGAAATTATATCTAATAAAATCTAAAAGCAGTTAAACCTTCATCTATAGTCAAAATATTATATGATGAGTAATAACATCTAAACAATATTTCCTTATTATCAAATATGGTTGGATTAACCAATTTTAATTTTATGAATTGGTCTCTTATCTGTGAAAAATTTAGAGTACCTGAAGGGTTTATTTCATTAGGATATAGAGCAAATGAATATACATATATAAGAGGACTGGAATTATTTTTAAATTTTGTGTATAATTCTATATTATTCAATACTTTTGATGGTATTTTATCAAATAATTCTACATTTTCAATGGAAAGGTTAAATTCATCAAGAATATAATCATTTTTATTAGGAAGTGATAAATTTCTATTATCTTGATTTTTTAGATGATTTATAGTTGTATAATTAAAATAATCATGATCATCATAATTGTCTTTTCTTTGTAGTACAAAAGTTATATATCTGACTGGATTTCTTAATTCTATAGGAATAAATTGTGTAGCACCTTCATTATAAATAAAATCTTGCTCTGTTGCTTGATTAAGAGTAGGTATTAAATAACTATTTTTTCTTGATAGAAAATGAATTTTTTCACTATCATCAAGATGAATAAATTTATAAATAATATCTACAGATTTTATATTAGAAACTACTTCTTCGTCATATTTAGTTCCAGTTGCTACAGGTCTAAACGTCCATGGTCCGTTAATTTCACCAGGATAAATATAAGGATATCCTTCAGTTTGTGTTACGCTGTTTTCTTGAGCTGCTGTAAACCAAAATAGACCATTAGTACCGGGAGCATTTTGAGGATTAGGATTATTTTGATATTTTCTTATTAAACAATCCTCGAACTTTCTTAACTTAACTTTAACCTGTATATTTTCATTATGCATAGCAAGAATTGGAAGATTTAATCCACTATCCTTACTAAAAAAGAAGGGTATAGGTATCATTAGATCTATATTTTTAGTATTTGTTACTCCTATATCGAAATATGTACTTGTATAATAAACGGAATCGTAAAACATACTCTTAGAATTGTTATAGTTATGTAATTCATTATCAATAAACAATAATTCACCAGGTATTTTTTCTAAAAGTTTATTTCCTACCCATATACTTATTTCTTCTATAATAGCGGCTCCTAAACCGTTAACAAAACTTGTAAATTGAGGGTCTTTAGTATAAATGTTTTCTCCATCTTCATACGATGTTTGTAGCATGTCTGGTGATTCAATTCCAGGTAAGTATGAAGATAATATAGAATTAAGATGTGCTACATCAGTTACTGAACTTCCTACTATAAAACCTGACTCATTGGAGCTGGCAGCACTCGTTACATCTCCTGTATAGAAGTAAAGGTATTTTCTTTGTAAATCATCTAATTTTATTCTTATATAAATACCCCCTAATAGATCTCCTTCTCTTGGTACAGTGGTTATTAATTGTCTATCCCAATCTACCTCGCCAGTGAAATTTTTATATATATATTGACAAGCAAAATTAGTAGGTCTTTTATATACGCATTTAAAATAAGTTACTTGTGGATTACCATACATTACTTTATCAATAGGCCCTTTCGCAAATAATTGAATAAGTGTGGCACTAACCATTTAATATAAATATATAAAATAAAATATTTAATTTAACTAATTAAATTTTATATCTTATAAAATTTCCTGTTTTTTCATATTTACTTTTAATATTCTATTTAAGCCAGTTATACTATTACCAGAAATAACCACTTTACCACTTTCCCATAAACCTATAACATTCGGTTGAACTTGTAATTTATTTGCTAATTCTTTTTGTGATAAACCCCTCTTATTTCTAGCTAATATTAAAAATTTCCTCATTTCCAAACTTGGTTTTTTTGCCTCATAATCATCACTCTCTAATTTTCTTAGATGAGCAGATGCCTCATATTGTTTTTGTTTTTCTTTATTTTCTTCTTTTTGTTTCGTAGTTTTTTTCTTAAAAACTACAGGTTCCCAATCTTGAATTATAGGATTAGACATTTTATTTTATTTAATTAAATAAAAATAATTTTATATCAAATTTTTTTTAAATAAATATATTTTTATATTATAAATGAAAGAACTTCTTATAGCATTTTTTATAATTAATGCCCTATTTTGGGGACTTATGCCACATTCCGTACACTGTGATATAACCGCTAAATTCACCAACGCTAAATGTCCACCACATATATTCCATATTACCTTTGGACTTGTTTGTTTCATGATAGCTGTAGTTTTAGCACAAAACGAATATTTCGAAAATTTATATAGAATGTTTTATGGATTTACTCAAACAGCAGGAAGACTCACCGAATCTGCCATACTTTTTTTTAAAAAATCTACAAGCCAATTCACAAATATAGAAGATTTCGCTTCTAATGTAGAATCATATGTTGATAATATGTAAAAATTCATAATATAAGATGTTATATTATGAATGGTATTTCTTTGTAACCGAAAATTAACCTCAACTCTCAATTAAGACAGTCTTATTGGTTTGCTTTCGACTTCCCTATACAAAAATATAGGGAAATACCAGGAAGTGTCCTTTTAAATAACTCACCAAATGGTAGACACTTAAGAGTCAATATATAATTATATAAATTTTTATTATTTTAAACGCAATTGTATTTTTCTAAATATTTGCGGATTATTTACTAAATAAATTACAATTAATATAATAATGGAAGAATTTCAAAGTGATAATATAGATCTTTTAAATTTTATTAATAAAAAATGCCTAGAATCAGATAATACGGAGCCTAAGAAAATTTTTTTTCTATTTACTAAAAGTATTAGAAATGCTATTATTTCTACATACGAACAACAAAATAATATTCAATATACTCTTTCATGTGTCGATTTAATATTTAATATATTCTGGATTATATACAATTATTCATATAATGCTAAATTAACTATGTTTATGTGTGAACGCTCTGTTCTTCTTTTTAATGAATACATAAATATCTCTAAAACATATGGTAATGACGAAATAAATATGAGCGATGTTAAACAATTTATTATAAACAAAACTATAGGACCTCTTAAATTAGAAGGAAGAAATGACCTTTCTCAAATAAAAAAAATTACAGGATTAGCCCAAGTTTTTAGAATATTTTTATATAAACTTTTTAGTAAAGTCATACATTCACAAAATTTCTATTATAGTCACACCGATTTCTTTGAATCTATATCATTTATATTAAGTAATGTTCTTTATAAAATGGATAATCTTGGTTTTAGAACATATCTTGAAACAGAGTTAGATAATCTTATACAAATTGATCTTTTAGATCTTCCAAGAGAAGTTAATATACTCAAAATTAAACTAGAATTATTTCTCTATGCGTTTCAACACACATCAGACTATAACAAATCAATAAAAATTAGTACACAGATTATGGAAGAACATATAAATATAATTGACGAACTCTACGACATTAATGAATTTTTTGATTGTCAAAATAGAATTCAAGATACAGAGTTTTTTCAAAAACTTATAATTATCCTAAAAGAAAAACTATAATATTTAATTCTCTATATATTATATTATATGGGAAATTCAAATAGTATTAAAAAAAGTCCCAGAGGTTATCGTAATAATCATAAAAATTATCAAAGAAGTCCTCATGATAAATCTATCAATCAAATTGGAGGAAAATTACTAGAAGAACGCCAAAAAGTATTAGAATCATTTGACTATGAAACTAAAGCAATTGCACAAGCATATAAAAAACAAAATGTTTCAGAAATTAAAACCAGTTTTAAAGGTCTTAAAACTATAAGAGAATATGCCGATGTTCTTGACAAACAACTTACTAAAACTCAAAAATCCTTAAAACTTCAAAATCATCCCTTATATACTAGAGCATTAAATATAGAAAATAAAATTAATAATATGATTGGGGGTAAAGTAGCCTTAGGAACAGGTGAAATACCAAAAACTTTACGAGAAGTCGTTGATCTTATCAAGGATGTTAATAGAATATTACAACCTGAATTTGGTGGAAATATTGTACATACACCTGAAGCTGAAGGAAAAAGCTTTTTCCATTTGACTGGGGATTGCGTTCCCTATCATATTCATGCGACTCCCCACGGCATGGGCTCAGAATTTCATATTACAATAAAAAGTACCCATCTATCTCCATATATAATATTTGGGGGTGAAATTAATCAAAAAGACATTTGTGACAGTATAATAGAATTGCTTTCAGATTTACAAATAAGACAAATTACTAAAAATGATATTACTCCCAGGTCATATAGATATTTTAAAAGATTATTAGAAGAACTCTTAAACCATTTTAAAGCAGTCTTAAGTCCTGAAATACAAAGAGGATTATATAGTCAAAGAGAAAGACTTGAGCGTGAAAACCAAATACCAAATTATAAAAAAACC